>Ga0315338_1003024_pt1 | contig 15371 bp, 16 predicted proteins | sample ASW8metaG_FD_204518 | JGI IMG/M metagenome (GOLD analysis project Ga0315338, IMG submission 204518) | Ammonia-oxidizing marine archaeal communities from Monterey Bay, California, United States - ASW #8 | ecosystem: Environmental > Aquatic > Marine > Coastal | place: USA: California | collected... | reverse complement strand
ATTGGGGATGCACGACGACATCGATCCGGTCAGGAGCCATGTCAAACAACCATCGAGCTTCGATTACCTCCAACCCCTTGTTCATCAAGGTGGAGGAATCGACGGTAATCTTCGGGCCCATGTCCCAGGTAGGATGATCGAGCGCGTCCTTCGGTGTCACGTTCCGCAATTTTTCTGCTGGCCAGTGCCTAAAGGGCCCTCCAGAGGCGGTCAAAATAAGCCGTTCGACATCAGCGCTCACCCGACCCTGTAGGCATTGATGAATGGCGCTGTGTTCGCTATCAACAGGTAGAATTGTTGCCCCATGGGTCTTCGCGGCATCCATCATCAGGGCGCCCGCCATCACTAGCACCTCCTTATTGGCCAACGCGATGGTCTTACCAGCCACGATAGCGGCGAGGACGGCTTGGAGGGCCACTGTGCCGGACGTCGCGCAAATAACGACGTCGACATCTGGGTGGGTAGCGACCTCTTCGAGCCCATCTGCACCAGCCGTCGCACAGACCGGAAGATTACCGGTCCCGTCAGACAGCGCTTGTCGGACCTCATCATTGGCGGTGGTCGACGCCATGGAGACCACCCGCGGCTGGAAGCGCCGTACCTGTTCGGCAAACCGACCGACATTACGCCCGGCGGCCAGACCAACGATCTCCAATCGCCCGGGGTGTGCCGCGACAACCGAAAGAGCATTGCAGCCTATCGAGCCGGTCGAGCCAAGGATCGCGATCCGTTTCACGTGGTGATCTACCTCGTCAGCTCAACGACCGCGTAATAGACTGGTGCCGCAAACAAAAACCCATCGAGACGGTCGAGGACGCCACCATGTCCAGGAATGACTGCCGAGGCGTCCTTGATTTTCGCCCCCCGCTTAAGACTTGACTCGAACAGGTCTCCGGCGATACCCAGACCGGCGATCGTCGCGCCAAGGCTTAGCCGCAATGCCACATCGACCCCTGGAAGCCACCAGCGACCCACGATGCCCATGACGGCGATCCCTGCCACAACCCCGAACACCGCCCCCTCGACCGTCTTCTTTGGGCTGATCACTGGCGCCAATGGACGTTTCCCGACGGCGCGGCCGCCGTAGTATTGCGATACGTCGCTAGCCATTACCGTCGCGAGAAGTAACAACAAGACTTCGGCGCCGGCCTTAGCTCTGAGCGCCGCCATCACTCCAAGTGGAATAGCTAGGTACAGGAGGCTCAATGCGGCGACAGACGTCGATGCGAGTACCGATTCCGGACCTCTTCGCACCAGCTCGGCCAGAAAGATCCCAAGCGTAGCGGTCATCAACACGAGGGGAAAATGAAGCGGAGCGAGACTGAATGCCGCGCACGTCGCTATCGCCGCTGTGGCTGTGGTGACACGCGAGAGGGATACGCCCGTTCGGACGCTGATCTCAGAGTACTCGAGGACCGCGCAAATGAGAATCGCCTCGACGAGGATGAGCGTCCAGATTGGAGAAAGAAACCAAATGACACAGACAACAATCGGAAGAAGCACTAGAGCACTGAGGACACGCGTCATGCAAAAACCAAGGACACTCCACTAGTGTCCCACGGCCGCCGGTTCAGGCTTGATACCACCATACCGCCGGTCGCGCTTCTGATAGGCAAGGATGCCTTCTAGTAGGTGCTTTGAACGAAAATCTGGCCACAGCGTTTCCGTGACCCAGATCTCCGAGTATGCGATCTGCCACAGCAGAAAATTGCTCACTCGCATCTCGCCGCTGGTACGGATCAAAAGATCGGGGTCAGGCTGCCCCGCCGTGTACAACAGTCGGCCAAATTGCTCCTCATCGAGATCGTCGGAACTCAAGCCTGCCTGAATGGCACCTCGGGCGGCTGCCACAATCTCTGCCCGTCCCCCGTAGTTCAGTGCGATATTAAACAACATCCCGGTATTGGCCTGCGTCTCCTGTTGCCCGATCAAAAGCTCGTGGCGAATGTCAGGTGAAAGCTCCGCATCGCTACCGATCACGCCAAATCGGACATTGTTGCTGACGAGGGTGGCAAGCTCAAGGCGCAGGTAGCGCTTGAGCAGCTCCATCAACACTTTCACCTCCGCGGCTGGTCGCTTCCAGTTCTCGACCGAGAACGCGTAGAGGGTCAAGACCTTGATTCCGAGACGCGCCGAGATCTCGACGACGTCGCGAACCGAGTCGATGCCTGCGCGATGCCCTTCAACCCGAGGTAACCGTCGCTGGGCCGCCCAGCGACCATTACCATCCATGATGATGGCGATATGGACAGGAAGACGGTCGAAGCAAACCTCTTTTGCCAGATCAGCTTCAGCCGACTCCCGGGGAACCCACGCCAGAACCTCAGAAAGACTCATAGTGCGAAGTGAGTGACAACGCTGACTAACTCCAGATTATACAAGGTGTTAACGAGGTGTTCAAGCGTCAGAATAGTCGACGGACATCAAAAAAAGCCCACGGGGAGGTGCGGTTTGTCCCGCCCGGTCTCTCGTCCGTGACGTCAGGATTTCGGCCATGTCGCCGACAGAACGACGGCCCAAACCGACCTCGACAAGCGTGCCAACGATCGTCCGAACCATGTAACGAAGAAACCCGTCACCGACAACCTCAATCATCACAATGTCGTCAGCCTCCGGACCAATGCTGAAGCCGAAGACTGTGCGTACCGTGGTTCGGACGGTCGCGTCAGTTGCCGCGGTTTGAAACGCCGCGAAATCGTGCTGTCCGATTAGTATCGCCCCGGCCTCACGCATCGCCCCAAGGTCGAGCACGTCGGCAACATGCCAGGCAAACCGACGCTCCATCGGATTCGCGACCGGTGTACGGTTAATCCGATACCGGTATGACTTGCGGCGGGCTAGAAAACGAGCATGAAACGACGCCGGCATCGTCCGCACCTCTCGGATACGGATATCGTCGGGTAGCTTGGTGTTGAGTGCGCGGCTAAGCGAGTGGGTGTCGATGCCGTGTTCGAGTTTGAAACTTGCCACCTGACCCCACGCGTGCACACCTGCGTCCGTTCGCCCTGCACCATGGACCGTGACCGCCCGCCCTTCGATTTCAGCCAAGGCTACCTCAAGCCGCGCCTGTACTGTATCGACACCAGCTTGACGTTGCCACCCCGCGTAGGCGGTTCCGTCGTACGCGATGGTCAGCTTAATTATTCGCAAGACACCAGGAAGCCGGTCCAGGATCACAAACCGAAACCAGACCCAGGTTGTGTAATCGGGAGACCGTCAGCACAAAGAGGGCAGTCACTCGTGGCGTACGTCGGCCATGACACCTCGGCGAGGGTCTCGAAGTGAACGTTCACATCAAGATCTGGACCACCCCGATTGATAACGGCCGCTGCGCCGACAACATCACCCCCGTGATCGCGTGCGACGTCGATCGCCTCCCGGGTCGACTTGCCGGTCGTGATGACGTCCTCAACGACCAAAATTCGTTCGCCAGGCGCGAGTTGAAACCCTCGCCGAAGCGTCAAACGACCATCGCGACGCTCGGCAAACACGGCACGCACGCCGAGCGCGCGCGCCACTTCGTGTCCGATGATCAAGCCTCCGAGTGCGGGCGACAACACCACCTGTGGTGTCCAGACTCGTCCGTGGGTGGCCACTGCCGCCCCGAGCTTCGCCGCATGATCGGGATGCTGAAGAACCAGTGCACACTGGAGATATCCAGGGCTGTGAAGACCTGACGACAGCTGAAAGTGCCCGTCGAGCAGTGCCCCGCACTGCGTGAACACGTCGAGCACCTGAGCGGAAGTCATGGTCGGCACGAGCTGTCGTGGGCGATGTCGTGGCTCGCCCAGTATACCGCCTTGTCACGTCCAAAGGCGCCGAGAGATCGGTGATAGACTCGCTGGCGTGGTAGACGTTTCGGTCATCATTATTACCAAGAACGAAGCAAACAACATCGAGGGAGCGCTCGAATCGGTGCGGTGGGTCAAAGACGTGGTCGTGGTCGATTCCGGGAGCTCCGACGAGACAATCGAGATTGCGAAACGCTACACCGACCGGGTAACGACACGAACCTGGGAGGGGTACGGCGCCCAGAAAAACTACGCCACCGGCCTCGCGGCTCACGACTGGGTATTGTCGCTAGATGCCGACGAAACCGTGTCACCAGCGCTGGCCAAAGAGATCCAGGAACTGATGCGGTCTGCCCCACCGATGCAGGGGTATCGCATCCCACGGACAACGCATTATCTTGGTCGATGGATTCGCTCTACCGACTGGTACCCGGACCGTCCACTTCGGTTGTATGACCGCCGCGTCGCCAAGTGGAACGACCGCTATGTCCACGAATCAGTTCGTATCAATGGGCGAGTTGGCGTGCTTCGGTCGGAGCTCTATCACTACTCGTATCGCGACGTGGCGGAGCATCTCACGAGGATGAATCGATACACGACGCTCTCGGCCGCGCAGATGATGTCTGACGGGCAGCGCGCCAGCTGGTTAGACCTCCTTGGTCATCCTCCGCTCGTCTTCCTCCGGAACTACGTATGGCGACGTGGATTCCGGGATGGGCTTCCTGGACTCATCGTGTCGTTGATGAACTCGTACTACGTCTTCTCTAAGTACGCCAAGCTGTGGGAGCAGCAGACTGAATCGGAGAGGACACAAGACTGACCCATGCTGTCGCTGCACGTCGACACCGCGCGTACCTGGCGTGGTGGACAAAACCAGGTTCTGTTGACAGTACTTGGTCTCCGTGCTCGCGGACATCGAGCGGTCCTTGTAGCCCATCCGGATGGTGAGCTTCGGCGGCGAGCCGCCAGCTTAGACGACCTCATTCTTCTGGCGCCACGGATGGAGCTGGACCTCACTGCAGCTTGGAAGCTCTCTCGGCTGCTCCGTGAGCAGAAACCCGATATCGTTCACGCTCACGACGCGCACGCCGTCGCGATGACCGCGCTGGCTATTTCCTTGGGAGGCGCAGCCGTCTCCACCCGATTCGTCGCGGCACGCCGGGTGACCTTCCACGTTGGACGGAACACCTTCTCACGCTGGAAATATCGCCAAGTCGATCGCTTCATCTGCACGTCGGCTTTCATCCGCTCGATACTGGCCGGCGACGGTATTCCGTCCAACCGCCTCGATGTAGTGTACGACGGCGTCGACCTAACACGAGTTCACGCGGCACCACTCGTCAACGTACACCAGACATTCTGCCTTCCCCATGGTGCCCCCCTCGTCGGAAATGTCGCCGCTCTCGATCCAGGCAAGGGCCAGCAATATCTCGTTGATGCGGCGCACATAGTCGTACGCAAAATTCCCGAGGCCCGATTTCTCATCGTCGGTCAGGGTGAGCTCGAGAACACTCTGCGCCATCAGATCAAACACCTGAATCTTGAAAAGCATGTCGTGCTCACAGGGTTCCGCCAGGATGTCCTCTCACTGCAGAAGAGGTTCGACATTTTTGTGATGTGTTCGTTAAGCGAAGGGCTCGGTACGTCGGCACTTGACGCCATGGCCTGCGGCCGACCCGTCGTGGCGACACTGGTCGGTGGTTTACCAGAAGTGGTTGACCACCAAGAAACCGGGTTGCTGGTCCCAGCGCGCGACCCCGGCTCGCTCGCCAATGCGATCATTGAATTGCTCCAAAATCGCATTCTCAGAGAGCAGTACGGGAATACCGCCCAGGAGCGGGTGAGCGAGCGATTCAGCGCTGACCGTATGATTGACGAGACCGTCGAGGTGTATCGACGTGTGGTACACACACGCCACGCAGCGGACACTGCTGGTCCCCCTGCGGCCGATTGAACCCGCAAGCGCCCTGCATCCCCAGGTGGCACAACGAGAAGTCGTATCTCACCGGATCATCGGGGTCGAGCCGTCTAAGTGTCTGTGTGATTTCACGTGCCATGGGCCAACCTGGACTTCGATATGATGTGAGCTTGAGGCACTGCCCGACCCGAATAACGTGCGTATCCAGAGGCACGACGAGCTTGGACCGGTCGACGCGCGACCAAATTCCGAGGTCGATATGGTCTCGCCGAACCATCCACCGCAGGTAGAGGTTTAGCCGCTTGCAGCCGCTTCCATCAGACGGTTTTGGAAAAAAATACCAGACTCCCTGGCGACTTGCCGCGCCAGGATACACCCCTCGCAGGTCAACTCCACGTGCGCGGGTGCAAAAATGGTCAAGAGCCGAACCGATGTCTTCAGCTTCTGGCCCGTATCCATCAAGAAAAAAGCCCTCGATCGAGCCGGCGGTGTCGACCATGTAACGTAAAACCACAAAAAGCGCCACGAGATCGGATCCACTAATCCATCGATGTCGTAGAATCCGGATCGCGCGGTGGTTTTGGCCAGGGTCGAACTGCCGAACAAAAGCCGCAGGGGACGGGCCCATCACGGACAACAGCGCCTCGACGGAGCTTAGGACACTAGACACCCGCCCGAAAGCTAGGCCAGCGGCGCAAAAGCCTGCAATCTCCTGGTCCGCTGGATCAGCGTAGCGACGTGCCAGATAAACCGGGTCGGCCACTTCCTGCCTGTGGTCGAACTCAAGATACAGTCGGTCAAGGGCCGCCCTAACCAGACGCTCAGAGGGTTCAATCTGCTGCTGCTTCTTGGCTCCCGTCTCCCTTGTCCTCGGTCAGAAAGTCGTGATCGGCATACCAGTCGCACACATCGGGCACTCGTCGGCTAAAGAACTCGTAGGAGCCTTGTACTCGGCCAGTGTCACGTGCGAAACGCCGAGATCAACGACTGACTCGAGCCTGTCGTGGATCACCATCGAGCCGATAACGTCGCCGCCGGCGTCCACGATCAATTGGGCACAGCGTCCCAGCGTCTTGCCCGTATTGCGTACGTCGTCTGCCAAAAGGACCCGTTTGCCTAACACCGTCCTGGCATAGGTCTGGCGAAGCACCAGACCGGTCGACTCTTCTACGGTAAACGGCGCAAACCGTGCCGGAGCATGCGAAAGGTTTCGTCGGCCATCCAACAAGCCAGCGATGGTGTGGGCGAGTAAGGCTCCGCCCGTTACTGGACCAGCGACCACCTCAGCCTGATCAACCAAGACACCTGGTAAAAGGTCGATGAGGTCCTGGGCGAGACGCCAAATCAACGAAGGCTCCTGGAACAGCTTGTGAGGATTGACATAGACACGCCCGTGGTAGCCGTTGCCGTAGTCAAAATGACCGTCAACCATCAGTACGTTATAGCGCTGAAGGTCGAGGAGGGCTCTGGCGCTGACGTCATCCTTTCGGGTCGTCCGCGTGCGGGATGACGACTTAGGCCGTGAGGTATCCATTCGCCTCTTTGTCCCTAACGGGCGAGCTGATCTCCGAACGCGGCAGCGCCGTCGACGTTGTCGTTGACGTAGACGGTCCGACCCTCAATCATGGTGGCCGCCACGGCGCCGCGAAGGGTCCAGCCATCAAAGGGCGTGTTGCGACTCTTCGATCGAAACGATGCTGCCGCTACCTCGACCGTGAGGTCCGGCGCTAAAAGGGTGATGTCAGCCGGCGCTCCCACAGTCAGACCGCCCCCAGTTAAACCCAATACTCGGGCGGGGTTGACGGCCAGCAACTCGATAATCCGAGACAACGTCAACACGCCGCCATGCAGCAGCCGGTCCAGGACCAGTGAAACTGCCGTTTCAAGACCGACGATCCCAAACGGCGCGGTGTCGAAGTCCACCGATTTCTCGTCCACATGATGCGGCGCGTGGTCCGTCGCGATAACATCGATACTGCCATCGACGAGTCCGTCGAGCATCGCATCTCGGTCGGCATCCTCACGTAGTGGTGGATTCATTTTAAAGTTGGTGTCATAGCTCAGTTGCTCATCGGTCAAGATGAAATGATGCGGCGTTACTTCGCACGTCACCCCAATACCGCGCTCCTTACCCGATCGGACGGCGCGGAGCGAGCCCCGAGCGCTCATGTGTGCGATGTGTACATGCCCCCCAGTGAGCTCGCTGAGTGAAACATCACGCTCGACCATGATCGATTCTGAGGCACCCGGGATACCCCTGAGGCCGAGCACTGCAGCGTGATACCCCTCGTGCGCCGAGCCGTCTGCTTTCAGTGATGGGTCCTCGCAGTGATTGATGACCGGGATGTCGAACATTGAGGCGTACTCGAGAGCCCGACGCATCAACAGCGAATCGGCGACCGGGTGCCCATCGTCCGAAATGGCTACACACCCAGCTTTCTGAAGTTCACCGATCTCCGCCAACTGCTCGCCTTTTGAACCGATCGAAACAGCACCTACCGGATACACGCGCGACAGGCCGGCTTCGGCTGCTCTTTTAAGAATTAACTCGGTAACGCCTGCGTGGTCGTTCACCGGCACGGTATTCGGCATGCAGACTACCCCGACGAACCCGCCGGCCACTGCCGCCTGGACGCCTGTCGCGACTGTTTCCTTATGCTCCTGTCCCGGCTCTCGCAGGTGCACATGAAGGTCAATCAGGCCAGGACACACCACGATGTGGGGCGGCACATCAACAACACGCGCGGCATCCACTGGGAGGTCCTTACCAACCTGTGCGACACGGCCGTGCTCGATTCTTACGTCGAACGTCCCGTCTCGGCTATGCATCGGATCAACAACACGCCCCCCCTTGAGTACCACCGCATCCGGCGCAATGGACTGGGGTTTCGTGGCTCTCATGCCGTGCCCTCCTCGGTACCGGCCAACAGATAGAGGACCGCCATTCGGACGGCCACGCCGTTAGACACCTGTTCCAGGATCACTGAGTCCGGTCCATCCGCCACGTCGGAGGCAATCTCAACACCTCGGTTCAGGGGCCCAGGGTGCATGACGATCGCATCGTGCTTCGCCAAGCGAAGGCGTTCCCGGGTCAGTCCGAACAGGCTGAAGTATTCACGCCGCGATGGAAAGAAGTGCCCGCGCATCCGCTCTAGCTGAATCCGTAACATCATCACAACATCGGCCTCGGTCACGGCCTCATCAACGGATGTGGTCGCGGTGACGCCGAAACGATGAATCCCACACGGCATCATCGTGGACGGACCTGACACCCACACATCAGCACCCAGGGCATTGAGCAACAGGGCATTTGAACGCAGCACCCGACTATGCGCAAGGTCACCGATAATCGCAACCTTCAGGCCGGCGATCGACGACTTGTGCTCGAGGATCGTGAGCGCATCCAGCAAGGCTTGCGTTGGATGCTCGTGCATCCCATCGCCGGCATTAATGATCCGGGAGCTGCCAACGTCAGCCAGTAGATGACACGCCCCGGACGACCCGTGCCGTAACACGATCATGTCGGGGGCCATCGACTCAAGATTTCGCGCGGTGTCGGTGAGGGATTCCCCCTTCACGACGCTGGATGTGAGCGCCGCAACGTTGAGCGCATCGGCACTCAGACGTTTCTCGGCAATTTCAAAGGAGGTGCGCGTCCTCGTGCTGGGCTCAAAGAACAGGTTGACCACCGTCTTACCTCGGAGCGTCGGAACTTTCTTGATCGGTCGGGTGCCGATCTCCTTCATAGCCTGTGCGGTGTCGAGGATCAACAGGATCTCGTCCGGTGTCAGGTCGGCGATACTGAGGAGATGTCGCGACCTCAATCGCGCAGGACTCGTAGCCGGCTTGCGTGCCGCTCCCGGCCTCAGTTTGTCCTGCGTACTCACGTCAGAGCTCCCTCGAGGACTTTGACTGCGTCAGTCCCATCGATCTCGACCAGCGTCACCTGCACACTCTGTGCAAGTGACGTCGGAAGGTTCTTACCCACATAATCAGCCTTAATCGGCAATTCGCGGTGACCGCGATCGACCAGCACGACCAGTTGAATTGATTCTGGACGTCCGAAATCGACAAGGGCATCAAGCGCAGCACGCACCGTCCGACCGGTATACAGGACGTCGTCGACCAATAGAATCCGGCGGTCATCAATGGAGAACGGGATCGCGGTCTCCCGAAGCACCGGCTGCGGTCCGACTGTATGTCGCATCAAATCATCCCTATACAACGTAATATCGAGCGCGCCGGTGGGAATAAGTCGCCCGACGATTTCCTCAACGTTCCCAGCAATCCGCTCGGCTATCGGTACGCCACGGGTGCGGATGCCGACGAGTGCCAAAGCGTCAATCGAACGGTTCCGCTCGACGATCTCGTGTGAAATACGCATCAACGCGCGTCCGATACGGTCGGCCTCCATTACGGTCGGCACGATCGACCTCGCGGGTGTTGACGTAATCGAGAGCAGAAAATTTGGAGGAGCGGGGCGTCGAACGCCCGCAATCGAGGTAAAACAGGTCTGTGTGTGAACAGGTTCGCAGTATGCACCGTTGCCTCTTCGCGACCTCACAGGGTCACCGTTAAAGAGATACAAAGAATTCTATCAGGTTCCGGCCGGCTTACGCCACGCGCTCCGCGCTAGTAAGACGCCACAAATGTAATGGGGCGTGTTTCAGTGAAGGTCGACGTGAAGATATCCGTACGGGCCAAGCCGTCGACGTCACGAGCGACCGGAACGCCAAGGTAGTACAGCACCGTGGGAGCGACGTCGACCACCGACCCGCGGGTATGCCGGCCTGGATCGACCTGCGTCCCGTACGCAAGAAGAAAACCATCTGGAGCGTTCTCATGGGTCCCGGTCACGTCCGGATCACCCACGAGCCTTGCAAATAGACGTTTGGCTGGGGTCACTGGCTCCATCCCGAAGCCCGACACCACCAGAAACAGGTCGTCGGGTCCGAGAAAATCGAGGACCGCACCGACCTCGTTGTCAACCTGGCGATAGTACGCCTCAAGGCTGGCAGCATCCCCGAGCCTCATCAACGGCAACGGGATCTGTGTCGGTAGGAAGCCGTGGCCTGCGAGGTCGAGTCCACGATACCGGACGGCAAACAGTCGAACGTCGTCAAAATGAACACTCAGGTAATCAGCGATCCGACTATACACACGGTCTTGCCAAATCGGTGCCGCTTCAGCCGGTGGCGCCAGAGAACCCTCCACACCCGTGGCCGTGGTATTTAGTACTCCCTGCCCGCTGACGTCGCGCATCGCTCTTGCACCGATCGACACAGCTTCCTCCGGATACGCCGCTTCTGCCGCCAAGGGATCGAATAGAGGGTCAGTTATCAAGTGAAATCGGTCGCTCACGACGAAACCGTGAATCGGCTGAACGGGATGTGTAAGCGCCAAACCGACGATCCCAACTGAAACACCCTGCCCGCTTAGCACGCTCCATAGGGGACGAGAACGCAGTTCCGCCGACGACGCCGGGGACTCATTAAGAAAGCCAAAATACACGAGCGCTTGAGCGAAGCAATGGTCAGGCAGGAGCTCCAGACGCGCGAAATCAGAACCGACCTCGTAGGTTGAAGCTGAAATCACACCATGGCGCGGCGGGTATTTTCCGGTGGCCACCGTTGCCCACACCGGCTCGGGCTGCGTTGGGCGGAGTGTGGCCAGGTGCATCGCCGCGCCTGAATCGAGCATACGACCAAAATTAGGAAGCCGCCCGTCGGCTGTCGCCAGCGACAGGTAGTCGAGCGATGCGCCGTCGAGCAGGAGCATTAGGACGCGCGAACGCTCGGGATTCAGTCCGCTCGAACTACCGACGTCGAGTGGATACGAACCGAGCTGCCTCGGTACCGCCTCCCCTCGAGCAACGACAGGTAGAGTCACAGACGCCACCACGGCCATGCCAAACAGCGACGCACCGACCACGCTGCCCCGTCGTCCGAAGGAATAGTGAACGACCGCGATGGCGAGCAACGCAAGCGCGCTCAACCCCATCGCGAGGGCCCCGACACCCAGACGACGAGCCGCCTCTTCGGTCAGCGCGGTACGGAGACCAAGGAGATTGAGCCACATGAGCAGTGTTGCACCGCTCGCAGCCGCCGCGCTCAGCCACGACAAGAGTCTCAGACTGAGCCAACCCGGAGACAGGAGCTCCGAAGAAAGCACCTGGCGCAGAACGATCATCGTGTAGAAGAACGCGGCGGCATGGATCCCATAGAAGCCGATCACCACAATCAGTAAAGGCCAGAGGCCGCTCAGGTCGAGCGGTAAGTGAGGGTTGAGTTGGAGAAACAGAATCGCGACGTAGACCGCCGCTAGCAGTCCAGCCAGTACCGCGTTCGTCAGCATTCGGAAATATCGCATCAGCCACCAGCGCAAAGTGCCACCACGTCCATGATGTCAGAAAACCATCGGGTATACTCCCGAGAATGCCGATTGACATCGACGCGGTGGTCTTGTCGAACGATCGGCTCTCCACGGATTACAATATCGTTTCTATTGCCGCCGCGGAGATTGCCTCCCAAAGTCGACCCGGACAATTCGTTATGGTTAAGTGCGGTTTAGACTCGGAACCACTCCTGCGGCGACCATTTTCAATCTTCGAGATTCTCCGGAATGACGACGGCGACGTGGCGGGGCTGTCGCTCCTCAATAAGGTAGTCGGTGCTGTCACCCGGACACTGTTTACACTCAAGCCTGGTCAGCATCTGTGCTGCCTGGGACCACTCGGGAAACCGTTCTCTGTCGTCCCTCCCTCAGACGAGGCATGGATGGTGGCTGGCGGCGTCGGGCTGGCTCCGTTCTTGACTCTGGCCGAAGCGTTACAAACACACTCGACAGCGACAACCCTGTTCTATGGGGGACGGTCTTCACAGGATTTGTACTACCTAGACCGATTCGAACAGCTGGGTGTACGTCTCTTTCTGACCACGGAGGACGGCAGCCTTGGCGAGTCCGGCTTTGTGACGACACCACTTACCCGTGAGCTCGAGGCGACACCTACTACCCAGCCGATCACTCTCTATGCGTGTGGTCCAACCGGGATGATGCGTACCGTTGCCACATTGGCACAGCAGCATGGACGTGTGTCCGAAGTCTCGTTGGAACCCGTCATGGGATGTGGATTAGGCGGATGTTACAGCTGCGTCGTGCCTGTGCGATCGACAGACGGGTCACCGCGCCTCGTGCGGTCGTGTCTAAACGGTCCCGTGTTTGCGGGCGACCACGTCGTCTGGGACAAGCTTGTCTGACGACTCTTCGATGATGCCTGTAGTTGACCTCGCCGTTCAGTTCGGACCGTTGCGATTAAACAATCCTTTGGTCGCCGCCAGCGGATGCTTCGGATACGGCCTGGAATACACAGAGACCGTAGACCTATCGACCCTTGGAGGAGTGGCCGTAAAGGGTCTCTTTCTGGAAGAGCGAGAGGGGCATCCTCCGGAGCGAATTGTAGAGACGCCGAGTGGGATGCTCAACGCGATCGGCCTGCAGGGCATTGGCGTCCGCCGTTTCATCGACGACAAACTTCCCGCGCTACGGGCACACGGGGCGACTGTCATCGTTAACATCTGCGGCTCAACTGTCGGCGAGTATGCCGAACTCGCACGGAGACTTTCTGATGCGGACGGTGTTGCAGCTCTCGAGCTCAATATCTCCTGTCCCAATATCAAGGAGGGCGGAATCACCTTCGGCTGCGATTTGAGCGGAACACACGACGTCGTAGCGGCTGTCCGACGGGTCACGCACCTCCCGATCATTCCCAAGCTGACGCCCAACGTGACAGACGTGGCGGCCTTTGCGCGGGCCGCCGAAGACGGCGGGGCGGATGGCGTTTCACTCGTCAACACGTTCCTGGCGATGGCCATCGACGTGGAGACCCGCCGACCCAGACTATCGAATGTGGTTGGCGGTCTCAGTGGTCCTGCAATCCGACCGATCGCGGTGCGAATGGTTCATCAATGCCGGCAAGCAGTCAAGATTCCGATCATGGGCATGGGTGGTATCGCTACCTCTAACGATGTCGTCGAATTCATGGTTGCGGGTGCCACTGCCGTTCAGGTCGGCACAGCCAACTTCGTTGACCCGTTCATCTGGCCGAAGTTACTAAGCGGCTTGAAGTCCTACCTAGAACGCCACGACCACTCGTCGGCCGGCGATATCGTCGGCTCGATTAATCTCTCACAGCCCGATGTGACATGGACCAGCTCATAGTTGCTCTCGACGTCGATTCCTCCGCAGAGGCGCTCGACCTGAGCGACCAGCTTCAGGGTGTCGTGGGCGGTTTCAAAATAGGGAGTCGCCTCTTCTGCGCGGAGGGTCCGCCGTTGGTACGACGAATGGTTAACCAAGGGCATCGGGTCTTTCTTGATCTTAAGTACCACGATATCCCAAGCACAGTCGCGGCGGCCGTGCATGCCGCCGCCGACCTTGGCGTCTGGATGTTGACTGTCCACGCCACCGGTGGATACGACATGCTGGTGGCCGCAAAGCAGGCGGCGGAAAACCAAGACAAGGGGCCCCAAGTCGTAGCCGTCACCGTCCTCACCAGCTTTGATGACACAATACTGCGGGGGTTGGGTGTCTCCCGTTCAGTGCCGCAACAGGTTGACGCTCTTGCGCGACTCGCACAGTCGGCCGGCATCGATGGTGTCGTCGCCTCACCCCTTGAGATCGGGTCAATTCGTGAGGCGTGCGGGAACGATTTTCTCGTCGTAACGCCGGGTATTCGGAATCGTACGATGGATCAGATGCACGACCAGAAACGAACAATGGATGCAGCCAGCGCAATCGCCGCTGGTTCCAGCTACCTTGTTGTCGGTCGGCCCATTACGGCGGCGCCAGACCCTCGCGGTGCGGCAGTCCAGATCGGGCAGCAAATCACCCAAGCATGACCGCGTTGACACTACTCACTCGAACAGGGTGCCACCTCTGCGAGACTATGAAGATGGTCGTCGCGCAAGTAGATCGACGGTATCCTATCGTGTTGAACGAGATTGACATCTCCGTTCGGCCTGACCTTGAACGGAAATTTGGTAACGATATACCCGTCCTGATCAGCGGCGACCAAATTATCGCGCGCCACCGCATCTCGGTCTCGCAGCTAACCGCTGTACTTACTCTGCCGTCGAAACCAACCGCTGAAAGAAAAAAAGACGGGTGTTAGGCCTCGGCAGCCCAACACCCGTCTCGATATCTATACCGCGAAACGACTACTTCGCAGTGACGATAAATTGACCGCGTCGATTCCGCGACCAGCACCCCTCAGATTCAGTCTGGCAGAGCGGCTCCTCCTCGCCCTTACTAAGGGTCTGAATTCGGCTACCGGAAACCCCAAGACTCATAAGGTATTCCCGGACGGCAGTGGCCCGTTCGTCACCCAGCGACAAGTTGTATTCGTTCGTCCCTCTCTCGTCACAGTGCCCCTCAACCGTGACCCGAGTTGACGTCCATCGCCGCATCCAATCAGCGTTTCGTTGGAGAACCGTTCGAGCCGCTGGTAAAATTTCAGCCTCGTCGTAGTTGAAGAAGACTGGACCAAGCGGCGACGAGTCGTTCAACTCCTCAAGACTCATCCGCTCAAACAGCTCTTCCTCCGTTGGCGGCGGCGGTGGTGGTGGTGGTGGTGGTGGTGGTGGTGGCGGCGGCGGTGGCGGCGG
>Ga0315338_1003022_pt1 | contig 15376 bp, 11 predicted proteins | sample ASW8metaG_FD_204518 | JGI IMG/M metagenome (GOLD analysis project Ga0315338, IMG submission 204518) | Ammonia-oxidizing marine archaeal communities from Monterey Bay, California, United States - ASW #8 | ecosystem: Environmental > Aquatic > Marine > Coastal | place: USA: California | collected... | reverse complement strand
GAGGTCGCTGGGTACAAGATTCCGGCGGGTACGCAGGTATTCCTCTCATTGGGCTCGGCCAACCATGACGAAGCGGTATATGAGGATCCGGAACGATTCGACATCCACCGTAAAAACGCGCGGACGAATATCGCCTTCGGGCGCGGCATCCATTTTTGCCTCGGCAACCGGCTCGCCATTCTCGAAGCGACCATTGCGCTCGAAACGTTGACGGCGAAAATTCCATCGCTCGATATGGTGAAGGACCAAACCTTCAGTTTCTTCCCGAACTTCACCTTCCGCGGTCCGGCGGAATTGTGGCTGTGTTGGGACGGGTGAGCCGCTTTTTCTGAAGCCCACGGTGTGTAAACTAGCAAGTTACGTACGCAGCGTTGGAAAGAGGGTGACATGGCACGCTTTGATACAGCGATCAAAAATGGACTGATTTTTGACGGGACGCGGATTCCGCGCTATCGCGGCGACATCGGCATCAAGGACGGTGTCATTGCGGCGATCGGGCATATCGATGCCGGCGACGCCGACCGGGCGATCGATGCGGCGGGACTGCATGTGGCGCCGGGCTTCGTCGATTTGCACACGCATTACGACGCGCAGCTGTTCTGGGATCCATACTGCACCCTGTCCAGCTGGCACGGCATCACCTCGGCCGTAATCGGCAATTGCGGCTTCGGATTTGCACCCGTGGCGCCGGAGCAGCGCGAGCGCGCGATGTTGTCGATGACCCGGGTCGAAGCGATCCCCTATGCCTCGATGAAAGAAGGGCTACCCTGGGACTGGACCACCTTTCCGGAATTTCTCGACAGCGTCGATCGCACTCCCAAGGCGATCAATATTCTGCCCTACATGCCGATCGGCCCGTTGCTAATCTGGGTGCTTGGGCTGGACGACGCCAAGGCCGGGCGCAAACCGACCGACGCGGAGCATGCCGAAATCTGCCGTCTGTTCGAGCAAGCACTGGACGCCGGTGCCTGCGGCTGGTCGGCGCAGCGATTGATGCCGGACGGGCCGTCCGCCGTGCAACTCGATTACGATGGCACGCCGATGGTGACCGACGTTATGCATGACGAAACCTGCGAGGTCTTGGCCCGGGTGCTTGGACGCCGCAACGAGGGCTTCATGCAGATGACCATCTCGTCCGGCTCCTACCGGAACGACCGGGCGCATATGGAGAAACTGTCGGCAATCAGCGGTCGGCCTCTCCTGTGGAATGTTGTGCAAGCGTACGACCACAAGCCGGAGGTGCATCGCGGCGCTTTGAAATGGCTGGATGATTGCCGCGGTCGTGGCGTGCGCGTTTACGGTCAAGGACTCACGACGGACGCCGGATTCACATTCACGTTCGAGGACTGGAACCTGTGGGATGACCGGCCTGCCTGGCGTGAGGCGACTGTCGGCACGGTCGCGGAGCGTTTGGAGAAGCTCGCCGACCCGGAGCGACGTGATGCGCTAAAGGCTCAGGTACCGCTGACTGTGACGGGTCCTATTCCGGATATCGTCATTACCGGACCGCGATCGGCGGAAACCGAAAAATTCCTCGACCATACGGTGGGGCAGGTGGCTGAAAACCTCGGGAAACACCCGGTTGATGCGATGCTCGACATCGCGGCGGCCGACAAGCTGGAGACCGAGTTCTTCGCGGCGCCGCCGAATGTTTCGAAGGTTCATCTCAAAGAGATCGTCGACAATCCGTGGGTCCTGTTCGGCGTTTCCGACGGCGGTGCGCACACCAAGTTTCTCACCGCGGGGCGCTACCCGACCGAGGCCTTGACCAAGATCGTCCGCGAGGAAGGTATGCTAAGCCTGGAAGAGGCGCATTGGCGGCTCAGCGCGCTGCCGGCGATGGTCGCCGGTTTTGCGGACCGCGGGCAGCTCAAGGTCGGCGCTCCGGCGGATATCGTCGTCTACGACTACGAAAATCTGGAGATTACACCGAGCGAGATCGTGCATGATCTGCCGGGCGGCGAATGGCGGCGCATCCAGCGTGCCAAAGGTTATCGTTACATTTTGGTCAACGGCCGCGTAACGATCGAGGACGACAAGGAAACCGAAACCCATTCCGGTAAGCTGCTACGCCATGGCGGCGGCTTGCGGGTTGATGCGGCCGCCTAATAAAAGTTATTTGGCGATCATTTCCCAAACGCCGCGCCAATCTGAGGGCGGCGGCATGTCGCGATAGAATTCGCATCGTTCCAGATAAAGCGTCGAAGGGCCGTCGTCCGGACGAAGTTCCAAAGCGCCACCGAAGTCGGCTATCGCGCGGTCCCATGCGCGGTTCCGGTAGTTTTTCAGCCCTTGTTCGAATGCGGCCAAGGTCGCCTGCATGTTGACGAACGTTTCTGCGTTGTGGTGGCCGAGGGCTTCGTACACCGCGACTGGTTCCGTTTTGCCCTTCACCACGATTAGATCGAGTTCGCGGAACTGATGCTGACCGTTCGATCCGGCGACCGTGTACTCGCTCGCGAGAACCGGGACACCATAGTATTTCGTGGCGCTTTCCAGGCGCGCCGCAAGATTCACCGTGTCGCCGATCACCGTGTAATCCATTCGCTTAAGCGAGCCGATATTCCCGGAAATGAGGTCGCCGGTGCTGAGGCCGATGCCGATATCAATCGGAATATTGCCTTCCGAACGGCGCCGTAAATTCAATTCGCGCAGAACCTCGATCATGCGGTTGGCGACGATAATTGCGTTGTCCGTGTCGTCGGGTGTCGGGAACGGCGTGCCGAACACCGCCATGATCGCATCGCCGATATATTTGTCGAGGATGCCCTTGTTCTTGAAGATTACCTCGATCATCTCGGTGAAGTATTCGTTCAGCATCGCTACGGTATCGCGTGGGCCAAGCTTCTCGGAGATCGACGTGAAGCGCCGAATGTCGGAGAACAGCACGGTTGCAGTCTGTGAACGCCCGCCAAGTGCATCTTCGCCGGCTTCCATAAGCTGCTCGGCAATCTCTCGCGTCATATAGCGCGCCATCGTGCTCTTGACCCGCTTCTCGCTGGTGATGTCTTCCAGGATCAGCATGCCGCCGATAATCTCATTGTCACCGTCGCGCAACGGCACGACAGTCAGATTGACCGATGCGCTGGTTCCATCCTCGAACTGCAAGTCTACGTCGAGAAAGTTGTCGATCTTGCCGGTCCGCAAAAGCTCCGTAACTTGGGTCGTGACCCAACCCCTGCGGCCTCCGAAAACAGTTGCTGCGTCCATTCCGATGAGTTCGTCGACGTCGCGTCCAAAGATCCGCGCGGCGGCCGGATTTGCCGTTGTAACCAGGGTATCCACGCCGAAAGTGATGACTCCATTGCTGAGGCTATTCAATGTCGCTTCGTTGTAGTTTTTCTCTCTTGTGACGTCGGCGAAGAGTTGGGCATTTGCAAGCGAAATACTGACCTGCGCGGTGAAGGCCCTCAGCCGTGCCTCATCTCGTGCCAGAAATTCGCCCCCTGATTTGTTCAATACCTGAGTCACGCCGATCGCTTCGCCGTTACGGTCGATGATCGGCATGCACAGAATGCTTTCCGTCTTATAGCCGGTGGCCCGGTCGATCTCCGGATTGAACAGCTCGTGAGCATAAGGATCCGCTACGTTTTCCGCGGCGCGGCTCTCAAACACTTTACCTGCGATGCCGGCATTGTCCGGGATGCGAATTTCCTTCACGTCGACACCTTCGGCGACGCGAGACCATAGTTCATTGCTGTTTCGGTCGTGCACGAAAATCGTGCTGCGGTCAGCGTCGAGAAGATCGGTCGTCGTACCCATGATCCGCGCTAGCAGCGCATCCAGTTTCAACTCGCCGGAGAGTTCCTGCGCTACCTTGAGTATTTCCGCCTCGTCGCGAATGCCGACGATCATATGGTTGAAACGGCGATACAGTGTCGCGTAGACGCCTTCGACGACTTCGGGCAATTGGATATCCATGTCGCCGCGCTCCGCCTGCTCCATTGCCAATCCGATGCGGTCTAAATGGATGCGCAACTCACTATTGGTTTCTGAGAGTTCGGCCGTTCTGGCCGCGACTCTTGCTTCCAGTTCCGTATTGGCTGCCTCTAGCGAGGTCGCCGCGCGATTCAGCTGCATCAGGACGAAAGCGACGTAAAGTACCGTCAGGACGGCCAGCACGAAGACCATGGACCGATACATTTCCGCCCGTTCTTCGAGGCGCATGAAAGCAGTATTGTAGTGGCGGGCGACGTCGTCGATAAGCGCGCTGCTCTTTACATTCAAGAGGTTGGCGACAATTCGGTCTAGGACCGGCTTCTGTGTCAGGATTGCCAGGACATGCGCCAGAACGTTATCGACGTCGGGCTTTAAATCGGCGTCCAGATCTTCGGCGGCTCTTGAGAAAACAGCGACAGCGCGGCGCAATTCGTCGTTTAGCCCTGCTTCACCGCTGAGATTGTAGAGCAATGCATTACGCAGCATGCCATTTAATTCGGCGCCAAATACTGCGGTCTCGGCTGCGCTTGAAAGCCTTTCCGTTATGCGGCTGGCTGCGACAGGCAAAAAGGAAAGCGAGTTCCGCAGAATTGAGTTGTGCAGCTTAAAGCGCTCAAGACCGGCGCCGCGCGATACTAATTCTTCGCCCAGCGCTTTCAGGCTTTCTTTCAAGGCGCCATCATTGCCGCTCGGAAGTCTTCCGGATATGTCGGCTATATCGTTATGCGCGGACTTTATCGAATTTATTGTCGATACCAGCGTGTCGTAGTGATTGAGAAGCCCAGTTCTGGTGCGAAGAACGTCGCGTTTGAGGACGGCGTCCCAATGTTTCAGATTTTGCAGTGCATCCTGTGTCCGCGCTTGCCGGTCCAAATCAACCGATTGAGAAAGGTAATACAGGACGGACAAGGCGACGGCCGCCACGACGATCAGCGCGATTTGCCGAAAACTTAGCGTTGCCACAGCGGCTTTCCTTGGAACTCGCCGGTTAGGGACTTTAGGAAAGCAACCAGACGCTTGCGGTCGCCGGTGGAGATGCGGCGTCCCAGCTGGTAATACGCCATGATCTCGACCGCAGCGTCCAGCGTGTCCACCGACGCGTCGTGAAAGTAGGGCGATGTGAGTTCGATATTCCGCAAGCTCGGGACCTTAAAAACGTAGCGGTCTTCTTCGTGGCCCGTCACATTGAAACGGCCGTAGTCGGATTTGGTGACGTTACCGCGCTGCGCGAAATAATCGCGCATGACGCCGAACTTCTGAAACATGTTTCCGCCGACGTTGCGGCCTTGATGGCAGGCGCTGCATCCGAGCGATTTGAACAGCGCGTAGCCTTCTTTCTCTTCCTTGCTGATGGCATTCATGTTGCCGTTCAAGAACCGGTCGAACCGGGCGTTTGGCGTGATGAGCGATCGTTCATAGGTCGCGATCGCGTCTTGAATAGTTACCTGCGTTATTCCCGTGCCGTAGATTTTTTCAAAACGCTCCGGGTATTCGGAATCGGCCTGGAGCCGTTCGATGACGCTTTTCCAGCTCGCGCCTAGCTCCGCTGGATTGTTTATCGGTCCGGCCATCTGACTTTGCAGGTTTTCGGCGCGGCCATCCCAGAACTGGACGAAGTTAAACCCGCTATTAAAAACCGTTGGCGTGTTAATCTCGCCCATTTCGCCGCCCATCCCCTTGGAGACGGCCTTACCGTCGGCACCGCCGAGTTTCAGGTCGTGGCAACTGCCGCAGGATAAAGAGCTGTCTTTCGATAACCGCGTGTCGAAAAACAGGTCGTGCCCAAGCGAGACCTTGGCGGGGTCAAGCGTCAGTTTTTGCGGCAAAGGCTGAAGCGGTTCACTTTCCAGATTCACTTGGCCGGTTTGTTGACCGAGCGCTGGAAAAATAAGAGATACCGAAACGACGATCACCGAGAGTAGACGCATGGGTCTCCCTGGCGTCATGCGATTTGTTCCTCCCCCCACAGAACTTATAGCTGACATGATTTTAGCGTATATTGGAGAATTGCTCTAGCGGTGGAATTTCCTGATTCCTAGCCTACCTTGTCCGATAAGGGGCGGCAGCATGGTGTCTCCGTCGGCTGCCCCGTGGACGGGGTGACCGCCGCCGCCTAAACTGGCGGTCATGAAACGGCAACTGCATCTCAACCTCTTCATTCAGAGCCGCGGTCATCACGAAGCGTCTTGGCGGCATCCGCTTGCCTCTCCGCTGGCGCTGACCGATATCCGGTATTTTCAGGAATTGGCGCAAAAGGCCGAAAAGGGACTGTTCGATTCGATCTTCCTGGCGGACACACTCGCCGTGTGGGACGATGTCGAGCGCGCTGGGAGGACTTGGCTGGAGCCGCTGACAGTGCTGGGCGCACTCGCGGTAACGACCGAACGCATCGGCCTCATCGCGACGGCGTCGACCACCTATACCGAACCGTTCAATCTGGTCCGGCAATTCGCCTCGCTCGACCATATGAGCCAGGGGCGGGCCGGTTGGAATATTGTCACGACCTGGTCGGTCCCTGCGGCGAAGAATTTCGGTGGTGGCGGGCAGCTAAGTCACGAAGATCGATATGCCCGCGCGGAGGAGTATCTACAGGTCGCCAAGGACCTATGGGACAGCTGGGCCGACGACGTGCTGGTCGACGATCGGGAGAGTGGCCAATACGCACATGCGGATCGCATACTCTCAATCGATCACGACGGCGAATATTATCAGGTTGCTGGGCCTCTCAACGTGCCGCGTTGCCCGCAGGGACGCCCGGTACTGATTCAAGCAGGATCTTCCACAACGGGCCGCCGCTTCGCAGCGCGCCACGCCGAAGCGGTTTTCACGGCGCATATGGAGAAGGCGACGGCGCAGGAATTCTACAAGGACCTAAAGGCGCTGGTCGTGGGAGAAGGGCGGTCGCCGGACCAAGCCCTAATCCTGCCGGGCCTCAGTCCGGTGATCGCCGGAACCGAGACAGAGGCGCAGCAGATCGCCAAGGAATTGAACGATCTCGCCGATCCCGAAATCGGCCGCAAGCGCCTCTCCGGCCGATTTGGCGGACACGATTTCTCGCACTTGCCGCTCGACGTGCCGCTGACGCCGGAAGACTTCCCGGATCCGGCGACCGTCGAAGCGGCGCGCAGCCGGACAGAAGTGATCGTTGGACTGGTGCGGCGCGAAGGACTGACCCTGCGGCAGTTATTGTCCAAACTGGCCGGCGCTCGAGGCCATTTTACATTCGCCGGAACACCCGATCAGCTTGCCGACTTGATTGAGGACTGGTTCACGGATGGCGCATCGGACGGGTTCAACCTGATGCCGCCAATTCTACCGGCTATGCTTGACGTCTTCGTCGATGAGGTCGTTCCAATTCTACAAAAGCGCGGTTTGTTCCGTACGGAGTACCATGGAGAAACACTGCGCGATCATTTCGGGTTGACGCGGCCGGAGAGTCGCTTTTGGCCGGATCGGCAGGCGGCGGAATAGGAACAGGAAAGACCGTGGCGGAAACGTTCGATTACGTGATTGTGGGGGCCGGTTCGGCCGGTTGCATTCTGGCGAACCGATTGTCGGCGGACGGCAAGAATAGCGTTTGCTTGCTGGAAGCGGGACCACCGGACTGGAACCCCTATATCCATATCCCAGCTGGCTTCATCAAAACTCTGACCAACCCCAAGGTGAACTGGCTCTACGAGTCGGAACCGAGCCACTGGACCGGCGGCCGCAACATCGCCGTGCCGCGCGGCAAGACGCTGGGTGGATCGAGTTCGATCAACGGCCATATCTACAATCGCGGTCAGCGGATGGATTTCAACAGCTGGGCACAAGGCGGCAATCAGGGTTGGGGCTACGCCGACGTGCTGCCTTACTTCCGGCGCTGTGAGAAGCGCATCGGCGGCGAGGATACATTCCGTGGTCGGGAAGGCAACATGACGGTGACCGATCTCAACTACACGCACCCCCTGTGCGAAGCGTTCATGGAGGGGGCTGGGGAGATCGGCATCCCGCGCAATCCGGACTACAACGGCGAGCGTCAGGAAGGCATTTCCTACGTCCAGCGCACCGCGAGCAAGAATCGGCGAATGAGTACGGCGCGCGCTTTCCTCAACCCCGCAAAATCGCGCCAGAATTTGACTTTGCGGACCAAGGCACATGCCACACGCGTTTTGCTGGACGGTAAGAAGGCGGTCGGGGTCGAGTACGCGAAGGGTGGGCGCGGTGGCGCCACGGTTCAGGTGCAGGCGGCGCGCGAGGTGATCCTCAGCGGTGGCGCGATCAACTCGCCTCAACTTCTACAGATGTCTGGTATAGGGCCGACAAAATTGCTGCAGTCGCTCGGGATCGAGACTGTGCACGATCTGGCCGGCGTCGGAGAAAATTTGCGTGACCACTACGCACCGCGGTTCAGTGGAAGAATAAAAAATAGCAAAACAATCAACGAACTATCGACCGGTCTTAATTTGGTGGGCGAGATCGCAAAGTATTTTGCCGGCGGCAAGAGCATCCTCGGACTGAGTCCCTCGATGGTCTATGGATTTTGGCACTCCGATCCCGCGTCGAAGAGCAACGATCTGCAGTTCATTTTCACCCCGGCCAGTTACAACATGCATGTCCATGGTCTGCTCAACGATTATCCGGGCTTCACTGTGGCGACCTGGCAGCATCGGCCGGAAAGCAAGGGCTGGGTTCGCGCAAAATCCTCTGATCCCTTCGAGAAGCCGACGATCCAGCCGAACTATCTCGATCACGAGCTGGACCGAAAGGTCGTCGTCAGCGCGATGAAACTTTCGCGCCAGCTGGCGGAATCGGCGGCGATGAAGCCCTATTTCGACGGCTGGGAGTATCCGGACGCCGACATCAAAAGCGACGACGAACTGCTCGAAGCAGCGCGTCACTTGGGCAACACCACCTTCCACGTCATGGGCACTTGCCGCATGGGGCCGGACACCGACAAGACGGCGGTCGTGGACGATCGCCTCCAGGTCCGCGGCATGGAAAGCCTGCGGGTCATCGACGCGTCGATCATGCCGGCGATGGTGTCGGCCAACCTGAATGCCGCGACGATGATGATCGGCGAAAAAGGGGCTGATTTGGTGATGGGCAAACCGGCGCTTGAGCCTATTATCGTGCCGGATTGAGGAGACTCACATATGCCACGCGACGGAACTGTACCTTCCGATCAAACGACGGCCACCGCCAAGTTGCGGGAGTTGGCTGACTTCATGGACGATCTGGACAACGATCTACTTGACCTGCGTACGGTGCATCATGCCTGCGGCACGGCGCATTGCGCCTGGGGTTGGGGCGAAGTAATTGGATTGTTCCCGAAATCCGAGGGCGAAGACGAGGATTCGGTTTGGGCGGAAGAGATGGAAAGCGCGCGAGAAGGGTGTAGCCATCAGCTCGGCCTGACCGACGCGCAGTTCCGGCACTGTTTCGGGATGGGCTATCAGTTCCGCAAGCTCGAACGACCCTACACGCCGGCGGATGTGGCGCGTCATCTGCGCGAAACCGCAGCCGAATTGGCTGACTCCTAACACCGACCGTGTAGTTAAAACACACGCGGCGCTGTCCACGGGAATAGTTGAGAACGTCATGATCATAGGTCTGACCGGAGGGATCGCCTCCGGGAAATCCACTGCGGCGAAATATTTGGGCGAGAAGGGTGCGTCCGTAATCGACGCCGATAAGCTCGGCCACCGCGCCTATGAGCCGGATACCGACGCGTTCCGAGAGGTCGCCAAGGAATTCGGCCCCGAGGTTATCGGCGCGAATGGGCAGATCGACCGCAAGGTATTGGGCGGCAAGGTGTTCGGCGATCCGTCCGCGCTTGACCGGTTGACCGGCATTATTTGGCCCGAGATCGGGCGGCTCGCCCTGGCGGAATTCGAGGTTGCGCGGACGGCGAATCCGGACGCGCCGATCGTGCTGGAAGCGGCCGTCATGCTGGAGGCGGGCTGGGAGCCCATGGTCGACGAGGTCTGGGTCGTGATCGTTGACCCGGAGACCGCCGTGGCTCGGGCGACGGCGCGCGACGGCGTTGAAGAAGAAGCGGTCCGCAAGCGCATCGCCGCGCAGTTGTCGAACGACGCGCGGCGGGAAAAGGCGGATTTGGTCATCGACAATTCCGGTGACGAGGCGGCTTTGCGCGCGCAACTGGACTCGGCGTGGGCTCGGATCTCGAAAACTAGTCTTTAAAAGACATCATCCGGGCAGTACGAATGGCTTCGCACGTTCTTCGTAATCCTCATACCCCAGTGTCTCGCGCAAATCGGCCGGCGCCAGTGCGCTGTCGGAAACGGCGTTGCCCGCGTTAAGCGCTGCGAGACCCGAGCGAATGCCGGCGATGGCAGGCGACAGCATGCCGGTCGGGTAGGTTCCGATCTTGAGGCCGAGCACCTCCGCTTCCGACTGCGAGGGGCAGGCGCGTGGCGCGCCGGGTGACAGGACAGCAAATGATGGACGGCCGGCGGCGGCGGTAACGGCGCGGCGCACTTCGTCATCGTCGGCGGGCGAATCGAGGAACAGGATATCGGCGCCTTCCTCGACATACATTTCGATCCGGGCGACCGCTTCGTCGATGCCCAATGTGGGCCGGCAGTCGGTGCGCGCCATGACGAGGATACCGGAGTCCTTTGCGGCCTCGACGGCGGCGCGGATTTTCATGCGCACTTCCTCGCGGGGTAGGGCGGGCTTGCCGGCAGCGGTCAGGGCGCGCGGCGTGACTTTGTCTTCGATAAGAATCGCGGCCGCGCCCGCGCGGCCATAGGCACGCACGGTACGCTGCACGTTCATCGCATTGCCGTAACCATGATCGGCGTCGGCGAGGATCAGCAGATCGGGCGCCGCGCCGCGCGCCTGATTGAAGGAATCCATCATCTCGGCGAAGGACAATAGGTCGAGGTCCGGACCGCCGAGCCGGCTTGCCGCGACGCAGGAACCGGACAGGAATGCCGTCTTGAACCCCGCGTCGATGGTCATTTTCGCGGTCAGCCCGTCCCATACGGCGGGCATAATAACGAGTCCAGGGTCGGCGAGCAGCGCGCGCATGCGGTCCGGCGGGGTCATGGCAAATTCCTCTTTGGTCTGTGATTAGGGGAGCACCTTAGGAAGCGGCGGTGACCGTGTCCATGCGGCGATCGCATTGAACGGACAGCCTTCAAAGCCTATGCATTCACAACAACTTTCTGAAGGGTAGGGGCGTTATGGAATTCGACATCAAGACCAGCGCGGACAGCTGGGACAATATTGCGGAACTGGCGCGCGACATGGAGGCGATGGGTGCGTCCGGCCTGCTGTTCACGGAAGCGGGGCAGGTGCCCTGGATGATGGTCGCGGCGGCTGCCATGGCGGCGCCAACGCTCGACTTCTCGACCGGTATCGCCGTCGCCTTTCCGCGCAGCCCCATGGTCACGGCGCAGATCGCCTCGGAGATGGCGCGCAACACCAAGGGCAAGTTCCGCCTGGGGCTCGGCAGTCAGGTGAAGCCGCATATCGAGCGCCGCTACGGCGTCGAATTCGAGAAGCCTGCGATGCGCATGCGCGACTATATGCTGGCGGTGCGCGCGTCGCTGACCGCCTTTCGCGGTGAGGCGCGGCTGGAGCATGACGGGCCGTTCTACAAACTCAACCTGCTGACGCCGCATTGGGCGCCCGAACGGCACGATTACGAGGAGATCAAGCTCGATATGTCGGCCGTCAATCCGCTGATGCTGAAAGTCGCCGGCGAAGTGGCGGACGGCGTGCATGTCCATCCGATGCATTCCATGCCCTATATCGAGAACCGGCTAATTCCGAAAGTCACCGAAGGTGCGGCAAAAGCCGGCCGCAACCTCGATGACATCGATCTGATTGTGCCCGTACTGTCGGTTCCGGGCGATACGCCAGAGGAGCGGGCGGCGTTGGAACGCGAAGCGAAGGCGGCGATTGGCTTCTACGGCTCGACGCCGGTCTATGCCTTTCAGTTCGACGATCTAGGTTATGAGGGTAAGCGTAAGGAGTTGGCCGACAAACTGCGCGCCGGCGACCGCGACGGGATGATCGAACTGGTCAGCGATGAGATGCTTAACCAGTTCGGCTTGTCGGCGCGGTGGGATGATATGGCGGATAAGCTGATTGCCCGCTACAAGGGTGTCGCCAGTCGGGTCGTCATGTACTTCGCGGCTCAATCGATTGCGGCAGATCCGGCCAATAGTGGCAAATGGGCGGAGATCGCGCGCGCTGTCCGCGCCGCGTAGGTATTCCGTTACGGCTAAAAATCGTTGTATTCTCCTGACTTCTATTCGTGAAATGCGGGCATGAATTTGGGGGCGACGATGGATTATTACGATCTCGGCAGTTATGGCAGAACGGTCACGACGACATCGGCCGAGGCGCAGCTTTGGTTCAACCGGGGATTGGTCTGGCTGTACGGCTATAATCACGAGGAGGCGATCGTCTGTTTCGAGAAGGCGATCGAACACGATCCGGCCTGCGCGATGGCGCATTGGGGCGTCGCCTATGCCATTGGCCCGAACTACAACAAACCATGGGACGATTTTGAGCCGGAGGAAAAACCGGAAGCGCTAGGCATGGCGCAAGCGGCGGTTGCGGCGGCGATGGCGCAAGTCGATGCGGCCACGCCGGCGGAACGCGCTCTGATCGAAGCACTGGCGAAACGCTATCCGGACGATGCGGATGTGGAATCGTTCGATCCCTGGCACGACGCCTATGCCGATGCGATGCGTGCGGTGAATCAGGCGCATGGCGGCGATTGCGATGTGGCGGCTCTATTCGCTGAGGCGATCATGAATCGCACGCCTTGGGCGTTGTGGGACCTGCCGTCCGGACAGCCGGCGGAAGGGGCCGACACGCTGGAGGCAATCGCCGTGCTGGAGGGCGCGTTCGACAATCTTGATGGCGCGTGGAATCATCCCGGCCTGCTGCACATGTACGTTCATCTGATGGAGATGTCGCCGCATCCGGAGCGCGCGCTGCGCCATGGCGACAAGCTTAGTACGCTGGTGCCTGATGCCGGCCACCTGCTGCATATGGCGACTCATATCGACGTGCTATGCGGTGAGTATGAAAATGTCGTGTCGCGTAACGCGCGAGGCATCGAGGCCGATGAAAAGTTCCGGGAGAGGGCCGGCGCCGACAATTTCTATACGCTGTATCGCTGCCACAACTACCACTTCAAAATATATGGTGCGATGTTCCTCGGCCAGCCGGGCACGGCGCTGGAGACGGCGGACGCGCTGATCGAGAGCCTGGACGGCGTGGTCGTCGGGCCGATGGCGGATTGGCTCGAAGGGTTCGTGCCGATGAAACAGCATGTGCTGATCCGTTTCGGCATGTGGGCGGAAATACTGGCGCAGAGTCTGCCTGAGGACGGAGAACTCTACTGCGTGACGACGGCGATGATGCGCTATGCCCGTTCTGTCGCCTGCTCCAATACCGGCGATATCGCAGGCGCTAAAGCCGAACGGGACGCTTTCTATGCCGCGCGCGACCAGGTGCCGGATTCCCGGATGCTGTTCAACAATTCCTGCCGCGACATCCTGGGCGTGGCGGAACAGATGATGCTGGGCGAATTGGAGTACCGCGAAGGGAATTACGACGCTGCCTTCGATCATTTGCACAAATCGGTCGACCTTGATGACAACCTGCCTTACGACGAGCCCTGGGGCTGGATGCAGCCGACCCGCCACGCTCTGGGGGCACTGCTACTCGAACAGAACCGGTTGGAAGAGGCGGAGGCGGTGTACCGGGCCGATCTGGGACTCGACGCGACGCTGAGCCGCGCGTGCCAGCATCCGCGTAACTTATGGAGCCTGCACGGGTTACACGAATGCCTGACGCGCCGCGGCGAGACGGCGGAAGTCCTGCACGTCAAGCTCCTGCTCGATCAGGCGGTCGCGCGGGCCGACATCCCCGTTCACGCATCCTGCTTCTGTCGCCAGAAGGCAGCTGCCTGACGCAGGAGCGGCCGTACGAGTCCGCCGTTCAGCCGGGATGCACGGCCGATTGAGGCAAACTGGGCGCCGTTCGCATCGTGAGATGGACCATTGCGGACCAGGGTCTGGAACCGATCACGTCTTGCATTGCCGCTTCGCCGGTCAGGGTCACTTGTTGTGCCGGGATTCGCTCGGACATTGCAGTGTCCGAAACTGGCGCTTTTTCGATGGTTGCCGGTGCGCTCGGGTCGAATTGATCCGGCCGCGGGTCGTCGTCGCTTCGCTCTTCGGAAAATAGCAAATTTTGCGCCGCCCGATGTTCGCTATAGGACCAGTTTACGTCCTCCGGCGCGATAATTCGGCCGCTTGCGACCTGCCGGTATGTTTGATACGGCCCGCCCGAAGAGTAGTGGGTTTGTCGGTTTGTACAGAATGTTTCTTTCGGTATCGGGATGCCGCAGAGCATGTTGTCAACGATGACGAACGAATTTCGCGCGGCAGTCGCCTCGGGGTAGCGGAGCTTTCGCCTCAAATCCTTAATACGGATCATTCCTTCCTGTAGAAGAAAATTCCATGCCAAATCGTGCACTTCCTTTCGCGAAGTCCCGGCTTCGGCGTAGGTGATGCAATGCGCCTTGAAGGAGACTTCATACAGTTTCCAGAGAATGTCCCAGAAGCTCACGCTCAAGATACGTTTCTCACGGACATAGCGCCGCAGCTTGGCCACCGACTGCCGCGCCGACCGGACGCAATTGAGGGCGTCGCATTGCCGAACCCATGCCATGTTGAATTCCAGGCCTGGATAGGATCGAGAAAGATCTCGGGACAGGGCTGCAATGAAAGTATCGAACGCAATATCGGCTTGGATTAGGAAGTAATTGTAGTAGTGTTTTACTTCCGCCTCCATCGGCATCCCTTGCGAAGCCGGGTGCCCATCAATCGGTTGGGAAAACGCGTCTCGTACCTTAAGCGCCATGCCGGCGCTGACGACAATTGGAAGTCTGAATTTTGACTCAACCATGATTCCTATCTGCCCCTAGTTGTCAGTTGTAACGTTGACTATGCGAACGGTTGATCCGTTCCGCGGTTGGTACGCGTTCGTTAGTATCGAATAACATTTTGTTTATATGTAAAGAATTACCGAATAATCGACGGAGAGTGCATTGCGACGAGCATGCCTATCGCGTTGCCAGGCGACTAAATGAAATTTGATGCGCCGATCTGATCCCGACTTTTGTCGGAGCGCGGCGCGGGTTGTGTTCTATCAACCCTGTATTGCGGTTACTTCTGAGAAGGCCAATCCTCGATCACGTTCCTGTGATTAGCCGCAAAGTAAAAGGTAAATTTGTCGAGAAAGTGGCGAAAATAAGAATATTCCTACAATAGGTTAAATACATATACTTATAATTACCGAGTAGAAATTTTACCGTTTATTTGAAATCGACTGTTTTACAGCTGTCTCGCTTATCGGATTAGGTCGCTCGTGGTGTCGGTATCTGCCGTGCCGGTCGGATCCA
>Ga0315338_1003021_pt1 | contig 15379 bp, 8 predicted proteins | sample ASW8metaG_FD_204518 | JGI IMG/M metagenome (GOLD analysis project Ga0315338, IMG submission 204518) | Ammonia-oxidizing marine archaeal communities from Monterey Bay, California, United States - ASW #8 | ecosystem: Environmental > Aquatic > Marine > Coastal | place: USA: California | collected... | reverse complement strand
CTTCTCCGGTGTAAGAGGCAGGCTCTGGAAAATACGTGACCACGACTCGGTCGACACGCTGTCCACTAGTCGGGGATATCACCGCGGTAACGGTAGCGCGGCGCGGCTCAAGGGGCTGGGCCCGAAGCAATATCGCCCGGACGGTGACCAACGCGTTAGATCCGCTTATGCGGACCACCCCGATTCCGCCACGGCCTGGTGGCGTTGAGACCGCCACGATCGTGTCGTCGGGGGAATACATCTAATCTGGTGTCCTGAGTTTGCTACTCCGCGGTAATCACAACGGTCTTTAAAAACGCATCACCGATACTTTCTGTTGACGCGTAGGGGTCTTCGGTAAGGGCCAGGTGCACGATTCGGCGGGCGTAAGGATTCAATGGACCAATTTCTTGCGGTTCGCCAGTCTCTCGCGCCCGCTCCGCCAGGAGCTTCGCCGTTTCCCTCAGCTCGGCATCCTTGGCTTTTCGGTAGTCCAGACTATCGACGACAATGTGTCGCCCTGGGTGCTCACGCCGGAAAGCGGCGTTGACAATGTGTTGAAGCGCATCCAGCGCTATGGCCTTACGCCTGACCAAAACCTGGCAATCCTCGCCGTTGACGACGATTCGAGTACCGTCCTCGATCGGTTCAATCGACACCTCCGCCGAAAGACCCATTGCCGCCGTTAGCGATTGCACAAAGTCAACCATCCTCGTGTTGAGATCATCTGTCACATCGTCCTCACTTCGTCTCAGGTTCTGGTCCAGAAGCTTTTTTCTTGCTTTTCTTCACCTTGACTCGTCGCTCGGCTGGTGGGCGGACCGTTCGCACTTTGGGAGGCCCAATGATGCGATAAGTCACTAATTGCTGTCCGATACCAAGCAAGTTGCTCGTTAGCCAGTAGATGACCAGCCCGCTCGGTGCCCACAAGAACATGAACGTGAACATGATCGGCATTAACATCATGATCCGTTGTTGCATTGGATCGCCCTGTGCTGGTGTTAGCCGTTGTTGGACAACCATCGACGCCCCCATGATGACTGGTGTGACGTAGAGCGGGTCGTGTACAGACAGATCGTTGATCCAGAGAACGAAGGGCGCCCCTCGAAGCTCGATCACCATCGACAAGAGACGATAGAACGCAAAGAGAATCGGCATCGTGAGGAGCATCGGTAAGCAGCCACTCACGGGGTTGACGCCACGGTCACGATATAGCGCCATAACCTCTTGGTTCATCTTCTGCTTCTCCGGATCAGTCGCCTTAAGGTGCGCGAACCGTTCCTGTATGGCCTTCATCTCTGGTTGGATCTCTTGCATCTTACGCATCGACGAGACGCTCTTGTGTCGCAGAGGGAAGATGATGATGTTGACCAGGAACGTGATGAGAATGATGGCGAAGCCGTAGTTGCCGACCAAACTGTAGGCCCACTTCAGGGAGCGGTACAACGGGACGACAAGCACGGACATCCAACCGAAATCGATCGCACGAACTAACGCAGCGGAAGTGCTCTCGAGAATTTCAAAATCCTTGGGTCCGAGAAAGAACGGGACATCGTTCATCCCGTTTGGAGCCCGCAACTCGAAGGCCATCAGGTCACCCGTCTCCCCGTCGGGTGTCAGTGGTTGGAGTTGCACAGCACGGTAGCTCACCGCCATCTGCTGTTGCCCGGGTAACGCCACCGCGGCAAAGTAATGGTTGTCCACACCAACGAAGTCAAACAGGCCGTCATAGGTTGGTTGCACGGCTACATCCCCTCGATCTAGTCTCTCCACCGACGGATCGGCCGAGAGTAGTCCATCTGCTTCGGAGATCCGCCCATACATCAAACCCCGAGGGCCCTGCCTAAACGCAAACATGGAAGACTCGCCTTCCACGCCACCGAGCCCTGGCCCCCACTGAACGGCCGGGTGGCGCATCTCGTCCCCTACTCGCACTTCGACAGTCAGTCGGAGAACGAAGGGGCTGGTTGCCGGGTCGAATGTAAAGGTCTTACGGATCGAGAACCCGGAGTCATCCTGATAGTCAAACGTCAGGGTCTCAGGTGACCCGGACAGGCGCAGCTCATCATGGCTCGGCCGAAAGAGCGCTTCGTCCGCTAGGTAGGTGAGCTCTTCGTCCTCGAACGCTAGCGTGAATGGCCAGGGTTCTTCAGACGGAAGCGACCGAAGGATCAGCTCAACCGGTCGCCCACCAGACAAATAGTCTTTGAGCTGCCAGCTGACGAGCTCTGCTCCACGATTTGCAAACACCGCCCGGAAGAAGTCACTCTCGACGATGATGTCACGTGGCACTGTGTCGGAAACGATAGGGTTCGTCGTGGGTCGCTCAACGGCGGCGATTCGGCCACCTTGAGGAGTCGGTAGCACCGGTGTAGCCGGAGACGCAGGGAAGAGGGGAGTCGGCTCGTCTTCTTGCCGAAGACCCTCGCGCTCAATGGAATCCTGAGGTGGCGGTACTGGAACAAACAGCGCCTGATAGCCGTACAGGACCAGAAACGACAAGAAGACGGCGAGGAGAACCCTTCTCTCCATAGGGAACCAGTGGCGGCTCTAATGCAGCGCCCGCCGACCAGGCTCAGGAACCTGGTCGAGTCCGCCCTCACAAAGCGGATGACACCGGACCAGGCGCCTTAAAGCTAGCCAACTCCCCTTCAGCGCGCCATGTTTGAGTAGTGCCTCCTGGGCGTACGATGAACAGGAGGGAACAAACCGGCATGACCCTGTAAATAGCTGTGAAAAAAAGATTTTATAGATAGACACGAGACCAAGAAGCGCTCGTGTTAGCAGCCAATTTGCACGAGTTAAATCGACGCTACCTGGATTTTTCATATCGTCTCAACGTTGAGAGGTAGTCAGCCTGAAGGGTATCAAACGGCATATCCGAGAACCCTGGTCGCGGCATCACTACGATGTCGACCGCCGGCCCATCGTACTGACTCTTATTCAGACGATAGAGTTCACGGACGATACGTTTTGAGCGGTTCCGGCAGGCCGCGTCTCCAAGCCGACGCGTCGCTACGATTCCCAGCCGAGTGGTCTCCAGATTATTCGGGAGCATGAAAAGCGTGATGTATCGCCCCCTTGTCCGAACACCCTGCTGTTGCACGCGCAGGAACTCTGGCCTCCGCCGAAGCCGTTCTCGGCGGGTCAGGGTTCGGTCCACTTGTCTAAGTAGTTGTATTAAAGAAGTTTACGAGACTGATAACCGTTTACGTCCCTTGGCTCGGCGGTTCTGTATGATCCGGCGGCCATTCTTTGTGCTCATTCGTTTCCGAAACCCGTGAGTCCGTTTTCGGCGACGCTGGTTCGGTTGATAAGTGCGCTTCATTCTATCCGAATCTCCCTACCTACGCCCGTGAAGCGGATAAAGCCTCACACCGAACGCGAACTGTTCATCATATCTAGGTGCTCTATTTTGTGTCAACGCCAAGCGTTGCCTAAAGCTTTATGACCACGGGTTTTGACTTTCTGTCGATTACCTGGCCAGTATCCCTCATGCTGTATTCGACAGCCTGCACCAGCCGAAGGTTCCCACCACCTAGTTTTCCACAACTGTGGAAGAAATTGTGGAAATTTCATGGTTTTCGCCCCAACCCACCCCTGTCGTCTGTCTTGTCTGGCTCGTCTAAACCAGTTTTGCTACCGAAGCTCACATTATTGGGCCATATAACGTCCTTGTGGGCTCACCGGCTGCGGAAGTTTAAACACGCTGTTAAGGCGAAAGGTAGCCGATTTTAAGGTAGGTACAGCGTAAAACGTTTAAGGCGACACCCTGGTGGGATCAAGACAAAAGCTAACCCTCACAGTTTTTGCACCTGGTTCCGTCCGACAAGATTCATCGGTGGGTTAGGCCAAAACATTGGCACCTGTTCACTTAAAATTATTCTGTAAGCTGTTTTATTTAAACACGTTATAGTGATTGTAAAGGGTGTTTTAGAGCTCTTTTGAAAAGTTTTAAGGGTTGATTTATTTAATATTATTCACCCGTTGGATCTTGAAAGAAAAATAACCAGTCTCAAGAGGAAAACTAAACGGAAGCCGTTCGGCTCGCTGCCAACAATGTCCTTTAATTTACTAGAGAATTTGTTTAAATACTTAAATGTTTAAAGGCTCCCTGAGCTAACCACAGGCCTACTCTTCCACCGCCGAGAGCGAAAACTTGTTCTTTTTCCCTTTTACACGGGAGATGCCTCGCAACATGCTCGATCAAGAGTTTTAAACGGAAAACATTACTCCTTAGTGATTCACTCGATCCAAAAGGTTAAATATTTCCACATCTTTAAATACAGCTTTTAAAAGTCGCTTATTGGTTGATTTTTACTCTTAGCCTGATCGATATTTCCACACCTTAATCCACAGGTTTTCGAGTTTCCCAAACAGTTAAACACTGGCTGGTTTGTTCCCTCTTCACATAGTTAACAATATCGAGCTGTTGACTAGGCTGTGGATAAAAAACATTAACAAAAATCTGAAGATAAAACTAAAAACATCAACAGGAAAACAAAACTGTAAGCTGTTGATATATATGGTTTTATATTCAATAAACCTCTTTCAAACAGACTTATATTATTGATATAATCTAATACAGTTTTATACGTATATAGAGAAAGTGTGATCGTTCCGCTCAGACCCCTTTACCAAGGTCGTTAACCACATGGAGCTAACTGTTCGTAAGAGTGATCTACTGCCTGAGCTGCAACTGTTTCAAGGAATTATTGAACGGAAAAACACTATCCCGATTTTAGGAAATGTACTGATTGAGACCAGTGGTGATGGGTTGGTTCGTTTACTTGCAACTGACCTGGAAGTAGGTCTTCGGAGTACATGTGCGGCATCAGTGGTTAAGGGTGGCTCACTTACAATTCCAGCAAAGAAACTGTATGAAATCGTTCGGGCGCTACCTGAGACAAAAATCCAAATAAAAGAGGGCACAAAGGGGTCTGTTAGGGTTTCCGCGGACCGGTTTGATTCGCGGATGCAGACATTACCGCGCGAGGATTTTCCCACACTACCTGAGGCTACTGACGAGTCGTCGTTGGTGTCACTACCGCGAGCTGGGTTAAGAGAGATGGTCACAAAAACCCAGTTTGCGATCACCGGTGAAGATACTCGGTATTTTTTAAATGGAGCGTTACTTGTGTTGCAGCCGGGCAAGATGCAGTTGGTTGCGACCGATGGACATCGGCTTGCACTGGTTGCGACGACCCGCGAGAAGGTAAAAAGTGAAGAGGATGAAGTTCAAGTCATCCTTCCAAAGAAAACGTTATGGGAACTCGCACGGTTGCTTACTGATGGTGATGGGGATGTGCAATACCTTGCCGGAGAGAACCACCTTTTTTTTAACGTTGATGGACGTCAGCTTATTTCACGGGTGATTGACGCGCAGTTTCCAGCTTATGAGCGAGTGGTTCCTAAGTCGAACGATAAAACGATTGAGTTCGAGAGAGATCGGCTCACTAGTGCTATTAAAAGGGTTGCGCTGTTATCAAGTGAACGGTCTAAAGCTGTGAAGCTTCAGATTGGTAAAGACCATGTTGACATTACGTCAAATAGTCCAGAGGTTGGTGAAGCAACCGAAACGCTCGCCATCGAGTATGGCGGGAAAGACGTCGAGATTTGCTTCAACGCGCAGTATGTCCTTGATTTTTTAAGTGTGGCTGATTCCAGTGTTGTGCAGTTGCATTTGAAGGACGAGATGAGTCAGGCGGTTATGACGCCGGTGGGATCAGACGGCTGTGACTACACCTACGTCATTATGCCGATGCGCGTATGAGTAACGGCCCACCTTCCCCAAGCTCACAAGATAGAGCAAACAGAATGACGCAGCTTGAGAATGAGGATCTTCAGAGGACCAGTGCGTCAGGTGAACCAGTTATCGATGTCAACAGAAACGACTCGAACGATTACAGGGCGGACAAGATTAAGGTTCTTGAAGGTCTTGAAGCGGTTCGGAAGCGCCCCGCAATGTATATTGGTTCGACCGGCGCACCTGGCCTCCATCACCTCGTATACGAAGTCGTCGACAACTCGATCGATGAAGCACTTGGTGGATACTGCGATACCATCGCGGTGACGGTGCACATTGATAATTCCGTCACGGTCACCGACAACGGTCGCGGTATTCCTGTTGACCAGCATGCTAGTGGTAAGACGGCGGCCGAAGTTGTGATGACCGTCCTTCATGCAGGCGGAAAATTCGACAACAAAAGCTACAAAGTGTCAGGTGGGTTGCATGGTGTGGGTGTTTCGGTTGTGAACGCTCTTTCGCAATCTGTCGAGCTTGAGATTTGGCGTGACGGACAGGTGTTTGGGCAGACCTACATGCGCGGGCAGCCGACAAGTACTCTTGAGATCACAGGCACGACGAAGCGCCGCGGGACAAAAATTACATTTAGGCCAGACGATCAGGTCTTTGATGCGGTCGAGTTTAGTTTCGACACTCTGTCACAGCGACTCAGGGAACTCGCCTTTCTTAATGCCGGTGTCACCATCACCATCAATGACGAGCGAACGGAAAAGAGTCATCAGTTCCAGTATGAGGGCGGGATTATTTCGTTCGTCGAGTTTCTCAATAAAAACCGGACAGTAGTGAATGTAGCGCCGATCTGCATGTTAGGTAAACGCGACGGAGTAATTGCCGAGATCGCGCTGCAATGGAACGACGGGTACACCGAAACGGTGTACTCGTTTGCGAACAATATCAACACCCATGAAGGCGGCACCCACCTGTCAGGTTTTAGGTCGGCGCTTACCCGAACACTTAACGCGTACGCCAACAAGAACAACCTGGCCAAAGACCTCAAAGAGAGCGTCAGTGGGGACGACATACGGGAAGGGCTTGTCGCGGTTGTCAGTGTAAAGATTCCAGAGCCACAGTTTGAAGGTCAAACCAAGACCAAGCTTGGAAATACAGAAGTCAAAGGAATCGTCGAGGCAATCATCAACGATAAACTGAGCGCCTTCTTGGAGGAGAATCCGGCCGTCGCCAAGCGAATCGTTAGCAAGTCGATTGAGGCCGCCAGGGCGCGTGAGGCGGCGCGAAGCGCCCGCGACCTTGTGCGGCGAAAAGGGGCACTCGACAAGAGCTCGCTACCGGGCAAGCTTGCTGATTGCCAGGAGCGCGATCCTGCTCGGAGTGAGCTGTACATCGTTGAGGGTGAGTCAGCCGGAGGATCCGCAAAACAGGGGAGAGATCGCCGCTTTCAGGCGGTCCTGCCGATCAAGGGAAAGATTCTGAACGTCGAGAAAGCTCGCTTCGACAAGATGCTGAGCAGTGATGAAATCAAGACGATGATCGCAGCCCTCGGTTGCGGGATAGGCAGAGACGATTTTGATCTGTTGAAGCTTCGATATCACCGTGTGATCATCATGACTGATGCCGATGTGGACGGGTCGCACATTCGGACGTTGCTGCTCACCTTCTTCTTCCGACAGATGCGAGCACTGATCGAGGGGGGCCATGTCTATATCGCTCAACCGCCCTTGTACCGGGCGAAGCGCGGCCGCTCGGAGACCTATATCAAAGACGATAGAGAACTGGAGAGCTGGTTGATACGGCGGGCGAGCGAATCACGAACGCTGCGTATCCCGAAACGTGACATCGAGGTGTCCGGGGCTCAGCTTGAGGAGGTTCTCCACAAGGTGATGGGGTTCAGAAAACTGATGCAGGTGGTCGAACGCCGGGGAGTGAGTCGGAGTGTGATCACTGCGTTGTTGTCTCGCGGTGCTCGTGACCGAAGCTTCTTCTCCGACCGACCTACGATCGAAGATCTTGCCAGCGAGCTGAACTCGCCGACTCGGATGACATCGATCGGCACTGACGAGGAACACAACGCGCTGGTCTTGCACGTTGATGATCGAACCGGTGGATATCCTCGTCGCCACTCGGTTGGTGTCGACTTCGTGATGTTGGCAGAGTATCGAGCGCTGCTCGGCAGTTTTGAGGACGGTGACATACGCACGCTCGATGGTACGCTCGTTGTCTCGAGCGTCGCCGCTCCGCGGGGAGCGGTGAGCGAGGCCGACGACAAGGATGACAGCGGTGAGGACGAGGCCGTGGCGGCAGAGTCGAGAGACGGCCACAAGGGACAGGATGTGCAGATCGAATCAATTGATGAGCTTGTCGAGTTTTTCATCACCGCCGGGAAGCGGGGAGTTGCGGTGAACCGCTATAAGGGGCTGGGAGAGATGAATCCCGACCAACTCTGGGAAACGACGATGAAGCCGGAGTCAAGGACCCTGCTTCAGGTTCGAGCCGAAGACGACGCGGAAGCCGATCTGATGTTCAGAACCCTGATGGGTGATCATGTTGAACCCCGACGCAAGTTCATCGAAGACAATGCGCTCGACGTCAAGAACCTAGACGTGTAGCGGTACCCCCAGCACTCTATGGCCGACATCGAATACCCGACGATTCCAGTCAACATCGAAGACGAAATGCGGCGCTCGTACATGGATTACGCGATGAGCGTGATCATTGGACGAGCACTTCCCGATGTACGCGATGGTCTCAAGCCGGCACATCGCCGGGTCATTTACGGCATGCGCCTGATGGGATTGGCATCGAACCGGTCGTATCGTAAGTGCGCAAAGATCGTCGGCGAGGTGATGGGGAACTACCATCCTCACGGTGACGCGTCGATCTACGACACGCTCGTTCGCATGGCCCAAGACTTCAACATGCGTTACACGCTGGTTGATGGGCAGGGGAATTTCGGGTCGGTCGACGGCGACCCGCCGGCCGCCATGCGCTACACGGAGGCCAAACTTCAGAGCCTTGCCGATGAATTGATGGCCGATCTCGAGAAAGAGACGGTCGACTTTGTTCCAAATTACGACGAAACCACGGTCGAGCCCACCGTTCTGCCCGCGCCGTACCCAAACCTGCTGGTCAATGGGTCGACCGGCATCGCAGTGGGAATGGCCACCAACATCCCACCACACAACATGCGGGAGGTCATTGACGCGATTGTATGGGTGGCGGAGCATCCGGACGAGTCCAGGGACGAACGAGAGAAAGCGGTTCTTGGCTGCGTGTCAGGGCCTGACTTTCCGACTGGAGGGTTCATTGTGGGCCGTGCTGGCATCGCGCAGGCGTATCGCACCGGCCGGGGCAGCGTACTGATGCGGGCTCGAACCTCGATTGAGGAGTCAAAGAAGAAGGGTGGCAAGGAATCGATCATCGTGACCGAGTTACCCTACCAAGTGAACAAATCGCGGTTGTTGGAGAAGACAGCCGAGCTCGCACGGGAGAAGGTGATCGAGGGAATTACCGATCTGCGGGACGAATCTGATCGGCATGGGATGCGAATCGTCATCGAGCTTCGCCGCGGCGAGGTGCCGGAGGTTGTGCTCAACAACCTCTTCAAGCACACGGCCCTCCAGACATCGTTCGGCATCATCATGCTGGCGATCGTGGCCGGTCGCCCCCAAGTCTTGACCTTGCTCGATGTCATCGAGCACTTCCTCGAATTCCGACGTGAAGTGGTGCACCGCCGAACCGAGTTTGAGCTCAGGAAGGCCGAGGCGAGGGCTCATGTCCTGGAGGGACTCAAGATTGCGCTCGATCAGCTGGATGCAGTCATTAAGCTGATCCGCGGTGCGAAGACACCCACCGAAGCCCGGAGCGGATTGATCGAGGAGTTTTCGCTGACCAGGATTCAGGCCCAAGCCATTTTGGATATGCAGCTGCAGCGGCTCACAGGCCTTGAGCGCCAAAAGATCGTTGATGAGCTCACCGAACTCCTGAAAAAGATCGAACGACTCCGCGCCATTCTCGCGAGCGAGACGCTGCTGATGGAGATTGTTATCAAGGAGCTCAGCTTAATTCAAGAGAACCACGCTGATGACCGACGTTCTGAGATTGTTGCCGCGGCCGATGATTTCCGCGTGGAAGACTTGATCGCCGAGGAAGACATGGCGATCACGATCAGCAACACCGGGTACGTCAAGCGAACCGCACTGACTGAGTACCGGAATCAGCGGCGAGGAGGAAAAGGTCGCATTGGGATGCGCACTCGGGACGAGGATTTTCTGACACAGCTATTCGTTGCGTCGACGCATGCGTACATTTTGATTTTCTCCGACCGTGGGCGTGTGTACTGGTTGAAGGTGCATGAAATTCCTGACGTCGGTCCGGCTGGTCGTGGCAAGGCGATTGCCAACCTTGTCAGCATGGCTCCGGGTGAGCGAGTTGCGGCGCTTCAGGCCGTTCGAGACTGGCCGGATGAGGACGGTCAACGGTTCGTTGTCATGGGGACGCGGCGTGGCATCGTCAAGAAGACGGACCTTCGCGCGTATCGGCATCCGAGACATGACGGGATCATTGCGATATCTGTAGAGCCCGACGATGCCGTGATCGCGGTCGAGCTGACTGACGGCACCGGCGAGATCTTCATCGGCACGCGGTCCGGGATGTCCATCCGCTTCAGAGAGTCTGACACGCGGCCTATGGGTCGGACCGCGCGAGGTGTACGCGGGATCGCCCTGCGGAGTGAGGATGAAGTGGTGGCCATGACGGTTGTCAAACCGAGGGGCACGCTGCTGACCGTTACGGAGAGGGGTTACGGGAAGCGAACCAAGCTGGATGAGTACCGTGTGCAGACGCGCGGAGGTGTCGGCTTGATCAATATCCAGACGAGTGGACGCAACGGCCGAGTCACCGGTGTCGCCTACGTGGAGCAGGACGACGAGCTGATGCTCATCACCGAGCAAGGAAAGATTCTCCGGATGCTCACCGGAGGTATTCGGCCAATTGGGCGCGCAACGCAGGGCGTGTGCCTCATCGAGATCGATGATCAAGACAGGGTCGTGTCGTTGGCCCGTCTCACCGAGAAGGACCTTGTCGACAGCGAGACGGATGAAACGGATAATCTGGAGTCTTAGTCCGAATCCTAGATCCCGCCTAGGACCGAATCCAGCAGATCCATCACCAGGCGGGGTCGCATCCCCAGGACGATCGACGTCAGCGCCACCAGCGCGAGTGGAACAGTCATCGTCCATCGGGGGTCGGACAGGGTCTTGGTCTCCAGGGCGGGACTGAGCGGCCCAAAGAAGATCTGTCGGGCGGCCGCGAACGTGTAAGCGACCGTCAACGTGACAGCGGTCACACCAGCGAGCGCCACGACGATGCCGAGTGGGCCGGAGCTTGCACCGCGTTCAAAGATGCCGGTGAACATGATCCACTCGGCTGTGAAACTGCTGAAGGGCGGAAACCCGGACAGCATCAGGCAGCCGGTCACCCAGAGCGCCGCGGTGACCGGCATCTTACGGGCGAGCCCACCCATCTTACGCATGTCACGGATTCCCGTCACGTAGACCACGATGCCGGCGGTCGAAAAGAAGACCGTCTTCCCCATAATGTGGCTGAGGAAGAAGAACATGCTCCCCTGCACACTCGTGGCCGTCAGGGCGCCCAGCCCGAGGACGGAGTATGCGATTTGGCTGATCGTCGAACAGGCTGCCAGACGCTTGATGTCTGTCTGAGCCATGCTGAGAAGCGCCCCGTAGACCATCGTCACGAGAGCGATCACCATGAGCGGCATCCCAAATTTCTGGAACTCATCGGCAAGCGGAAGGACCGCGACGCGGATCAAGACGTAGACCGCGAGGTTGGCATAGACCGCTAGAAGGCCCGCGATACACGTCGGATGCTCGGCGTGGACCGAGGGCATCCAGACGTGAAACGGTATCAGGGCGAGCTTCATCATCAGGCCGAGAAGGAACAACACCAGGGTGCCGGTAACCAGCGGCCCACCGGCCATTTGTCCGAGCTCCGAGATTTCGAAACTCCCGACCTGGTCGTACGCCATGAGGGACGCGGCCAGGAACAGTAGAGCTCCGATGATGCCCCACGACAGGCTGATGAACGCCACCCGCACCCGATCCAGGTAGCCGAAATACGCCATCAGGAAGAACAGTGTGATCGTCAGCAGCTCCATGAAGAAGTACAGCGTGACGAGGTTTGTGCTCAGGATCGTCCCGATGAACCCTGCGGGGAAAAACGGAAGCAAGTAAAAGAAACGGACGTAGTACCGCTCTTGAGTCGTCTCACTTTCCTTGCTATACAAGATCTCCACCCGGTGCTCGACATACCGGATCGAGAAAAGAGCCAGAGCGGTACACAGAAGCAAAACCACGGCGAGTGTCGGGACACTGAGACCGTCAGCGAGCAGGCCGAGACGGATACCCGGGGCGATCACCAGATACTCCTCGAACAGCACCTCGCCACCGGCAACCAAGGCACCGGCACGCAGCACGAGTGCTGTCGTGTAGAGGAGTGTTCCGGCCGTCAGCCATCCGGCGAGGCGCCCGATCCGCCTGCGGGTCAGAAACACCACGGCCGATGAGAAGAAAGGTGCCAGGAGAACTTGGAGGAGCAGACCCGGCATGTCCATTAGTTTCCGCCAGTCCCGAGGAACAGATAGGTCAAGAGCATGACGAATAAGATGAGCACATATGAGACGTTGTACAACAGCTCCTCGGTATCTGCGCGCAGGTAATGCACGATTCGCTCAGCCTTTCGCGTAAAAAGCCATGGCAGGCGGCGATGCACAAAATTGTTCAGTGGCGCCTCGAGATCCTCGGCGACGAACCTTGCTGCGCGCGACGTGCCAGTGACGAACACCCGGTTGTAGAACCCGTCGATGAACCATCGGTTCCAGAGGAACGCCTGGAGTGATCGCAGGCTCGCGTATTTGTCGATCAATGCGTCGGGCGATACCTTACGGACGATGTACAGGTAGAACGCAGGCACCGCTCCTGCAAGAAGGAACAGTACCGAGAGGAGTGACACAAGTGCGTGCGACGCCGATTCGTGGTCAGGTTCGGCCGCTGCCGACAGCCCGACGACCCCTTCGGCGAGGCTGGCGTCGAAGCCGTGATGGAGCCCCTCCTCGAGGAACGGTCCACCCAGGCCGGCGATGATGATGGCGACCGCCAGCACGCCGGAGGCCAGGCGCATCGACATTTCACCGTCGTGCATGTGACTGTTTCCGTCCGAGTGTGCCGTCTGCTGGAGGTGTTCGCTCTGCGGTCCATGAAACACGATGCCCAAGAATCGGACGGTGTAAAAGGCAGTGACCGCCACGGTGAAGAGGGCGAGCACAAACAGCGCCGTGCTGGCCTCGAGCGTCACGAGAAGCACCGCGTCCTTGCTCCAGAATCCGGGGAAAGGAGGTAACCCGATGAGCGATAAGGCCGCCGCCAGTGTGAAGACCCACGTTAAGGGGAGGTGCTTCCTGACGCCCCCCATGTCCTGGATATAGATCGAGTGCACGGCATGAATCACGGTCCCGGCGCACAGAAACAGACAGGCTTTGAAGAGGGCGTGACTAACGAGGTGAAAGACCCCTGCCGTGTATCCGCTGAGCAGGAGCGAGGGTGCGAAGCCGGCGGCACCGAGGCCCAGTAGCATGTAGCCGATCTGGCTGATTGTCGAGTAGGCGAGCACCTTCTTGAGTTCCAGCGCGACGAGCCCCTGGGTCGCGGCGAAGAACGCCGTGAAGGCGCCAACCCAGGCGGTCACGTAGAAGAACCACGCGGCCTCATCGATACCAGCGACCCACCGCCCGTAGTAGAAAATCGGGACTAGGCGGGCCACAAGGTAGACACCGCTCTTGACCATCGTCGCCGCGTGAATCAGGGCCGACACTGGCCCGGGGCCAGCCATCGCCTCGGGAAGCCACTCATGAAACGGAAACTGGGCCGACTTGCCGATCGGGCCGGCGAGTAAGAGAAGGCTGACGACGATGATCATGCCGGGGTTGGTAGCCATCGCCGACAGCCAGGTGGGAGCCGTCTCATAGAGCTCAAGGAAGTTCAGTGTCCCTGCGTAGAAATAGACCAGGAGGATTCCGCCCAACATCAGCATGTCGCCCACGCCCGTTACAACCAGTGCCTTGACGCAGGCCTGCGACGGCGTGACAAAAGCCGTGGGGGCTGGCCCGCCGATCCAGTAACGGCGCTGGTCCTGGTAATAGAAGCCGATGAGCCCGTAACTGCAGACACCAACGAGTTTCCATCCGATGAAGAGAAAGAGCAGATTGTTTGAGAGGACGAGCAGCAGCATGCTGCCGATGAACCCGTTCATCCACATCCAGAAACGCGTTTGTGCGGGGTCGCCTCTCATGTACCCGAGGCAATACACCATGATGACGAAACTGATCACGGCTACGACATTGGCCAGGACGATGCTTAGCGGGTCGACCAGGATGCCGAAGCTGATCTGAAGCGGGCTCGAAAGCCACGTGATCTGGTGCTCGAGTGGGAGCAACTCAGCGTGCGAGAGTCCTGGGAGAAGAGTTAGGGCTGCGACTGCAGCCACAAAAGAGAAGAACACTGCGCCGAAATCTCTGGCGGTGGGATGAAAGCGGGCCAGCGCGGGAGTCAGTGCTGCCCCGACCATCGGCGAAAAGATGCACACCCACGCGGCTGTCGTTGTCGTCACCGTCTTACCTTAGAAGCCGCTCCGGGATGGACGGATCGATGAACAGTGACACTATCTCGCCGTTGAACAGGCCGAGGAGAATAGTCCCGACGGCCAAGATCAACATCGGCGCTAACATGGCGACAGGAGCCTCGTCGCGGATGAGTGTCCCGGCCGGCACGTCCTCCGGTGAAGTCTCACCCTCTGTTGGAGGGAAATACATATAGCGGATAACATTGACCAAGTAGGTCAGGGCGAGCACACTGCTCGTCAGGATGACCGCCACAAACACCCACTGGTCCGCTGCGATCGCGCCGAGAATCAGATACAGCTTGCTGAAAAATCCACCGGTCGGTGGGATTCCGATCATCGCCAGAGCACAGACGATGAATGTCGCCGCGGTCCACGGCATCCGAACGGAGAGAGACCGAAAATTCTTAATCTCCCGATGTCCTGTCCGATAGACGATCGCTCCAGCAACCAGGAAGAGACCACCCTTCATGAACGCATGGTTAACGAGGTGCAAAACTCCGCCGGTGAAACCCATCGCGTTGGCCAATCCCACGCCCAGGACGATGTAGCCGATCTGCGCGACGGATGAGTACGCCAGCATCCTTTTGAGGTCTGACTGTGCAATCGCCATCACCGAGCCCAAGAGCATGGCGATCGCTCCCATCCAGCTCAGGAGCGTCGTGACTGGGATCGTATCGATGGAAAAACGTGGCTCGAAGACGAAGAAGATCACCCGCACGAGGACGTAGGCGGCGACCTTGGTCGTAGTGGCGGCGATTAGGGCGCTGACGGCAGACGGGGCGTTGGAATACGCTCCCGGCAGCCAGGCGTGCATCGGGAACAGCGCCATCTTAATCGCGATTCCGATAATGAGAAATGCGAACCCAACGAGGACGACGTTCGAGTCGTACAACGGCGGGAGAATAAGCGCCAGGTCAGCCATATTCAGCGATCCGGTGACCG
>Ga0315338_1003020_pt1 | contig 15379 bp, 12 predicted proteins | sample ASW8metaG_FD_204518 | JGI IMG/M metagenome (GOLD analysis project Ga0315338, IMG submission 204518) | Ammonia-oxidizing marine archaeal communities from Monterey Bay, California, United States - ASW #8 | ecosystem: Environmental > Aquatic > Marine > Coastal | place: USA: California | collected... | reverse complement strand
CGAAGGCAAGGTTCTGAGTCAGAAATTATCCTTGATCAGATAATTTCTGATCATTTCGTTTTTTTATTCCCTCTTCAATAGAATCAAGTAGGGTAGTCATGACCACCTCTGACTGAATTTTATTGATAATGCTAAGTACAAATATTGGGTATTCTTCTCGTTGCAACAGTGGTTCGACTATTTCAAAAGGATCTTCTTCATCTAAAATATTGTCAATCGTCAAACCTGAATTCATCTTTTGATGGATAAGTTCATGTAAGGATAAGATGTAATCCTTAATCTCATCTCTGGATAAGGTCAGTAGGTCTTCTGTTTTATTAATTGCCGCCATTATTTCCTTGAAACTTACTGAATTAAGCGTTGAATAGGGAAGGGGCAAACGGTAATTTTACCGAAGGATTATCAATGATAATTTTTCGTTCCACTGCCATTTTACTCTTGTTTCTGATTACTTCTTTTTCTCGTGCCCAAGAAGGTCGTTCCATGCAAGGTGCTTTCGGAACAGTAACTATCGATGGTAAAATGTGGAACCAGATTGCGCTAAGGCCCGTTGTGCCAGTATGGAAATTTGCTGTGGCCCTTGATCTTGTGTTTTATTTTGACCAAGATGGTAATATTCATAAAGATGAATGGGATTTTTCTAATCCAGAAGCGATAAAGAATACAATTATTGATAAAATTTATTATATCCGTTACGGATTAAAACAAGATCCATTGTATTTCAAGGTTGGATCTCTAGATCGTGTGGATATGGGCTATGGTATATTGGTAAATTCCTATTCAAATGCTATCCAGTATCCGCAAGTGCGAAAAGTAGGCTTGGATTATAAAGTAAAAACGAAATTCGGTACATTTGAGGGATTCGTTAACGATTTCAAGGAAAATATCGGACTAACGGGCTTGCGGTTAAAATCTCCCTTATTAAGTTCATTACCAGTTGCTTTATCATTTGTTATTGATCGTAATCAGTACCTTGGCCTGCGGGATGGTGATAACGATGGAGTACCTGATATTGTAGATGCTTTTCCAATAAACTCAAGCTATGCGATAGATTCGGATAGCGATGGATTGGCCGACTCGCACCCGGATGAATTAGACCGCGATGGTGATGGCTATTTGGATGCTGGTGATATTAATGATATTCATGCATGGTGGGACGATTTAGGTAATACAGTTGGAGTTGATTTCAGTAATGAATCTTATTACGATTCATTGCCTGATGGTAGCATTGATTTGGCGCCTGATCCTCTGAATGTTAATAAGGACTCAGATCCAATAGGCGCCATTGCACTGGACATTGGTTATCCGGTACTTACCCAGGAAAAATTATCGGTAAAACTTTATGCACAAGCGGCCAAAATGTTAGGGGAGACTGTCCATCCAAAAAAGGGGAATGGAAATCTAGCACTTGGTACTGGTTTGGTCCCATTAGGTGTGTTGACTATTTTTGGACCTGCACAACTCAATCTGGAATACAGAATGATTCCCAAGGGGCAGTTTGAATTCGGTTATTGGAATCGTTCATACCAGATCGAACGAGCAACATTTTCCAACGTTGACAGTCTTGGAATGCAGGTTCGTACTAAGGAACAGCGGTTAGGTCGTTATGGACGACAGAATGGCTATTTTGCCAGTTTAAGCCTCAAACTTGGAAGTTTATTAAGAGCAGGTGCCGCATACCAGGACCTTACTGGAGAGATTTGGAATAGTGACTTGGCTGAATATGAAGAAAACAAAAATAAGAACTTTTTGGCTTCTATAAGTTTGTCGAAATCCATTAGTAAAATCAAATCGGCTCGCTGGTTTTACCAGCAACAAAATGTGCCTAACCCATTTAAATTTGAGCCATCTGAAAGCACGGTAATGGGGTATCGGGTCGGCATCGGCCTCGGATCGGGTATGGTTTTGAATTATACTTTTCAGCGGACCTACAGAGATTTAAATGGTGACGGCAGGGTGGATGGACCGGACGAAACGATCAATATAACAACGATTGAAACCAGTTTTACTTTCTAATGGATGCAAAACAAATAAGAGCTGATTTTATAAAATTCTTCCAGGATAAGGATCACCGTTTTATACGCAGTTCTCCAGTGGTGCCAGTGGATGATCCAACATTACTTTTTACGAATGCAGGGATGAATCAGTTCAAGCCAATTTTTATGGGCACCAATAGACCAGAATATCCGCGAGCGGTTAACACACAAAAATGTATTCGAGTAAGCGGTAAACATAATGACCTAGAAGAAGTGGGCGTTGACTTATATCACCATACATTTTTTGAAATGCTGGGTAATTGGTCTTTTGGAGACTACTATAAAAAAGAAGCGATTACCTGGTCTTGGGAATTATTTACTGATTTGTGGGGACTTGACAAATCAAGACTTTGGGTCACGGTCTATAAAGATGATGATGAGGCTCATGATATATGGTTGCAAGAAACTGATATTTCCGCCGAGAGGGTATTGCGATTTGGAGATGAGCATAATTTCTGGGAAATGGGCGATACAGGTCCCTGTGGTCCGTGTTCAGAAATTCATTATTATGTAGGCGATGTTATTGAAGATCAGGGTTCTGGTGGTGTAAATAATACTGGTGAATATTGGGAATTATGGAACTTGGTATTTATTCAATACGACAGACAGGGAGATGGCAGTTTAATCGAATTACCCGAAAAACACGTGGATACTGGTGCTGGGTTAGAAAGAATTGTTACCGTCTTACAAAATAAATCGTCTAATTATGAGACGGATCTTTTTCAACCGATAATTCAGGGAATAGAAAAAATAGCTGGGTCGTCATATAATAAGGATATTGTACCACACCATGTTATAGCTGACCATGTGCGAATGTTAAGTTTTGCCATTGCTGATGGTGTCATGCCCGCTAATGAGGGACGTGGCTATGTGTTGCGGCGTATACTGCGCAGAGCTGCTCGATTTGGCCGCCTGCTTGGTAAAGAAGATCCGTTTTTATACCAATTAGTTGATTTTGTCATTGAGATCATGGGAGATAGCTTTCCTGAGTTGATCGATAAAAAAGCACATATAGAAAAAGTAATTAAAGCTGAAGAAACATCTTTTAGCAGTACGTTAGAACGGGGTCTATTACACTTCGAAAAATATATGAAAACGCATGCTGGAGATACGATTCCAGGAAAAGAAGCATTTAAACTATATGATACATATGGTTTCCCGCTTGATCTAACGCAACTCATGGCCCGAGAAAAAGGATTGAATGTGGATGAAGAGGGTTTTCATGTATATATGAATAAACAGCGTGATCAGGCAAAAGCTTCTGGAAAATTCAGGCAAGTTCCTAAAAATTTGAATTGGATTTCAGTTGTAGCGAACGGTAATTCGAATTTTCTAGGTTACGAAACGACTGAATCCACTTCAAAAATATGTAAATATGCAAAAACGGAAGAACACATCATTTTAGTATTGGACCAGACACCATTTTACGCCGAATCAGGTGGACAAATTGGGGATACGGGCTCTATAGTAATTGGCAATAATAATTTAACTGTATTGGATACCCAAATGGATGGATCAGAGATTCATCATTATTGTACAGGTTCCTTAGATATTAAACTGCTATCCAATCTAGTTAATTGTCAGGTTGATATTGATCGCAGACAGAATATCAGAAAAAATCATACTGCGACTCATCTTTTGCATGCAGCTCTAAAAAATATATTGGGTGAACATGTCCATCAGGCGGGATCATTGGTTCACCCTAATTATTTACGGTTTGACATGACCCATTCGGAAAAAATATCAGTAGATGAAATAGTAGAAATAGAAAGAATTGTTAATGAGGAAATACAAAATAATATTGCTCTAGATGTATCGATCAAGGATTTTGATGTTGCCCGTTCCGAAGGTGCTGAAGCACTTTTTGGAGAAAAATATGGTGATAAAGTGCGTATGATCACTATCAGCGAGTTTTCAAAGGAATTATGTGGTGGTACGCACGTTGAACGAACTGGCGATATAGGATTATTTAAAATCATTGAGGAATCTAGTCTGGCAGCAGGTATTAGAAGGCTGGTAGCGGTTGCTGGAACAAAAGCTGTATCCTATGTACAGAATCATGCAAATATTGTCCAAGAGTTGCAAGCCATATTAGGTACAAAAGCTGATGATATAAGTACAAGGGTGGATCATCTTATTAACCAGAAAAAAGAACTGGAAAAAAAGTTAAAACGGAAAAAGGAAACATCGACAGCATTTAATCCAAAAACAATCTTGGAAAAAGGTACGATGGTGGCTAACCATAATGTTGTAACTGCCATTGTTAACGTTGACTCTATGGAAGAATTAAAAGAAATGGGTGATGTGCTTTTGAATTCGCTACCAAGTGGTATAGGTGTTTTGGGAACTGATGGTGGAGATAAACCATGTGCAGTAATCGTCGTAACTAATGATCTAACAAAGAAAGGAATCAAAGCGGGATATTTGGCAAAAATTATTGGTAATGAAATGGATGGCGGCGGCGGCGGTAAACCTCATTTGGCAACTGCGGGAGGAAAAAATAGTAAATCGTTTAAAGTAGCTATGAAAAAGAGCGTTGATTTGATTAAAGCAGAGTTAAAAAAGGTAAAAAGGAAGTAATAATGCAATATGAAAAAGATGGTGATACGTATATCATTTATCTAGAACAAGATGAAAGTATAATGGCCATATTGACTCAATTTTGCATAGATCATCAGATAATAAACGGTCAGATTTCTGGTATAGGTGCAATTAAAGAAATTGAGCTGGGGTCCTATAATTTAAAAAACCAAGAATATATTACGCATAAGCTCGATGATACTTGGGAATTGACATCATACCAGGCGAACATTCAATTAAAGGATGAGGAACCATTTATTCATGCACACATAACTATTAGTGATCATGAGCTAACTGTGAAAGGTGGGCATTTGTTTGAAGCAAAAGTTGCAGTTGTAGGCGAATTTATTTTAAGGAATATTAATAGCAGTGGTAAAAGAGTGTTTAGCCCGGAAATTGGTTTGGCTTGTATGTCGCTTAGTAAATAGGAGAATTTATGGAACATAAAATAATTAATACTAATAAAGCACCGTTACCAATTGGTGCTTATAATCAAGGAATTGTTACAAATGGTTTTGTTTTCACTGCTGGACAGGTTGCGATCGATCCAGCAACTGGCAATATAATAGATGGTAGTTTTAAAGAACGAGTGAGACAAGTCTTGAAAAATTTGAATAATATATTGGGAGAAGCTGGTACAGAATTCTCTAAAGTGGCCAAGTTTACGGTCTTCCTCACGGATATGTCTAATTATTCTGCAGTCAATGAGGTATTTAGTGAATTTATTAAGGACAGTGATGCGCCAGCTCGATCCCTTGTAGCGGTTTCTGGTTTGCCGGCTGGTACTGATATCGAAATTGAATGTATAGCAACAGTTTGACAGAATTATTTATCAGGATATTATTTGTTATATGTTTGGTTTCTTCATTTTTACTGGGAGAAGCCCATCCAGACACTTCAGATTTAATTAAATCACCAAAAAATGCTGCACTATCATCTATTATTCCTGGGGGAGGCCAGCTGTACAATGGTAAAAAATTTAAAGCAGGTTTGATTTTAACTGGAGAAGCCTTAGCAATTGTAAATTGGTATAACAATTCCCAATTATATAGTAGTTATGATGATGAAAATAACGATGAATATCCGCTGCCCAAGTATCGATACTTAGAAAAACGAAACAAATATGTATGGTGGATTGGATTTATCTATATTTATGGGTTAATAGATGCAATTGTAGATGCACATCTGCATCCATTTGAAGATGTTATGGCTGGAGAATTAGATAATAATCAAAATTCCGTTGAAATAAAGAAAGAGGACTGATGAACCAAACCAGGGAACATTGGGGATCAAAACTAGGATTTATTTTAGCTGCCTCAGGCTCGGCGGTGGGAATTGGTAACATATGGAAATACCCACATATGGCAGGACAAAATGGTGGAGCAGCATTCACCCTAATTTATCTCATCTGCATCCTGGTTGTTGGGCTATCAATTGTAATAGGTGAATTTGCTCTAGGTAGGAAGACACAATTAAGTCCTGTAGGAGCCTATTTGGCGATCGCCCCAGGATCCTTATGGAAATGGGTAGGATTTTTGGGCGTTGGGTCAGCCTTCGTCATTCTATCGTTCTATAGTGTTGTGGGTGGTTGGATAATGAATTATTCATTCTTGTCACTCAAAGGTGACTTTTCTCAGCTAACAGGTAATCCTGAAGCTGCAAGCGCTTTATTTAATTCATTTATTACTGGTACATGGGCGCCGCTATTTTGGCAATTATTATTTATGATGATTTGTATTTATGTAATTGTTAATGGCGTGAAAGGTGGTATCGAAAAATGGTCAAAAATCATGATGCCAACGATAATTGTCATACTTGTGGTTCTTGCGGTCCGTGGATTAACCCTGCCTAATGGAATGACAAGCCTAACCTTTTTATTTAAACCAAAGTTTGAAGATCTATCTGCTTCAGCTGTTGTGTTGGCTTTGGGGCATTCATTTTTTACACTGAGTCTTGGTATGGGTACGATGATAACGTACGGAAGTTATTTGAAAAGAAATGAAAATCTCTTGAATTCAGCGCTTTGGGTTATCGGCTTGGATACAATTATAGCTTTACTTGCAGGCGTAGCGATTTTTTCAACAGTTTTCGCTCTGGGCGCTGATCCCGCGGAAGGTGCTGGACTCATATTCGTTGTCTTACCTTCAATTTTTCCACAAATACCAGGTGGCCAAATTTGGGGGACTTTGTTCTTCGTTATACTTTTTATGGCGGCACTTACATCAGCAATCTCAATCCTTGAGGTTGTTACAGCCTATTTTATTGATCAAAAAGGCTGGACCAGGATCCGCTCAACTATTTTATTCGGTGGCATAATTACAGTTGTAGGTATATTTTGTTCATTATCGCTTGGTGGCAATCTAAATATTACTTGGTTTTTGGGTATGTCGTTCTTTGATTTCATGGATTATCTATCTTCCAAATATATGTTGCCTATTGGGGGTATGTTAATGGCGATATTTATTATTAAACGCTGGAGTGTGGATGAATTTGTTAAAGAATTACATACTGGAATGAATTCCACTAAAATATCGAGTCAATTAGTTACTATTTTGTTGAGTATCGGAGCCTTGGTAGTTGGTTTTATCATTTTAAATGAGATTTTTGATAAATTATTAGGGTTCCCGATTATCGGTTGAATATACCTTGCTGTGCTTGTATCCCGTCTAATTAAACCCGAAAGCGATATATATAGCAGATTATCCAGTCGGTCTAAAGGTTTGGATAACTTTATGAATTGGCAGCCATTGCATTGGTTTGGCATGTGGTGCATGGCGATTAGTGGTTTTAGCATTATGAAAGGGCAAGAGAATCGATATGTTTTCTGGGATTGGAATTCTGGATCGTTATTTATTTTTTCCGTTATCATTTTGGTCACGATCTGGTCTATTTTATCAGCTCGTCATCCTGCGACCCCTAATAAAATCAATAATCTTAGGTCGTTGTTATATTTTATTATTATTGGATCTATGGCACTATTATTAGGGTCAATTGGTCCCAAATTTTCGATGGAGGTGATTAAGAATTATACACCATATTTATTATTTTATATAGCCGTATGGCTTGTATTTTCGATTGAATTTATACAACAAGATGACAAATCGATCGAAATCGCAGGTTCAAGTCCAAGAATCCGAAATCTGTTTGGTTCTACTACTTTGATCATTATTGGATCAGTTATGGGGTTCCAATTTGATGATCCAGTGGCCAGCACGGTTTCTACTGTATATTTACCTTTCCTTTTAGTAGCGCTAATCATGCCAGCCCATATTAGGCACTTGCAGCGCGCTAGAATCTATGGTGTATTTATACCAGCCGTATTTTTAGTAGTTCGATTTCCGTGGTTTTTAATTCCATTGTGTACACTATTCTTTTTGTTACGCCTTTACCATTATTTTCGTTTTAATATTGTTTATCCAACATTTGGTGTGGATCACGATTAGATCCCTATTAATTGCATTCCATCCAAATAATATTTTCGGACAATTAATTAATGGGAAAACAAAAGGTATATGATGTAGTAATCGTGGGTGGAGGCCCTGCAGGTGCTACAGCTGCGTTGTATGCTAATCGTTTGGGCCTTAGCACACTTATTGTTGATAAGTCAATTTGGCCAAGGGATAAAATCTGCGGTGATGCACTATCAGGTAAAGTCGTTGATATCCTTAAAGACCTGGATCTAATTAGTGAAGTAAAAACACTTAAAGGTGCCTCTATTCGTCGGATTACATTTGGTAGTCCTGCAAATAAAATTTTTGATATTGATTTAACAAAATCCTTTAACACTGACCATATTAAAGAAGGGTATGTAATTCCCAGAGAAATATTTGATTATTTTCTGTTTAAAAAGGCACAAAAAATTACAGAAGTAAAGGAAGGTTTTGCCGTTAAAGACTTACTCATCAAGGATAACACTGTGGTAGGCGTACAAGGAAGAAACAAGGATGGAAATCCGGAAGATATTGCAGCAACAGTCGTCCTGGGTGCTGATGGGTATAATTCAATTGTGGCCCAAAAATTAAATTTATATAAAATGGAAATGGAACATACTGCGTTGGCAATTCGATGTTATTACGAGGGGGTAGCGGGTTTAACTGATCAGATTGAATTGCATTACCTGGAAGAAATAAACCCTGGCTATTTCTGGTTATTTCCTGCAGGCGCAGGCAGAGCAAATATTGGCTTGGGATTATCGAAAAAAAACATTAAAGAACAGAAAAAAAACCTTGTTGACCTGCTAGATGTTGTCACACAATTGGAATATTTTAAAGATCGTTTTGCTCATGCAAAACCAATTGAAAAACCAAAAGGTTGGAACCTACCTATGGGAAGTATACATCGAAAAAACCATGGTAATGGTTTCATGTTGCTGGGAGATGCTGCGGGTCTGATTGATCCATTTACAGGAGAGGGAATTGGTAATGCCATGGTATCAGCGAAGCATGCTATAATTACCGCAAACAAAGCCATTGGCGAAAACGATTTAAGCGAAAATAATTTATCTGAATATGACAAAAATTTGTGGGACGAAATTGGCCCCGAACTGCGTGTAAGCACAAAGCTGCAAAAACTAGCCAGATCGAAATTCCTGTTAAACTTTGTCATTAATCGAGCTGCTCGAAATGATGAACTTAAAAATATCATCGGCGGTATGCTGGCGAATGAAATCCCGCGTACTGATTTGGCTAATCCCGCATTTTATTTTAAAATATTTTTTTCTTAAATGCTTATGGAATTACCTCAGCTATTACGCTGCCTAGGCCTTTCTGATTATATCGCATTTGACTTTGAGACAACGGGATTAAGTCCAAAAGATGACCGCATTATTGAAATTGCGGCCATCAAATTTGTTGATGGTAACCCGGTTGATCGATTTGTGACACTAATAAACCCTGGGCGGCCAATAGCTCCTTTTATCACGGATATCACTGGTATAGCAGATGATATGGTCACGGATAAGCCAATAGAATCAGATATTATTAGTGAGTTTCTTGAATTTTTAAACGATTTACCCTTAGTAGCGCATAATATTTCCTTTGATAAAAGTTTTTTGGATGCATTGTGCGCAAGATTTAGCAAACCAAAAAAAAATAATCCGTTGTTTGATACCCTGCAGCTGTCACGCACCTTTTTGTTCTTCCATCCAGTACACGATTTGGGTTCAATATCAGAATATTTTGGATTATCATCAGCAGGGTCGCACCGTGCTGAGAAAGATACGGAAAATTGTGGCATTATTTTTCAACGGTTGATTAAGGATGCAGCCAGTTATCCGCTGGAAACCATTACAAAATTATTGGATCTAATAGGTTCGTGTAATGCTCCAAATATGCAACTATATGTAAACCTTGCAAATGAATTGAAACAATCAGGTGATCTTAGATCTGGACTATTGGAATCAATGATTGAAAAACCAATTTTTGATAACGTTTATGAACATGATGGTGAAAATGATATTAGTACTTATGATACAAATAATGTTTTCTCACCTAAGGGGGCCGTTGCAGAGATATTAGAAAATTATGAAGAACGACCCAGCCAAATAAATTATTGTGCTGAGATTTTAAAGATCATGTCCTTTCCAAAAGGAATTGGTGCGCTTGAGGCGGGAACAGGTCTTGGTAAATCGCTAGGATATTTATTTCCTGCAATAAAGCATTCTATGGAAAGTAAACATAATAAGTCTGTGGTTATATCCTGTTATACAAAGAATTTGCAAGATCAACTATTCCATAAGGATCTACCTATCCTCTCTAGAGCGCTGGAAGTACCCATAAAAGCGACATTGTTAAAAGGCCGTACAAATTACCTATGTAAGACACGTTTGAATTGGTTGATAGCTGAAAAAAAGAAAATTCTGTCATCTAAAGATATTGAAAGTTTACTTCCTGTAATTATTTGGATGCATTATACAAGGACAGGAGACCTGTCTGAGTGCGCTGGGTTTTGGAATAGCAGGCCGCTGAAGGTAGCCTCTCTTATTCAGAGCGAACCTGGATTTTGCACAACTGTAATCTGCGGGAAAAACAATGGGTGTTACTTTGGTAAAATTCGACGTATTGCCCAGAGTACCGACCTAGTTATTATCAATCATGCATTACTATTTGCTGAAATACAATCTCCCGGAATCTTACCTGAACATGATACTGTGATTATTGACGAAGCTCATAATCTAGTGGATACAGCCTATAGGCAAATGGAAAAGTCAATTAGCGCCTATCCAATAAAAGCTGTAATTGATAGTGTAAATCCTGAAGGAAAATCATCTGCGCGGTGGAAAGGTCAATTAATCTACGTTGTGCAAAAAGTAGATTCTCTCTCAGGAATTATAGATGATTTAATAAAGTTGACCTCGGGATGCAAGACTGCGGTGAATACCCTCTTCCAAGAGCTAGAGTTTAATGTAAGCAACCGTTTTGATTCCTCTGCAAAATACTCTGAAAAATACATCATTTATAACCTTACAGAGGAATATGGTATTTTCTTCAAAGAGATTAATGCTTTGATAAGTGATATTAGTGCACTAATAATTAAGCTTAACAAAATGAGTTCGGAAATGCGGGCTTGCAGCGATAATGCTGAAGAATTTTCTGAAGTAATAGTACAAATAGATAGTTTTATTGAAAGTTTAAATACCATGTTGACTTTATTAAATCTGTTGACACAAGAACAGGATCAAAATTGGGTTTATTGGCAGGAGGGTATTTTTCGAAATAATGGAGAGTTTGAGCTTATTATATATGGATCGCCCATAGATATATCAAAGAGCCTAGTTGATGCGTTTTTCAGCCATGTTGACCATTGTATTTTAACTTCTGCAACCTTGCGCGTGGATGAGTCCTTTGATTATTTTTTTTCTAGGACTGGACTTAAAAGTACAAAAATTGAAAAGGTTTTTTCTGGTGTATTCCCAAGTCCATTTCATTATGAGGATCAAGTCAAATATTTTCAATATGCTGGTGTTAATGGGCAGGATCCAGTATTACAAGCAAGCCTGATATATAGTCTACATAAGAAACATAATAAAAGGATATTAGCATTATTTACTTCAAGGTATGCTTTAAATAATGTTTATCAAGAATTACGCAAAAAACCAGGCAGCAGAGATTTGCCCATATTTGCACAATTACGGGGATCCTCACGGCATGCTATTATCCAGGGTATGCATCGAACCAGGAATGGGATCCTTTTGGGTACCAATGCGTTTTGGGAAGGAATTGATCTACCTGGTGAATTATTGGAAATTCTCATATTAGCAAAACTTCCGTTTGGTGTACCCAGTGAGCCTGTTATCAAGGCTTACAGTAACTTGCTGCAAAGTCTAGATAAGAACCCTTTCCTTGAGTTCAACGTACCTGAATGTGTTATAAAATTTCGTCAAGGATTTGGGCGATTAATTCGAACGAGTCAAGATGTTGGTGCTTTTTTTGTTATGGATGAACGAGTTGTGAAAAAACGCTACGGTACATCATTCAGTGATTCCATTCCTGTGAGAATGGATCCATTTTCAAACCTCAATGAAATTCGAATATAATATGGCTTCTGGTTGATTGACATAGGGCCAAACAGTTAGATTACTCTATGTCGGCCCTATCTATTTCGAGAGAATCCCGTTCAATACAATATTATTTACCCTGCTTAGAAGGACCCGTTAGAGTTCGACTAAATGCAGATTCCAGAAAGGCCATACGCGTATCCCATAGCATCTTAGCACAATTATTAAAAAAAGGCAAAAAAATCTATGGTGTAACAACTGGCTTTGGGGATTTAAGTAAGGTTACAATTGATGCTGATGATCGTCAGAAATTACAACTTAATTTGGTTAGATCGCACGCAACGGGTGTAGGGAAATCATTTGACCTTGGTATTACCAGATTAATATTATTTTTAAAATTATCAACATGGGCTAAAGGTGTTAGCGGTGTACGATTGGAATTAGTTAGTCTAGTGAGAGATTTATTGAACCATGATATTTTACCCGTAATCCCTAGACAAGGATCAGTCGGGGCTAGCGGTGATCTCGCACCACTGGCGCATATGGCTCTACCTTTGATTGGGGAAGGATTGGTTCATTTTCAGGATCGTATTATGCCGGCAATGTTGGCTATGAAAGAGGTGGATTTAGAGCCTTTAATACTTGGCCCAAAAGAAGGAATTAGTTTGATTAATGGTACACAAGTATCCACTGCAATCGGAATAAAAGCCTGTCTAGAAGCTGAAAGCTTGTTAAAAATAGCGGATTTGGTTGGGGCCATTTCAGTAGAAGCGTCGCTATCATCTCGCAGTGTGTTTAAATCATCGATTCATAAATTAAAGCAGCATCCCGGTCAGAGATTAGTTGCGGCCAATGTTTGGAATCTTCTGCGTGATAGTGAAATCGTTCTATCACATAAAGATTGCGACCGTGTACAGGACCCGTATAGTTTTCGCTGTATCCCTCATGTACACGGTATAAGCAGGGATAACTATAATGGTGCGAAAGAAATCGTACAGAATGAAGCGAATAGTGTAAGCGATAATCCATTAATAATGCCAAATACTCAAATAATGAATTCCGGACATTTTCATGCAGAATCGATTGCTCAAGCAATGGATAATTTGGCTATAGCTATAGCCGAATTAGGTTCGATTTCTGAACGGAGACTTCATTATTTCATGAAAGGAATTGAGGATCGAGTTCCTCCATTCGTTGCATCGAATCCAGGAATTGAATCGGGATTCATGACTGCCCATATTACTGCGGCTAGTTTGGTATCAGAAAATAAAGTATTGACCCATCCTGCTAGTGTTGATACGATCTCAACATCTGGAGGACAAGAGGATTTTGTTAGTATGGCTCCTTGGGCCGGGCGAAAATGTTTACGGGTGATCGATAATGTCAGAAATATATTGGCTATTGAACTACTTACTTCAACGACAATAAATGAACTATTTCATGCACCCTTGAAAATGGCTCGTGGTACGCAACCAGTTATTAAACTATTGAAAAAACATGTCCATTTTTCCAGGGGTGATAGGCCACTACATACGGATATAAAAGTTGTTAACGACCTCATAAAAACAAGGCAGATACTTTCTTTGGTGAATAAAAATTACAAACTCAATTAATATGCCCAATAAAACACCATTTGCATATAAATATACCTTTGATGATGTATTACTTGTACCTCAGGCATCAAATATTTTGCCCCGGGATGTAATTCTATCGACCAACCTTACCAATGATATCTCATTGAATATTCCGTTACTAAGCGCTGCAATGGATACTGTGACCGAGAGTGCAATGGCCATAGCCCTGGCAAGAGAGGGAGGTATGGGTGTTATTCATAAAAATCTTTCTATATCAGATCAAGTAGATATGGTGGACAAAGTTAAAAGATCAGAAAGCGGTATGATAATGAATCCGCTAATTCTGACACCGGAAAAAACCATTCGAGAAGCAAAAGAAATGATGGGTCATTATCATATTAGTGGATTACCTGTTGTTAAAGAAGGAAAGTTGATTGGGATTATAACTAACAGGGATATCCGCTTCGAAACCAACTTAGATCTTATTGTTAAAGATCGTATGACAACTGATAACCTTGTTACCGTACCAGTCGGTACTACATTGGAAAAAGCAAAGGACATATTACAAAAACACCGTATCGAAAAATTGTTAGTTGTTGATGACAATGGATCATTGGCCGGATTAATTACTGTGAAGGATATACAGAAAAAAGAGCAATTTCCAAATGCTTGTAAAGATAATAATGGACGCTTGCGGGTTGCAGCAGCTATAGGTGTAAATGATGAAGCGACTGAACGGACGCAGGCCTTGAAAAATTCCGGCCTTGATGTATTGGTTGTCGATACTGCTCACGGTCATTCAGCAGGTGTATTAAAATTAATTGAAAAATTGAAATCCAATATTGGTTCAATGGCTTTGATTGCAGGGAATATCGCGACGAGGGAAGGTACAAGATCTTTGATTGATGCTGGAGTTGATTGTCCAAAAGTGGGTATTGGTGCCGGAGCTAGTTGCACTACTCGTGTAGTTGCTGGTGTAGGTGTACCCCAACTATCCAGCATAATGGATTGTGCCGAAGAAGCAAACAAGGATGGTCTACCAATAATTGCTGATGGTGGTATTCGTTACAGCGGTGATATTGCTAAATCATTGGCTGCGGGAGCTAGTGCTGTAATGCTAGGTAACCTCTTTGCAGGTATGGATGAAAGCCCAGGTGAAACTATTTTATTTGAAGGCAGGCAATATAAATCCTATCGTGGGATGGGGTCTCTCGGGGCAATGAAAGAAGGCAGTGGCGATAGATATTTTCAAGAAGGTGCTGAAGCTACAAAGTTAGTACCAGAAGGTATTGAAGGTATGGTGCCGTACCGTGGCTCAGTACGTAACTCAGTTCATCAAATTATTGGTGGTTTAAGGGCATCAATGGGATATTGTGGTGTCAAAACTATTCCCGATTTTCATAAAAAAAGAAAATTTATTCAAATTACTAGTGCGGGTATAAAGGAAGGTCACCCCCATGAAGTTAAGATCATTAAGGAAGCACCAAACTACCAGATCTTGGATGAGTAAGAACCCTTTGCACTCAACTGTTCTATAAATAGAACAAATTATATATTAAAGGGAAGCGGATTCTATTTCGATAATGAATTAAGGTGGCGAGTAATACGTGATTTTCGACGTGCAGCAGTGTTCTTTTTTATCAAACCTTTACTAGCGGCTTTATCAATTTGCTTTACAGCTATCCTATAATCAA
>Ga0315338_1003019_pt1 | contig 15380 bp, 11 predicted proteins | sample ASW8metaG_FD_204518 | JGI IMG/M metagenome (GOLD analysis project Ga0315338, IMG submission 204518) | Ammonia-oxidizing marine archaeal communities from Monterey Bay, California, United States - ASW #8 | ecosystem: Environmental > Aquatic > Marine > Coastal | place: USA: California | collected... | reverse complement strand
CGTCGATCAGCAAGATGTCAGTCGCCTCGCCGGCGCCCTGGCTGACCAGGAACTCGATGATGCCACCGACCTCGGGCGCGTTCTCCATGGTGACGTTCTGCGCCAGTCGGTCCTGGAACTTGGCTTCCACGCTCGACCGCAGCTCCGGATTGCGCTCCAGCACCGACTTGAACTCTCTGCCGTCCATGCGCAGCGCCTCAGTCGCGACGGCGGCCCGCAGCGTCGCCGAGCGCTTGGCATTGGTGAGCAAGGCCATCTCGCCGACGTAGTGACCGGCCGGGACGTACGAGAGCACGACCTCGCGGCCGCCAATGCCGCGCGAAACCGTCACCGAGCCGCGCCTGATCAAATAGACCGAATCGCCGTCGTCGCCCTCGCGGAAGAGAATCTCGCCGGCGCCGAAGCTCTCCAGCGTCGTCGATTCGACGATCGTGTTGAGGTCCTCTTGCCCGATGTGAGGGGCGATGTACATCTTGATCTGGCGGCGCATCGCCTCCTGATCCATCTCCCGCTTGACCGCCTCGACTGAGTTCATCAGCTTGATCATCGACCGCCTAGGCGTCTCGATCAGCACGCAATTCTCGATCGCCGTCACCGTGGCCGAGCGCCGCCGGCCCGAGATCAGACCCATCTCGCCGAAGAACTGGCCCTGGCTGAGATTGATGATCATGGATGGATCGTCCGGGTCGATCGCGATTCCCACCGTGCCTGAGACGACCGAATAGAAGCTGTTGGTGAAGTCGTTGCGCTTGAAAATGAGTTCGCCAGGCTTGGGCGTGTGAATATTGCTGTCTATCAGGAACTCCCTGAGCTGCAGCGTCGTCAATCCCGAGAGCAGGGGTACGTTGCCGGAAAACAGTTCCAGCGCGGCGCCGACCTCGATACCAAGATTCTTGAACTTGGCTTCGAGCAGCGGCTCATCAGCGGGCTTGACGTCGTTGCCGAGAATGAATTCGACGACCTCATAGCCCTGGTTCATAGCCTGCTTGATCAGCGGATAGCCGCCGAGTGCGCCGATTATGTAGAGACCGGGCACGTTCGATTCGTAGGTCGCGCTCACCTCTGGCAGGGCGCCCGGATCGGGGCTCGAAAACTCAATGTCGCAGCTTTCGACGAACTTACGCGGCGGGATCGCGCCGAGCCGCGCGATCACCCGGTCGCATTTGACATCAGCCTCGCCGTCCGCCGTCTTCAGAACCAGGACCTTGCCGTTCTTGTCGTCGCGCACCTCCTTGGCACTCGAGTTGTAGTAGCACTCGATGTCGCCGTTCTCGATCGCCGCGACGATGAGGTTGAGATTGCCCTGTTTGACGCGGGCGAACTCGTCGCGCCGGTTGACGATGATGACGTTGTTTTGCCCGGCTAGCGCGACCGCGTTCTCGATCGCGGCGTCGCCCGCGCCGACCACCACAATCGTCTCGCCATCGTACTCGTCAGGATCGTCGAGCTGGTACTGGACCCAACTCTGCTCGGAGCCCGGCACTCCCAACTTGCGCAGATTGCCCTGCAGACCGATCGACAGGACCACGTTCTCGGCGCTGACGGTCTCTCCGCCTTGCAAGGCGATCTCGAAATTGCCCTGCTCGCCGGTGATCGCCGTGACCTCGGCGTTGTGGCGGACCTTGACCTCGAGATCTTCGGCTCGTTTGTCCCAGCGTCCGAGCACGTCCTCTCGCTGCCCCGCCCCAAACTCGAAGCTCGAGCGCAACGGCAGCACATCGGGCGTCGACATGACGTGCTTGCCCTTCTGGTACTTGAAGATGGTGTCGGAAAAGTGGTCGGCTTTCTCGAGCAGCACGTAGTCGATGTCGTGCTCGGCCGCCCGCCCGGCGGCGCTTAGGCCGGCAGGACCAGAGCCAACGATGGCGATCTTGTGGTTAGGCATTTCGTCCCCTGTTGGCACGATTCGACGCTATGTGCTGGCCGGGCAGGAGTCAATCGCGCGGACGTCGGCCGCGCGGAACCAGTGTGGCGCCTCAATTCGTCCTGATCGACGCCTCACCCAAGGCCGGCGCTCATCTCGCCGGGGATGATTGGTGGGCGTACCGGTTCGAGCGCGTTATTCCCAGATGCCGAGGGGCTGGCGACCCGGCTCGCGGCCGACGGCTATCCGTTCTTGCGCGGCATTCACGACATCAGCCAGGTTCTCGCCGCCCGAGCCGAGGCCTTCGGCCGCCTGGAGGCGGTGGGCGAGATCGCGCCGCCAGCGGTCGACGGTATCGCTACGGGCGCCAGCCGCCGCGAGGAGGCGGTGGCGGACCTCGGGGCGCGTGGCAATCGGTTTCGGAGGGTCCGCGTCTGCGCGGTAAGCCACGGTCCGCGTATCCGGGAGACCATGGGGACGGTCGTCAGCCAGCCAATGCATGCCCAAGACTATATGTTCCTGCGCCCGGCCCCGGTCGGTCGCTCGACCGGGCCGCATTGTGGCTATCCGTTCTTTGCCCGCGCCATCGAGGCGGTGTTCACCGTGTGGACGGCGTTCGGGCCGGTGCCGATTAGCGATGGCCCGCTTGCCGTGGTCGAGGGCTCGCATCGCTTCGCCGATCTGGTCGAGGCGACGCGCGGTTTCGGTGTCGCACGCGATAGCGCCCACAAGGCGGGCCCCGCCGAGGACCAAGTCAGCTTCGCCCACGCGCGCGGCCGCGTGCGCCTGTCCACGGATGTTCGCTTTCAGCTGGTCGGCGCGCCCCAGGGCCCGCGCTATTTCGGGCCCAACCCGGGCGGTACGACCGGCGCCGGCTACGGCGAGCTCAATCGCGCCAAGCCGCTCACGGGGCCCTGGCACATCCGCTAGGCCCGGCTAGCACCCGCCTTAGCTCTCCTTGAGTTTGGCGACAAGGTCCTTGAGCCATTTCACGACGTCCTTGCCGAGCAACAGTACGCCGACGAAAAAGCAGACCTCGCCGGCAACGAACAGCACGCCCATCGCGCCGGCCAGCGCGCCCCACGAGAGTTCGAGGAACGGTGCCACGACGAGCGCGATTGACAGCACCCCGGCCAGGCCAATGAATCCGAACCCGAGTGGCCGCCGCAGCGGCCGCAAGAAACTCGCCGCGCTCATACCGCGATGCTACCACCGCCGGCGGGACTCCGCCGTGCGAGTCTCTCTTTCCTCAGCCGAGGGCGGCGGGAACAAATGGGCGTTGGCCTTCACGATAATTCTCCCCCTCCCCAGCGTGGGAAGGGGTCAGGGGGAGGAGGTGGGGCGGCCGATAGGTGAGCGCGCCCTCGTGGCGCAGCAGCCCGCGTTTGCGCTCGATGCCGCCGACGTAGCCGGCGAGGACGCCATCGGCGCCGATCGAACAACCGCCGCAGACGCTCGACGGCGGCGTGCAACGGCGCCAGCGGCCCTCCCCCAATAGTGCGGGGGGGGGCCTAGAAGCGGTCGAGAGTGAGGCCGGTGAGGTCGATCTCGGGCGCGCGGCCCGAGACGATGTCGGCGATGATCCGCGCCGAGCCGCACGACAGGGTCCAGCCGAGGCTGCCGTGGCCGGTGTTGAGATAGAGGCCGCGATACGGCGTCCGCCCGAGCACCGGGGCGCAGTCGGGCGTCATCGGCCGCAACCCGGTCCACAATTGGGCCTGGGTCGCATCGCCGGCGCTTGGGAAGACGGCCATCGTCATGTCGAGGATGGCCTTGGCGCGACGCGCATCGAGATGGGTGTTATAGCCGGCAAACTCCGCCGTCCCGCCCGAGCGCAGGCGCGCGCCCAGCCGACTCATCGACAATTTGCGGCCGCGATCGTAGATGCCGTGGGTCGGCGCGCCATCGTGGCCGGCAGTCGGCACCGTCACGGAATAGCCCTTGACCGGGTATATCGGCACGCGGATGCCGAGCGGGCGCAGGATAAGCGGCGAGTAGCTCCCCAGGCTGACCACGGTGGCGTCGGCAGCGATGGCGCCACGGTCAGTGTTCGCGCCCTGGACCCGGTCGCCCGTCCACGCGAGGCTGGTGACCTGGGTACCGTAGCGGAAATCCACCCCACGCATGGCCGCGTGCTCGGCCAACTGGACGGTGAACTCATGGGCATCGCCGGTCTCGTCGCCGACCATGTGAAGCGCGCCAGCAAAGAGATGGCGGCTCTGTTCGAGCGCTGGCTCAACATCGACGCAGGCGTCCATGTCAAGCGCCTGGGGTCGAAACTGCGCGTCATCCTCTCGGGCAGCCATCGCCGCGGCTTTCTCGAAGCCAGCCGGCGTTCGGTAAAGATTGAGGGTGCCCTTGGCGCGCCGATCGTATTCGATCGCCTCGGCCTTGCGCAGCGCTGTGAGCGCGTCAAGGCTGTAGCTCGACAGTCGGTTCATGTGGGCGAGGGTGCGCTGGAAGGCCTCCGGCGTACACAGGCGCAGGAATCGGCTCGCCCAACGCCACATCGCGGGGTCGAAGCGCAGACGGAACAGAAACGGAGCGTCGGCCCGGCCGAACTCCTCGATCACCATTCGCGGCACGCCCGGCGCCGCCCACGGCTGCGCGTTGTAGGCGGCAATCTGGCCCGAGTTGGCGAAACTCGTTTCGCGCGCTGCGCCGTCCTGGCGGTCCACGACTACCACCTCGTGGCCCGCGGTCGCCAGACGATAGGCGGAGGTAACGCCGATCACGCCGGCGCCGAGCACCAGAACCTTCACGATTTAACCCCTCACGTGAAGGTCACGCAGGCTGGCTTTGGCCGCGGGCCGGTACCATGTTAGGAAGTCTCTCAACCATTTTGTCCGTCAGCCGGATCCTCGCAAAGTGGCAACCCTAACAGCATATCGTGCGGGCGGCGCCGCGATCGCCGCCGTGATGCTGTCGTCGTGCGCTCTGCTGACGCCGCTGCCGCAGCGGACCACGCTCGACCAGCGCCTGGCCGCGTTCCCACGCACCGAGCTGCCGCTCTCGGCGCCGGTCGTCATCCACTGGAACGACCATCAGGTCCCGTTCATCGAAGCTCAGACCGACGACGATCTGGCCTTTACCCTGGGGCTCGTCCACGCCCATCTGCGCCTTGGCCAGATGGAGATGATGCGGCGCATATCTCAGGGCCACATTGCCGAGATGGGCGGTCCGCTCGCCACCGATATCGACCATTCCCTGCGTATTCTCGATGTCGGACGGGTCGCGCCTGAGATCGTCGCCGCGATGCCGGCCGCCAACCGGCGCTGGCTCGATTCGTTCGTCGCCGGCATCAACTTTCACCTCGCGCGCACTGCCTCCCTGCCCCACGAGTTCGCGCTGCTTGGGCTCGGGCGCGAGCCGTGGACCGCCGAGGACGTGATTACAATCGGCCGGCTGGGTTCGGTCGATGTCAACTGGCTGGTCTGGTTCCGCCTTCTGAAGCTGCGCCAGCGGCCTGACTGGCCGGTGTTGTGGGCGCGTTTGGTCGCGGAGGGGACGGCCTCGCTACCGAGCTACGCGGCCGACGACTCCGGTACCCTCAACGCGCTGACCCACGTCCTCGGCAGCATGAGCCGGTCGGGCAGCAACTCTTTCGCCGTCGCCGCAAGCAAAAGCGCGAGCGGCGGCGCGCTGATCGCGAGCGATCCCCACCTCGGCATCTCGGCGCCCAACATATGGTTGCTAGCCGGCTTCAAGTCGCCATCCTACCACGCGGTCGGGATGATGATCCCGGGCCTGCCGTTCATCGCCGTTGGGCGCAATCCTGATATTGGCTGGGGCGGCACCAACATGCGCTCGGCCAACTCCGATCTGTTCGACATCGCCGGCCTTGATCCCGCGAGCTTCACTGAGCGGCACGAGCGCATCAAGGTGCGCTGGTGGTTCGATCGGGACATCACGGTCCGCGAGACGCCACTCGGTCCGATTGTCTCCGATGCCCCAGCGCTGCCGGTTGGCGCCGATGACCTACTGGCGTTGCACTGGATCGGACACCGGCCGAGCGATGAGTTGAGTGCGATGCTGGCCGTGAATCGGGCAGGAAACTGGGACGAATTTCGCGCTGCCCTGGCCGGCTTCGCCGTCTCGCCGCAAAACATGCTCTACGCCGATGCGGCCGGCCACATCGGCCTGATGATGGCGACGCATCTGCCACGCCGCCCCCTCGAAGCGCCCACTGATCTGGTCAAGCACCCCGCCGAGGCCGCGCATTGGAACGAGATCGTGACCGGCCTCGAGCTGCCGTCGAGTTTCGATCCCGCGAGCGGGTTCCTCGCCTCGGCCAACAATCTGGCGGCGCCCGCGCACGTCCCAGTCGGCTATTTCTTCTCGCCCAACGACCGCATTGGCCGCCTGCGCGAGCGGCTGGGCGCCCTCGACCAGGTTTCGGTGGATGATCTCGGTGCACTGCAGCGCGATGTCTACATGGAATCGGCGGTGCAACTGCGCGACGCGTTCGTCGAGCGTTTGTCGGCAGTGCCCGATGCCGAGGAGACGGCGGCACTGGTTCGTACGCTCACCGAGTGGGACGGTCATTACCACGAGGACGCCCGCGGTCCGGTCGCGATCGAGCTCCTGACCTACTATTTCGTCGAGGTCTATTACACCGAGGAGCGCCGCCAGGCGTTCAGCGCGACCGGGCGGCTGTTGGCCCACGTCACGAGCGATGTCCGCGAGGGCGAGGCGGTGGCGATTGGCGAGGCCCTAGCCACGGCCGTGCGATCCGCGGCCGAGACGTTCCCGAATTTCGCGACATGGGGCGACATGCATCGCCTGGCGATCGCCCACCCGTTGCACTTCGTGCCGGTGCTCGGCGACCGCTATCGGTTTGGCGACTTCCCCGCCTCTGGCGGCAGCGCCACCGTCATGAAGACCGCTCACGGGCTGACCGACGAGCGCCACTCCGCGGGCTATGGCTCGAACGCGCGCCACGTCTCCGACATGTCGGATCCGGATGCGAACCACTTCGTGCTGTTGGGCGGTCAGGACGGCTGGCTCCATAGCTCCACCTTTCTCGATCAGTACGAGCTGTGGCGCCAGGGCAAATACATCCGCATGCCGTTGAGGCTGGAGACCGTGCGGGCCGAGTTCCCCCACCGCATGGAGTTGAAGCCGTAGACCGAGCTGCGATCGCCCCCAATGATTGACGCGACGCTAGCGCTGCGGCTTCTCGCCGCCTACCGCGCCCGCCGCCTCGCCGTCCAGGACGCGGCCGAGGCCCAGCGCGCCACCCTCCTCAAACTCGTGCGCCGGGCCGCCGCCACACGATTCGGCGTCGATCACGACTTCGCCACGATCGACGGCGTCGATGCCTTCCGCGCCCGTGTGCCGCTGCGCTGCTACGAGGATTTCTGGCGCGACTATTGGCAAGCCGCCTTCCCGCGACTGACCAACCTCACGTGGCCCGGCGTGATCCCGTTCTTCGCCGTGACGTCCGGCACCACCACCGGCGCCACCAAGTACATCCCCTGTTCGCGGGCCATGCTGCGCTCCAATCGCCGCGCCGGCCTCGATCTCGTGGTCCATCACCTGCGCCAGCGCCCGGACAGTCGGATCATGGGCGGCAAGGCCTTCATGCTCGGCGGCAGCACCAGCCTGGTCGAGGAAGCGCCTGGCATCCACAGCGGCGACATCAGCGGCATCGCCATCCACGACATGCCGTGGTGGGGGCACGGTCGTTACTTCCCGCCGCCAGCGCTCGCAGCGATGACCGATTGGGAAGAAAAGGTGGCCCGTCTCGCCACCGCCTCGCGTGATGAGGACATTCGGCTGTTTGGCGGGACGCCGAGCTGGGTTCTGTTGTTTTGCGAGGCACTGGCCGCTCTCAAGCCCGGCACCGCGCGCCTGGCCGAGTTTTATCCCGAGCTCGAACTTCTGGTCCATGGCGGCATCAACTTCGCGCCCTATCGGGCGCGCTTCGAGGCGCTGCTCGAAGGCTCGCACGCCGAACTTCGTGAGGTCTACCCGGCCAGCGAGGGCTTCTTCGCGATAGCCGACCGTGGCGCGAACGAGGGGCTGCGACTGATTCTCGATCACGGCATCTTCTACGAGTTCGTGCCGGTCGGCGAGCTCGACGCGCCGGCACCGACCCGCCACCGGATCGGTGAGATCGAAACCGGCGTCGAATACGCCATCGCGGTCAGCACGTGCGCCGGCGCTTGGGCCTATCTGGTTGGCGATACCGTCCGCTTCGTCAGCCGTGATCCGCCGCGGGTTCTGGTCACCGGCCGCACCGCCTACATGCTCTCGGCGTTCGGCGAGCACCTGATCGACGCCGAGATCGAGGCGGCGGTAGCCCAAGCGGCGAGCGCCATCGACGCCAACGTCAGCGACTACAGCGTCGGCCCGCTATACCCCGAAGAGACTGAAACACTCGGCGGTCACCTGTTCATTGTCGAGTTCGCTGAGGATGCGGTCGGGGCGGAGCGGATCAGGGCCTTCGCCACTGCCCTCGACGCCGCGCTCGCCGCGACTAACGCCGATTACGCCACCCACCGCACGGGCGGCTACGGCCTCAAGCCGCCGAGCGTCGAGGTAGTCGGGCCCGGTGCCTTCGCCGCGTGGATGAAACAGCGCGGCAAGCTCGGCGGCCAACATAAGGTGCCCCGCGTCATCACCGATCCCGGCCTGCTTGACGACCTGCGCCGCTTCGCGGCCACGCATCCGTCCGTTTGAGCGCCGTTGTCCGCGACGGGGGGTACGACTACGATCGGACATCAGCGACCTCGGAGGGCGTCATGACCTACACCATCATCGGCCGCTGCGCGCGGTCGCGGCGCCTCGGTCTCGGCATCGCCACCTTCTCGCTCGGGGTTGGTAGCTACTGCCCGTTCATCGAGCCTGGGCGTGCCGCGATCTCGACCCAGGCCTACGTTAATCCGCGGCTCGGGGTTTTGGCGATGAGATTGCTGAAACTGGGGTTCTCACCGCGACGGGTGGTCGAGGAGCTGGCCAGCGAGGATGCCGACATCGAGTACCGCCAGGTCGGCATGGTCGATGGCGATGGGGTTGTCGCCGTCCATTCGGGCGCCAGGATCCGCGCGTGGTCGGGCGACATCCAGCGTCCCGATCTAGTCGCCATGGGCAACGCGCTCGCCGGGCCCGAGGTGATCGAAGCGATGGCCGACGCTTTCGACGCAGCACCCGAGCGCGACCTCGACGAACGGCTGCTCGGCGCGTTGGAGGCGGGCCGCGACGCCGGCGGGCAAGAGGGCGGCGATGGCCATCTCGACGAGCGCTCGGCGGTGGTCACCGTCTACGCCCACGACCCCTATCCCGAGATCGACCTGCGCGTGGACGCCCACGAACACGCAGTCGACGAGCTGCGGCGGGTGCACGGACTTTATAAGCCCTACCTGCCGTACTATCGCCTGCGCGGCTATGCGCCGCGGGAGACGCCGCCGCAGGAGGTGTGGGCGCGCGACAACCTGGGCGGTTGACAGCCAGTCGCGGGCCGGCTGACGACTTCGCTTGGTGCCCCCCGGCAGCGGCGGGCGCGAGCCCGAGGAGATCGCGGAAATGACGGCGCGGCGGTGGTGCGCCGCGTCACGCTCGGCGGCACCGAGTACCAGCCCGCGGCGCGCTTTCAGGCCAGCCTGATCGACGTCGCATCGGCAACCGAGCTATGGAAGGCCGAGGGGCAGGTGCGGGGGGCGCGGGGACCCACCCAAAAGAACTCCTCGGTACCGCGAGTGGACGAACGGTGGCGCGGCTGCGCGCCGACAGCTTGCTCTAGTTTAGGCCGCCATGGTGGTCATGCTGGCGCGCACGTCGTCTTCGGAGAGGTGGCGGGTGATGAAGACGATGCGCCCACCGCGCGGCCCCGGTGGCCATGTCAGCAAGTACGCGGGCGGATGGAACAGGTGGTGGACGCCGTGCACGACCAGTGGGCGCGGGTCGTCCATCACCTCGACGATGCCCTTGATGCGCAGGATGTCTTCGCCCTGAAGCGTGGTGATCAGGCTGAGCCAGCGGGTCAGGGCGGCGAGCGCCACCGGCCCGTCGAAGCGCAAACAGAACGAGCGGATGCCGCTGTCGTGCCCATGAGATGCTCCGTGCGGTGCCCCATGAGGGACCGTGTGAGCGTCGGCGCGTAACCAGCCTTCGACATCGGCGATCTTCGTAGTTGGGTCGTAGAGGCCGGCGCCGAATAGGCGCTCGCTGGCGACCTCGCCGTTGAGCGCCTCGATGATCGGCGCACCAGGATTGAGCCCGCGGAGCACGGCGTGAGCGCCGGCCACCTCAGCCTCGGTGCCAAGGTCGGTCTTGGTCAACAGCAAGCGGTCGGCCAGCGCAATCTGTTTCGCGGGTTCGTCGTGGGCGGCGATCTGCCGCTGCGCGTTGACCGTATCGACCGTGGTAATGACGCCATCGAGGCGCAGGCGCGACACGATGCCCACCTCGGACATGAAGCTCAGCAGAACTGGGCCCGGCTCGGCCAGGCCGCTGGTTTCGACGACGATCCGCTCGAACGGCGGCACCGTGGCCGCCGCGCGCCGGTCGAGCAAGCGCTCTACGGTCTCGATCAGATCGTTGCGCAAGACGCAGCACAAGCACCCGGTGTTGAGCAGCACGATGTCCTCGGCCACGTGCTCGACCAGCTGATGGTCGACACCTACCTCGCCGAACTCGTTGACAATAACGGCGATGCGTTCGCCGCCAGGTTGGCGCAGTAGATGCGAGAGCAGCGTCGTCTTGCCGCTGCCGAGAAAGCCGGTGATGACAGAAGCGGGAAGACGGGCGGTCAACGATCCGCGGCCTTAGAACGCCGGCTCGTCATGCACGAAGCGCCGTGCCGCCGCGCCCAAGATAGGCGGGCCGAGGTGAGCGAGGACGTCGAAGCCTTCCTTGAGCACCCAGACATGATTGCCGCGATCGGCCACCGCGTCGATGTTCTCGATCGGGTTGCCCGCGACGATCAGCAGATCGGCCCAATAGCCCTCGCGCACCCGCCCGCGATCGGCGAAATCACAGAGCGCGCCAGCGTTTACCGTGGCGGCCGTGAGCGCATCGCGCGTGCTCAGGCCGTAGGCGACCATGTGGCCAAGTTCCTGGGCGTTCTCGCCGTGGTGGTTGAACGGGGTCCCGGCGTCGGTCCCCATGGCGATGATCCCACCCGCCTCGTGAAAGGCGCGCACGGAGGCGCGGTGCATCTCGGCGAAGCGCTCCGCTTTTTCGACGGCGTATTGAGGGATGCCGGCCTTGGCGTTGTTGACGATGCCCATCAGGGCCGAGATCGTCGGCACCAGGTTGACGCCCTGGGCGGTCATCTTGGCGATCAGGTCCTCAGTGATCTGGAATCCGTGTTCAATCGAGTCGATGCCGGCATCGACGGCGTTGCGAATGCCGGGCGCGCCCAGGGCGTGGGCCGTGATCTTACGATCGAAGCGGTGCGCCTCGTGGACCGCGGCCCGGACCTCGTCAAGACTGAGCTGCGCCTGCATCGGATCGACGTTAGGAGTCAGCACGCCGCCGGTCGCGACCAGCTTGATCACGTCGGCGCCGGCCTTGATGTTGGCGCGCACCGCGTGAACCATCTCGTTGGCGCCGTCGATCTCGGTGCCAAGCCACCAGCCGTGGCCGCCGGTGATGCAGATGAGCTTGCCGGCGCACAGCAGCGTCGGGCCGAGGTGTCGGCCGGCGTTGATGGCATCACGCACGGTGATCTCGATGAACTCCTTGCCGCCTATATCGCGCGCGGCCGTGGTCCCGCCACGCAGCGTGGCCTGGGCGTTCTCAAGCGCGCGGACCGCGAGTTCGGGCTCCGACAGCTGGCCGAGGACCGTCAGGAGATCGGCTTCGGCGCCAATGCAGACGTGAACGTGGCAGTCTATCAGGCCCGGCATCAGCGTTTGCCCGGCGGTATCGACACGCGCACCGGCGAAGCCGTCGAACTCGGCGGCGGCGGCGAGGCGGCTGATGCGCCCGTGCTCGACCAGAACACCGTGACCCTCGACCAGCGCCTCGCCGTCGAATACCAAACCACCGCTATACAACGTCCCCATGCCATCCTCCCCGGTCATCTCACATATAGCTGGCAAACATATCTGTCAGCTATACAACGATGCCTTGAGAAGCACCCCTGTGGGCTGCTCCGCGATCTCCAAGCGTTTGCCACGCGCCCATCGCCTACCTGCTTTCGGCCAGATTCCGCTGGCGTTCCAGCAACGCGTTGACGGCTTGCGGGTCGTAGACGCCGGCGGGTCGGGCGCGACTTGGCATGATGTCCATGAAGGGCCTGAACTCCTTCTGGCTTTCCTCATACAAGCGCCGCAGTTCCACCAGCGGTTCGGAATGATCATCTACCCGGAGGCTCAGCCACGGATAGTCCTCAGTCGTGTAGATCAGCATCGCGGCCGATTGCTTGCCGCGATAATCGCCACCGGCGGCCTGGCCGGCATCGAGCGCATCGAGGAAGCGCTCGGCCAGCGGTTGGTTCAATCCGGCGGCGAAGCTATCAAAGGTGTCGGTGACCACCGCCTCGCCAGCCAGCATGTTGCCAGCTACGGAAAAGCCCTCGCCCAACCGATGCCCGTTCCAATCGATGCACTCGTCGCCAGTCCGTGCGGCGACCCGGCCTTGACTGTCGATGAGATGAAGCTGGCGGTGCTCGCGGCCTTCGTCGGACTCGATCAGGCAGTTCAACACCTGCTCAGCCGATAGCCCTTCGGCCAGCAGCCTCAACCCGCGTGGCCCGAAAGTTGGATTGACGAAGGCCTGGGTTGAGATCGCGCCAATGCCCGCAGCCGCAAAGGGGCAAATGGCGCCAACTCCAAAAAACTTTGTCGTGACGGCGACTCCGAAACCGCCGGTCGCGGGGTCCTTGGCGGTGATCGACCAGGTCATGGCTGTTCCTCTCTTACGCCCCGGCCGGCGCCAACACGTCCTCGACCAGCTGGGTCCAATAGCTTGCGCCGAGCGGTAAGATGTCGTCGTTGAAATCGTAGTGCGGATTGTGCAGGAGGCAGCCGCCCGCCGCCCCACCGTTGCCAATCATGATGTAGCAGCCGGGTTTCTCCTGGAGCATGAAGGCGAAATCCTCCGAGCCCATGCACGGCTTGATCTCGGCATCGACCTTGTTGGCGCCGGCCACCGACTGGGCAGCCTTGATGGCGATCGAGGTCTCGGCCTCGCTGTTGATGGTGGCTGGATAGACGCGGGTGTAGACGACCTCGGCACGCGCGCCGTGGGCGGTGGCAACGCCCTCGGCGATCTCGCGCATGCTCCGTTCGACCTGGTCCTGAAGCGCCGGTGTGAAGGCGCGCACCCCGCCCCGCAATTCGACCTCGGCCGGGATGATGTTGTCGATCGCGCCGCCGTGGAACTGGGTCACGCTCACGACCGCCGCGTCGAGAGGATCGAGGCCGCGGCTCGTGATGGTTTGCAGGGCGATCACGATCTGCGCGCCGATCACCACCGGATCGACGCCAAGATGGGGCATCGCGCCGTGGGTGCCCTTACCCTTGACGACGATCCGAAAGGTGTCGACCGAGGCCATGATGGGGCCGCCGCACACGCCGAACTCGCCGGGCGTCAGTTCGGGGAAGTTGTGCATGCCATACACTGGAAAGCGCTCGAACAGACCGTCGTCGATCATCACCTTGGCGCCGCCGGCCAGCTCCTCGGCGGGCTGAAAGATGAAGTGGACGGTGCCGTCGAAGGCCCGCGTCTCGGCCAGATGCTTGGCGGCGCCAAGCAGCATGGTCGTGTGGCCGTCATGGCCGCAGGCGTGCATCTTGCCATCGTGCTGCGAACGGTGCGCCACCTCGTTCAGTTCGTGCAGTGGCAACGCGTCCATATCGGCGCGCAGGCCGATGGTTCTCTGCGATTGACCAACCTTGAGCGTGCCGACGACGCCAGTACCGCCCAACCCCCGATGAATCTCGACGCCGAACGATTCGAGCTTAGCCGCTACCACGTCGGCGGTGCGCGTCTCCTCGAAAGCCAGTTCCGGGTGGGCGTGGATATCGCGCCGCCACGCGGTCAGCTGGTCATGATCGGCGGCGATGCTGTTGCGAATCGGCATGGTTGTCCCCCCTCGCTCTCACGACGAAGTCTACGAGCAAGGTCAGGCGGAGGAAAGCAGCCGGCTTGCGTGGCCCCCGACGGCGGCGTGAAATGGGCCATGGCCCACACACACGCCACCGCAAATGCGTCGGGCCCGCTGGTCGGCCTCAAGGTGATCGAGCTTGCCGGCATCGGACCGGGGCCGTTGGCAGCCATGCTGCTCTCGGACATGGGGGCCGAGGTGCTCACCATCGACCGGCCGCGGCCAAGCGATCTTGGCCTGCCCCAGGAGCCGCGCCACGAGACCATGCGCCGCGGCCGGCGCTCGCTCGCCGTTGACCTCAAGCATCGCGCCGGCGCCGAGGTGGTGCGCCGCCTGGTCGCGCGCGCCGACGCACTTATTGAGCCATTTCGCCCCGGCGTCGCCGAGCGGCTCGGGATCGGCCCGGCCGATTGCTTGGCGCGCAATCCGCATCTGGTCTACGGGCGCATCACCGGCTGGGGCCAGGATGGCCCGCTGGTGCACACCGCTGGCCACGACATCGACTACATCGCACTGACCGGCGTGCTTGACGCCATCGGCCCCGCCGAGCGGCCGCTGCCGCCGCTCAACCTGATCGGCGATTTTGGCGGCGGCGCGCTCTATCTCGTCGTCGGTCTTCTGGCCGCACTGTGGGAGCACCAGCGCTCCGGTCGAGGCCAGATAGTCGACGCCGCCATGGTCGATGGCGCGGCCTCCCTCGCCACGATGTTCTTCGGCATGCGCGCGGCCGGAACTTGGGCGCCTGAGCGCGCGGCCAATCCGCTCGACGGCGGCGCGCCGTTCTACGGCGTCTACGAGACCGCCGACGGGCGCCATCTGGCGGTCGGCGCGATCGAGCCCAAATTCTTCGCGGCGTTGCTGGCGGGGCTCGGCATCGCCGATATCGCGCCAGACGATCAGATGCGGCGCGAGACCTGGCCGGCCCAGCGCGCCCGTATCGCCGCGGCGGTCGCTGGGCGTAGCCGCGATCAATGGGCGGAGGTCTTCGCCAGCGGCGATGCCTGCGTCGCGCCAGTGCTGAGCTTCGAGGAAGCGCCTCGACATCCCCACAACCGCGCGCGCGACACCTTCGCGGTGGTCGGCGGGGTCGTGCAGCCAGCCCCGGCGCCGCGTTTCAGCCGTACGCCCTCGACCATCCAGGGCCCGCCGCCGGACCCCGGCGCCCACACCGACCAGGTGCTGGTCGCTTGGGGCTTCGCGACGGACGAGATCGCCGAGCTGCGCCGCGACGGCGCCATCGGACGTCAGGAATAGAGCCTGCGGCGGTTCAGGCGTCGAGCTCAACCTTGGACTTGGCGGTCAGGCTGACCTGTTCGGCTGGGTGGTCCGCAGGGTGCATGAAGACGCGGGCGGCGCCCGCATGCAGGTGGCCGCGCACCTTGACCTCGGCGTCGGGCAGCTTGTCGAGCGGCGTGTAGCGCGGAAAGTGATGCTCCATGTAGGGGTTGTTGCGGGCCG
>Ga0315338_1003017_pt1 | contig 15389 bp, 14 predicted proteins | sample ASW8metaG_FD_204518 | JGI IMG/M metagenome (GOLD analysis project Ga0315338, IMG submission 204518) | Ammonia-oxidizing marine archaeal communities from Monterey Bay, California, United States - ASW #8 | ecosystem: Environmental > Aquatic > Marine > Coastal | place: USA: California | collected... | reverse complement strand
GCACGCCCGATGGAATCAAGTGCAGAATGGTCTTCTCGCCGTCGATGACGAGCGTGTGTCCTGCGTTGTGCCCACCCTGGAAACGGACCACTGCATGTGCACGCTCGGCCAGGAGATCTACGATTGCGCCTTTTCCCTCATCGCCCCACTGAGTGCCGATTACGATGACGTTACGACTCACCGAACTCAGCCCCTAACAAAATAAAGCAGTGTGAGTCCGGCAATCACAATTCCGAGACCGAAGTTTCTGAGCTGGTGATCTTCGAATTGAGCCATAACCGCAAGACTACGCCGCCAACCACTGGGGGTTGCGAACGGAAAAAGCCCCTCGAAAATCAAGAAGAAGGCAAAGCCCGCGAGCAGATCTGACCAGGCCACAATCCTAGCCTCCCCTAGTAACCAGTTGGATTGCCGAGAAGGGTGCTTAAGGCGTCGCGCCCGTCTGGACTTGGAGAAACTGGAAGAACTCGCTGTCTGGGCTCAGAACCAGTACGTCCTGCTGTCCACCGATGGATTGCCGGTAAGCCGACATGCTGCGGTAGAACGCGTAGAACTCGGGATTCTGGCTGTAGGCGTTGGCATAGGTTTCAGCCGCTACAGCATCACCCTCACCACGAATTCTCTCGGCATCCCTGTAGGCTTCCGCCAGAATGATCGTGCGCTGGCGATCCGCATCCGCACGAATCCGCTCGGCTTCCTCCTCACCCTCGGCTCGTAATTGAGCCGCAACCCTTCCACGTTCCTGTTGCATGCGTGAGAACACGGAGCCACTGACCTCATCGGAAAGCTCGATCCGCATCACGCGTACGTCGACGACCTCGAGACCGAGTGCCGGGGCCTGAGTCGATGCAGTCACCAGCATCTGATTCATAATTTCCGAGCGCTCCGCCGCAACCACTTCCTGGACCGTGCGCTGGGAGAATTCCGCCTTGATGCCTTCTCGTATAATCGCCGAGAGTCGTTGGGCCGCGAAAAGTTCGTCGCCGCGGGCAGAACGATAGTACTGGGCCGGATCCGTGATTCTCCAGGTTACAAAGTAATCCACGATGAGATTTTTCTTCTCACCGGTCAGGAATCGTTCTTCCGACTCTTCATACGTCAGGATTCGGTCCGGATATCGAGCGATGTTGTTGACGAACGGGATCTTGAAGTGAAGACCGGGTTGGTAGTCCGCCTTCACGATCTCACCGAAACGAAACTTGATTACATGTTCTCGTTCATCCACGGTGAAAACGGTCATCCGAACAACTGTGGCTATTAGAACCAGGCCGACCAGTACCAGATTAAATTTTGAACTCATGCTAAAACCTCCGCGCTAACGCGACTCACGCACTTGGGCGCTCGAACCAACCCCGGTCACGGGTACCGTAGACGGTGCCAACAGTTGCTGCTGGTTCCCGCGCCGTTCCATAAGTCGATCCAGTGGCAGGTAGATCATATTACCGCCATTCTCCGAGTCCAAAAGGACCTTTGTGGAATTACCCAGGACCTGCTCCATTGTGTCCAAATAGATCCGCTGGCGCGTAACTTCCGGTGCCTTTTCATATTCCAGGAGAATCTGCACGAAACGGTCAGCTTCACCTTCTGCATCGGCGGTAACCCTAGCCCGGTACGCCTCCGCATCTTGAAGCTGGCGGGCCGCCGCCCCTCGAGCCTTCGGCAGAATATCGAACGCGTAGGCCTCAGCCGCGAGCCCCATGCGCTCCTTGTCCTCGCGGGCACGAATGGCATCCTGGACACTCTCCTCCACGTCCCTCGGGAAGTTCGCGTCCTGCAGGTTGACCTCATAGACCGTGATGCCGGTTCCGTAAGTGTCGAGGGTCGACTGAATCAGCGTCTGAGTCTCAGCCGCCACCTCCGCTCGACCTTCAGTGAGGATGAAATCCAGAAGATTCTTACCGATCACTTCGCGGATCGCGCTACTGGTGACATCCCGCAACGTCTCCACGGGATCTCTCATGTTGAACAGGTACGCCTCAGGATCAGCGGCTCGGTACTGCACGACGAGATCCACCAGAACGATGTTCTCATCTTCCGTCAACATGCTGCCTTGGTAGTCGAAGCGCTCCGTCACATTCGTGTTGATCAACTCTACCGAATCGACCGGCCACGGAACACGCCACCGGAGCCCGGGCTGGCTGATCGTCTGAAATTCACCGAAACGCAGCACAATACCCCGCTCGGCGTCGTCGACCACATAGAAACCCATCACGGCCCAAACACCGATCGCCGCAGCAACCACCGTGCCCATCATGCCTTTACCGCCGGAAGAACTCCCTCCCCCGCCGGCTCCGTTACCACCACCACGTGGCCCACGTCCGCCCAACAGGCCAGACAGCTTGCGTTGCAGATCCCTGACGACTGAGTCTAGGTCCGCCGGCCCTCTATTGCCGCCAGACTGCCAGGGATTGTCTTTATTTCCGTCGTCCCAACTCATAGTTCACACCCGTTGAAAACTGTCATCGGACAGCCCTTCCTGAATACAAAGTTCCTTCCACCTCTTGGACGTCAGTGCTACATCCAAGGTCCAACCGCCCGACTCGTGGCTGCGCTCCGCGCGCACCGCCCGAAGTTCGAAAAGCTTCGCGCGCAGCCTGCTTTCGCCAGGACCCAACTCCAACCGGCCTGACACCTGCTCACCTACGGCCCGGGCTCTAATTACCTTGGAGAGCTGCTCCACACCATCCCCGGTCACCGCAGATACCCACAGCTTAGGCCATTTGCCCGCCCTTACAGAGCCATTAACCTGCGGCGGCGGGTTCTCCGCGCAATCCATCTTATTGTACACCTGGATGCACGGAAGGTTCCCCGCCCCGATTCCTTCCAACACGGTTTCGACCTGACTTCTGCGATCTCCGTGATGGGGATCGCTGGCGTCGATAACGTGAACCAGCAAGTCAGCCTCCCGGGTCTCGGTAAGCGTCGCCCGAAAGGCCGCAACAAGCTCATGAGGCAGATCTCTCACGAACCCGACGGTGTCAACGAGCAACACCTCGTCCAGCTCGCCCGGAGATAGTCGCCGAATCGTCGGATCAAGGGTCGCAAACAGGGTGTTGCGTGCTCTCACATCGGCACCGCTCAATGCATTGAAAAGCGTCGTCTTACCTGCATTGGTGTAACCCACCAGCGCAACAGTTGGTGTTCGAGCCCGGCGGCGCTCTCGTCGACCGAGCTCACGTTGTTTGTCGACCCGATCGAGGCGAACTTTTAAATGCTTGATCCGATGCCCGAGCAAGCGCCGATCCGTCTCGAGTTGGGTTTCACCTGGCCCCCGCAAACCGATACCGCCTTTTTGACGCTCCAGGTGGGTCCAGCCACGCACCAAACGGGTGGACAAGTGCTCTAGCTGGGCGAGTTCGACCTGGATCTTGCCCTCATGGGTCGCCGCACGCTGCGCGAAAATGTCCAGAATCAGCCCGTTTCTGTCCAGTACTCTGGCACCTAGTAGGCGCTCGAGATTGCGCTCCTGGCTCGGGAAAAGAGGCTGGTTGACGAGAACAAGCTCCGCGCAGGTCTCCTTTACCTGCTCGGCGAGCTCCTCGGCCTTACCCCGACCGACGAAAAGCCGCGGGCTGGGACGGTCACGACGCGCATGAATCTCCCCGACGATCTCAGCACCGGCGGAGATCGCCAGCGCACAAAACTCCTGTATCTCGTCTGCATAACATGACCTTTTCAGGCCAACATGGAGTAGAAAACAACGCTCGCCACTCTCGGGACGCTCAAACAATCGGGGCTCCCTGCCCGCGTGGGCGCCTACTCTTCCTCGGTCTCATCATCCAAGGGTATGCTAACCATTCGTCCAGGCACGACTGTGGATATCGCGTGTTTGTAGACCATCTGACTCACGCTATTGCGGAGCAAAACTACGAACTGGTCAAAAGAGTCAACCTGTCCCTGCAGCTTAATTCCATTTACAAGGTAGATGGACACGGGCACCTTCTCTTTACGCAATGCGTTCAAGAATGGGTCCTGCAGTGACTGACCTTTGGCCATGACTCTCTCCTGAGTTATTGTTGGTTTTGGCAAGGACAGGATCGAGTCCGCCGTGCCGGCCACGGATCCTGAAGCGCAACTCGGCTATTTCATTACATCATTGATCCCACTAGCCCGGAATAGTAGCACAGGCCTTGGATTTCAAAGCCTTGTTGCAGATTCAATCCACTACAGAGTGAAGTGCGTTCCTGGCCTCCTCAAGCAACTTATCTCCCTGAGCGGGAAGGGATTTGATTTGGGACTCCGAGCGTAACCAGGTCATCTGTCGTTTCGCGAGCTGGCGGGTCGCGACGATGGCTTTCATGCGAGCTTCTTCCCAGCCATAGGCGCCGTCGAGGAACGACCAGACCTGCCGATAACCCACCGCGCGCATGGCGGGCGTGGTGAGCCGCAGATCGCCTCTTGCTCTCAAGGCCTCGACCTCCTCCACAAGCCCTGCCGCAACCATTGAATCGAAACGCCTCTCGATTTCATCCGCAAGGTCAACGCGGTCTTCTGGGACCAACGCGAGCGGGAGAACCGGCATCCCGGCTTGAGCATCTTGCGCATTGTGCAAAGAAGTGAGCGACTGACCGGTGAGTTCGTGGACTTCGAGCGCGCGTTGAATGCGTTGTCGATCAGTCGGTGAGATTCGCTCGGCCGCGTCCGGATCAACTCCCCTCAGCCGCTGATGCATGGCTGCCCAGCCGACGGCTTCGGCCTCCTCGTCCAACCGCTGCCGCACCTTCGGATCTGCCTCCGGCAGCGCCGCCAGGCCATCACGGATTGAACGCAGATACAACAACGTTCCCCCCACTAGAAGCGGAATGCGTCCCCGTCGACAGATATCCTCCAGCACGTCCCTTGCGTCGCCTGCAAATCTCCCCGCCGAGTAAGTCTCAGTCGGCTCAACTATATCGATCAGATGGTGCGGTACCCGCTTGCGAACCGCTGGAGAAGGCTTCGCCGTACCAATATCCATTCCCCGGTAGACCATCGCGGAATCCATGCTAATGATCTCGAGCGGAAATTCTTTGGCCAGCTGTATGGCGAGCTTGGTTTTGCCGCATGCCGTCGGGCCGGTAATGCAGACGCAGGGCCGATCTTTATCCACTCGCCCCAAAGGTCCTCACTGGCCGCGAAAAAACAAACGATCGAGCTCCGCAATCGTAATGCGGGTCCACGTCGGGCGACCATGATTGCATTGGTCGCTCCGCTCGGTCCTTTCCATCTCCCGCAGCAATGCGTTCATCTCTTCGACCTCGAGCCGCCGGTTCGCACGAATCGCCCCATGGCAGGCCATGGTAGCGAGCAACTCGTTTACCGCCAGTTCTACACGATGCAGGCCACCCTTCTGCCCAAGATCCGCCAGAACGTCGCGCAGTAGTGGTTCGACCTCGGCACCTTGCAGCAGGAGAGGCACTCCGCTGACCTGCACCTCGCCCGGCCCGCGCCTTGTGAGCTCAAACCCGAGGCGCGTTAGATCTTCTGCCGCGGTTTCGACGAGTTGCGCCTCCTGCTCGGCGAGTTTCAGGGAAAACGGGACCAACAACGACTGCGTTTTGAGTCTATCTTCTACCAGGTCATGCTTAAGGCGTTCGTATGTGATGCGCTCATGCGCCGCGTGCATGTCGACGATGATCAGTCCATCCTTGTTCTCAGCGAGAATGTATATACCCAACAACTGACCGAGCGCAAAGCCGAGAGGTGGGATGTCCTGCCCATCCCCGGGAGGCTCAACCCTCGCGTGCAACATTCGGTACATGGGGACTGCATCACGTGCTTCGGCGGTCTGCGGCCCAAGATACAGCGAGCTCTGAGACAGCGGAGCAGTTTGGGCGCCGGTTCCGTCGTTTGTTCCAGGCAACGTACCTGGGAGGCGTGTCGGCGGTTGCATACCATCCCGTTCCTCCGAATCCAAAGTACTAGACAACGCCGCCTCGACCGTTCGAAACACGAAGTCATGAACAAGCCTAGAGTCCCTGAAACGAATCTCCAGCTTCGCGGGATGCGCGTTCACATCTACTCGTCGCGTATCCATCTCGAGAAATATGACGTAGGCGGGATACCTGCCGTGAAACAAAACGTCCTCATAACCTAAACGAACAGCATGACGAAGCACCTTATCTCTCACGTAACGGCCGTTGACGAAGGTGTACTGCCTATCCGATTGGCTACGCGAGAACGTGGGCTCGGCCAACCAACCGCTCAGTCGAAAACCCTCGATTTCCCGTTCGAAATAACGCGCATGCGCGACAAAATCCTCCCCGCAGACCTGAGCTAAGCGAGCTTCCTGGCACTCTCGATCACGCGCCGCGGGCAAAGAGAGCGTGTGCTTCTGATTGTGTTTCAGATGCCATTCGACATCGAAGCGTCCCAGCGCCATGCTGCGAAAGGCTGCGTCGATATGCGAGAACTCCGTGCGCTCGGTCTTCAGGAATTTTCGCCTTGCCGGTGTATTGAAGAAGAGGTCCCTGACTTCGATGGTCGTGCCCGTGGGATGCGCTGCTGGCCGCGGGTTGCTAACGGCTAGACCGTCAGACTCAACACTCCAACCCGACTCCTCACCTTTCACATGTGAGGTAAGGGTGAGCTCGGCCACCGATGCGATGCTGGGTAGAGCCTCCCCCCGAAACCCCAAGGTGGAAACGTTCTCCAAGTCTTCGAGGCTCGAGATCTTACTGGTGGCGTGCCGCAGCAGCGCAAGCTCTAGATCAGCCCGCGGGATGCCAGCTCCGTCATCGCGCACCCGAATGACTCGGGTCCCTCCCGCCTGAACCTCAAGGTCTATCCGCTTCGCGCCTGCGTCGAGACTGTTTTCTATAAGCTCTTTGACCGCCGATGCTGGACGCTCGACGACCTCGCCCGCCGCAATCTGGTCGATTAGCTGTGAAGGAAGCACACGGATAGTCATAACCGTATTGTAAAAAGAAAAAGGGCCTGTCGCCTTTTTCGAGACAGGTTAATAAGGCGAAAGAGTAGATAAAGGGAACTATCCCGTTTCAGGTGTTGGGAATGGTCAGGACCTGGCCGATGCGGATGGTATCGCCCGCGCGGGGGTTGAAGCGCTTCAGGGCTGAGAGAGTGACGTTGTAATGCTGCGCTATCTCGGACAACGTCTCGCCGCGGGAAATGACGTGATGGATGGGGTTACGCTGAGCCGGTGGTGGATGTGCGGCTAAGTAGCTGTCCGGGGGTGGATTGTCCCTGAAGTAGTCCACGAGCCCGTCGCGTATCGCCCTAGCGAGTGAACGCTGATAACCCGACGTCCTTAGAGCGGACTCTTCCTTCGGATTAGATATGTAAGCCGTCTCGATCAGGATCGAGGGTATGTCTGGAGATTTTAGGACCAAAAATGGTGCCCTCTGAACTTGAGACTTACGAATTGTGGCCACCGAATCAAGTCTCTCAATCACCCGCTCCCCCACGGTGGAACTCGCGCTGATCGCGGCGTTCTGAGAGAGATCCAGGAGAACACTGGCTAGAAGCTGGTCCCTGCCGGCCAACGATACGCCGCCGACCAAGTCCGACGCGTTCTCACGATCGGCGAGGCGCAGCGCAGCCTCGTCGGCAGCCCCTCGATCAGACAAGACATAGACAGTCGCTCCTTTAGCGCTCGCATTTCGATAAGCGTCCGCATGTATGGAGACAAATAGATCGGCCTGCGCCTCCCGGGCCCGATCCATTCGCTCCCGAAGCGGAAGATAATAATCGCCGTCACGCGTAAGCACCGACCGCATGCCATTCTGCAGCTCCACCTCTTCGGCGAGTTTGCGTGCAATGCCGAGCACTACATCCTTTTCCCGCACTCCCCGGGAACCAGTGGCGCCAGGATCGTCACCCCCGTGGCCGGCATCGATGGCGATGACGACCGGTCGGCGACTCCCCCGATCAACCATCGGAGCGCGTTTGACGGTGGGCGCGCCGCCCGCGGGGCTGAGGTCGACCACCAGACGATGGCCATATATGTCGTTTGGCTCTAACAGAAAGCTCTGCGGGTCGACCGGCTGGTTGACGTCGAGCACCACCCGAAGTAGCCCACGCGGCTGTGCCCCTGTGCGCACCCTCGCTACGAAACCCCGCCCTTCCGGTAGATCGGCTCCCTGAGGAAACGTCATATCTGTCAGGTCGATGACGACCCGAGAGGGGTTATCCAGCTTGAAAATGCGGTGTGACGTTGGAGAGGACAGATCAACCACGACCCGTGTCGACTCCGGACCAGACCACAACCGGAGTCCTTCGACTTCGTGCGCACCGACGAGTTCGAAATGCAGCCCCAGAAAAATCAAGGGGATAACAACGCGGTCGAATCCAGAAATCACTCTGATTCTCTCCCTGGACAAGCCGCGTTATGTTTACAGGATCGCTACAAAATTTCAATATTTTTGTTAAAAAATATGAAATTACCTCTTATAGCTCGAATCGAAAGGAGATGCGCCGCGTAACCTTTCTACTACGACTTGACCGGCCGGCAATCGAGGTACCAGCGTGACCCTGCGCTGGCAGTCCCCGAGAAACTCAAGCTCAACCCACACGTCACACCCCGCCACCAGCTGCGGCGAGCGCGTTGGCCACTCGGCGAACACCCAAGTGGCACTCCGTTCGAGCCAGTCCCTCACACCCAGCGCCTCGAACTCAGCGCCCCCTTCTCCACCGGCCGGGCTCTCTCCCGAAAGTCGGTATAGGTCAAGGTGAACGAAGGTGAGCTCGTTCAACTCGTAATACTCCAGCATAGTGTAGGTAGGCGAAGGAACCCGGCCGTCGTGACCCAGTCCCTCGAGCATGCCGCGCACCCAGGTTGTCTTGCCTGCACCGAGCGGCCCGTCGAGCCCGACCACTAACCGGGTTGGCGCCTGAGCCCGCCAAGCAACCGCAACCTCACCGGCAACCCGTTTGAACTCGGTTTCGTTCGCGGCGGCAAAAACGAGGGGCGAGTAATCTAGCTCGTTCCTCATATTTTCCTGATAGTAAGAAGTTGAATTTACTTTAAAAACTAGTGCGAATTGACCCACTCACGAATGTGCGACATGAGATCCCCCGCGAGTAGTCCTCGTTCCCCAGAGGCGGCAGCAGCATCCCCGCACGTAGCATGAATCAGAACCCCGGCTTGAGCCACACTTTGTAGATCGCCGCCCTGGACCGCCAACCCACCGAGGAGACCGGCTAGCACATCACCCATGCCCGCAGTGGCCATGCCAGGATTTCCTCGATCGCACAAGGAGATGCTGTCCACCCCCGTCGCAACAAGGGTCCCGGCTCCCTTGAGGACCGCGACACCCCCATAGGCACCCGCTAGCCTCAACGCAGCCCCCAGCCTGTCCGCCTGGACGGTCTCAGTATCGGTCCGCAACAAACGGGCCGCCTCACCGGGGTGAGGTGTCAAAATCCAGTTCTCCCGGGTCTGGCGGATTTCAGAGAGCAGATTCAGACCATCCGCATCAACGACGACCGGCAGCTCGCTTGCTAGAACTTGCGCCCAGGCCCGTTTCGCCCAGTCCGATTGACCCAGTCCGGGACCGAGCACAACGGCGTCCGAGGCCACCAGGAGCTTCTCGAGCGCTTCGGGCGTGGACGTACCTTGACACATGACTTCCGCTCGGCCCGCCATGACCGAGTCGACCGACTCTGGGTGCGTAGCGACTCTGACCAACCCGGCACCGGCTCGGAGCGCAGCCTCTGCAGCCAGACGGATAGCACCGGACATGCCGGGCGCCCCGCCCACGAGAAGAAGGCTGCCGTTTCTCCCCTTGTGGGCGGTCCGAGCTCGGGGCAGGAACAGCCCCTTCAGTATCTCAGCCGTGAGTCTCTCCATGCACGCCGGTACTCGATCGTAGGCTTGCACCGGAATAGCGAGGCCCGAGAACTCGAGCGTCCCACGGTAGTCCAGCGCGTTGCCCAGAAACAAACCACGTTTCAAGCCAACGAATGTGATGGTCAGTTCAGCTGCCACGGCAGTACCCAGCACCAGGCCCGTGTCAGCGTGCAGGCCCGTCGGGATATCTAGAGCTAATACTGGACGCCCAGCCGAGTTTATACGCTGGACAGCTGCGAGCAGATCACCCTCGAGCTCCCGGGAGAGTCCCACCCCCAGCAGCCCGTCGACAACAACATCCTCGCTAAATGTGCAGTCCGGCGAAAACGACTCGACCTTCCCACCCTGACCTTGATAGTCCTGCCACGCGCGTTTCGCGTCACCACCTAGCCTGTCCGTACGCACCACCGCCACTGCACGGACTTCCAATCCCCGCTCATGGGCCAGTCGGGCGAGGACGTAACCGTCACCGGCATTGTTACCCGCACCGCAGAGTATCGCTAGACGCCGCGCATCGGGCCACCGACTCCGCAAAGCTTCAAGCGCCGCCTCACCCGCTCGACACATGAGCTCATAGCCGGAAATCCCAAGCTCGTCGATGGCGATACGGTCGAGACGCCTAACCTGCTCGGCCGTGTAGATCGCCTTCGGCAATTCAGCACGGGCTCCTTTCATGCGGGCGATTATACTTGGGAGCTAGATGGACACTGATCTTTCCCCAACGCCAAATCTCTCCCGCAGCGATCTTGCCGAACTGGCCGCAACCATCAAGCAAGAAGGGGCGGCGCTTGGTTTTCAACAAGTCGGCATTTCGGATACCGAACTAGCTGGGGCCGAGAGACGTTTTGAAGCTTGGCTAGAGAAGGGGCTTCACGGCGAAATGTCTTACATGAGTCGTCACGGCCGAAAGCGAACCCGCCCTGCGGCGCTCGTCCCGGGGACGGTGAGGGTGATCTCCGTTCGAATGGACTACTGGCCCGCCTCGAGTATCAGCGTCGAAGCCATGCTCGATGTCCCTGGTCGGGCCTATGTGTCCCGCTACGCCGTTGGGCGTGACTATCACAAGGTGCTAAGGCGGCGACTTCGACGGCTAGCTGGGGCGATACAGGAACACATCGGGGAGTTCGGCTATCGCGTCTTCGTCGACAGCGCCCCTGTTCTCGAGAAGCCGCTGGCCCAAAAAGCTGGTCTCGGGTGGATCGGCAAGCATACGAATCTGATTCATCCCAAAGCAGGGTCCTGGTTCTTTCTAGGGGAGCTCTATACAGACATACCTCTGCCCGTGGATGAACCCATTGAGGACCGCTGCGGCACCTGCACGGCATGCATCGAGATCTGCCCCACCCGCGCTATCGTCGCGCCCTACGTGCTCGACGCTCGGCGTTGCATCTCCTATCTGACCATCGAGTTGCGTGGCAACATTCCCGAGGACCTCCGAACCAGTATTGGGAACCGGATATTCGGCTGCGACGACTGCCAGCTGACGTGCCCGTGGAACAAGTTCGCACAGCCGAGTGAGGAGGAAGACTTCTCGCCCCGACACGGCCTCGACGAAGCAACCTTGGTGGCGCTTTTCCGCTGGAGCGAAAAGCAATGGAGCGCAAGAACCCAAGGCAGCGCCCTGCGGCGTGCGGGCTACGAGGGGTGGCTCCGAAACATCGCCGTCGCCCTGGGAAATGGTCCCAACACCCGTGAGGTAGTCGATGCACTGCGGGAAAGGGAGGAGCACCCCTCGGCAATCGTACGCGAGCACGTCCGCTGGGCACTGGACCAACATGACACGGGTCGCAGCAGATCGGAGCCCGATGTAGCGCCACCTCTTTAGTCGGTAGCACCACCTGGGTCAATGACTCGCTCGGTACGAACCAAGGGACAGCAGCGGGACGCTGCGCTCTCAGATACGGACGTTATCGATCAAGCGAGCCGGTCCTAGCCAAGCGGCCGCGACGACGATCAGCTCATCGCCCGACTCACCATTGGGCCTACCAAGGTCGGCAGCCCGGCGCACTTCCACATAGTCAGGATCGAAGCCCGCCGCCTCCAGCGCCAACGAGGCTCGCGTTTCGAGTGCCCCATAATCCCGTTCCCCCTCTCTCAGGGCTTCGCGAACGCGCTCGAGCTCTTCGTACAGTCGCGGTGCGATCCGCCTCTCAGTTACGCTCAGGTACTGGTTTCTCGTGCTCATCGCAAGGCCATCTTCCTCGCGGTAGGTCGATCCCGAGATGACTTGAACCGGCAACTGCAGATCCCGGACTAATCGTTTTACGAGAATCAGCTGTTGGTAGTCCTTTTCACCCAGGACGAGAACGTCTGGAGAGACGATATTAAGGAGCCGCAAAACCACCGATGCCACCCCATCGAAATGCCCGGGTCGGCTCGCGCCGCAGAGTTCCGTACTCAGTTTCGGCATGACCACCTCGACCGCATTCTCGTTCCCAAATGGGTAGATGTCCGCTTCCTCGGGAGCGAAGACAAGATCGACCAGACCCTGCTCCGACAGAAGCGCTTCGTCCTCAACCAGAGTCCTAGGGTAGGCGGAGAAGTCTTCGCCGGGGTCAAACTGGGTTGGATTAACAAAAATGCTACAGACGACTCGATCGGCATAGACACGAGCACGCCTCATAAGGCTGAGGTGGCCTTCGTGTAGGTTGCCCATGGTTGGGACGAGCGCCACGGTCCTGTGGGTTAACCGCCAGGAACCCACCAGCTCGCGAAGTGCGCTCGTCGTATAGGCACCCTGCAATGGAATTCGCGGCTCGTCCAAGACCGCCCTCCGCTTCTTAATCCGTTGGCACCGGCGCGCATTCTATCAGGAGAAGCAGTGCTCCTTGTCGGGGTAACTGCGATCCTTCACGGCGGCGACATACGCCTCAAGCGCGTCGAGTGTGGAGTTCGCACCCTCCATGAAGTTGCGAACGAAACGCGGAGTACGGCCCTGGGTGATGCCGAGCATGTCATAGAGCACCAGAATCTGACCATCCACGCTGGGACCCGCGCCAATCCCGATAATGGGCAGCTCGATGATCTCTGAAATCCGCTCGCCAACCTCATTGGGGACGCATTCCAGGAGCAGCACGTCCGCCCCGGCCCTCTCCAGCGACTTCGCGTCCTCGGCCATTTGCTCCGCCGCAGCATGTTCACGGCCCTGCACCTTGAAACCGCCAATCTTGTGCACGGACTGAGGCTTCAGGCCGACGTGAGCGCACACCGGAATATCGTGGCGCGCCAGGCACTCCACCACGGCGATCTGGCCCTGCCCCCCCTCGAGCTTAACCATTTTGGCACCGCCTTCCTGCATGAGTCTCACAGCGTTATCCAACGCCTGCTCCGGCGTGGCGTAACTCATAAAAGGTAGATCCGAAACCAGAAACGCCCGGCTAAGTCCGCGTGCCACGATACGCGTGTGGTAGATCACATCGTCCACGGTGACAGGAACCGTGGTCTCATAACCCTGTATGACCATTCCCAGGGAATCGCCCACCAGGATCAGATCCATACCAGCCATGTCCACTAGCTGGGCGAAGCTCGCATCGTAGGCGGTCAAACAAGCGATTGGCTCCGCCTCGGCCTTCATGCGCCGCAGAGTGGAGACATTGATCGGTGGAGAGTCCATTCCGCGTTGTTGCAGTTGTTTGTACATTGAGGAGTCCTCGAGTGTCTAGGAACCCGCCTTAGGCGATCGTCTCGATCGCCGGATTAAAGAAATGGCGCCCGTGCTTTATTCGATGGATAGCCCGAAGAAGTTCCCGATAATCCAGCTCGCGGTGAATAGGATCAATAGCAGCCGCGTTAACGATGAGTAACGGAGCTGCATCGTATTCGTAGAAAAAGCGCGCATAGGCTTCGCCGAGACGCTCGAGATAGTCCGCTTCGATCGATTTCTCATACGCTAGGCCCCGACCCGCAACGCGTCTCATCAGGACATCGGGAGGAGCCTGCAAATAGATGACAAGATCCGGGCTCGGCGGGTCCGGATTCAAGGTATCGTAAACCTGCTGATACAGGGTCAGCTCATTAGGATCCAGGTTGAGCTCCGCGAATAGTCGATCCTTCTCAAGCAGAAAATCGGCAATGCGTACCGGGGAAAAGAGATCGCTCTGACGAATCTCCTCGATCTGGCGCACCCGTTGAAATAGAAAGAAAAGCTGAGTCGGAAGAGCGGCAGTTCGCCGATTGCGATAGAAACGCTCGAGAAACGGATTCTCTCCGGGCTGCTCGAGGATAAGATCACTACCGAAGCTCTCCGCAAGGCGCTTTGCCAGACTGGTCTTGCCCACACCAATAGGGCCCTCGACCACGATAAAGCGTGGAGAGCTCGACTCTGAGACGTCCTGACTGTCGTTCATGGCTTCCTTAGTACCAGCGGTGTACCTCTCCAGGCGATTAAGGAGAGGACTTTACAGATTTTCTCTTGGGTTCCAAACGCCGAACGCGCTTCACTGAGCAGCTTGAGGTTTCGACTGCCTAGGTGATCGCCGTGAGGGGCGGCGGCGCCTCGAACGATTAGGCTTCAGTGAGAACGCTTTGCGTTGCTCTCCCGTCGGAAGCGTCTGTACATCAGTCCACCACTCGGCGAGTTCTGAATCGGCTTCCCCACAGCGGGCGCGCAGCTGCAGAAAATCATAGGCGGCACGAAACTGCTTGTGGTTAAGCAGCCTGTGAGCTCGCCCGCCCCGGCGGTTCTCGAAGCGCAGTTGCATGACGAGCATGGCCTTCATGGGCGTACTGAAGCGCCTCGGATAGGACGTGTGCCCCAATTGCTTCGCGACCAGTTCGTCGCACGCGTCGAGAAGGGCTTCTATTTCACTGGACTCTTCATCGGCCCGAATTCGCTCCTTAAGCTCGAGAATAGGATGCCAGAGAAGAATCGCATAGAGAAACATAGGGGTGACTGGTTCCTCCGCTTGCACGCGTCGATCTGTATTTTGAAGGCCCTCCCGAATAAATCTCGACGTCTTGCCGGTCTTATCGGATTGCAATACCCGGGCTGTATGGGGGAACAAGTACTTCAGGAGATCGAACTCTTGAAGCACCTCGAGACTTCTAACCGCATGCCCTGATTGGAATAGCTTGAGCGTCTCATCATACAAACGCGCCGGCGGCACATCTCGCAATAAGTCCCCCAGTTCTCGAATTGGCGCAGCAGAGTCCTCGGCAATGTGGAAATCTAGCTTCGCTGCGAAACGTGCTGCCCTGAGCATGCGGACCGGATCCTCACGATATCGTGTTTCCGGTTCTCCAATGAGCCTCAGGGTGCGGCCTTCGATGTCCGCCATCCCGGTTGTGTAGTCCCAGATACTGAAGTCCGTGACGTTGTAATAGAGCGCATTGACCGTGAAATCTCGGCGCCAGATATCTTCCTCGATCGTTCCGTAAACGTTGTCTCGAATAATGCGCCCGTTATCCGAATGCTGGCGGTCATCCTTAAGGCCGCTAGAAGATGAGCGAAAAGTGACTACCTCGATGACCTCGCGCCCGAAATGCACGTGGGCGAGCCGAAACCGCCGGCCGATCAGCCGACAGTTGCGGAACAGCTTGCGCACCTCATCCGGATGGGCATCCGTCGCCACATCGAAGTCCTTGGGATGACGACTGAGTAAGA
>Ga0315338_1003016_pt1 | contig 15391 bp, 15 predicted proteins | sample ASW8metaG_FD_204518 | JGI IMG/M metagenome (GOLD analysis project Ga0315338, IMG submission 204518) | Ammonia-oxidizing marine archaeal communities from Monterey Bay, California, United States - ASW #8 | ecosystem: Environmental > Aquatic > Marine > Coastal | place: USA: California | collected... | reverse complement strand
AAAGGTGCTTTATAGTAAAACAAATTTTATGTCCAAAATTGCAATCATAGATTATGGGATGGGAAACCTTCACTCAGTGTCTAAAGCTGTGCAACACTTATCTAATGGTAAAGTTTCAATTAAGATAACATCTAAGCCTGAAGATATAAAAGAAGCTGATAAAGTAATTTTTCCTGGGCAAGGCGCTGCACGTGAGTGCATGAAAGCCCTAAAAGAACACAACTTAATTGAAAGTATTCATGAAACTGCTTCGTCGCGACCTTTTTTGGGAATTTGCATGGGCATGCAAGTGCTTATGGAAAACTCTACAGAAAACGGAAATACTGATTGCTTGGGTCTCTTTAAAGGAACAGTTAAAGCTTTCTCAGAAACAACAAACAGCTTGAAGATTCCTCATATGGGATGGAATCAAGTAAAACAAAAAAAGACACATCCATTGTGGCAAGACATAGAAAATGATTCTAGATTTTATTTTGTACACAGTTATTATGTTGCCCCCGATACTCCAGGTATAGTTTCAGGAGCAACGAACTATGGTATAGATTTTACATCTGTAATTTCTGAAAATTATATCTTTGCTATACAGTGTCACCCAGAGAAAAGTTCAAATGTAGGGCTAAAATTACTTAAAAATTTCCTTGCCTGGAATGGTAGCTTATAAATTTAAAATGAATAAAACCCCTAATGTTATTAATTCCTGCTATTGACTTAAAACAAGGGAAGTGCGTCCGCTTAGAACAAGGAGATATGAAAAAAGAAACTGTTTTTTCAAATAATCCTATAGAAATTGCTGAAAGATGGATAAGCGCAGGTGCCAAAAGGTTGCACATTATCGACCTGGATGGTGCTATTGAAGGATCTCCAATTAATATTAAAATAATTGAACAAATTGCAGCTACATATTCTAACGTTACGTTACAGGTAGGAGGAGGCATCCGAGATGAAGAGACAGTCCAAAACTATTTAGATGCCGGAGTGAAATACACAATTATAGGAACAAAAGCAGTCACAGACCCAGACTTTGTTAGCAGTCAATGTGCTAAATTCCCGGGGCATATCATTGTTGGTCTGGACGCAAAAAATGGAAAGTTAGCGGTTGCTGGCTGGTCTAAACTATCAGAATATAATGCAAAAGATGTAGCTACACATTTTGAAAAAGATGGTATTGCAGCAGTCATTTACACTGATATTAGTAGAGATGGGATGATGCAAGGGCTTAACATCCCTCAAACAGATCTTTTAGCTAAATCTATAAACACGCCTGTGATAGCTTCTGGCGGAGTAAATAGTATTCAAGATATTAAATTACTCTGTGAAGCTAATAATCCGGGAATACAGGGAGTAATTCTTGGGCGTTCTTTATATGAAAATGCAATAGACTTAGCTGAAGCACAAAAGTTAGTTGACAAACAATAGGTAAATAAAAAGTGGGTCTAGCAAAAAGAATAATACCTTGCTTAGATGTAGATGCAGGAAGAGTTGTTAAAGGTGTTAAATTTATTAACATACGTGATGCTGGAGATCCTGTGGAAGTGGCGCGCCGTTATGATACTGAAGGTGCAGATGAAATTACTTTTCTCGATATAACAGCTAGCTCTGATAAAAGAAATACAATGGTGTCCGTTGTTGAAAAAGTTGCTGAAGAAGTTTTTATCCCTCTCACTGTTGGCGGGGGGATAAGAAAAATAGAAGATATTAGAAATATGTTAAATGCGGGTGCTGATAAAGTTGGCATCAACACTGCAGCTGTTGCAAATCCCGAATTTGTTAAGCAGGCAAGTGATACTGTTGGCTCCCAATGTATTGTTGTTGCAATAGATGCGAAGAGAGTAAAAAATGGGGAAAATAATGAAAATTCTTTGTGGGAAGTTTTTACTCATGGAGGAAGAAATGCAACAGGAATAGATGCAATTGGATGGGCAAAAAAAATGGTAGAGTACGGTGCAGGGGAACTTCTTTTAACAAGCATGGATAAAGACGGCACAAAAACAGGCTTTGATTTAGAGCTTAATAAAACAGTCAGTAGCGCTGTAAGTGTCCCAGTAATTGCATCTGGTGGTGTAGGAAGTCTGCAACACTTAGTAGATGGAGTTACCCTAGGGGGTGCAGATGCAGTGCTTGCTGCGAGCATATTCCATTTTGGCGAATATTCAATAAATGAAGCAAAACAATATATGCATAAAAACGGTATAGAGATTAGATTATAAGGATAGAAGAGTGAGCGAAAATAAAGAGATACTTTCTGCCCTAATGCAAACATTAAATGATCGAAAAAAATCAGATCCTGAGTCTTCGTATGTAGCTAGCTTATACGCAAAAGGTGTTGATGCTATTTTAAAGAAAATCAGTGAAGAATCTGCAGAAACAATAATGGCGGCAAAAAGTGGCGCTAGAGAAGAAATAATTCATGAAACAGCAGACTTATGGTTTCATTGCATGGTTATGCTTGCAAATAATGACATAGATGTAGAGGATATTTTGGAAGAATTGGAACGCAGATTTGGCGTTTCAGGGCTTGATGAAAAAGCTAACCGTAAATAGCAAAGCATCAAGCACAACAACAAGGTAGAATTATTACAAACAAACTTACAGGAGTATTTTTATGGGGCTGAGTATTACACAACTACTAATCATACTTGCTATCATAGTTTTATTATTCGGGACAAAAAAACTACGTAATATGGGTGGAGATGTTGGAAACGCTATTAAGAATTTTAAAGATTCTGTACGTGATGAAAATGAAGACAAAAAGGATAACCCAGACTCTTAGACCGAGCTCATTTTAATATTATCTTATGTTTGATTTTGGCTTTTGGGAGCTGATAGTAGTAGTAATCGTTGCCTTACTGGTTTTTGGCCCGGAAAAACTGCCTGAATTAGCCACGAAAGCAGGAAAATGGACCAGTAAAGGGCGGCAAACATTGCAGAATATAAAATATCTAGTTGAAAAAGAGCTCCACACTGAGGAGCTCAAAGAAGAATTAGATGATCTAAGCAACGTTATCAATGAAACCAAGAAAACAGTCAAAACAGAAACGCTAAACCAAGAATCCTTGCTGAATGAAATAGAAAATAGAATCAAAGATACTAATAAAAAGAACTCTTAATTCAAAATTAGTATGCCAAACCCACCGCCAAAAAAAAACACACCAAAAGGAAGTGTTCTCCAGCATCTAATTGAGTTGCGCGGCAGAATGCTCAAAATTTTATTTGTAATAGTTGCAGTGCTTTTATTACTTATGCCATTTGCCAATGAGTTGTATACATTGCTTGCTCAGCCGCTAATAGACAACTTGCCTGGCCAAGGGAACATGGTTGCTATAGATGTCGCTTCTCCGTTTTTAGCCCCTTTCAAGCTCGTTTTAGTTTTGTCCATTATCTTAACTATACCCTTTACGCTCTATCACACGTGGGCATTTATTACCCCCGGTCTATATGAAAATGAAAAAAAGCTGGCACAGCCTATATTTATTTCTAGTGTGCTTTTATTTTATCTTGGCATGCTCTTTGCATATTTCATTGTTTTTCCATTAATCTTTGCATTTTTTGTCAATACTGCCCCTTCCGGGGTTGCTGTTATGACAGACATTAGTCGTTTTTTAGATTTTGTTATAAAAATATTTTTTGCTTTTGGTATAGCATTTGAGGTTCCAATAGTTACCATTGTTCTTGTAAAATTAGGTGTGACTGACCCTGATCGGCTTGCCAGTAAAAGGCCTTATATTATTGTTGCAGCTTTTGTAATTGGTATGCTTTTAACGCCGCCCGATGTTATATCTCAGGTTTTGCTCGCCATACCTATATGGCTATTATTTGAGGTTGGGTTATTTTTTGCAAAACTTATGCATAAAGAAGATTCGAAAAAATATGATATATAAAAAAACTATATTAATTATCCTTGACGGCGTCGGTATCAGCGAGACTGAGGAAAACAACGCATTAGCATTAGCAAAAACACCCAATCTAGACAGCTATTTCTTTGAAAACAAAATATGCACAAAAATTGAAGCATCGGGGGAAGCGGTTGGTCTGCCGAAAAACCAAATGGGAAATTCAGAAGTTGGCCATACAATTATTGGTTGTGGCTCAGTTCTCAGACAGGATTTAGTTCATATTAGAAACTTAATTGAGGATAAAAGTTTTTTTAATAATGGCACACTTTTAAACGCTATAAGGCGTGCAAAACAAAATAACAGACCTGTTCACCTTTTGGGGCTAGTATCCGATGGGGGCGTACATTCCCACATAGATCACTTGTTCGCATTAATTGAATTATGCCAACAACTAGAAGTCGTGCCATATTTACACATGGTTACTGATGGCCGTGATACTGCCAAACAAGTTGCAAAAACAGATCTTCAGAGAGTTCTAAGTCATCTTGATAAAGCTAATGGAAAAATTGTTTCAATAATTGGACGCTACTATGCGATGGATAGAGATAAGAGATGGGAAAGAACCCAAAAAGCTTGGGAAGCTATTGCTCTCGCTAAGGGCGCCAAAGAAAACACTCCCAAAGACGTCATAGAAAATAACTATAAAAAAGGTATTACTGATGAATTTATAGAGCCTGCGGTCTTGCCTTCTGCTGTGCCACTTGATCATGAAGATACAATTATTTTCTTTAATTTCAGAAATGACAGACCCAGGCAATTAGCGCATGCTTTAACAAATAAAAAATTTAATCATTTTGACAGAGGAAATGCACCCGTAATACGTCTTGCCTCAATGACACAGTTTGATAGGGAGCTAGAATGTGATATTGCTTTTTCACACATGCTCCCAAAAGTAACACTGCCAGAAATTATAAGTTGGCATGATTTAAACCAATTTCATTGTGCAGAAACAGAAAAATATCCTCATGTTACTTTCTTCTTTAACGGAGGCCGGGAAAGACCCTTGCCAGGTGAAGATAGAATAATGGTGCCTTCTCCTGCAGTCTCGACTTATGACATGCAGCCAGAGATGAGCTGTGTAGAAGTAGGAGAAAAAGTTACTGGGGCAATTAAGAATAAAAAGTACTCATTTGTCGTTGTTAATTTCGCAAACGGAGATATGGTGGGGCATACTGCAAATCCAAAAGCCATAATATCGTCATTAGAAACTCTTGACAAAACAATAGGCAAAATAACCGAGGCGGCCAAAGCGCATGATTACTCTGTTATCATCACTGCCGACCATGGAAATTGTGAGCAAATGGTCGACCCAGAAACAGGAGAACCCCACCCCATGCATACAACAAATCCTGTTCCCTTTGCAATTATCGATGACAGGGTGGAAAAACTTTTAAGTGGTGGAGGATTGAGTAATGTCGCCCCCTCAGTCCTGTCAATAATGGGATTACCGCACAACCCAGCTATGGACAGAAGTTTAGTGGTTTTTAAACGAATTAATTAGTTAACAAATCTTCAAGCGCCGCATCATCAATCGTTAAAACATTGTTGGCACTCTCTTGTGTTTTTGATGAGCTCAAATCAATATCATCAATCGGGATGTCATTTTTAGCTTTATTTTTACTTCTCACAAACTTAATAATGTCGCCCATCGCCTCAAAAGCAAAAGCAAAATCAATTCCGCGTCTTAAAGGAACTTCTGTATTACCTGACATATCAATTTTGCCTATAAGAATATTTCTTTCATAATCATTTTTCAGATGATCTAGGCCTCCTAAAATTTTCTTTTCAACTCCGCCGAGCACTTTAAGATGTGAGCGCCCAAACAAAACATGTTCTTTGTATTCTTTCTGTTTTATTTCTGCTTGCATTAAATCTATGTTAACTCTGATGGATGGGCATGCTTGTAGCTTGAAAGCGCGGTCTTTTTCAACCCCCTCGCTAACACACTCTTCGGTGGTGTAGCTAAAATATTTTCCCCTTAACGTGATTTCAGTCGCTAATATAGCATTACGTAAAAAGACCTCCCTCTCTAGCCTCAACCTTGATCTATATTGCTCATCATTTTTGGCATAGTGCTCATCAGAATAAGCGACATATCCTTCTTCTTGGTCTGTGTTCTCGCCAGACGAACACAAACGTGTAATTTGCTCAGTTGTAAAACCCCGGCTTGTATAAAAATCAACATCTTCCCTATTGCAAGCCGCCTCTGTATCAACAAGCACCAGACATAGGAATACGCCAAATGACGCGGATGCAAATCTTCTTAGGTGTGGTTTACCAATCTTCATTGTCTGTATGCCTATTATCAATAGTCAAAGTTTAACAGTATATGCGCTCATAAAAAAACAGGCGCTCAAAAGAGCGCCTGTTTAGATCAGATATAAAACTGATTTAGAACGCGTGCACGATACCTAGTGCCCACATTTCAACTTCTACGCCTGGATTACCAATACCTGTTCCAGAGATACCTTGACCATAACCACCGCGGTCATCGTTATCCACTTTAGAATAAGTTAAACGTAATTCAGTAGAGTCACCAAGTTGATAGAACAGACCAATGTTGTATGCGTCTGCTGCTGTATCATCATCAAGTTTTTGACCCTTTGCGTTTACTGCTGTAATCCCTGGAGCATCAATATCTAGGTCATCAGCATCTTGATATGTAGCACGAAGATCGAAAGGTCCTGGCCAGTCAAGCTTTAAGCCAAGGTGCCAAGCATCACGTTCTACTTTGATGTCTGTATCTGCTGTACCCGCTCCATATGCAGCGTCTGTGATGTTAGTCATTCCTAACGCATCAAGAGCAGCAGCTGGGTTTGATGTTACATCCATTTCATACTCGAGGTCTTCGAACATCGCCATTAATTTTAGCGTAGTTCCTTCACCTACATTAAACGTATAGTTTGCAGCTACGCGCCAACTTTCTGTGTTTGAATCTTCACAAATTGTTGTTCCGCAAACAGCAGCTGCAGTCCAGTCGTCATGTTCTTGCCAAGTAACGGCCATCCACATAGGACCATTTGTATACGCGATACCAGCTGAATGGATATCAGGGTTAATTGTTTTAGTGTTACGCGCTACTGAGTCGTCTCTTTCACCTACTGTGAAAGCATAACGAACGTGAATTCCATTCCAGTCATCAGACCAGAATTGCACGATGTTTTCTTGACGACGGTTCATGTTTAGATCCCATGTGCTTCCTTGGTACTGGAAGTGAGCACCGCCACCTGAGAACGCACCAACGTTATAGAATGCACCTACATAACCAGGTGATCCCATGATCGAAGTATGCGAGTCAGAACCGGCATCATAGAATGGGTCTATCCATTGCGCTACCATTTCATTATATGGAAGCAACCAAGTTGCCCACATAATTTCACCAACTCCTGGGAAGTGAAGACCAATTTTACTGTTACGGTTACACCATCCAGTTGTACCAGCGTGGCCGTTCAAATATGTGAACTGCTCACAACGCCAATTAACTGTAATGCCATTAACACCCGTATCGTATGATCCTAGGAAGCCAATGTTACCCGCGTTTGTGCTAATGCGGTCAACATCTGTATCGTTGGTTCCTTCGTCAGTACGAAAATCAGTATCTACAAATTCCCATGAATGGTTTTGCCAACCATATACTAAATAGTCGCCGCTACCCCATCCAGCTTGTGCTGGAGTTGCAACAAACGCAAATAGCAATGTGGCTATAGCTATCATTTTACTTTTCATTCATGTACTCCTAATAGTTAACTATTTAAAGTTATTATTTTTTTGCTCGCTCTCGTACAAAAAAGAGTTCGCAACCTTTTTTGAGGGTCGGATACCCTACGCTCACGCACTCGTGTTCGTTGGGATCTTCCTCAATAGTGTTGTATTCTGAACACGAATGACCCCTAAGTCAACTAGGTTTGTGTTGTATATATACAACATTTTGTGACTAAAACCCAAAATTGCCTATAATCCCTGCTTTGTTGTATCCTTGCGCACAGCCGCAAAATCATAATGTAATATATATCAATGGAAATCCGCAAATACTTATGTGCTCTTTCGCTATTACTTCTGTCCTCGTGCAGCACGGACGGCATCGTGGATATGTTGGGCTGGGGTGAAGAAGACAAGAGTTATGCGCTAACTCAAGGTCAAACCTACAAAGGTTCAGTAGCATGCTCAATGGAAAGAGAATGTTCTCTTTTAATGCAAGCCACTATTGTGTGGTTACAAAATTATTCTCGCTTTCCTGTAGGAGTTAATACTGCAAGCTACATAGATTCCTTAAACCCGGAACCTGGCAAGCATTCGTACCAAGCACAATATCGTATATTTTTAGAGAAAAATGAAATAATTTTAGAAGCATTTTGTGCAGAGGATGAAAATTGTAGCGCCGTGATAGACGGTGTTCATAACTTGAGTAGTTTTCTTGAGGGACGAAAAGAAACAATAAATGAAAACCTGCCTATTATTTTAGAACAAAAGGGGACAAGTCTTGGTGAGATTTTATCGGGTGATGAATCTACGGAAGAAGAGGATAGTTTTGACAGAATACAAATGCGTCCGGATAGAATAACAGGGACATATGAAAAAAGTATTGCCAAGACACTGCCAGAAATGGGTTGTGATAAGTTAAGCGATATTGTTTTGTTAAAAATTGAGGGTGGGCGTGAACTATACGAAATTAATTGCCTAAAAGATGTCGAACAAATTGTTTTAGATTGCAACCAAGGCGGATGTAAAATAATACGATAGTGTGTAATGTCTATTTCTACAATCTATGTTGTACATGTCTAAAAAAAATCTAATTATATATCTGTTAATTTTTTTACTGCCTGCTTGCTCTACGCCTGGCTCGGACAAAAAATTAGGTGAAGCAGAAGCATGGCTTGAAAAAAAAATTCTTAATCGTGGGAGGGCGCCTCGCCTTGAGGAAGAGGGCCAGGAAAACGGGTCTAGAGAAACTGAAAAGTTGGATTCTCTGGACGACGCGCTCGATTCTTTGGATAAAGATGCTGAGCAAATTACAGCTGAAAATATTTTAGACTCAAACCAACGTTCTTTAGCACAATATTTATTAGATCGTGGCTGTGCGTCTAGCAGCCGCATCTCATTAATTAAACATAAAGAAGGCGCCAGTGTTTACGAGGTAACCTGTGTCAGAAGCCCTATTAACTCTGTCATAAAATGTGCGGACAGCGGCTGTGAAAAATTAGAGTAAAGGGTTATAGCTGTTAGGATAATTATTTGATTTCTATAAATACGGGCGCATGGTCGGAGGGCCTGTCCCAACCTCTTGGTGTTTTATCTATGGTGCTGCTCTTGCATCTAGATTTAGCGCTTTCATTTATGAGTATAAGGTCTATACGCAAACCGTGGTTTCTTCTAAAACCTCCAGCACGATAATCCCACCAACTAAATGCTTTCTCTTCTTGCTCAAATAATCTAAAGCTATCAACAAAACCCAGGTCTAAAATGCTTTTAAGTGCTTTCCTTTCCTTTTCGCTGCAAAGTATTTTCCCTTCCCATGCCGCTGGGTCGTGAACATCCAAGTCCTCTGGCGCTATATTGAAATCTCCCATAATTAGGTAGTCGTTATATTTTTTTGAATCTTCTTCTATGAATTGTTTCACCGCTTTGAGCCATTTTAATTTGTGATTATATTTTTCAGAACCAACCTCTGCCCCATTAACAACATATAAATTTAAGATCCTTACATTGTTAATAGTAGCTGCAATAATCCTTTTCCCAAAATTCTCGGTGCCTTTGACTTCAGCAACTATCTCGTTAGGTGGTTTTTTAGAAAAAATGGCGACGCCGTTGTATGTTTTCTGCCCTTGATAAACTGCATGATAACCGGCTTTTTTAATTTCTTCGGCTGGAAAGTTTTCATTTTGCGTCTTTGTTTCTTGGAGGGAAATTATGTCTATAGAATTCTCTTCTACCCACTTGAGCACATGAGGAAGACGCACCCTGAGTGAGTTAACATTCCAGCTGGCTATTTTCATGCTGACAGGATATCAGCAAGATTTTGCATAAATAGAAATTGCTATAAGGACAGCACCCAGGATAATTACTGCTGGGGATGTTAGGTGGTTAAGTATTGCATTGCGGGTGATAGGGTTGTTTGCCAGATAATTCTTAATTTTCTTAATACACATAAACAAGCCTCTCTAAAAATCAACATTCGCAGATAATGCATATTGCTCAATAAAATTACGTCTGGGCGCAACCTCTTCGCCCATCAATTGATCTATTTGCCTGGCGGTTCCTTCTGTGTCTTCTATTGTTACAAGCGCCAGCGTCCTGGCTTCTGGGTCCATCGTAGTCTCCCATAGCTGTACAGGATTCATTTCGCCAAGCCCTTTATATCTTTGTATTGTCTGCCCGCGCTTGGCTTCATTGATTACCCAACTAAACATTTTTCTAATATCTTGTGTTGTAACGGTTTTACCATCTTTCTCAACGTAAGCTCCTTCTTCAAGAAAACCGTGGTATTTTTTTGCAAATGAATGCATTTGTAAAAAATCTGCTGTAACAAAAAACTTGTCTGAGAACATTTCAGATGTTTGTAGACCATGTGTCTGCTTCGTGATTTCCGTTGTCAGTTTGCCCTCATCTTGTTCTAAGACTTCATAAGTATATTCTGTATGAGATTGATTATCATTTGCATTAGATACAACGGCACCCATCCAGCTTTCTAGTTTTTGTTTGCTCAAATTCTCTTCTATCGGCGTGGCTACCAGCATGCTATTCATTATGTTTTTGTCGTAGCCAATGGATAATCTGTCCGCGGCCTGTTTGGCCTGAAGATAATGTTTTAATAGTTTTGTAAGAGCGGCATTACTAACTGCGGGTGCAGATTCGTTCACATAAAGTTTGGTCCCTTGTGCAGCATTTTCTAACAAATGATCCATTAGTTCGGCCTCGTCCTTTATGTATCTTTCTTGCTTGCCTTTTTTTATTTTGTAAAGCGGGGGTTGCCCGATATAGACGTGTCCGGACTCTATTAACTGTTTTAGATCATTGTTGTAAAACAGTGTTAAAAGAAGAGTTCTGATGTGAGCACCGTCAACGTCGGCATCCGTCATAATAATTATTTTGCTATAACGTAGCTTTTCATAATCAAACGCTTTGCCTATCCCGCAGCCTAGCGCCGTAACGAGTGTCGCGATTTCCTCCGACTGTAAGACTTTGTGTTCTCTTGCACGATGTGTGTTTAAAATTTTTCCTTTTAGGGGCAAAATTGCTTGCGTACGCCTATCTCGCCCTTGCTTTGCAGACCCTCCTGCTGAATCTCCCTCAACGATAAAAAGTTCACTTTTTTCATCATCGTTTGGGGCGTGCACCTGACAGTCTGCCAGCTTCCCTGGTAATGCCCCAACATCAAATACGGTTTTTTTACGTATTGTTTCTCGCGCTCTTCTGGCAGCCTCTCGCGCCATGGCTGCTTCTACTATTTTGCCGACGATTGTTTTCGCTTCGGTTGGCTTCTCAGCAAGAAAATCCTTGAGATGTTCGCTTGTTATTGAATCGACGATGCCCTTAATTTCAGAAGACACAAGCTTGTCCTTGGTTTGAGAAGAGAATTTTGGGTCCGGAGCTTTAACTGAAACGACTGCGGTCAGGCCCTCTCTGGCGTCCTCCCCTGTAAGATTTATCTTATACTTGCTCGCTATTCCTTCCTTTTCCATATATTTATTTAATGTTCGGGTTAGGGCTGCCCTAAAACCCACAAGATGTGTTCCTCCGTCTCTTTGTGGAATGTTGTTTGTAAAACATGAGATATTTTCTTTGTAGGAATCGCTCCATTGCATTGCAACCTCAATACCCACATCTTTTTTTGTTGTGTTGAAATATATTATGCTGTCGTGAAGGGCCGCCTTATTTTCATTAAGATGGCCTACAAAGGCTTTAATCCCGCCTTCATAGCAAAAACTATCGCTTTTATTGCTGCGAAGATCTTCTAGAATTATTGTTACCCCTGAATTCAAAAATGATAATTCTCGGAGCCTTTGTGCCAAGATGCCGTACTGAAAATCTATATTGCTAAAAACTGAGGAGCTTGGCATAAAAGTTATGGTGGTTCCTGTAAGGCCCGATTCTCCCACCGGTTTTAATGCAGATACTGGTTTTCCGTCTTTATACTTCTGTGTAAATTCTTTCTCTTCGCGGTGAACGACTATTTCAAGCTCTGATGATAGGGCATTTACCACGGAAACACCTACGCCGTGCAGCCCTCCTGACACCTTGTAGGAATTGTCATCAAACTTACCCCCGGCGTGAAGGGTTGTCATGATTACTTCGGCAGCCGGCTTTTTTTCCTCGGGGTGCTCGTCAACGGGGATTCCTCTTCCGTTGTCACTGACAGTAACTGAGCCATCAACATTTATGCTCACTCTAATTTCATTGCAGTGCCCCGCTAGCGCTTCGTCGACAGAGTTATCAACTACTTCAAATACCATGTGGTGCAAGCCTGTTCCGTCGTCTGTGTCCCCAATATACATGCCGGGGCGCTTGCGAACCGCCTGCAAGCCTTTTAGTACTTTTATGCTGGATGAGTCGTATGATGATTTCTTAGCCATAGCTAATTATACCATTCGTAAGGCTGGCTTTGTCTCAATCAACCTTCCTTGTTTCACGTGAAACAACTCCCCTTGCTCAGAATTCATTTCATAAAAGGAAGGAAGCAAATAGGCGTGATCGTCTACTGCTGTTATAAATGTTTGTGTATTCAGCGTGTTTAGTTTTTTAACAAACCTTTCCAAATTGTCTACCCCTAGTTCTGATGGGAGGTCGTCGATTAATAAAATTATTTTTTCTTCATTCTGTTCTGAAACCAGCTGTATTTGCCCCAAGACCAGAGCAAAAGAAATAAGCTTCTGCTCGCTTCTCGATAATCCGTCTTTAGTGTTGCGGCCGTTTACTTCAATATTAATATCAGCACGGTGTGGCCCAGCAGTTGTGTGCCCTCTAATGCTGTCCTGGGTGGCTGTTTCTTTCAATGTTTCTTCAAGGCTCTGGTCTTCGTGCCACCCTCGCTGATAACACAAGCTCACAACATGTCCTGGCACAAGCTCTTCAAAAAAACTTTCCAGCTCTCTATTAAGTTGCTGAAAATGCTTTTCTCGTGCTTTATCAATAAGATCAGCCTCAAGCCCTAAAATATGGTCCCAATTGTGTGGTGAGTCTTGGCTAGCAGCTCCTTTCAATAGGGCGTTTCTTTGCTTAAGCCCTTTCTGGTAGCGCGCCCATGCTCCTGGGAAGGCTGGTTCCACGTGAAACACTCCCCAATCCAGATACTCTCTGCGTTTTGACGAGCCCCCTTCTATTAGCTGATGTGTAGCAGCATGTATTGCTTGTACGGCAAGCTCTTTCGTTAGGTCTCTCTGTCTCTTTGTTTTTTTTCCGTTGATTTTTACCTTGGTGCTCCCTTCTTCTTTCTTAATTCCCATCTGCGTTACTTTTCTTTCCTTATTTTTTATTTCTCCGTTAACTAGTATGTGGTTTTCGTTTTTTTTCACCAGGTCTTCAAAGTTGCTGGTGCGAAAAGTTTTACCCCTAGAAAGCAGATCTATGGCTTCTAATAAGGTTGTTTTTCCGGCGCGGTTGCTTCCGATGATTAAATTATTTTTTGGGTGCGGATCTAGTGCTGCTCTGCTGAATATTCGCAGATTTTCAATACTAATAGTAACGAGCTGCATGGCTTTTTTAATTAAAGCCTCATTGGCATGATGACATACTTGCTGCCCTCGGCCCCCTGTCCCGTTATAACAGCGCTGCTGTTGCTGTTTTTTAGGGTTATCTCCGCGCTTTTTTCTTCGATCGCGTCGAGCGCCTCGAGCAAATAAGTTACGTTAAAGCCCACCTCCACTGCTTCGCCGCTGTAGTCGGCCTCAAGTTCGACTTCTGCGTCTTCTTTTTCGGGGTTTTGTGCTTGTATTTTTATTTTTCCGTCCTCGCAATGAAAAAGTACTCCTCTGTATTTTTCGTTAGACAATATAGCTGCTCTTTGCAGGGCTTCTTTAAGAGAGGCGACACTCACAATAATTTTTTTATCGCCATCTGTAGGAATTACTTTTTCATAGTCTGGGAACTTGCCGTCTATTAATTTTGACGTCAGTTTATAGTCGGAAAGCGAAGCCACCAGGTGGTTTTTTGATAATGCTATTTCAGCGCTTTCCTCGTCTTCCCCCAGCAAGCGCGCAAGCTCTAAAACCCCTTTTCTTGGAATAATTGCCTGCACTGTTTCTTCGCCGCCGCCCTTGTGGTCTGCCTCTGCAACCGCAAGCCGGTGCCCGTCTGTTGCTACGGCCCTGATCTTTTCTGGCGTGATTTCGATTAAAAGCCCATTAAGATAGTAGCGAACATCTTGCTGTGCCATAGAAAAAGCCGTTCTTTCTATGAGCTTTTTTAACGCAGCTGTTTCAAAAGTAAAGCTTCTCGTTCCTTCTTGGTCCTCGAAGACAGGAAATTCTGCGGCCAACAACGCTGCTAAAGAAAAGCGGTTTTTTCCTGAGCGCAGTGTTGTTTTGTTTTCGCTCGTTTCGAGCTCCAGCTCCTTTTCAGCAGAAAGGCTCTTACAAATGTCCAAAAATTTTCGTGCCGGTAGTGTAATTTCTTCATCTGGGGCAACCGCATCTTTGACTTGCGCCACTATTTCAACCTCAAGATCTGTTGTTGTAAGTTGAAGCCCGCCTGTTCCTTTGTTAAATAAAACATGGCTTAAGATTGGCATTGTCTGTCTTCGCTCAACAATGCTAGTTATTTGTTGTAAGGGTTTTAAGATGTTTTCTCTATTAATAATATATTTCATATATATATAAACTTACAGTAGTAGTGTGCTTGTTTTTTGTTATCTGTTATGTATTTTCTCTTTAAAATCAAATACTTATAGAGACTTTTGCCTGTGATTATCTTGTTATTCTAGCACTACAAGCCAATAATAGTTTCTTTAATTGCGAAAACTTTAACAAGATTTCGCCTGTTATACACAGGTTAATTGCTTAGTATGCGAACAAGATTGACGCAGTCTTCTTTCATACGAATATCTCCTTTTTTAAGCTGGGAGATTTTTTTGCAAGCATGCAAAACAGTTGTATGGTCGCGACCCCCGAAGGAGTCCCCGATTTCAGGAAGGCTGTGTGATGTTAGGTCTTTGGCAAGAGACATGGCTACTTGGCGCGGGCGCGCTATTGATCTCGAGCGGCGCGCAGACAAAAGATCAGAAACACGTATTTTATAATAACTAGCTACAGATTTTTGTATGCTATCTATAGTAACAAGCTTGTCTTGTGATGCCAGGAGGTCTCTTAGGGCGTCTTTCGCGAACTCAAGGGTAATGGGTTTGCCGGTGAACTCAGAATTTGCTACAACGCGGCGCAGTGCGCCCTCGAGTTCTCTAATATTAGATTTAATTCTTTTAGCTATAAAAAAAGCAACGTCGTCCGGGAGCTCGGCTCCAGACAGGGCAGCCTTGTTTTGCATTATTGCTACTCTTGTTTCAAGCTCGG
>Ga0315338_1003013_pt1 | contig 15409 bp, 15 predicted proteins | sample ASW8metaG_FD_204518 | JGI IMG/M metagenome (GOLD analysis project Ga0315338, IMG submission 204518) | Ammonia-oxidizing marine archaeal communities from Monterey Bay, California, United States - ASW #8 | ecosystem: Environmental > Aquatic > Marine > Coastal | place: USA: California | collected... | reverse complement strand
AAGCTCTTTTCGAGCACGACGTTTCGGCCACGTGGGCCGAGTGTCACTTTCACCGCGTCTGCGAGCTGGTTCACACCAGACTCGAGACCGCGGCGGGCCTCTTCACTGAATTTGAGAATCTTCGACATGAGGCTCCTACTTCACGATCGCGAGCACGTCGCGAGCGTTCAGAATGAGGAGATCCTCACCATCGATCGTGATCTCGGTTCCGCCGTACTTGCTGTACACGACGGTGTCGCCCTCGGCGACGTCCATCGGGATCAGCTCGCCGGAGTTGTCCGAACGACGGCCCGGTCCCACGGCGAGAACAGCACCCTGTTGGGGCTTCTCCTTCGCGGAATCAGGGATCACGAGACCGCTTGCAGTGGTCTCTTCGGCGTCGTTGGGACGCACCACAATTCGGTCTTCAAGGGGCTGCAGATTCATACCGGTGTGCCTCCATTGGGCGTTAGCACTCTCACCTAGAGAGTGCTAACGATACGCGTAGGCCCGGGCGCTCACAACACCTAGATCAAAGTTCGCGCGACGTTTTCACGCGTCGATGAACGGCAGCTTCAGCCGCGGGTTCGCCCCTGCGTCGAGATTGGTGGGGCCATCGGATTCGAGTCGCCACCAGCCAGCGGCAGCGACCATCGCTGCGTTGTCTGTGCACATCGCCCTCGACGGCAAGAACGCGGCGAATCCGTCGTCGGTGCAGACGTCGAGTGTGCGCTCTCGAAGCAACGAGTTGGCGGCGACGCCGCCGGCAAGGCAGATGCCCTTTGCCCCGATCTCGTGCGCGGCGCGGCGCGCCTTGGCCACCAGCACGTCGACGACAGCAGCCTGGAACGAGGCCGCGACGTCGGCGGTTCCGACATCGGGGTTCGCCCTGACGTGGTTGATGACCGCCGTCTTGAGTCCGCTGAAAGAGAAATCGTGACCGTCGTTCATCAGAGGCCGCGGGAATCTGATGGCCTCGTCATCGCCCTCCATCGAGATGAGATCGATGGCTGGTCCGCCCGGGTAGCCGAGATCGAGATATCTGGCGACCTTGTCGAATGCCTCGCCGGCCGCGTCGTCGAGCGTTGAGCCGAGCAGCCGGTAGCGGCCGTGATCTTCGAAGGACACGAGCATCGTGTGTCCTCCCGAAACCAGCAGGACGACAAGTGGGAGCTCGAGATTCGGCTCCTCGAGGAACGCGGCATAGAAGTGTGCTTCGAGGTGGTTGATGCCAACGAACGGCACGTCCCACACCAACGCGAGGGCCTTGGCCGCCGATACGCCGACGAGCAGCGAGCCAATGAGACCTGGGCCGACGGTCGCGGCAACGGCATCGACACCTCCGTCATCGACTCCCGCTTCGATGAGCGCTTCGGCGAGCACGGGTGTGATGTGCTGCTCGTGAGCACGTCCCGCGATCTCTGGCACCACGCCGCCATATCTGGCATGAAGGTCGACCTGGCTGCTCACCACGCTGCTGCGTACTTCGCGGCCACCGACAACGACAGCGGCAGCAGTTTCATCGCACGACGTTTCGATTCCGAGAACGACGCCTCCGGATCGGACAACAGGGACGGTGTCAGAAGTGGTCATGTCGACTCCCAGTCGGTGGTTCCTGCGATGGTCTCCTCGATCGAACGGAGCCGAGCCAGGTACTCGGGTTGATCGACGTCGCTTGCCCACATCACGATCGCGTCTTCCTTACCGCCTTTCGAGCCGCTCGGGGTCCAGCTGTCGGCGTAGTAGTCCTTCCGGACTCCGACAGGCGCGAACCCGAACCGGCGATAGAGCCCCTGGGCCCGGTCGTTCGACGAGCGCACCTCCAACGTCAGCGCTTCACAACCGCCAAGAATCGCGCCGCGCGAAATCGCGAGCATCAAACGAGTTGCGATGCCGTTCGCTTCGAGCCGCGGATCGACGGCAACCGAGGTCACGTGGCCATCAGCGGCGATGATCATGAGCCCGCCATAGCCGACGATCGACGGCCCGACTCTCGCGACTCGATAGACGCGACTGGCACCGCGGGCGAGCTCCTGTTGATACAACGCAAGCGACCACGGCTTCGGGTAGACCTTCGAGTCGATCTGACGCACAGCCCTGAGATGCCGCGACCGCATCGCCTCGACCTTCACCTCGAGCCCCACCGGAGGCCGCACTGCCGTCACTGCGGGGTCCTGGCCTGGAAGTTGATCCTGGCGTCAGGAGTCCTGAGGTAGAGCGGCTCGATCTCGCGCGGCGCCACGAACTCTTCGCGAACGGCCTGCATGTGTGCCAGCTCGACCAGCGAGTTCGCCGTTGGGTAACGGAATCCCTCACGAGCGAGTTCGACCCCTCTCAGGGTGTCGAACTCTTGGGCGTAGCGGGCTCCCCCGTCGCCGAGAACCAGACAATCCTCGCCGAGCGCCCGCAATTGGTCGACGACGTCGCTCGGCTGGTCGACCTGAGGATCGCTGACTCGTTGGACGCCGCCATGGACTCGTCTGTACAGCGCGTAGAACATCTCGCCGCGCCTTGCATCAACGGTCGACACGATGAGTCGCTCACTGAGGCGACCGGGAAACGCGACGAGGTCGAGTGACGAGACGCCGACCATCGGTATGCGAAGGGCGTGGGCGAACGCCTTCGCCGCGGCAAGACCGACTCGCAGCCCAGTGAAGAGACCGGGTCCGACATCGACCGCTATGCATCCGATCTCGCTCAGCTCGACCCGCGCTTGAGCGCACACGAACTGCACTGCTGGCGCGAGCGTTTCGGCGTGGCGTTTGTCGCGGGTCGAGTGGAACGAGGCGAGCAGGCCTTCCTGACCGCCGATGGCAACCCCGACTTGCGGCGTGGCAGTCTCGATGCCGAGGATCAACATCAGCTGCGCACCTCAGTCCACGGTTGAAGCGCCGGGGAAAGATCCGCCATCCTGGCTGACCATGTCGGCCCGATTGTCGTCACGTCGATCAACCTCACATCGGGCCCTTCGGCGATGTCACCAAGCGACAATCGGAGGTCGAGGTAGTCGCGGGGAAGCTCGGGAACGATCAGGTTTCCCCACTCGATGACGGTGACACCCCCATCGTCGAGCATTTCGGGAAGCGCAAGATCGAAGACTTCGCCTGCGTCCTCAAGTCGATACACATCAACGTGGTGCAGCAGCAGACGACCCTCGTATTCGTGGACGAGGGTGAACGTTGGGCTCGTGATCCGTTCATCAACCCCGAGTGCGGCCCCGAATCCCTGCGTGAACGCCGTTTTGCCTGCACCGAGGTCGCCGGACAGCAAGATCACGTCTCCCTCGCGAGCGAGGTCGGCGATGGCTGCGGCCACGGCCTGGGTACCTGCCACGTCTTGGGTTCTGAGCTGAATCACCGCTCGCGCGCTCCTTGACTCGCAGACGCGAGACCACCCCAATGCTATCCACGTCGCCGCTGACCACCTGAGCGGTCAGCGGCAAAGAAGATCGACCGCATCGCATGTGATTCGATGTTGGACAATGGCGAACTGGCTCACACGCGAGGCTCTCGAACGCCTCGTCGACGGCCTCGTCGTCACGGTCGGGCTCACCATCGTGACCACGTTCGGAGCGCTGTTGCTCGGCGGGATACTGGCATCGGGGCGCCGTAGCAGGAGCCGCGCCATCCGTCGTGCGTCCGGAGCCTTCGTCGATGTGTTCAGGAACGTTCCTGCGCTGGTGCTCATCATCTTCTTCGCCTTCGCAGTGCCCACGACGGTCCCGCAATCGGATCGAGCTGCCGTCTTTTTCGACAACTGGCTGTGGAACAACCTCGACGGTCTGACAGGAGTTCCGATCCCCTACTACGCCGTCGCAGCCGCTGCCGCGCTCATCGCGAACGCTGGAGCACACCTCGGCGAGGTCATCAGAGGAGGCCTGTCGACGATCCCAGCCGAGGAGATCGAATCGGCGCGGCTTCTTGGCGCTGGCCGCTTCAGATTGTGGTGGTCGGTGGCCTTCCCCGGAGCCCTGCGATCGTCATTCCCAGCGGTGAGCTCGCGGCTGATCCACAACATGAAGAACACCGCTCTCGCGTCATTCGTTGCCGTGCCTGAGCTGTTTCACAGCATGCAGGGTGAGATCACCAGGAGCTTCAGGGCCACCGAGTTCCTCGCCCTCGTCGCCCTGATCTACCTCGGGCTCGCGGCCGCGTTCTCGATGACGCTCCAGCGTGTCGAGACTCACCTCCTGCGGGGGCGCCGTGGATGACGTGACGTTCATCTGGCGATCGCTTCCCGAACTTCTCATCGGGTTTCCAGGGCATCGGCCAGGCGGAATGCTGCTGAGCATCCTCCTCGCTGGAGTCAGCGTTTCCGTCGGAGGCGTTCTCGCAGCGGGGTTCGGAACGATGTCGGCATCGGGCCAGAGGGCGCTTCGCTTGCCCGCGACAGCGTTCGTGTGGATCATCCGCGGCGTACCGCTCATCCTGCTCCTCTTGCTGGTGCACAACATCTCGTCGTCAGCCGCCTTGCTCGGGACCGAAGGGACGCCAACCAGGTCTGCGCTGATTGCGTTGACCCTCTACAGCGCTGCCTATTTCGCCGACCCGATACGCGCTGGCCTCCAGTCAGTTCCTCCCCAGCTGATCGAGGACGCCACACTTCTCGGGTCATCTCGCTCGCACACCCTGACCTACGTCCGCCTGCCATTTGCGATCCGGTCGATGTTCCCTGGACTCACGACGCAAGCAGTCACGATCTTCAAGGACACATCGGTCGTCGTCGTGATCGGCGTTGCGGACCTCACCACCAACGCGCAGCTCGTGCTTGGCGCTGATGTCGCGAACTCCGATCGTTGGATTCCTCTGTACCTCACAGTCGGTGCGCTCTATTTCATCGCGGCGCTTGTACTGACGAAGCTCGCTTCGGCATGGGAACTCAGGCTCATCGGACGCCGTTCATCACTCGACGTTCGTCCCGCCTGACCAGGATCTCTAAGCTCCCACCTCGCCATGAAGAAAATTCACCTCATCACGCTCTTGCTCGTCACGTCGCTCCTCGCCGTATCGTGCGGATCCGAATCCGCCACGTCGGTGTCCGACATTGTCAGCGAGTCGGCAACAGTCAAGATCGGAGTGCGGAACGACAACCCGCCGTTGAGCTTCGTCGATGAGGCAGGGAACTGGGTCGGCTTCGACGTCGATCTCGCCCGTGCGTTCGCCACGGAACTCGGAGTCGAACCCGAGCTCGTCGTCGTCGACGGAACCACCCGCATCAGCTTCTTGCAGGACGGCACGGTCGACATGTCGGTCGCCAGCATGAACCACACCCGCGACCGCGACGAGGCCATCGATTTCAGCATCACCTACTTCTGGGACAACCAGTCGTTTCTGGTCAGAACAGGCGAGTTCACATCGATCGAAGAGCTCGCCGGCGCGACGGTGGCCGCGAACGCCGGCAGCAGCACAATTGCCTCGTGGACCGACTATCTCGCCCATCGCGGGCTCCCCGGCCCCGAGATCGTCGAGTTCTCCGACAAGCTCGCCGCCATGGAAGCCCTGCGAGCAGGGGCAGTCGACGGCTACACCGAGGACAACATCACCTTGCTTGCGCTCGCGGCTGGCGACCCGTCGCTCGAACTCGTACCAGGAGGCCACAATCCTGTGCAGTTCGGGGTCGGTGTACCCGTCGACGACTCGCGATGGCGCGACCAAGTCAACTTCACCCTCCAGGGTCTGTGGACCAGCGGGACCTTCCTCGAGATCTATGAGAAGTGGTTCGTCGGCGAAGCGAGAGTGCTCGATCTGCCGCTCGGCGGCGAAATGGAGATCTGGCCGTAGCGGTGAGAGCTCGATCGCAGCCATGATGTCGGTGTGACCTCCGTTCGGCTCGACCAGGTCTCGCTGGCGATCGGCATGACGCCGATAGTCGACGATGTGTCGCTCGACGTTGCCGACGGCGAATTCGCCGGTCTGGTCGGTCCGTCAGGGGCAGGCAAGACCAGCATTCTGAGGCTCATCGCAGGACTCGAGACCCCATCGAGCGGCGACGTGCTCATCGATGAAGAATCAATGCTCGACGTCAAGCCAGAGAAGCGGGGCGTCGTCATGGTCTTTCAACGCCACGCCCTGTTCCCGTATCGCACGGTGAACGAGAACGTCGCCTTCGGGCTGGCGGTGAAGAAGGTGCCGAAAGCCGAGAGATCTGGCAGAGTCGCCGCAGCCTTGGATTCGGTCGGCATGGCCGCGTTTGGTGAGCGCTGGCCAGACCAGCTGTCGGGCGGTCAGCAGCAGCGAGCCTCCATCGCCAGGGCCCTCGCCGTCCGGCCACGCGTGCTGTTGCTCGACGAGCCACTGGCCCATCTCGATGCCGAACTTGCCGCCGAGGTCAGCGCTGTCATCTCCGACCTACACGAGACGGGCGACATGACGACGATCATGATCAGCCACGACATCGCCGATCTCGGTGTCGCCGACCGCCTCGGCGTCGTCATCGACGGCAAGGTCCGCCAGTACGGGCCCGTCGGCGATGTCAGATCACACCCGTGCGACGAAGATGTCGCCCGCATTGTCACCGGCCGCGACCGCTGAAGTCTCAGCCGTTCAGGTAGCGGCGAGGTACCCGCGCCGTGATGCCGGTGAGGATCTCGTACGGGATCGTGTCGCACGCAAGAGCGAGATCTTCAGCCGAGACCACTGCTCCGTTCTCTGCCTTGCCGATCAATACGACCTCGTCACCGTTGTAGGCAGTCCCCCAACCGATGTCGACCATCGTCTGGTCCATGCACACGCGGCCAACAACCCGATGGAGCCTGCCTCGCACAACAACATCAGCCGAGTTCGATCCTGAACGCCGATAGCCGTCGCCGTATCCGACCGGGAGCGTGATCACTCGGGTCTGTTCAGTGGGCGCCCATGTCGATCCGTACCCAACAGGCGCTCCGGCCTCAACGACCTTGAAGTAGATCACTCTCGACTTCCAGCTCAGCGCCGGTGTGACATCGATCGACGGTGTCACCTCGGCATCTGGCCGCACACCGAACACCAAAATTCCTGGCCGAACCAGGTCGAGGTGCGACTCCGGCAGTTGTTCGATCGCGCCGCTGTTTGCCATGTGGAGCCGAGGCGTGACGAGACCGTGCCGTTCGTAGGTCGCCACTGCGTCGAGGAACCGTTCGAGCTGCAACTTCGCATGATCGAGATCGGCAACGTCGGCGTTCGCGAAGTGCGAAAACACGCTCGAAACTTCGACGAGATCGGTCTGCGCTGCTTCGAGAAGAAATCGCTCAGCGTTGTAGTGGTGGACGCCGATGCGTTCCATACCCGTGTCGATCTTGAGATGGACTCGAGGGGTTGTGCCTCGACGGCGGCCCACCTCGGCGACCTCGTGAAGCTTGTCGAGAGACGGGACCGTGACGTCGAGGTCATGATCGACGAACGCCTCGATTTGTTCGGCGACAGCCCCGCCGAGCACATGGATCGTCGCCGTGACGCCGGCGTCGCGAAGGGCAACGCCCTCCTCGACGTAGGCAACACCCAGCGAGGCAACACCCTGCGACTCGAGATAGGTACCCACTGCGAGCAGGCCATGTCCGTAGGCATCTGCCTTGATGACAGGCATGACTTCGGCTGTACCGACGTGGGCCTGAATCGAGGCAACATTGCCGGCGATCGCTGCCAGATCGACATCGCAATAAGTCGGACGAAGCGGAACCGCGTTCGCCGTCACGAGGCGAGGCCCATCTGTTCTCGCGCCGGAGCGATCGCATCGACGACGTCGCCAGCGACGGCGCCAGCGAGTGTGAGCGATCCGGCCATGCCATGCCAGTGTGCGGCGGCCGCAACCGACTGCAAGGGATACTCGGTACCGCCAGCGAGAGCAGCCGCGATCATCCCAGACAACACGTCACCAGAGCCGGCAGTGGCGAGCCGCTGGTCGCCAGCAGCAACGAAGACGCATTCGTCGACGCCGTTCGCGACCAGGGTTGTCGGACCCTTCAGCAGCGCAACCCCGCCGAGGGCCGCGAGGGATCTCACTGACTCTCCTCGCCATGCAGCAACGGGAAGGCCAAACGCAGCGAACTCACCGTCGTGTGGTGTCATCACCGATGTGGCCGATCGCCCGGTCAGACACGTTGGGTCTTCGGCGACGGCACGGATGGCGTCGGCATCGATCACGACAGGAACCGGGCATCGCTGCACGAACTCCCGCGTCGATCGGAACAACTCGTCGTCGACGCCGATCCCTGGCCCGATGACGACTGCGCCAAACCGTGAGGCGTCGGCGAGCGCTTCGGTGACCCAGTCGTCGCCGAGTCTGCGTTCTACGGTCTCGCTGGGAAGGCCCGTCACCGCTGCTCCATCGGGACGACTCACGACGACCATGCCTGCTCCCGCTCTCATGGCGGCAGCCGCGGCGAGCGAGGGCGCCCCTTCCATGCCCACCGACCCCCCGATGACCCTTACGGCCGACGTCCATTTGTGCGCGTCGGCTGCGCGCGTCGAAAGGGCAGCCGCGGCCGAAGCGTCCGTCGACAGCCACATCGTTGGTTCGACCGCATCGAGCCGTAGCCCGATTGGGGCGACAGTGACAGTGCCAACTCGATCAGGACCTGCGCCAAGGAGGAGCCCTGGTTTCCACGCCCCGAAGGTGACGGTTTCCGTCGCGTTGTAGCCGCCACGATCTTCACCGGTCAGCGGGTCGAGGCCAGAGGGCAGATCGACCGCGAGCACTGGCGATCGAGTTGGCGGCGGGTCGAACTCTCCACGAAACCCGGTGCCATACCCAGCGTCAATGAGCAGGTCGCAGTCGCGAATGTGCCGTGTTGCGGGACCGACGACTTCGGTCCTGGTTCCCCACCGTTCGAGCACTCTCGCCGCAACGCGACCGTCGGCACCGTTGTTTCCTTTGCCGGCGATCACCACAACGCGGCGACCGTAGGTTCCGCCCATCATCCGTCTGGCCGCGCTGGCAACTTCCCAACCTGCACGCTCGATCAGCGCTTCGATGGATCCGCTGGCCGCGTCGACGACCGACATCTCGTCGGGCGTCAGAATCGGCTCCAAGCTCAGGAAGTCCAGTTCTCGGCGAGCACCCACACAGGCTCGGTGAGCAAATCGACGACACCGACATTGGCAAGAATGTCGTCGCGGAAGGTTGGTTCAGTCTCGGTGACCGCGTCCTTGAGCGCCGAATATCTGCCGCGGTAGCCCTCCATCACCGCTCGCATCATCGGCGCATCGAGTCGTTCGTTGAACTTCACGTGGAGCAGCGTGATCCCAGTCGGCTGACTGTCCTTCACCTCTGGCACGTGGATCACAATTCGGCCGTCACCGCGACCCCTGGCAACAGTGACCTCACGCTCGTACGCAGCGCGGTGCTTGGTACCACGGAGCGCTGGTTGATCGCTGGTGCGCGACGGGATGTCGAGGGCGATGCCACCGCGGTCGACAACGTGGATGGTCGCGTCGTCATCGACGTCGCCTTCGATCCGGTACCTCGTGTACCCAAGGACCGAAATCGCAGCAGGATCGAGCGCTGCGAGCGTTCGCAGCGATCGATAGGTGAGGCGATCGCGGGCCGCTCCTGCTGCAATTGTTTCGCGAACGAGCAGCGCCTGCATCAGGGTTTCATCCGATCGGGAGATGCCGACGGTGACGGTCTTGGCCTGATGCTTGATCGCGTCGACTGGCCTGGTCAGTTCGTCGATGCCGTCATTGAGCGCCCTGGTGAGATCGTCGAGAACCACCGCCGGCGTCCCGATCTTGCCGAAGTCGACTTGGTAGGCGTCGAGTGGCACGGTCCCCACCGCGTACCGAAGAAGCGTCGCCATCCTGACGGCAGTACTGGCTTCGAGGTGACCGTTGTATTCGCCTCGCCGCAAGGCATCGAAGTAACGAGTCCCAGGATCTTTGAGGCCCTGACCCAGGTTCGACCAGCCGTCTTCTTCGAGTGCGCCAGTCTGCAAGGCGCCTTCAATCTGCACACGTGCATCACGCAGCGGTCGCGCCTGTGCGTCGATGGCGAGGGCGGCCTCGTAGCCGAACAGATGCCCAGCAACAGTGGCCAGCACGAAGTCGACGCGTGGATGTACCGCTGGCACGCGGATGAGTTCGACAGCTGCGGAAAACCGCTCAGTGTCGCCAGACGCGAATACGATCGGCGTGGCCTTGTGCGCTCGGAAAATGGCGACTTCTTTGGCCACATCGTCAGCAGTCGAACCTTCGAGACCGGCTGCGCAGACCAGGATCAGCGGCTCCGAGGAGAGGTCGATGTGCTTCTTGTCTTCTGTGCTGTCGTTCGCGATGGCCTTGTAACAGAGCTCTGACAACTTGATCCGCAGCTCTCGGGCGGCAGTTGCGTTGCTGCCGTTGCCCACGAGGGCCCAGTATCGCTTCGAAGGGGCGTGTCGGCGGGCGATCTCGGCAATCGACTGACGTCCTTCGACAACTGAGGCCATGGCATCTGGCAGCTGCTGCATCGCAGCAAGCAGCTCACTGATCTCCGATGCATCGACTGCGCCAGCGCCGGCGGCCCTGGCCACCGCACATGACAGCAGCGCACCGGCAGCAATCTGCGCGTAGAACGCTTTGGTCGACGCAACGCTCATTTCGACGTCGCGACCGTCGCTCGTGTAGAGCACTCCGTCGCAGCGATCGGTGAGGTCGCTTCCGCGACGGTTGACGATGGCGATGACAGGGGCGCCGCGTCCGCGAACGAGGTCGACCGTTCGATTCGTGTCGGTGGTGGTTCCCGATTGGCTGACGGCGACTACAAGCGTGTCGCTCATGTCGTCGCGTAACCCGAAACCGGACAGCTCCGTGGCGAGCGTCGACTCGACTAGCAGCCGGCCGCGCGACAACGGAACGAGGAACGCCTCGAGACTCTCAGCCGCGACAGCAGCCGTGCCCTGCCCGATAGCGAGCACCCGCGTGATGGATCCATTGGCCAGTCGATCGCGCACCGAAGCAGGAATCGCGAGATCGCCCAACCGCTCCTCGAGCCCGTTCTCGGTCTCGACGATTCGGCCACGAAGCGTCTTGCGGAACGACGTGGGAGCCTCGGAAACTTCCTTCAAGAAGAAGTGCGGCGCGTCTCCGAGGTCGATGTCCCTCGTGGTGATCTCCGGGACAGTGAGCTCATCGGCGCTGACGCCGAGATTCGTTCCGTCGTACGCGATGCGTGCAATGCCGTCGACGTCACCAGCGAGCGCCGCAGACAGCGACACGATCTGGCCTTGGCTGCCAACGGGGTTTGCGGCGTTGGCTGACGACTCGCCATCCATCCGCAGATAAGACGTTGCCTCCTCGACCACTCCGTACGGCTCGGAGGCGACGATGAATGCATGGTCCGCGAGTCCGACGTAAAGCGCCTGGCCGCTGCCTCGAAGCGCGAGCAGCACTTTGTCGGGATCTGCGCTCGTGATGCACCCGATCGCAACCGAACCTTCAAACGAAGCGACCGAGCTCCTGAAGGCCTCGAGCGGTTCTTGGCCGGCACCAATGCCGCGCGAAACAAGTGTCGGAATGACCTTGGCGTCCGTCGTGATCTCCGGCGCGATGGCAAGCCCGTGGAGCGCCTTCAGATCACCAAAGTTGTCAACGTCGCCGTTGAGCACAGCTGTGACGAGCGGGCAGACCTGGCCGCCGGACCTCTCCAGCTCTGTCGAGTCGAGCGGATGGGCATTCGCCTCAGAGATGATTCCGACCGAAGCCCAGCGTGTGTGGCCGAGCACCACAACCTCAGCGTCGTCACTCGCCATCGCGACCCGGAGCAACTCATCGCGTCCGAGCTGAGCACGGATGGCAGCAGTGTTGTCACCGAGCTCACCGATCTCGGCTGCTGTCTTGTAGACGAACAACAACCGGTCGCCGTCTGACCGAATCGCTCCGCTCCGAAACGAGCCGTCCATCAGCCGTGCCTGAGCGGCTGCTGCGTTCGCGAGATCGTCTGGCGCAATGCCGTGATTCGAGATTGCTACTTCGATGCCAGCTGAGTCGCGGCCTCTGACTTCGAGCCTGTCAATCGAGCTGAGGGCAACATGGATGCTCCAGTACCCAGCGATGACGGCTGAGCTCGCTCCTGGACCAGCCAGTTCGGCAATCGACCGAGCCGCGCGCAATCGATCTCTACTGACCGCCCAGACCGCATCTTTCAACGGCACGAGCGCTGCGTTGACAGCTTCGACCTGTCCGTCGGTGAGGTCGAGACTTCCTGCATCGAGTCGGGCCTCGATGGCGTTCATCGTCGAGCCGATGGCATCGATCTTGAGCGCAACTTCGGTAACGAGCGCGTGGTCGCCAACAAGGGCTCTGACGCCTGGCATCGAGCGGAGCTCGAGATCGAGCGAACCGAGCACCGAAGCGGCGGAGCCGAGCGCTTCGGCCAACAGAGCGTCTTCGACATTGGCGTTGAGGCCGGCCCCGACTGCATCGAGCGTGGCACGAATGTCGTCACCGCTCAGATTGTCCCTGTCGTCGCGCCGACGTACAACACCGATGATTCCGCACATGTCGAGCAAGGGTACCGCTCGACCATCCGAAGTCATTTGCGCGACTAGCGGCTTGGGTGCCGTCCGTACTTCCTCGCAACCGCTCCCGCGAGATGGTTGGCCATTGCTTCTGCCATGTCGGGCGTCTCGGCTTCGACCATGACCCGAACGAGGGGTTCTGTCCCGCTCGGGCGAATCAGAATGCGACCGTTGCCGCCAAGCGTCCGTTCGGCAGCTCGAATCTCCGCCGTGAGATGATCGGCGACATCAGGGAGCCGTTCGGCGACGGTGACGTTGACCAACACCTGCGGTAGTCGGGTCATGACCTCAGAGCTGATCTCGGCGAGCAGCCGGCCGCTCCGAAGCACCAGATCGCCGAGCATGGCCCCCGCGAGGACGCCGTCGCCGGTCGACGCTATGTCGGCGAAGATGATGTGACCGCTTTGCTCGCCACCGAGGCTGAACCCGTTGTCATTCAGGCTGGCGAGAACATAACGATCGCCCACCGGCGTGACGTCGACAGTGATTCCGTTGCTCGTCATCGCCCGCTGCAAACCCAAGTTCGACATCACGGTCACGACGAGCGTGTCGTGTGCAAGTCGGCCCCTGGCCTTGAGGTCGATGGCGAACATGCACATGAGCCGGTCGCCATCGACAATCTGACCTTCGCTGTCCACGGCGATCAGTCGATCGGCATCACCGTCGAATGCGAGTCCGAGGTCGGCCCCGCTTGCGACGACAGTCGCGGCCAACGTCGATGGATCAGTCGAACCGACCCCATCGTTGATGTTCCGACCGTCTGGAGTGTCGTGGATCACTTCGACGGTCGCACCGAGGTCAGAGAACACACGTCCTGCGACTGTCGTAGCGGCACCATGCCCGCAGTCCAAGACAACCGTCAATCCGTCGAGCGTTCGTCCATCGAGGGCCCCGACCACGGCGCTGACGTAGGTGTCAGCACAACCGTCGATGGTTCGAACCTCACCGGTCACATGAGGTTCATCGACCCCCGAAAGCTCTTCCATTCGCCGTTCGATAGCGGTTTCTGATTCGTCGGTGAGCTTCTTCCCGCCTGGACCGAAGATCTTCAAACCGTTGTCGTGCCACGGGTTGTGCGAGGCGGACACAACAACAGCGCTCCCACCAGATCTGGCTGCCATCATCGCTATTGCCGGCGTTGGCAACACACCGACAAGATCGACAGTTGCCCCTCTCGCCGCCAGCCCTGCGGCGACGGCGGCCTCGAGCCGCGGCCCTGACTCGCGAGTGTCGCGTCCGATGGTCCAGCGGCCTGCCCCAAGCACGTCGGCCGCGGCATGACCAAGTCGGCGCGCGAGTTCTTCGGTGAGATCGGTGTCGACGCGTCCGCGGAGGCCGTCTGTTCCGAACTGGAGCGTCATTGGCCCAAAGCGAAGGTCATCGCTGAGGAATGTAGGCGCTCAGGGCACCCGACCAGTTAAATCTCGGATTAACGCTTCGAGTACTGAGGAGCTTTACGGGCCTTCTTGAGGCCGTACTTCTTGCTCTCCTTCTCACGTGCATCGCGGGTGAGAAGGCCAGCTGCCTTGAGCGCAGGGCGTGACTCTGGGTCGAGCTCGACGAGCGCACGAGCAATGCCGAGACGGAAGGCACCGGCTTGACCGCTTGGGCCACCACCGTCCATCGTCGCGTCGATGTCGTAGGCCTCGATCGTCTCGGTGAGACGGAGTGGCTCTGTGATGAGCATGCGGTGCACTGCCGAGGGGAAGTAGTCCTCGATCGGGCGCTTGTTGACGGTGATCTGACCAGCTCCGCCGCGAAGGCGTACCCGAGCAACGGCGCGCTTGCGGCGGCCTGTGGTCTGAACGAGAGGTGTTGACACGTTGAGCTCCGGAACTATCGGTCGGCGCGAGCCTGGTCGAGCACGAGCGGCTGAGGCTGCTGAGCTACGTGGGGATGATCGGGTCCGGCGTAAACCTTCAGCTTCGTGAGCATCTGGTTGCCGAGACGGTTCGAGGGCAACATGCCCCTGATCGTCTTGCGAATGGCGTCGGCTGGCTTGCGAGCCAGCAGGCTGCCATACGTCTCTTCCTTCAGACCGCCTGGGTAGCCGGAGTGACGGTAGACGATCTTCTTGTCTTCCTTGCCGCCAGTGAGGACGACCTTGTCGGCGTTGACGATGATGACGTGGTCACCAACATCGAGGTGTGGGGTGAACATCGGCTTGTGCTTGCCACGCAGGATGCTGGCAACCTCAGTCGACATGCGACCAAGAACGAGATCAGTGGCGTCAACGACGTGCCACGCCCGCTGGATCTCGCTGGCTTTCGGGGAGTACGTACGCACGGAAACAGCCTCGTAGAAGAGAATCAGGTGAAGTCGACCAACGAGTCAGCGTGCTGCGCCGCCAGCGCCAGTCGAGCGAGCCCCATACGCGATGAGGCCGAAGTGCAAGGATACGGCGCCATCCCCCGCGCGACAACTCCCACCATTACGCTCCCTCGCCGTGAAGAATCTGCTCTTGATCACCGTTCTTGCCGCGCTGGCGACTGCGTGCTCTGGCAGCAGCGCAGGCACCATCGAGACTCGGCCCATCGAGCTCGGTCGCTTCGATCTTTTGTCGCTTGGATCCTCAGACGCACTGTTCATCGAGATCCGCCGGTGCATCGACGAGCCGGTCATGGCGATGGAGGTCGTCGAGAATGACATCGGGGTGACTGTCACCGTGACCGTCCGGTCAAACGGCGACAACTGTTCAGCGGAACGTCCAACACTCTTGCAGGTGCCGACCAGATCGCCCGCTAGCACAACCGCTGTGTTCGACGGCGCGAGTGAGCCACCGAGGCGCCTCGAACCAGGGAGACCCGGTGACAACCTCGAGATGGCAGTGGTTCCCCCGCCCAGCGCAGCACTCTTCGCCGCGGATCTCGGACTCGGCTCTGCTACACCAACATGCATCGTCGACAGCTATTCGGTCCTCACCGGTTACATGCACTTGCCAAACTTCAGTGACCAGCTCGA
>Ga0315338_1003012_pt1 | contig 15418 bp, 11 predicted proteins | sample ASW8metaG_FD_204518 | JGI IMG/M metagenome (GOLD analysis project Ga0315338, IMG submission 204518) | Ammonia-oxidizing marine archaeal communities from Monterey Bay, California, United States - ASW #8 | ecosystem: Environmental > Aquatic > Marine > Coastal | place: USA: California | collected... | reverse complement strand
TCGCCATGACTGGGCTCGTCCATGTTCGGAGGCTGCCAACGTGATTGGTCGACCGGTAGTTTCATGCCGAGTTTGCGCAACTGAGCCGCCTCGGCTGCGTACATAGCTGCTTGATCAGCAGGCTCTTTGTCGAGGTAACCAACTAAGTGGAGAGTTCCGTGGATGACGTAGAGAATCAATTCGTCCGTGGGCTGCCACCCGTAATGGTCGGCGTTGCGGATGGCGGTTTCGGTGCTAACAACCAACTCACCTTCGAGATGGTTGTCGTCAGCTGCTAAGGTGAAGCTGATTACATCTGTGGGGTAGTCGTGCTGCAGGTACTCTCGGTTGATCTCGTGAATCGTGGGGTCGTCAACGACGGCGACGCTGATCATCGCAGACTGGTAGGGCGAATCTTCGAGAACCGATTGAACGGCGCTCTGCAATTGCTGTTGGTCGATTGCCAGAGCGGTCTGCTGATTGGCAACGGGGATGTGATATCCCTTAGATATATCCTCCGTAGGAAGGGGGTCGGCATCGTCAGAGTGGATTTCGTTTTCGTCCATCGTCGTTGTAGTTAAAGTGAGATCAGGCATGCGCGTCATGCGGTTTCCTGTCCGGGATATTTTACGCGTCCGTGATAGACGGCTGTAAGTGATTTTACCAGACTTTCGCCGATTTTGCGTAGTTCTTCCAAAGTCAGCCCACACTCGTCGAATTGGCCGTCCAGGAGCCGTTTCATCGATATCTCTTCGACAATGTTTTCGATCCGAGAGGGGGTGGGTTCTTTGAGTGCACGGGTAGCGCTTTCGACCGCGTCGGCCATCATCAGCACGCCCGCCTCTTTGGTTTGGGGCTTTGGTCCCGGGTAGCGGAAGGTGCTTTCATCAACTTCACTCGCTTCGGGGTCGTTGTCTTTTTGTTGATTGGCTTGACGGTAGAAGTACTCGACTAATGTGGTGCCATGGTGCTGTTGGATGAAATCGATAATTTGCTCAGGTAATTTTTCCTGACGAGCAAGGTCAGCACCGTCTTTTACGTGAGCGATGATGACTAGGGTACTCATAGCAGGAACCAGCGAATCATGCCGGTTGTCGCCTTGCGATTGATTTTCGATGAAGTAGCCCGGCTTGAGCATTTTACCGATGTCGTGAAAGTATGCACCAACTCGCACTAGCAAACTGCGGGCGCCGATTGCTTCGGCTGCTGCTTCGGCCAAGGAGGCGACGGTAATTGAATGATTATAGGTACCTGGTGCACGGCGGATTAATTCTTGCAACAATTGATGGGAAGGGTCGCCAAGTTCAAGGAGGCTCAGATCGGTTTGTACGCCAAAAACATTTTCGACAGCGGGTAACAATACGGTCATCAAAGAACCGGCGATAATCGACCACAGGGCAAGCAAGAAACCGTTCTGCCAGAGCTGGCTCCAAGGCTGGCCATAAAGGGTGCCAACACCAACAGTGGTAAGCAGCGCAACACTTGCGGCTACAAAGCCGACCTGGAGTAACTTACCGCGGGTACGTACTTGCCTGAGCACCAGGATGGCACCAGCAAGGGTAGCCATGAGGACGAGTGCTTGGGCCATATCGTGCCCGATCGAAATCGCGACAATAAGTGTAACGCAAGCAGAAAGCAGCAAGGCCATCTCTTGGTGATAGGCGATCGCCAAGGTCATTCCCAGGAGCAGCAGCGGGATGATATCAGCGCCCCAGAGGTACTGGTAGTTATTGATGATGCTGGCCAGAATAACGCTCAGCAGCACCAATGTCAGCAGCGAAACAAAGCGGATCAATTCTGAAATCAGACGTGGTTCACGCATATAAATGTAGAAACCACAAAGCGTGTAAAGGGCCACGTACATACCTAGAACTGCTAACGTACGACGTGTCTTGGTGCCGAGGTCCTGCATCTCGACGCGTTGCAAGTACTCTAGTTCTAGTAGCTCAAGCGATTCGGAGGTGAGTGGTTCGAATGCTCGAGCTAAAGTTTCTTCGCCGGCATGGTAAGACTTGGTTTGGATGGGGACTTCTTCGGCTGCTGTAGTTTGGGCCTCGTGAGTTGCTTCGCTGTTAAGCACCAGCGTGGGCTCCAGGCGAGGACGTAGCCAGGCAAAAACGCGGCCTGCAAGTTCCACCGAGGAGAGTTTTTCGTTAAGTGATTGTTGCAGTTGAGCCGTAGCATTGCTAACCAGAACTTCAGCAACATCTCGCCCTGCTTGGGGGCCGATGTTTTCGCCATCGAGAATGCGGACGAAAATTTTCTCGACATTGGCATCGTGCTCGGTAGGCAGTGCCTCGAGCAGGCCCCACTGTTCTAGCGGAGTCATTGCGGCGTCGAGCTGTTCGCCAAATTTTTCTAAGACGGTGTCTTCGACAAAGGCGTCGCGGAATCTTTGAAACTGTTGTTGACGTTCTTCCTCAGTGGGATCAGGGGTACCCTCGGCGAGCGGGGGTTGAAACTGTTTCCAGAGATCTTGATCAAGATCTTCGTAAGTCTCTGAGGCGAGAAGTTTGCTGACTTCAAGTTTCAACTGCGCCCGAAGCTGGGCGATTGGCTCGGGGTCTTGATCGTAGACTGCGATCGCCACTTGGCGGGCTTTTTCGCGGGCTTCTTCTGTAGCTTTTTCGTCGGGTTGTTGGAAGTCGACGCTGGCAACGATATCGCGTTTGGGAATTTGCCCCAATCGATAATTGAAGGGCGGATCCCATCCTCGCGTGAAAATTATCAGAAATAAAGCTACTAGGCCACAGAGGGCAAGCCTTAACAGTACGCTGCCGCGGCGGAGCTGGCCAATAAGGTTGCCCCAGAGTCCAGGCGGCAATTCGACCGAGGCAACCCGTTGTTGCCGTGTTCGTTTTTTATTGCCTTCGGACATGGTGGTTGACTCGGAGAAAGCTGAACTTGCGACGTGTGGTTCGAATAAAATTCTTTACCAGGAGCGTCGGTTAGCGTTTCTTTTTTGAGCCCTCCTCATAAGCGCGGACGATTTCTTGAACGAGACGATGCCTAACAATATCTGCACCAGCAAGGCGGATGTGGGAAAAACCCTCGATTTTTTTTAATCGCGACAAGGCATCGATCAAACCGCTCTTGGTATGCGGTGGCAAGTCGGTTTGCGAAGTGTCGCCAGAAACGACGACTTGCGAGCCTTCGCCCATACGGGTGAGGAACATCTTCATCTGCCCGACGGTCGTATTCTGAGCTTCGTCCATAATAATGAACGCGCGATTGAGCGTACGGCCTCGCATGTAAGCCAGTGGGACCACTTCGATAATGTCTTCGTCCATGTAGCGTTGCATCTGGTCGAAGTCCATCATTTCGCGCAGAGCATCGAACAGCGGACGCAGGTAGGGATTGATTTTTGCTTGCAAGTCGCCGGGTAGATAGCCCAGGCTCTCGCCGGCTTCGACGGCTGGACGGACTAATACGATACGCCGAATTTGCTGCGAGCGGAGGGCTTCGACCGCGGTCGCCACCGCCAAGTAGGTTTTACCGGTACCGGCAGGGCCTGTGCAAAAAACCAAGCCGTTGTTGCGAATAGCTTGGACGTATTCTGCTTGTCCCTTGGTGCGGGGGTGAATGGTACGACCGCCGCGTACTCCGATCGGGTCGGCGACAGGTGCCAGTTCGCCATTGGTAACGCGGCGAATGACTTCGGTAACCATGTCAGTATCGAGCGACCCGGTACGGTTCAGGTGCGTGCGGAGTTCTTCTAAGACCGCCGTCGCATGGACAACATCGGTTTCTTCGCCATGAACTACGAGATTGCCGTCCCGCGCAGAGATTCTGGCGGGAATCGAGCTACGAATCTGCTTGAGATGCTGGTCCTTGGTACCGAGCAAAAGCACAAGGTGTTCGGCATCGCCGACCGAAATAGTTGCTTCTATCATGCAGTGAGGCGACCGCACACTGGCGATCGCTAAAGGCCTTACTTACCTGAGTTCCTACCAACTATACCTAATCGTACCGGGTTAAAACTAGTCGATCGGGCCTGAGTGAGCGTAAAAAGTTAGTTCCAGAAGGTTTTTGCCGGTTGTATTGATAAAAATGGGGGATATGTGACTGGACACGTCGTGGGGGTGCGGGTTCAGGGACCGACCAAGCCGGTAACCCAGCATGCATAAGCGACCGGTGCGGCAATTAGCAATGAGTCGAGGATATCGAGAACCCCGCCAAACCCAGGGAGCCATCGACTGGAATCTTTGACGCCTGCATCGCGTTTGAGCAACGATTCGGCAAGATCTCCGACGATGCCAGCCACGGTCAGGCAGAGGGCATAGACAACCAGTGAAAGGGGGCTGCCGAGGGAAGATCGAAACACTAGGGTAGTCAGCAACATCGAAATCGCGATGCCACCAATGGTACCCTGCCAAGTTTTCCCCGGGCTTAGCCGCGGTGCGAGCTTGTGTTTGCCAAAAAGTTTACCGCAGGCATATTGGCCGGTATCGCTGACTTTCACTGCAAAGATCATCGAGAGCAATGCCATCATGCCGCTTGGGAGCAGACGCAGTTGGATGATGAAGCCGATTAGCCCGCCAACGTATAAAATTGATAAGGCGGCCAGCGAGAGGTTGGTGATCGTGGTGCCCGGTGTTTCGTAGCGAGACATTTCGCCGACGACGGCAACAACGAGTCCGGCTGCTAAGCCGCACGCGAGCCAGCCAAGTTTCCCGACAGGGCAATCCGCGGGATAGGGTTGCATGGCAATCGGTGCACAAGAGGCAATTACAGGCAAAGCGGTGCCTGTGTAAATCGCCCAGCTTAGCGGAGTATGTCCGCCTGCTCGAAAGAGGCCGATCATTTCCTGCGTCGCTAAAATGTAAAGCAAAATTGCCAGCGGGGCAAAATAAATTCCCGGCTTGGCGGCACCGTTATCAAGCCAACAGAGCGCAACCAATATCGCGATGAGCGGAATACCAATACCTATTCGCCAACGAAGCACAGATGTTTATCCTGGGTTAATATGTTTAACGGATAGGAAGGAACCACAGATGAACACTGATAGACACAGATAAAAAGATCTAAAAATTATTTATGAGTGGACCCGTTTAAGGAACTGCAAACCAAAACATCCGTGTTTATCTGTGTTCATCTGTGGTTCCATTTATCTCGGTAGCTAATTATTCAACCCGCCGAATTTTCGATTGCGTGAAGCAAAGTCGCAAATGGCGTCATGTAGAGTTGCTTCGTCGAACTCGGGCCAACATTTTTCAGTCACCCAAAGTTCGGCATAGCTGATCTGCCAGAGCAGAAAATTGCTGATTCTCATTTCACCAGCCGTGCGGAGGAGCAGGTCAGGGTCGTCTGCACCGGCTGTGTAAAGGTGGCTGGCAATTGTTTGTTCGGTGATCTGATCAACCTCAAGTTCGCCAGCGGCAACTTTTTTGCCGATGGCCTGCATCGCATCAACAAGCTCGGCTCGGCTACCGTAGTTGATTGCCAGATTGAGCCACATGCCAGTGTTGGTGCTGCTCATCTCGACAGTTTTGTCGAGCTCCTGCAGGACTTGCTCGGGAATATTCTCGCGCCGCCCGACCATGCGTACACGGACGTTGTTGTCCATGATTGTCGAGCGCTCTTCGATCATGTACTGTTCGAGCAAGTGCATCAGAAAATCGATTTCCTGCTGCGGGCGCTTCCAGTTCTCGCTGGAAAGGCAATAGAGCGTAAGTTGCTCGATACCCAGTCGGGCGCATTCTTCGGTGGTTTTGCGTACCGAATCGACGCCCCGACGATGGCCTTCGATACGAGCCAGTTCACGCCGCTGGGCCCAGCGACCATTGCCGTCCATGATAATCGCGATGTGCCGCGGCCAACGGCTACGCGGTACCTCGTCGAGAACGGTGGAAGGCTGGGCCTGGGACATGAAATTAAGACTTTGCCGTAGCCAGAGGTCGAGAGCCAACGGCGATAGTTTGGCGACGCGCCGGGCCAACGGAAACCATTTCGACAGGCAGACCGACCAGTTCGCTCACGCGGTCGACGTAGTCGAGTGCTGCCTGGGGCAGATCGTCGAGCGATTGGGCTTGAGTCAGGTCTTCCTGCCAACTGGGCATAGTTTCGTAAATCGGCTTTACCTTGCGCAAATCGTCAACGTGGCTGGGGAAGGTGTTGGTCTGCTTGCCATCAATCTCGTAGGCGGTGCAGATTTTGAGTTCTGGCAAGCCGCTCAGCACATCGAGCAGCATAACGCAAATCGAATCGACCCCACTCAGCCGCGACGTATATCGCACAGCCACGGTATCAAGCCAGCCGCAACGGCGGGGACGCTTGGTCACCGTGCCGTATTCGTTGCCTTGGTCGCGGATTTGTTGGCCAATTTCGTTTTCTTGTTCGACCGGGAAAGGGCCGCCGCCGACACGAGACGTATATGCTTTGACGATGCCGATCACTTTGTTGATGTAGCGAGCGGGGACGCCTGAGCCGTTGGAAACTCCAACACCCGAGCTGTTGCTGCTGGTGACAAATGGGTAGGTGCCGTGGTCAACGTCGAGCAATGCGCCTTGGGCGCCTTCGAACAATATGCGTTTACCGTCTTCAGCAGCAGAGAGCAGGTATTCGGTGGTATCGGCAACGTAAGGCTTGAGTCGTGCGGCAAACTCGCAGTATTGGTTGTAGATCGCCTCGGCATCGAGCGGTTCAAACTCGCCCTCGGGATACATGGCAGCGAGAATATTGTTTTTGGCTTCAGTAATGTGCTCGACCTGTTTGCGGAAAGTATCACGATACATATCGCCTAGGCGAATTGCGTACGATCGACCGACCTTGTCGCGATAGCAGGGGCCGATACCACGTAGGGTAGTACCAATGTCTTCGCCATCGGAAGTGTTTTTATCCAGTGCCTTGTCTTCGGCAAAGTGCCAAGGAAAGATTACATGAATGCGATCGCTCAGCTTGAGGTTGTCGCAATCGTCGACGTTGCGAGACTCTAGCTCGTCGAGTTCTTCGATCGCCTTCGCCGGATTAAAGACCACGCCGCCTGCGATTACGCAGGTGACGCCTGCGGTCAGCACGCCGCTGGGCAACAGCGAGAGTTTGTAGACTTCTTCACCAACAACCACCGTATGGCCGGCATTGGCGCCGCCCTGATAACGGACCACGATATCGTGCTCCTGAGTCAGTAGGTCGACGATCTTCCCCTTGGCTTCGTCGCCCCATTGCAATCCAATGACACAAGTTCCAGGCACACCACTCTCCTCGGTTCACGTCCCGGCAGGGCCTCACTGGGCAGCTACCTGGGAACGACTTTGAAATAAACACAAACCAACCATTGTAGCCGATTGGGAGCATAAGAAAACGGGCCCAAATTACGGGTTTTTACAGCCCTTTGGGCGGGATTCGGCCGGTTTGACAGGAATAGCAATCCAAGATAGAGCCCTAGGGGTCGAATAGTAACCACAGATGAACACGGATAAACACAGATGAAGGTATGTAGGAGTCGTCTGTGACGACGATGTTAGACTAAAATTCGACGACGTGGTTAATCATTTTAAAAGACTCCGGCAGTGAATTATGGATCACGTAATCTTTTATACCGCCATTCTGTTGTTGCTATCGGCTGCTGCGCTGGGCTGGGTGATGACGTTGTTGGGGCTGCCGGGAAACTGGCTAATGGTGCTATCGGCCGGTCTGTATGTCTGGTTAGGGCCGGTTACGGGGAACGCTAGCCTGGGCTGGACCACCGTTGCGGCCATGGCTGCTGTCGCCACAGTGGGCGAACTTGCAGAACTGGCGACGAGTGTTTGGGGAGCCCGCCGTGCTGGCGGTAGTCGACGCGCGGCAGTGTTTGCCTTGATCGGTTCGTTAGCAGGCGCCATAGCTGGAGCCATCATCGGAGTACCCATCCCCATCCTCGGCCCTCCCCTGGCAGCCGTGCTGGGCGGCGCCCTCGGCGCACTCGCCGGAGCTGCCATCGGCGAACACTCCCGCGGCGAATCCGCCGGCCAATCTTGGCGCGTAGGTCACGCCGCCTTCTGGGGACGAGTACTCGGCACCGGGGTGAAGACTATCGCCGCGACAGTGATTGCAGTGGCGATGGTGGTGGGGGTTATTTTTTGAATGCGATGGAGAACGTATTCCGAACCCGAAGGGTTCGGCTATTTATTATTGAGATTCGGAAATACTTTCGTTGGTTTGAAGTATCCATTTTATTTGACTGGATTCATCTCAATTCGAATTTCAATGGTGTCGCCTTCTGATAGTTGAGTATGTTTGTCAGCAGCTTTTGGGGCAGCGTGCCATAAAGGCTCATGTTTTGGGCCAGCCCAAAAAGCGTTAAAGAAATGCATACCAGGGGGAACGTGGAATTCACATTCGCCGGTTGTAGTGCAGTCGACTATCTTTCCGCCATAATAGAAGCTGGAGTCTTTAATCTGCGAAGTCAGGCAGGCTTTAGAACCTGCGGGCACCGTGATGGGATTGTTGCTTTTGTGATCGACAAATTGTACGCGAACTCGTGCTCCTTCAGAGAGTGTCAAATCGGGTGCCCGGGTTACTTTGTTAGCAGCAGCTATGATGGTCTCTCTAGAACTTACCAACTTTGGGTGAAATGCCCGGACAGAGTATTTACCTTCGGGTAAAGATGAAAACCGATAGCGTCCCTTGGCGTCGGTACGTTGCAGTAAGTTTTGGTATGTCGATCCAGGTTCGGCTGGCCTCTGTGGCTCGGCATCCCATCCTTGATAGGTTTGCAGCCTGACCTTAACATTGGCAGCGGGCTTGTCAGCCAAATCGACGACTCGACCTTCGATAACGGCTGGTGCTTTGAGTTGAATGTCCAGGGAGCCCGGTATGTGTTGAAGTGGTGTCGAATGGCTGGCAAAATCAGGATGCCTTGTTTGTACTCGATATAATGATGCAGTTACTGTAGTCGCAGTCTGGACCCCACTTTCTTGTGCTTCTCGTTGCTGCTTTTCGACTTGTCGTCGTTTAGCCTCGGCGTCAAATGGAGGAAGATCGGTGATAGCATAATTACCGTGGGAATCTGTGTGGGCAGTTCGAACCCCTTTGATTGGGCTTTTGCCAGTCGTAGCTAAGCTACTAAGAGAAACCTTGGCATTTGCAACCGGTTCCTTGTTTGGCCCAACGACTTTGCCTGTGAGTTTTGCAGCGGTAACAAGTTCGACCGGTAGTTTCTGACCTCTGACAACAAACGTGTCCTGAGCCATATAGCTTTCTATCGTTGCCTTACCTTTTGCTTGGATCAGGGTAAGAATGCTTTTCGTCACACCAGGATAAGAAAATGATTGACCATACCCGATACCATCAGGGTACTCTTTAGCCATATCTACCACGTTTTCGATTCTGAATTTCCCGTCAATGCCGGAGGTGGTTTGGGCTAATTCGGATATGGTCTGTTCACTGAAGACCTTGCGATAGACTGTGATTCTGACTCCAGCTAGAGGCTGACCATTAGGACTGGTACATATCCCTTCAACAACATTAGCTTGTCCCAAAGGTGTCGGACGTGTGAATAAAGAATTCTCAACGAACAAGGAATAGCCTGATTGTTCATCAACATTCACTCTTTCTACGGAGCTGTCATTCTTGGCAAGCAAAGGCTCAGATGGAGCAAGAGTTACCAGCGATAATCCTGCTGCGATGGTTATCAGTCCAATAGCCGAACCGATTCGCCATCGACGCGAACAGCTACGCAAAATCGTCAGTTTATCATCCAACAACATCGCCACCCGCCGGCGAAGCTGCGAAGCGCTTTCCCATAGGCCTACTGAGGCTGCCAAGCGAGGCATGCCAGTAGTTATCGACTGGCGGGCTAGATCGACCAGTTGCTGGGCGTAGTCGGCTCGGGTGGTGAGTTCAGAGGCGGTGACGTCGGCGAGGGCTTCCTGGTCGAGTCGTAACTGACGTCGTAACAGTAAATATAGCGGATGGGGCCAAAGCAGGATGGCCAGCAAGCGCACAGCAGCGAGGGTTCGCAGATCGCCGTGGCGGATGTGAGCCCATTCGTGGGCCAGGATCGGAAGCAGCGAATTTTCATCCTGATCGACCATTTGCTGTGGCAGCAAAATAGTTGGCTGAAGTAGGCCAAGGGCTGCCGGGGCTTGAATGTGCTGGCTCACCAGAAATTTCGGCGCTGGCCGAGCATGGGCAGTGATTTTTTGCAGGAGTGATTGCAATTCAGGCGGCGCAGAAGTGGCCTGGCGGATCAGCCGACGGGCGAGAGCACCGCCGCTTGCTTGCCAGAGTAGTACACATAGACAACCACAAAGATAGATCCCCGCGAGCCAAGCCGTCGTCGACATTGGCTCTTCAACAGGAACTTCAGCAACGATAGTTTCGCTTGCAGGAATCTCGTGTGTGGGTAGCGATTGAGGGAGGCTCTCAAGCTCGGAAATACTAAACGACTGCGGGACTGGTTGCTCACTTTGCAGAGCATCAGCAACGGCTCTTGGCAGCGGCGATTCATCTACATTCGCTTCGGCAGTAAGCAAATGCACGAGCGACCAACCCGGCAAAGCACACAGACCGGCCAAGAGAAATAACGCAAAAAGCGACTGCCGAGCGAGAGCCAAACGACGCGCCGGTTGTTTGATTCGCCAACAGGCCAGTAGTACTGAAGTTAGCAGGAGCGTTGCCAACAGAAAAAAGTCGGCCAGCCAAGGAGTGAGCAATTCGCTGAGAGTGTTCATTTTGAACCTCCCTTTTTCTGGCGACCCTTGTTCTTGTTGCCCTTGTTCTTATTAACGGAGGTGATCATTTCCTCAAGTTGCTCTAGCTCCGATTTGCTTACCTTGCGTCCGCCCAATGCATGCACCATGTACTCATCGAGGGCACCGTCGAAAACGCGATCTAAAAAACCTGCCGCTAAGCTGCGGAGAGTTTTTTCTTTTTCGATGTCGGGCAAATAAACGTAGGCCTTGCCTTCGCGACGGTGGCTGACCAACCCTTTTTGCTCCATCACTTGCAATAGCGAAAGCACGGTGGTGTAGGCGAGCTGTTCGCCGGAGAGATTCATGGCGTCAAAAACTTCGCGAACGGTCGCTTCCTGACGCTGCCAAAGCACCTTCAGGGCTTCCAGCTCGCGTTCGGTAGGCTGGAGATCGGTCATCACAACTCTCCTACGGGTGAACCAGTAATTGCAATCGCGATTCTACTGGTTGACCAGTAGATGTCAAGCTTTTTCTAGAAACCTCGCATCTTAGCCCTATTATTTAGGCTTTTTGGGGGGATTATTTACCACGGAGGACACAGAGAGCACAGAGGAGAAAAAAGGGGGAGGAATTATAAACGCACTACTTGGCCTTGCCGAGGCAGTAGAGAAATTCTTGCCGACGGTCGCCCTCAAAAGTTGCTGCTCGCATGTAAATACGGCTGCCGCAGAAGGTGGGCGTGGCGACGACTTGATCGGCTAGTTTGTTTTTGCCAACCAGTTCGTAACCATCGGGGCTGGCTTTGTAAATGACGGTCTGGCCGTCGTCGCTGGTAACGAAAATATTTTCTCCGACCAGCACCGGAGAAGAAGTAAACGTCGAACCGAGTCGCCCCTTCCAAGCTTCTTTGCCAGTTGCCATGTCGTAGCAGATAGCCACGCCGGCGTCGGCCACTGCGTAGAGGTACTTGTCTTTCACCAGCATCGAAGGGACGTAGACTCGTGTCGTATTTCGCCACATCACTTCACCGGTGCCATCAGCTCGGACTGCCGAGATATGGTTATCAGGGTAGCCACCGCTGGTGATTACGACTTGGCCGTCGGTTACAGTTGAGGTAACACACTCGGTGGTGGCTCCTTCAATTTCCCAGATTTTTTTGCCGGTAAGCGGGGCAATGCTAGTCACCAAATCGCAGCCGACAATCACCACCTGATCTTGCCCTGCCGCGTTCACAACAATAGGGGACGGGTAGTTCGGAAGCTGGGGGCGCTTGACTTTCCAGACCTGGTCGCCGGTTTTGCGATCGAAGGCTGCCACTGCGCCACCTAGCTTGTTGTCGGCGGTGACAATCACCAGGGGACCATAAATGGCGGGGGAAGATCCGTAGCCTTGATGGATCTCGTAGTCGGTGACTTTCTTTTGCCAGAGCTGTTTACCTGCGAGGTCGAGTGCCGTGGTATGGGCGGCGTGGTTATTTAAAAAGTTGATAAACAGTCGCTCGCCGTCGCAGGCCACCGAGGCTGAGGCCCAGGAGGATTTTCCATTGGGCTCTTTTCCTGCCGCAAGACCACCTTGATGGACGTCGGTGCTCCAAAGCAAATTGCCAGAGTTTCGGTCGAAGCAAAGCACCGATTGTGTTTCAGCAGCTTCGTCGGCAGTCGCCAGGTAAACCCGATTTCCGACCACCGTTGGCGAACCATGTCCGCGGCCTGCGATAGGAGTTTTCCAGAGGACGTTTTTCTCTTCGCTCCACTCGAGCGGTGGCGATTGATCCGCCGCAGCCACTCCATCGCGATTCGGTCCGCGCCACCAGGGCCAATCGTCTGCGGAGTTTTGAATACGATCACCTGCAAACACAACAGCCGGGGCACACCACAGTAAAACTACGAAAAATCTAAACAGCATTGCGAGCACCTATGATTGAACGGCCAATAAACGAAGACCGCCATTATTTCCGATTAAAGCAAAAAAGAACAGCCTGCATCATTACCCTTGTATTTCTCGCCAAAACGGCTGTGTTCGTCAGCGTTCATCTGTGATTACCTTCATCATCCGAACTGCAAATAACAGCCGATCGTAACAACCACTACACCGATGAGATTGAGCGCAAAACCTTCGCGGGCCATTTCGCGTACGGTGAGTTGGTTGGAACCGAACACTATCGCGTTGGGCCCAGTGGCAACCGGCAGCATGAAGGCGAAACTGGCACTGATAGTTGCCGGCACCATGATGAGCTTGGGTTCAATTTCAGCCGAAATCGCGGCAGAGGCGAGCACCGGCAGCAACAACGTTGCGGTGGCGGTGTTGCTGGTAATCTCGGTCAGAAAAGTAACTGTCAGACAGATCATCCCAATCATCAACAGGGGAGGAAATTGCCCGATACCAGCTAGCGACTCGCCCAAAGACTCGCTTAACCCCGAACTGATAAACGCTTTGGATATAGCGATACCGCTGCCAAACAATATAAGAATTCCCCAGGGAATACTGGAAGCTGTTTCCCAATTCAGCAAACGCTCGTCACGACCATTGGGAATGATGAACATGACCACGACAGCTGCTAGGGCCACACTGGCGTCGGACGCATCAGGTAAGTTAAGCCAACTGCTCCAGCCGCCAAACGGTTCCCGACGGGTAATCCAAAGCAACGCCGTGACTGCAAACACTGCAAGCGTCCGAATCTCGGCCGGCTGCCAACTGCCGACTTTAGGAATCTCGATGGGGGTGTGCTTTTTGAGTCCTCGAGTTAACCATAGAGCCATCAATGGCAACATCACCAAGACGATCGGCAAGGCCCAGGTTATCCAGTCGGAGAAGGCCGGCTCGACGCCAGTCGCTTTTTGATAGTTGTCCATAAAGAGCAAGTTCGGGGGTGTACCGATTGGGGTACCCGTTCCGCCCACACTTGCTGCATAGGCGACTCCCAACAGCAACGCTGTACACAAGCGGCGGTCTTCTACTTTTTCGAGTACCGCCATTACAATTGGCAACAGCATCAGTGTGGTTGCCATGTTTGAAATCCACATACTGAGGCATGCAGCAGCGGCCATAAAACCAAACACCAAGCGCCGCCCACTCGATCCGCCGAAGAGCGTAACCATGCTCAGCGCAATGCGGCGGTGGGCACCGCTCCGCTCCATGGCGGAAGAGAGCATCAGCCCGCCGAGTAGTAGCAGGATGAGCTTGTGGCCATAGGCTTGGCCGACCTGTTCAGGAGTTAATACTCCGACCAAGGGAAACAACGCGAGTGGAATCAGCGAGGTGGCGGGGATCGGGATGGGTTCAAAAATCCACCAGACAGCGCAGAGCGTGGTGATCCCGGCGGTCCAAGCAACGGCCGAGGTCGAACCGTTTGAGCCAAGCCCTATACCGATTAAGACCGCCAATAATGGACCGAACCAGAACATCCAACGCTTCATAAATCGCACCGGGTTAAGTGTAGCTTTTTTACGTCCCTGGAGAGAGGAACGGGCGAGCATCTCCTTGAAGTTGTAGCTTGAGGATAGCTTGTTGAAAGCAAAGAAGCCAGTGGTAACAAGAGTCGCTCTCCGAAGGAATAACTCAAAAATAACTTCGCTATTTCACTGCAAGGTGCCCGGGATGGAACCATGAGATTTTTATTGGACAAACTGGTATTGGCTAGGGTCTTAAAACACTGAAATACGAGTATCAGACGATAGCCATTGAGTGGCGATTAATCTGGAATTAAATTCTGGGGTTTCCTTACCAAACGGGCGCCGATTGATTATCCTAGAGACCTAGATTCTTTTAGGAAGACTCGTTTCCTTGAAAGGAAAGTAAATGAAATCGGCACTTTATGCGTCTGCTTTTTTGCTAGGTATATTGATAGCATCGCCTGTATTAGCAGGTCGACTCTTTGGGACAGAAAGTCTCCATGGCTTGATCGAGATTGATCCACTTACAGGAGATGTGCTCAACCAACTTCCATCTCCGGAATTGGCAGTCTGGGACGGCTTGGCGTTTGACGGCAATAGTCTATGGTTGATCGGAGAGGATACCAACACTTTGTATCAAATGAATCCTGAGAACGGCACGATTCAGAATAGCTATCCGTTGCCCCATAGCGATTTTCGAGCGGGGTTGGCCTACTTAAACGATTTGATCTACATCCTGGACTGGTCGGTTCTCACGCAAGATATTACAGTGTTCGACCCCCAACTTGAGACAGTGGTAAACACACTCGATTATGATGCGGTGAACCCTGGTGGCCCCTTGCTAGGTGGTGGAGGCTTGTCTGCAATCTCGGGTCCGGATGCTTTGTTTGTTAACACCGCCTTTACCGACGAAGTTCTAATGCTAGATCCGCTGACCGGCTTAATTGTCGATCAGTTTTCCTACACCCAGGTTGACGTGCTTGGAGCGGCAGCTGTAGATGGCGAGATCTACTTGGCCTCCCATGTCGGTTTAGATAATCAGATTAAGGTTTACGATCGCTCAGGTTCAGTGCTGCGTAGCGTGACCGTAACCGACTCGTTAGGATTGCAATCTTTAGCCGGAAGTGATACTGCTGAGGCGCCCAATTTCAACGCTGACTTTACGGGAGACGGTTTTGTCAATACGTTTGATTACCATCAGTGGCAAGGCGACTTCGGAATGAATGCCGATAGCGATGCCGATTCAGACAACGATACGGATGGTCTCGATTTTTTAATCTGGCAACAGCGAACAGGAGGTCTGGCCGGAGCCTCGGCAAGTGCTGCGGTGATTCCCGAGCCTACCTCTGTGGCTTTAATCATGACGGCAACCATCGGTCTACTACTTTACCGACGAAACCATACGCTGTCATAACTTTAACGAATAGAATAGCC
>Ga0315338_1003011_pt1 | contig 15420 bp, 14 predicted proteins | sample ASW8metaG_FD_204518 | JGI IMG/M metagenome (GOLD analysis project Ga0315338, IMG submission 204518) | Ammonia-oxidizing marine archaeal communities from Monterey Bay, California, United States - ASW #8 | ecosystem: Environmental > Aquatic > Marine > Coastal | place: USA: California | collected... | reverse complement strand
AACTAGCATAATTAGACTTGATATAATGTTAAAAGCTGCAACTAGAATTATTAAACTTAAAATTAAAAACATCACATTTTTTTCAGTTTGTATTGCATTAAAAAAAGCTTCATTTGAATGTCTCCAATCATATAACTGATAATTTGTTAAGTTTGTTTTACTTAATTTTTCTTTAAAATTATTTACTGAATCAATATCGTGAAATTCTATTTGAAAATATGGCTTATTTCTTTTAGTTATAAATAATTTTTTTGCGTCTAAATAACTTATGAATACTAAATTATTATTATAAGTATACATTCCTGAATCGAAATAACCGCCAATTGTAAAACTTTTTACTTTTGGAATGTTTCCAAAGGGTGTAGAAGTAGATTTAGGGATTATTAATTTAAATTTATCTCCAATTTCTAAATCTAATCTTTCCATTAATTTTATTCCAACTATTACAGAATTATTTTCAAAATTAAATTTATTACTAATTTCCATTTTTTTCTTATCATTTTTTAAATCTATAAAATTTTTCTTATTTATACCTTTGATAATTATTCCAGTTGATTGATTTTTTGTTGTTAAAAGACCTTGGCCATCTATTATTTTTCTAAACACTTTCACATCTTCTTCTGACTTTAAAATATTTAAAAATTTATCTTCGTTAAAATCTTTATTATAAAAATGAATATTTAAATGCCCATTAATTCCGATTATTTTATCCAGTAATTCTATTTTAAAACCATTCATTACTGACATAACAATAATCAAAGTACCTACACCTAAAACTATTCCTAAAAAAGAAAATAAAGATATTATTGAAACCATTGTATTTTTTTTACTTGGTTTTAAATATCTTAGTGCGATGAATAAAGATGGAAAATTAGAAAGCATAAATTAAATTCTTTTTAATATTTCATTTATATTTTTTATTTTTATTTTTATAATTTCTTTTGTTTTTCTATTTTTTATCTCAACATTATCGTCTTTTATAGAATTTTCTCCTAATATAATTTGTGACGGAACACCTATTAAATCCATATTTGCAAACTTTTCCCCTGGTCTTTCATTGGTATCATCGTATAAGATATCCACTTTATTTTTTATAAGATAATTATAAATTTGATCTGAAATTTTAGTTAACTTATTACTTTTATTATTCAAATTTATTAACCCTACATCAAAGGGTGAAATACTTTTAGGCCATATAATGCCTTTCTCATCATGTGATGATTCTATAACAGCAGCAACTAATCTTGATAAACCAATTCCATATGAACCCATTTCAACATTAACTTTCTCACTTTTTTCATTTAAAACATAAGCGCCAAGTTTTTCAGAATATTTAGTTCCAAAATAAAAAATATGCCCTATTTCGATACCTTTTGTTTTAATAAGTTTACTTTCATCTAACTCTTTTTTTTTTTTATATTCATCTATTGTAACAGAATATAAATTTCTTAATAATTTAAATGAATTTTTTATATCTAACTTGTTGATATCACCAATTTTCTTATCATAATATATATCAGTGTCACCAGATGCACTTATTAGATGAAATTCATGACTTAAATCCCCGCCTATAGCACCTGGGTCTGCTTTAACAGGAATAACTTTTATGCCAATTTCATTAAAGATTTTTAAATAACATTTAAACATGTTGTCATATGAATTCTCTGCATCCTTTTTTGTAATATCAAAAGAATAATTATCTTTCATTAAAAATTCTCTACACCTCATTACACCGTAACGCGGTCTAATTTCGTCTCTAAATTTCCAATGTATTTGATAAAGGTTTTTTGGTAAATCTTTGTAACTTCTGATATATTCTTTAAAAATTTCTGTAATTAATTCTTCATTAGTTGGTCCATACAAAAGTTCTTTTTTACTTCTATCATAAAATTTAAGCATTTCTGGGCCATAATCATTATATCTTCCACTTTTTTTCCAAATATTTGTTGATTGTATTGTAGGCATTAGTAATTCCTGACAACCATATAAATTATGAAATTTTCTTATAATATCTTCTATCTTTTTTAACACTTTTAATCCTAGTGGCAGCCATGCATATATTCCTGATGTTGTTTGTTTAATCATCGATGACTTAATCATTAATTTATGAGAAATTAATGTTGCGTCAGATGGTGTATCTTTTCGTGGTTTTAAAAAATATTGTGATAATCTCATTTAATTTATAATTACTGAAAAGAAAAAAATTGTTTTTTTATAATATAAAATACTAATAACCATAAAAAAAAAGCTATTAAAGAAGTCATAATAAATTTTTTTAAAATTTGAGGATTTTGAGGCGCTCCTTCAGCATGTCCTTTCTCTACCTTAACTGGTTTTTTAACACCTATAGGCAACATTGTAAAAATAACTACCCACCAAATTATCACATATATCAAAAAACCTTTTAAAAATTCAGTCACTGTTATTCTTCTTCTAATTCAATTAATGTTCCGCAAAATTCTTTTGGATGTAAAAACAAAATTGGTTTATTATGCGAACCAGTTATTGGTTTACCGGTTCCTAAAATTGTTACCTTTTTATTACTTAAATTTTCTAAAGATTTATTAATATCTGAAACTTCTAAACATATATGATGCATGCCTCCATCAGGATTTTTTTCTAAAAATTTTTTTATTGGTGAATTTTGTCCATGTGGTTCCATTAACTCAATTTTTGTATTTTCTAGCTCAATGAAAACAACTTTTACACCATGTTCTGGATAAATTTTGGGATCAGAAACTACAGCATTTAACTTTTGTTTGTATATTTCTTTCGCTTTTTCTACATCTGGTACAACGATAGCAATATGATTTAATTTTTTTAGCATATTTATATCTTTAAACTCTTATTATATGTATTTGAGTTATTGGCTTCATATCTAAAGCTTTTCTAAAAAATTTTTGTGAAAAAGATTCGATCTTTTCTCTTAATAATATTTCTGTAAATTTTTTATTTTTAAACTCGTTCATAAAAGGATAAATATTTGTTATTAAACTTTTTTCAAAATTTTTAATATTTTCATCATTAAAAAAACCTTTACTTGATATTACTGGTTTTGAAATAATTTTATTAGTTTTATTTATTACTAATGAAATTAATACAGTGCCATTATAAAGCATTTTTTTTCTATTTTTAATTGCTTCTTCATTTATAGGTATAATTTTTTTTCCATCTAACATAAAACGTCCTGAAGGAATTGAACCTAGAACTTTAGGCTCTCCTGGAGCAACTTTAAGTAATAAACCATTTTTTAAAATTAATCCTTTCTTTACACCACATTCCTTAGCTATTTTAACATTACTCTTTAAGTGATGGTATTCTCCATGTACTGGAATAACAATTTCTGGTTTTACCCAATTATACATTTTTTTTAATTCCTCGACGTGGGGATGGCCTGATACATGAACAAATTCATCGGATTCAGTAACTACATTAATATTTCTTTCTTTTAATTCATTTTGCACCTTTGTTATTGGTCTTTCATTGCCAGGAATTACTTTTGATGAAAAAATAACTGTATCATTAGGTTCCAAAAAAATATTTTGATGAATATCGTTTGCTATTCTTGATAAAGCTGCTCTTGGCTCACCTTGGGAACCGGTACATATTAAAAGAACTTGGTCCTTTGGATAAATCATAATTTCTTTTTCATCAAGAAATGGTTTAATATTTTTTAAATATCCTGAATCTAATGCAGCTTTATACATAGTCCACAATGATCTTCCACATAAAGCAGCAATTCTTCCTGATTCATTTGCGACATGCGCAAATGTTTCTAATCTTGCTAAATTACTTGCAAAACATGTTATGGCTATTCTGTGAGAAGTTTTTTTAATTATTTCTAAAAGACTTTCTTTTAGTTTTTCCTCTGAACCAGAATGTCCTTCAACATTTGAATTAGTTGAATCACTAACAATAGCTAATACTCCTTTTTTTCCGAAAGATTTTATTTTTTCATGGTTAAAATTCCTACCCACCAATGGCTTTGGATCAATTTTCCAGTCACCTGTATGAAAAATATTACCAAATTTTGTTTTAATACCTAAAGCATTTGGCTCTGGTATGGAATGAGTTGTAGATATTACATCAATTTCGAAAGGACCTAACTTAAAATTAGTATCTAAAGAAATATTTTTTAGAAATTTTGGCCTAATTTTAAGTTCCTTTAACTTTCTTTTTAAAACTGCAGATGCAAAAGGAGTCACATAAACAGGGCATTGTAATTGAGGCCATAAATGTCCTACTGCTCCAATATGATCCTCATGTGCATGAGTTATTATTATTCCTAAAAGATTTTTTTTATTTTTTTTAACAAATTCGTGATTTGGTAAAATAATATCAATACCAGGAGTTTCATCAGAATTTCCAAAAGTAATTCCTAAATCAACAACAATCCACTTACCTTCTGTGCCATATAAATAAAAATTCATACCTATTTGACCAACTCCACCAATTGGTGAGAAAATTAGTTCATTTTTTGGCACATAATAATTAATTAAATTATCAACTTCATTTTTCATTATAATTTATTTTAAAAATTTCAATTAATCCATGTATAGTTAAGTTTTCATTAACAATATTAATCAAGTTTATATTTTTAGAAATAATTTTAGATAGTCCACCAGTAGAAACACAAAATAATTTCTTTTTAAATTTAGTTTGTATTTTTTTTATTATAAAAGTTACTAAACCAATATATCCTAAATATAATCCATTTTGTATTGCATTCTTCGTATTTTTTCCAATAATACCATTATTTTTTTTAAATTTTACCAACGGTAATTTTGATGTTTTATTAAATAAATTTTGGAGAGACAAATTAATACCAGGAGTTATTAAGCCACCAACATAACTGCCAGAATTATTAATGACATCAAATGTAGTTGCAGTACCAAAATCAATTACTAATGTTGGGGCTTTTTTATAAAGTGATTTAACAGCAATTGTGTTTGCAATTCTATCGGCACCAACTTGGTTTTTATTTTTTAAATTGATTTTAATATTCAACTTAGTTTTATTAAATGAAACAAAATGTGGATTTTCTTTTAGAAAAAAAAAACAATTTCTCTTTAAACTATATTTAATTTCAGGGACAACTGACGAAACAATGCATTTTATTTTATTTTGTTTAGCTAAAATTTTTTTTATTTGAATAAATTTTTTAAATAACAAAATTTTTTTATTTCTGTAATCACATGTTTTATATCTTTTTATTTTATAAATTTTAAAATTTTTTATTAATGCAATAACTATATCTGTATTACCAACATCAATAGTAAAAAAATTATTATCACTCATACAATTTGTTCACCATAAAAAAGTTTTTTTGTTCCAACATTTGTTTTTAATTTTATTCCGCCATTTATTAATAAATTTACTAGTTTACCTTTTATATAATTGTTTTGATACTTAACAATAACTTTATCATTTTTTTTAAGCATATCTGATATCCATTCTTTTTTTATAAAATTAAAACCTTTCTTTTTCCAAGATTCATAATTTTCAAAAAATATTTGTAAAAATGAATCAATAAAATGATTTTTATCAATATAAATTTTTTCCTTTTTTAAAGATGTAATTTCAAATTCTTTATTTTTTAAATTTGGAAATTTTATTAAATTTAATCCAATGCCTATAATAACCCACTTAATATTTTTATTTACATAAGTTGATGTTTCAAGAATAACTCCAGCAATTTTTTTTTTGTTTAAAAGAATATCGTTTGGCCATTTATAATTAATGTTAATATTTTTTTTTACTTTTTTTAATGTTTTGCCAATAGATATTGATGTCATAAATGAAAGCTGGTTAACTACATTTATTTTACAATTAGGTTTTAATAAAATTGATAAATGAATATTGCCTTTATAAGAAAACCACTTTGTATTTCTTCTACCATAGCCACCAGTTTGGTTTATAGCGCATAAACATAAATTATTAATTTTTTTATTTGATGCCAATAAATTTTTAATTTCTAAATTAGTGCTTATAACAGTTTTTAAATTTATTAAATTATATTTATTTTTTATCATCTATTACTAATTAAAGCAGTTGTATTAATTATTTCTAAAAAATCAGAAAGAAATGCTATTAAAAAAATACTTACAATTAATGTAATAAAAATTATTAATCTAGAACTTATAGTGATATTTGTATAAATATTATTAATAGGTTTATCAAAAAAAATTACTTTAATAATCTTTAAGTAATAAAATGCTGAAATAACAGATGTTAAAACTGCTATTATTGATAAAAAATATAATTCACTTTTAACTGCAGAAATTAAAATATACAATTTCCCAAAAAAACCTGATAAAGGAGGTAATCCTGCAAGAGAAAAAAATAAAATAGCAAAACTAAAAGATAAAAATGGATTTTTTTTTAATAGACCAGAAAAACTTTTAATATTTTCCAAGTAATATCCATTAATTTTATTTTTTAAACATAGTATGCAAGTAAAAATTCCTAAAACATTAAGCATATAAATAAAAATATAAAGTTGAGCACTTTTAATTCCTATATGATCAGCTGTCATAATACCTATTAAAATAAAACCCATATGACTTATAGAGCTATAAGCTAATAGTCGTTTAATATTAGTTTGATTTACAGCAGCAATAGAACCTAATATCATTGAAATTATAGAGACTAAATATAATATCTGAAACCAGGCATCAGAATAACTTTCAAATGTTATATTTAAAAATTTTATTAAAAAACCAATAGCGCCAATTTTAGGAATAGTTGTAAAAAAAGCTGTTATAGGTGTAGGTGAACCTTCATATACATCAGGTGCCCACATGTGAAATGGCACAACAGCAATTTTGAAAAATAATCCACATAAAATTAATACAAACCCGACATTAATAATTAAAAAGTTTTCATTACTTTGTAATGACAAACTTATTGATTTTGAGATTTCATAAAAATCGGTTGAATTAGTAAATGCATAGATTATTGATAAACCATATAATAGTATTCCTGAAGATAACACTCCAATTATAAAATATTTAACTCCAGACTCAGAAGACTTAATATCAAACTTTCTATAAGCTGCTAAAATATAAAGACAAATACTTTGTAATTCTAAACCAAGATACATTGAAATTATATTTCTTGAAGAAATTAAAACTAATATTCCAACTAAACATAACAAAATTAAGAAAAAAAACTCAGGCTTGATTATATTTAGATCTTCTAAATAATTATATGAAATATAAGTGATTATTATCGTTCCTGAAATTACTAAAGCTTTAAAAAAAAGTGTATATAAATCATTATTAAGTAAATTATTAAATAAATTTACATTTGTACCTGCAATAAAAATAGAGCAATAAAAAGAAGAAATTAATGATATAAGAGTAATATAAAATATTTTCTTATTTGAATCTTTAGAATTATTAAAAAAAATTCCATACAATAATATAAATATTGAACCAAAAATTAGAACAATTTCTGGAGAAAATAATTTAATATCAATTAATTGCATTTGTTTTAATTAATAATTAATTTATTTGTTGATAATTCATAAATACTAATTAAAAAATTTGGATATATGCCTAGCATAATTATCAGAAATAAAAAAATAAAAAAAATTAATGTATCATTAATATTTAAATCACTAATACCTTTATAAATATTATCTCCAAAACAAACGCGATTGTATAACCATAAAATATATGTGACTGAAAGTATAATTCCAAATGCTGCGATAAAAGAAATTAAAAAATTAATTTTAAAAACTCCTAATAAAACTAAAAATTCACTTATAAAACCGGTTGTACCAGGAAAAGAAATTGCTCCTAAACAATAGACCATAAAAAAAACTGAAAATATAGGCATTTGTTTCCAAATACCTCCAAAATCATTAATATTTTTTGTCTGCATTCTGTCAATCAAGCTACCAGCAGATAAAAAAAGTGCTGCTGAGATAAGACCATGGCTAATCATTTGAAAAACTGATCCTTGTAAACCTTCTAAATTTCTGGAAAAAATACCTAAAGTTACAAACCCCATATGTGCAACTGAAGAATAGGCAATTAATTTTTTTATATTTGTCTGGGCTAATGCAACTAATGAAATATAAATAATTGCAATTAAACTTAATATAAAAATTAAAGGTGTAAAAAATTCAGATGCTTCAGGAAACAATGGTAATGATAATCTTAAAAATCCATAACCTCCTAATTTTAATAAAATTCCAGCCAATATAACTGATCCAGCCGTTGGTGCTTCTACATGGGCGTCAGGCAACCATGTATGAAATGGCCACATTGGAATTTTAATTGCAAATGAAATAAAAAATGAAAGAAACAACCATATTTGTAAAGTAAATGGAATGTTTGTTTTCATTAATAAAGTAATATTGCTAGTTCCGGAATAAAAATATAGAGTTAAAATTCCTAATAACATAAGTAAAGAACCAAAAAGTGTAAATAAAAAGAATTTATAAGACGCATATATTCTATTTTTACCTCCCCAAATTCCTATAATTAAAAAAAGAGGAATTAATGAACCTTCAAAAAAAATGTAGAACATAAATAAATCTAAAGAAGAGAATAAGCCAATAAGAAAACACTCAATCATTAAAAACGACACCACAAAATAACTTATGTGTTCCTTAATTTTGTTCCAACTTGTAATGATACAGACAGGTATTAATAAAGTTGTTAAGAGAATAAATGATAAAGAAATACCATCAATTCCAAGATAATAATAAACATCTAAGTCGTTTATTATTTTAAACTTTTCAATAAATTGAAATTGACTATCAGTTTTATCAAAAAAATAAAATACTATTAATGATAATAAAAAATTTATTATTGATGTCCAAACACCTATTTCTTTAACTTTATTATCATAAAACTTATCTTTCCTGTTTATTAGCAATATTACTAAAGAACCAATAAAAGGAAAAAAAATTAATAATGATAATATTGGAATATTAGTCAATTTTTATTATTAAAGAAAAAATATTACAAAAGAAATTAATAGGGCCATTCCAATTACAAAAGAAAATATATAATGATAAATATAACCAGTTTGTAAATTACTAAAAAATTTTGACATATTTTTTGTTGATAAAGCCAGAGCATTTGGCCCTAATCTGTCAATTAAACCAATATCTATTTTTTTCCATAAGTTTTCAGATAATTTGATTATGTTTTTAACGAATAATCGATTATAAATATCATCAAAATACCATTCATTTAAAAGAAATTGATAAAAAGAACTAAATTTCAATTTAAAATATGAAATTATATTTTGTTTAAAGAAATAAAAATAAAAAATTAAAGTTATTCCAGAAAAAGCAATGATTGAAGGTACAAAATTGATTAAATGAATTTTATGATACAAATCAGAATTAGAAATATTTATAACGTTTGAAGTTATCCATAATTGAGTATATTTTTCAGCAACAAAAAAATCTTTGAAAAAATAACCAGAAAAAATGGCAAAAAAACTAAGAAATATAAGAGGTAATAAAAAATAAAATGAAGGTTCTTTGGCTTTAATATATTTTAATTTTGATAAATTTAATGATCCATGAAAAACATAATAAATTAATCTAAATGAATATATGGATGTAAGTAATACAACGATAATTGAAATAAAATAAACATATTTAGCAAAATATAAATTTGATGATAAACCGGAATTAACAATAAGTTCTTTTGAATAATAACCTGAAAAAAAGGGAATTCCTGAAAGAGCTAAGCTACCAATTATCATGACAAAATATGTTAAAGGAAGTTTTTTCCATAAATTTCCCATTTTTTTTATATTTTGTTCACCGTCTAATGCTTTAATAACTGAACCAGCTCCCAAAAAAAGTAATGATTTAAAGAAAGCATGGGTAACAAGGTGAAATATAGCCAAGTTATACATAGAAAAGCCAGCCGCAATAAACATAAATCCAAGTTGGCTACAAGTAGAATATGCAATAATTCTTTTTATATCATTTTGAGTTATAGCAACAGAAGCAGAAAAAATTGCAGTTAAAGATCCTATAATTATTATAAAATTTGAAGCAAAAATAGAATTATTAAAAAAAACAGACATTTTACAAATTAAAAAGACTCCTGCTGTTACCATTGTAGCTGCATGTATTAAAGCAGATACTGGCGTAGGGCCTTCCATTGCATCTGGTAACCAAGTATGCAATCCTAATTGCGCAGACTTACCCATAGCTCCTAAAATAAGAAATAGACAGATAATATTTAGAGCGTCAACTTTAAAAAATAAAAAATTATATTTAATTCCTTCATAACTATTAAAATTAGAAAAAATATTTGTAAAGTTTATAGAGTCAAAAGTTAGATAAATTAAAATGATACCTAATATAAAAAACATATCCCCTACTCTATTTACAATAAACGCTTTTAAAGCTGCATTGCTAGCTGATTTTTTATAAAACCAAAAGCCTATTAATAAGTATGAACAAAGTCCAACACCTTCCCAGCCAAAATATAATTGGAGTAGATTACCTGAACAAACTAAAATTAGCATAAAAAAAGAAAACAAATTTAAATAACAAAAAAAACGAGCTATAGATGGATCGTTTTTCATATAACCTAATGAATAAAATTGAACTAAAGCTGAAATAATATTTACAATAAAAATCATTACTGATGTCAAAAAATCTAAATTTATCGTCCAATTCGATATTAAATTTCCAGAAATTAACCAGCTAAATAAATGAAATTCAAACGTTTCATTATGATTTATAATGTCTTTAATAAGTAAAAATGAAATAAATGTTGAAAGAAAAATAATAAAAGTAGAAAAATAAACTAAAATTCTTTTGTTAACAAAATTAAAAAGAAAAACAAAAATAAAAAAACTTATTAGAGGTAAAAAAATTGGAAGTAAATACATTTTATCCCTTTAAGATATTAATATCGTCAACATGGATAGAATCTTTTTTTCTAAAAAAAATTACTATTATTGCTAAACCAACAGCTGCTTCAGCAGCGGAAATACTTAAATTGAAAAAAACAAATATTTGACCAATAATATTTTTATAATAATTTGAAAAAGAAACAAAATTTATATTTGCTGAAAGAAGGATTAGTTCTATTGACATCAAAATAACTATTAAATTTTTTCTATTTAAAAAAACACCAATAAGTCCAATTGTGAATATAATTATAGAAAGATATAGATAGTATGTAATAGGAATTTCCATTAGTTTATTTTTTTAAAATCTGTTTATAAATGTTTTGTTTTTTTATTCCCTTTCTTTTTCTAAGTGTTAAATAAATAGCTCCTATCATTGCAACTAGAAGAATTATGCCCGATAATTGAAACAATAAAAAATAATCAGTATATAAGATATTTCCTATTATTTTTGTATTTTCAAAAACTTGATCACTTATATTGCTGTAATTAGAATTTGTTTCCGTAAAATTTAATTTTGATTGGCTAACTACATAAATTAATTCTAATAGTATAATAAAACCGATAAATAATCCTGTTGGTAAATAATTTAAAAAATTTTGTCTTAGTTTTGTAATATTTATATCTAACATCATTACTACAAATATAAAAAGAACCGCCACAGCACCAATATAGACAATCAATAATATCATTGCTAAAAATTCTGCGTTAGAAAATAGAAAAAGAATTGCAGTATTAAAAAATACAAGTATTAAGAATAAAACAGAATGAATTGGATTCTTTGATAATATTACTAATAACGAGGAAGTAATTATTATTATTGATATAATAAAAAATAAAATAATAGTCAAAATAAGTTTATAAAATAATTTTTATCTATACGTTGAATCTAAATCCAATCTTTTTTTTATTTCATTTTCCCACATATCACCGTTCTTTAAAAGTTTTTCTTTATTGTATAATAGTTCTGATCTAGTTTCTGTGGAAAATTCAAAATTGGGACCTTCTACTATAGCGTCAGTTGGACAAGATTCTTCGCATAAACCACAATATATACATTTAGTCATATCAATATCATATTTGGTTGTGCTTCTAATACCATTCTTATTAGCAGGTCCAGTTTCAATAGTAATTGCTTGCGCAGGACAAATTGCTTCACATAGCTTACATCCAATACATCTTTCTTCACCTGAAGGATATCTTCTTAATGCGTGTTCGCCTTTAAATCTGGGACTTAACGGACCTTTTTCATTTGGATAACTCAACGTTACACGTCTTTTAAAAAAATATTTAAAAGTAGTAATCAATCCAATAAATAAATCTCTGAAAAGAGTAACTTTTAAAATATTAAAAAAAATTTTTTTAAACATATTTAAAAAAAACTAAAAATGTAGATGTTAAAAATAACCAAAACAATGATAAGGGTAAAAAAACTTTCCATCCCAATCTCATTAATTGATCATATCTAAATCTAGGGAAAGTTGCTCTAATCCAAAAAAACAAAAAAACAAAAAAAGAAACTTTAAGAAAAAACCAAATATAGCCTGGAACATAATTAAATAATTCTAAATTAAATGGTGGTAACCATCCACCAAAGAAAAGTATGGTTGTCATAGCGCTCATTAAAACTATGTTAGCATATTCTCCTAAAAAAAATAAAGCAAATGGGAATGAAGAATATTCAACATGATAACCAGATACGAGTTCTGCTTCAGCTTCCGGTAAATCAAATGGGGCTCTATTTGTTTCAGCCAAAGTAGATATAAAAAAAATAATCATCATTGGAAAATGAGGAATAAAATACCATAATTTTTTTTGTGCTTCGATAATCTCAGTTAAATTTAATGAGCCTGCTGATAATAAAACACTAATAATAATTAAGCCAATTGATACTTCGTAGGAAATCATTTGAGCTGTAGAACGCATTGCACCTAAAAAAGCATATTTAGAATTACTTGCCCAACCGGCCATTATTACTCCATAAACACTTAATGATGAAACGGCAAATAAATATAAAATACCTACGTTAATATTTGATAAGACAACGCCTTTATCAAAAGGAATTACTGCCCATCCGATTAAACTTAATACAAATGTTATAATTGGAGCTATTATAAAAACATATTTATCAGAACCATAAGGAATTATGATTTCCTTTGTTAATAACTTTATACCATCAGCAATAGGTTGAAATAAACCTAATGGGCCGACAACATTTGGGCCCCTTCTTAATTGCATCCCAGCAATTACTTTTCTTTCTATGTAAGTTAATAAACCAACAAACAATAATAATGAAAGTATTATTAGTGATATTTTTGAAATTATAATTAAAGTGTTAAATAACATTCTATTTATTATTTCCTTTTAACTCTTTTGAACATTTATTCATAACTTTTGATGATTTAGTTATAGGATCTGTTAAATAAAAATCATCTATTGGTAAATTAAATTTTTCATTAAGTAATTTCCCTTTTTTACCAAAATTAACAAATTCGTTCACAATATTTATTTTTTGTGAAGAAAAAACTTTATTATTTTCTTTAATTAGTCTTTTTCTAACTTCATAAATATCATAATAATCAAATTTTTTCTTTAATTTCTTTCCGATGGAAGCAATTATTTTCCAATCTTCCTTAGCTAATCCTGGAGGGTTACATGCTTTAAAAGTTGTTTGAACTTTTCCTTCAGTATTAACATATGTAGCATTTTTTTCACTATAAACTGAACCAGGTAAAACTACATCAGAATATTCAGCTCCAAAATCTCCGTGATGTCCTTGATATATAACAAATGAATTAGTTAATTTTTTAACATCAATTTGATCGACACCTAATAAATAAATAAGTTCTAATCTACCTTTTTTAGATAAGGAATAAAGTTTATCAAGATTAAAATCTGTATTTTTAGAATAAAATTTTAAATCTAATGCTCCGACTCTAGATGCGGCATAATGGAGAAAATTAAGTCCATTCCAAATAATTTTATTATTTTTTTTTTGTATTACAGAATATTTTTTACATAAATTATAAATAAAAAATAAAATTGATTTAGAATCTTTTCTAGTAAAAATATTATCTCCAATAATTAACATTGGTTTTTTTGCTTTTGCTAATTTTTTTGATAATAAATTTTTTTTATTTATAGTATCGATTAATATTGACGGATTATTTTCTAAAAATTTACATGGATAATTTAAATCAAATTTAGGGCCAATTGAAAAAACTTCATAATCACCTTGAAGATATCTTTTTCTAATTCTAGCATTTAATATAGCTGCTTCTTTTCTTGGGTTTGTACCTATTAAAAGGCAGAAATCTGAATCTTCTATTCCTGTGATACCACTATTAAATGTATATGCAACTCTAGGGGTTGATTTGTATGTTGCATTGTTTTGTGAACATAAAAAATTATCAGATCCAAACATAGTAAATAAATCTTTTAATAAAATTATACTTTCACAATCAACTTGGTTACCTAGAATTGCAGCCATTTTTTTTCCTTGAATTTTTTTAAATTTTTTTTTAATAAAATCTAATGCTTCATCCCAAGTACATTCTTCCAATTCATTTTTCTTTTTTATGTATGGCATGTCTATTCTATTAAATTTTAATCCATCATATGAAAAACGTGTTTTATCAGAAATCCATTCCTCATTAATTTCTTCATTAACTATAGGTAGTACTCTCATAACCTGATTATCTCTAGTATCTAATCTAATATTTGAACAAACTGCATCGGAGGTATCTATTGATTCAGTTTTATTTAATTCCCATGGTCTTATCGTTAAACTAAATGGTTTAGAAGTTAAAGCTCCTACTGGGCATATGTCAATCATATTACCAGATAGTTCTGACGATAAAGTTTTATCTAAATAAGATGTTACTTCCATATCTTCTCCCATTCCAGTTGCTCCTAATTCTGGAGTTCCAGCTACTTCAGTTGCAAAACGTATGCATCTTGTGCAATGTATACATCTTGTCATTACTGTTTTGATTAACGGACCAAAGTCTTTTTCTTTAACCGCTCTTTTATTATAAGCAAACCGACTTTTATCTTTCCCATAACCCATAGCAATATCTTGTAAATCACATTCGCCTCCTTGATCGCAAATAGGGCAATCTAATGGGTGATTAATTAAAAGAAATTCCATGACTCCATTTCTTGCTTTTTTCACCATAGTTGTTGTGGTTTTAATTTTCATTCCTTCAATACATGGGACGCTACAAGAGGCAACAGGTTTAGGATTACCTTCAACTTCGACTAAACACATTCTACAATTTCCTGCAATAGATAGTTTCTCATGATAACAAAAGATAGGTATTTCTATTCCTAATTTTTGACAAGCCTGTAAAATTGTAGTACCTATTTCAACTTTAATTTTTTCATTATCTATTGTAATTTCTATCATTAAGCTACTTCCTTTTTTATATTATTGCTCTTTTGAAACTTTTGTATAATTAGATGTCTAAAATTTTTTATTAATCCTTGAATTGGCGCTGCAGCAGCATCTCCGAGCGCACA
>Ga0315338_1003009_pt1 | contig 15451 bp, 13 predicted proteins | sample ASW8metaG_FD_204518 | JGI IMG/M metagenome (GOLD analysis project Ga0315338, IMG submission 204518) | Ammonia-oxidizing marine archaeal communities from Monterey Bay, California, United States - ASW #8 | ecosystem: Environmental > Aquatic > Marine > Coastal | place: USA: California | collected... | reverse complement strand
AGGAAAGGGGTGCCACGGCGTAAAAACAACATGCCACTGCCTTTAGGTCCATAAAACTTATGCCCCGATAGACTGAGCATATCTACCCCAAGTTCCTGAACATCCAAACTTAAGAATCCAGCAGCCTGGACAGCATCTGTATGCATAACTATAGTACGCTGAAGTTCTTCTGATCGTAATCTTACCGCTTTAGATATATCTGAAATAGGATTTATAGAACCTATCTCATTATTCGCATACATTAGTGACACCAATGTAGTGTTTGGGGTAATAGCGTTATAAACAGACTCCGGACATACAATGCCTTCATGATCAACTGGCAAATATGTTACTTCGCACCCCATATTCTCCATATATTGACAGGCATGAAGTACGGCATGATGTTCCACTACGGATGTGATAATGTGGTTGCCAGTTTCTTGAAGAGCCGTCACGGCACCGTGAACAGCGGCGTTGTCTGACTCAGTCCCGCCGCTTGTAAATACTATTTCTCTAGTCCGACAATTTAACACATGTGAAACACTCTCACGAGCATCATCTAGAGCGTGCCTCGCCTCTTGTCCCACCGTATGGACGCTCGATGGGTTGCCATACAAATGCCCAAAATAAGGCAACATAGCCTCCACAACTTCAGGCGAAGTAGGAGTCGTTCCAGCATGATCAAGATAGGTTATACCGTGAGAAGTCATAACAACCTCATTAGTTTACTGAGATTATTCTAGCATAGTAGTGCAGGATGCAGACGTTTATTATTGCCAGAAATCATGCCATTTCACTGTTTATCCACAGCTTGAGCGGTGAGTATAACCAATCAGTTTATAGACTAATTTAGAAGCTATATAAGCACATGAAGCAGATCCTTCGGTGGGAGATAACTCGCTTACATCAAAACCTACTATATTCCTTTCTTCTGATATCCTCTTCAACAAAGCTAGCATCTGATACCAATCCATTCCGCCAGGCTCGGGTGTTCCTACCGCTGACATCATTGAAGGGTCTAGAACATCCAGATCCACAGTTACGTAAACATTTTTACTCAAATTATTTATTATCTCAGCTACATACGAGTCAGTCTTCGGCGGCCAGAAGACGCAAAAAACACTATTAGAATCTATATATTGTTTTTCTTCATAACTTAAGCTTCTCACTCCTGCAAGAACTAGCGGACCTGTTTCATGTATACGCCTAGCACCAGAAGCATGCCCCCACTGGGTGCCCATATATTCGGAACGTAAATCCGCATGAGCATCCAGATATAATACGGTTGTATCCGGGTAATATTTTTGATGAGCCATAGCAGAGCCAATCGTGACAGAGTGTTCACCGCCCAACACTCCTACAAACTTACCCGACTCCAGATAATCTTCAACTACTATTCTGATTCTTTCCACCATTAACTCTGGAGAACCTAGATGGGGTTCCAGGTACGGCGTAGTATGTATGCCAATTTCCGATATATCAGCATCTATCTCCAAATCATAATCTTCAAGTTCAGCTGACGCTTCGATAATTGCTGAAGGACCATATCGCGCACCGCTTTTATAAGAAGTAGTACTGTCATACGGCACGGGTATGAGCACCACTTTAGCCTCATCCAAGCGACTCTGACTTTCTGTGAGGGCTAGAAAATTAGATGGAACCCAAGGTATATGCGTAGACATGAATTTAAATTACCGTGCCCCGGATCCTTCGATTTGAAGAGCATTGCGTTGAATTTGAGTTTCAGATGATCCTTGTTCTTTATCTAGCCACTCCAGGCCCCTATCAATAATCCATGTTTTGGAGTCTGCAAGATCAAACAGTTGCTTTGCATCATCCAAAGCTTTTTCACTGTCAAACGTTTTGCATGAGAATATATCAATATTGACATAATCCCGTCTCGGAAAAGTATGAATGCTAATATGACTTTCAGCTATAATGACGAACCCAGATACTCCCGCATCATCATGTTTCGGGCCATTGTACTCAACAACATTAGGTTCAGTTATTCTTGTCATTCCCAGATTGTCAGGATAATCGGTTAAAAACTTTCGGACGAGTTCTATGTCCCACATTTTTGACACGTTCCCGCCATAACCATCAATAATCAGGTGCATTATCTCTCCTAGGTAATATAAGGGTTGCTCAATACTTGCTCTATAAACACCTTGGCAAAACCCGCCGTTTAGAATATCATCAGATATACTTGAACACAATTACACGTGCAAATCTCCTCTACATTATATAGAAGTAGCATAGCACCAATGGAATACGATTCTAAATATGACTAGTTTACCCACTGAAGAAACCATGATACAGGCTACTGGCCTGACCCATTTCTACGGCCCTCAACCAGCTATCGAGGACGTCAATTTCAGCGTTAAACGTGGCGAAATATTAGGATTTCTAGGACCGAACGGCGCTGGCAAAACAACCACCATGAGGATACTTACAGGTTTTATGCCCCCTACCGAAGGAAAAGTCACTCTGGGAGGCTATGACGTAGTAGACCAATCGTTAGATGTCAGGAAACTTGTAGGTTATCTCCCTGAAACCGTCCCCCTGTATACCGAGATGCCCGTAACAAACTACTTAAAGTACATGGGAACTCTCCGTCGCATGAACAGTAAGGATATTAATCGACGGATCACAGAGGTAATAGAACTTTGCCGACTAAATGATTACAGTAAGACAATAATCGGCAAATTATCGAAGGGATACAGGCAGCGAGTGGGTATAGCACAGGCCATTCTACATGAGCCAGAAGTCCTTGTTATGGATGAACCCACCATTGGCATTGACCCTATTCAGGTCGTAGAGACTCGTCGATTAATACAGGACTTAGGGAAACAACAGACAGTAGTCCTTAGTAGTCACATACTTCCGGAAGTAAGCATGGTATGTGAGAGAGTACTCATAATTCATCAAGGCCGTATAGTTGCAGAAGATACCCCTGATAATTTGGCACAAAGATTGCAGGGTGTAGAACAACTGGAGATAGAAATAGGCGGACCTCCTAGGGAAGTCACCTCGGTATTAAGCAAAATAGACGGCGTAGTAGATGTAAATCATCGACATGCAGCCGACAAGGAAATTTACTCCGTTAAAGCTAAAGAGGGACTAGACTTGAGAGATGAAATTTCTCGAGCTGTCGTAAGTAACGGATGGAGCCTCTTAAGTATGCAACTTACCAGTATGAGTCTTGAAGATATCTTTTTGCGACTCACTACGGAAGAGGAGCAAATATCATGAGAACTACCCGGGCAGTCGCCTGGAAAGAGATTCAAGTATTCTTCACTAATCCTATGGCATACATAGTGGCTCTAATCTTTCTCGGCGTAACAGGGTTCTTTTTCACACTTGACCTCGGCGACCCGTTTCCAGAGGCGTCATTAAGTAACTTTTACCAAGGAGCTACAATTATCCTCATACTTCTAGCTCCAGCTTTAACCATGCGGTTGCTGGCAGAAGAACAGAAACTGGGCACAATTGAATTGCTTCTTACATCACCTGTCCGCGACTGGGAAATAATTTTAGGCAAATATCTGGCAGCCTTCGGGTTCCTATTTGTAATGATAGCCTTGACCACGTATTTTCCGCTGTTATTATTTTGGTTCGCGGAGCCTGACCCGGGTCCAATATATTCAGGCTATATCGGATTAATTTTGTACGGATCAGCCGCACTGTCCATAGGGATACTAACTTCTACTTTAACTAGTAACCAGATTATAGCTTTCGTTGTAGCGGCTGGAATATTACTACTAATGTTCTTTATAGACACTAGAGTTGACGCTGTGACCGGTATTTGGGCGACACTGTTAAGTGAAATTGGAATGCGCAGCCATTTTAATGATTTTGAGAGAGGAATTATTGACACCAAACACGTGGTGTATTTCCTAAGCATAACCGCCTTATTTTTATTCTTTTCTATACGGGCATTAGAATCACGACGCTGGAGATAAAATGAACGAGCAACCTACAAATAGCTCTTCAGATTGGCGGCGTCAACGAAGACCTCGCCCACAACGGTCATCTCAGACCTCACAACCCGAGAGCGACGGCATCCCGCCTAAAACGCTTTTCAGACTTCTAGAGCCTACTCTGGACACGATCGGATCGTTCGGAACACCGATGGTAATCGCCGGAATAATTGGTATAGCTCTAGGCCTTATCATAGTTGCGTTTATCGGATCAATGCGAATCTATGGTTTGATAATAATCGGCTTTGGTGCGGTTCTACTAATCACTATTGCTTTGATATATTTCAGTACAGTATTGGCAGCTTTCTTAAGCAGAACCGGCAGATACGGAACTAATTCCTTAATTATGTTAAGTGCCTTCATAGGTATCATATTACTAATCAACATAATTTCTTTCAGTAACAATCAGCGAGTCGATACAACTGCCACACAGCAGTTCAGCCTGGCAACCCAGAGTAAAAATCTGTTGGAAGATCTTGACCAACCCGTTAAAGCCACAGCTTTCTTCCGAGAAGATATGGCTTCTTTTCCTGATGTCGTTCGGGCGCAACAAATGCTTGCTAGGCGAGCAAAAGTAGAAGATACATTCTCTGAATTTAATAATCGCAACAGCTTATTTACATTCGAGTTTATAGACCCAGATCTAAACCCCGAGATAGCTCGGAACTACGGAATATCGTCCTACGAGTCAATTGTTGTTGAGGATAAATCAAGTGGATCCACTAATCTAATTACACGAACTGATGACATCTATAGCGAACTCGAACAAGATCTGTATACCAGTATTCTCGTGACCAGTGGACAGGAGAGAAGAAAGGTCTACTTCCTAAGCCAACACGGAGAAGCTAACGTAAACAGGACAGATTCAGACGGATTGTCTAGTCTTAAAGATAGCCTAGAAGCATTTAATTATGAAGTACTGCCTCTGCGGTTAAGTGTTACAGCCGAAAAAGTGAATGTGCCAGACGATGCAGCCCTTCTAGTAATCGCAGGGCCAAGCGGCGAACTTCCCGAAACCCACAGACATGCACTGGACAATTATCTGAACGGAATGGACAGCGAAGACAACCCCAGAATAGAAGGGGCTCGTATGATATTCATGGGAGAGCCCGACATGTCAGAATCTTTCCGAGCATTTATGAAAAGCTGGGGAGTTCTATTTGGAGAAGGTTATATATTGGATCAAGACAGATCGGATCCTGTCACTCCACAAAGGCTTCGAGTTGGAAGCTATAATCCTGTAGCCCCTGAAGTACAACAAATCGTCAGGCCAAGGGGAGTTCCGTTATCAGTGTCTTTCATGCAAGGAGCTACGTCGGTCTTAGTAGCGGATGACGGGTTACGCCTTCCAGTAGAAATAGCAAGGTCTTCACCAAATAGTTACTTAATAAGTGACATTGAGCGCACAGAACCTATAACATCAGGAGAAGATCCTGACCCTAATGGCGTATTTATACCAGCCTATTACATGCAAAGCGTTGGGCAAGTAGGATCACCAATACCTACATCAGCCGCTCCTCAGCACCAAATTTCACAGATGGTTATTTTCGGAGACGTTGATTTCATAAAGAATACTTTTGTGGGGTCTGGCAGCGGAGAGTCTTTGTTCCTGAATTCGGCTAATTATTTGTTAGGAGACTTCTCGCTCATCTCCATTCATAATCGTCAATCAGTGTTTCGAGAGTTTAACTTGGACAAGAATCAGTATAAATTTGTAAGATTTTCATCCTGGTTCTTTTTACCAGTTCTTATGGCTCTAATGGCCACATTAGTTTGGTGGATCAGAAGATAGTCATATGAATATCCGATTGTCGATATTACTAGTGACAATTCTAGTCCTCTTTGCAGGAACATATCTTGTAATTCAGCTTAACGATTCAAACGCTGTAAAAGAGAAACAACCTTGGCTGTATAAAATTGACGACAAATCCATCGTAGGAATTGAAGTTACTCATAATGACAATACTGTGAGATACAGTAAGAAAAAAGGCAGTTCCGAATGGTATATAGAAAATGAGGATAGCGATTTCCCAGTAGCTATCGAAAAATGGAGTGGGACTACCTTAGTTTTAAGTGGGCCTCAAGTAAACCGAGTATTAGAAGGTAATGTACGCCCAATGTCTGAGTATGGGTTAGATCCACCTCAAACTATCGCTAAAATCACCGAACGCACTGGGTTGATCCGAGAATTTTATATCGGCCATCAAACCCCTGACGGGGAAAACCAGTACGCCACTCTGTCCGACGATCCTCAATTATTCACAGTCCCCCAAGTTTGGGCACTTGTAATTAACAAACTCGCAACCAATCCACCTTATAAAACTGAATAAGTGGACCTGACAAAGTCTTAAATCTTCAAGAAATTCATTACTGCAGATTTCACATAGTAGAAGTCACCACCGAGTATCACATTACTCTTTTTCATTAGATTACTTACTATCCAAGAAAACTTCAAAAAGGGGATGTTTTGAAAGCAGAAATTTTCTCTATCGGCACCGAGCTATTAATGGGCGAGTTATCGGATACTAACGGCTCATGGATAGCTTCGAAACTTCCCCCTTTAGGAATACAGTTAGAATGGATGACTGTTGTAGGCGACGATTTGAATATGCTTACAGAAGCATTCAAACGTGGCATGACCAGATCAGATTTTATTTTCACTACGGGGGGACTAGGGCCGACGCAAGATGACCTTACCAGAGAAGCAATTGCAAACTCCATCGGTGAAGTACCAATAGTACAACCAGAAATAGTCGATAAGTTAAAGCAATACTTTGAAGGGCGCGGTACTCCCATGCCATCCCATAACATAAAACAAGCCCACCTAATTCCTTCGGCCCGTTTCATTGATAATCCCAATGGAACTGCGCCCGGATGGTGGACTACAAAAAACGACGTTACCATCATATGCATGCCTGGACCTCCAGGAGAAATGCATCCAATGTGGGAAAATGAAATAGAACCTACGCTACGAAACATTGTAGATGAAGAGGTAACTCTGACTCGCAATATAAAAACCCTTGGAATGTCTGAGTCCGCCATTGACGAAATAATCTCCGAATATTTTGGGAATGCTAATCCATATTTAGGGATATATTCAAAAGCGGACGGAATCCATCTTAGAATTATAGCTCGTGCTATTGACACCGAAACTGCCCAGAAATTAATCCATCCTGTGGAAAGAGCAATAGTAGAACGCCTCGGCCCATATATATGGGGATACGATGACGATACTCCTGAAATCTCAGTAGGTAGGGCTCTCTCTGATAGGAATATGACGCTTGCTATAGTAGATTCATGTACGGGAGGTTTCCTGTCTAACAATATAACAGACGTCCCTTCGAGTTCTGATTATTTCAAAGGGGGTGTCATTTCTCATAACCCTGCCTTATTACGACTGCTCGACGTCTCTACTGGAGACCAACTTCCAGATGAATTTATCAACCCACAGGTTACTGAGCAACTATCTGAATATATCAGGCAAAAGTTAGACACAGACTTCGGAATGGCAGTGGTAGGAGTACTGGGACCAAATGAACTCGATGGCAAACCGGTCGGACAAGTATACATATCCATTTCCAGTTCGAATGAAACACGTAATCTAGAAATAAAGCTGCCACCCAGAAGAATACAAGTGAAACGTAGAGCAGCAAATACTGCTCTTACGGAACTACTCAAAATGATTCCCTGATTTTTAAAGGCCCCGTAGGTCTATTACATAGTCAGTTTTCGATATAGCATAGGAAGTCTTTCTGGGAGTGCCCAAATATCACCTAAGACTTCGTAACTCAGATCTCCACACATCTGCTTCAAATAATCATGGCCAGTCTTGTCAACAGTTAGGCAGAACGGTGTTATATTTTTCCGTTTCGCCTCTTGTAGAGCCATATAAGTATCGTGTACTGCATATTCCTTCTCGACACCCTCTCTGCTATACCCTCTATCTTGGGGGCGACCATCACTTATTAAAAACAGAATCTTTTTACTTGATGGTTGTTTTTCTAATTTAGTAATCGCGTGTCGAACAGCAGATCCCATCCGAGTAGCATGTAACGGTGTTATTTTATCAATCCTACGTTTTATCTTTTCAGTAAAGCTTTCTTCTATGTCCTTAATAACATAGAACTCTACATTTTCTCTACCATAACCAGAAAACCCGTAGATACCATACGTATCGCCTATTGACTCCAAAGCCTGTATGAGAAGCGTGGTGCTTTCTTTTTCCAAATCGATTATACGTTTGTAATGTCTCCGCACGAGGCCTTCCCGTCTCCTACGCAACCACACCATATATTCCACTGGGTCGTCAGGGGCGTCTCGATCATCAACTGTGTTTCTACCTTCATCGATGGCCTCCGCAGTAGAAGCGCTCATATCCAGCAGGAACACTACTGAAACATCTCGTTCTATTTTATTTCTTCTCCAGTAAATCTTCTCATCCGGAGGTACATTCATTCTCACATCTGCCCATGCTTCTATGGCAGCATTTAGATCTATATCCTCGCCATCAACCAATCGATACGTTTTTTTGAACGTCTCCGGCATAATCAATTCAAACTGGCGTTTGACATGATTTAACAGCGAACCATAGGTTTTTAGTGATTCATTGTAGAAACCAGAGTCACCTTCATCAAGAATCTTTTCTTTTACAACACACCATCTGGGTTTGTAATCACCAGCTCTAAAATCCCATTCATCGTAGAGATATGCTTTCGGTTCCCTTGCCTCAAGTTCTCCTCCTTGATCATCGTCATGCAGAAGAGGACCATAACCTTCTCCTGCCTCTGAATCAGGAGGTGGAACACCTGCTTCCTTCATAATATTTTGGGCGAACATAGAGGTACTGTTACTGATATCGCCTTGCTCGGCATCAAGTTCTAGTTCTGCACTATCCTCGAGCATCTGCTCCAGTTGTTCTTGAGATAATGCTTCGCCTTCACCTTCTTGACCCTTATCACTCTGCAGCTTAGTAAGCAATTGAACCATTTCAGGTTTAAAGTCCCCTCTATAATCCACTGGTTCAGGTGATTCATAAGGGTTGCCTTCACCACCTTCTCCGCCTTCACCGTCTTGTTGGCCTGAGCTTAGCTTATCGAGTAACGATTCATACTCTTCTTCTGAAAAATCTCCTGGATCATCAAGATCCTCCGGTTGCCATTGGTCTTCTTCTTCTTCTTTGTTTTCTATACGATAGATAATCTCATATGCTCTTAAAGCTGCCTCCGACGTATCCTCAACGTTGGCATCAGTATCCCTTAGCATATGCAGGATTTGGGCCAAAGTTTTGGCTTCTTCTACATAATCACTAGGGACCATAAGATCATTGAACTGTTCCAAGCTCATGTGGATCAACAACTCCACTAAAGCCTGTTGTAGAGGTAATTCCTGAATGTCGGGTCGACCAGTTCTAGCTTCAATTTGGACCTTTTCGGAGGCTTGTCGTATGCCTGGATATTCCATTTTTATCCTATAATCCAAGCGGCAATCCTCTAAGACCGTAAACAAATCAAACGCTAGTTTGCGGTCGTCGAACAAATTAAGAAACCTTCCGATATCAGTGAATGCTTCAGCTTGATCACTAATATCGGGTGCTTCGTCACCCATATCACGCAGTAAGGTCGCCTGACGTTCTTTTTGATTATCTTCCAATTCGTTACGTCTCTGTTCATCAAAACAAACTGCCGGCTTTTCGAAGCTAAAACCGAAACTACCAAACTCTAGGTGTCCCACTTGATGAGTCGCAACAACCTTAAACCAAGCAAAATTCTCGTCCTTACGGGGATAATGATCTACCATAGGAGGGAGAAACACTTTAGTTCCATCTGTGGAGGCGGTATCTTCATCAACCCAGCCAATATTCTTATTAACTAACTCTTGTGTATCCAATACGTCTATAGTCGATCCCGACAGGGCACTACAGTAAAGTTTAACGACCCCTTTTATCCTCTCGAGTTCCAAACTAGAGGATAATGTTTCTAACATAGACTCCGATGTATTGGATTCAACTTTAAAGAATGCTATACCACTATCAGGGTTATCTTTTAACAACTGGACCCCGTGCTGGTACCAAGAATCAAGTTGACTCAATGTAATCCTGTTCAGCACCATATCTAGACTTTTAAGAAAGGGAGCCACTGCATCTGGTGAGACCGCCAGCAAACCTTCTGCAAGATCCATGATATGAGTCTGAGATCCTTGGGATACTTGACTGAGAGAAAGTGTTCCATCTGATAGGAATTTTGCGGTTTCCCTCAATCCTGTTTTTGCTAATCTTTCTCCCAATTTTAAGAATCTTCCAGTTTGACCTTCATCAATCTGCTGAAGTGCTCTAGGAGCTATCTCTAAGCACATCTTCACTTCGCGCCAGTTACTATCTGTAAGCGCTCTACACATAGACAAAAACGCCTCACGCTCCCTACCCATAGCGGGGAGTACGTCTCTTCCCAGAACCAGGCATTCCATACTCACGTCATAAGATTTATAGGATAACGATTCTATCAAAGACGCAAATACTTCCACGTCCCAAAACGGTAGGCTTCGTATAAGATCAGGACTGACTTCGAAAAACTTAGCTGATAAAGTGCTTGATTTCCACGTGCCCTTATACAAGCTTCGTCCGAGGCCTGCCCATCGTGGAATGTATTGAGGTCTAAGATTTCCAACTATCAACGGGCTAGCTTTAAAGAAAGAGACCGCTAATGCTGGAGAGTCTTCCGCCAAATAAGTTCCACATCGGGCCCATTGCATAAAGGAGGGAAAAGCTAATGCTCTAGCAACATGGGCTCCGACTTTGTAGTATTCGACAGCAGCCTCCCACGACCGGACAGTTTGTCCTGCTATCGATATACCTTCTTTAGCCCAGAGATTAAATTCCTCTTCACTAAATGCCGAATCCATCGATTCAGATGCTTCGTTATAAGCCTCAAGGACCGCTGGGGGAAATTTGCCGAGTTCTGTTTCTATTTCGCCGGGACTATTACTCAAAGAAATTCCTCCCTTTCTTACACCTCTTCAACAATCGTTAAAAATTGTTGGAGAATTTTGGCAGTGGCACCGAACACGAGATGATTACCGTATGCATAAGAACACGTGGTAACCGGTCCATCATCTACCCATTTTGTCTCAAATCTAAGATTAGCCTTATCTAACAATACCGCTAGAGGTGCTTCTACAACCTCAGCTATCTCAATTTCACTAGGCGTAAACGAATATGGGTACGGTATAGTGCCAACATAGACCTTGACTCCAAAATTACTGCGAGTGATTATGTCATCCAGTCGGCCTAATATCCTTACGTCTTCTCTTGAGATGCCCATTTCCTCTTCGGTCTCTCGAAGAGCCGTGGCAACAAAATCATTATCCTCAGGATCTCTAGCTCCCCCAGGAAATGACATCTCGCCTTTGTGGTGTTCTACTTGTTGAGACCTTTTATTAAGGAGAACGCAGTACTCCCCTTCTTTTTGGTACAGAAGAACCATAACAGCAGCAGGCATTAAGCCCTCGTCATCTACTTCCTGTGCTTCCCGTGCACCAAGGACCGTACTAAAGGATTCAAGGTTAAATCGGCCCATTGACCCTCTACTCGAAAATCGAGGATACTACTTCTTCGACACTTCTCTGAAGCTCTGCTTCATCCGTCAGCGTCCACACAATAGCTACCTGGCACGCTCTACGTGGTTCTATGCCTTGGGTCATTAATCTACCTGCGTAAATCAATAGCCTAGTACTGGCGCCTTCAGCCAAACCATGCTCCCGAAGATTACGAACTTTTTCACCCAATTTAGCTAAAGCTTCCGCTTGATCGGAAGTACACCCGCTTTCATTTTGAACTATTTCGGCTTCAACATCCGCAGGCGGATAATCAAACTCAATAGATATAAACCTTTGGCGAGTACTGTGTTTCAAATCTTTAAGTGCACTTTGATAATGCGGGTTGTATGATATGCATAATAGGAAACGATCATCAGCTTCCACTATTGAACCCGTCTTCTCTATAGGTAAAATCCGTCTATGGTCTGTCAGCGGGTGTATTAGAACAGTGGTATCTTTTCTTGCCTCGACAACTTCATCCAGATAAAGGATAGCTCCTGTCTTGACTGCCCTTGTCATAGGTCCGTCTATCCATCTGGTACCTTGCGCGTCCAATAAGTATCTGCCAACCAGATCACTGGCAGTAAGGTCTTCATGGCAAGCTATAGTAACCAGGGGCACTCGGACTTCTCCTTCATTAAGGGTTTGCCCCCCACTAGCAGTAAGCGAACGACCTAATTTCCAAGCCATGTACTCCACAAATCTAGTCTTTCCGCAGCCAGTAGGACCCTTAAGCAATACCGGTATATGTTGCTCGTATGCCGCCGTGAATAACTCCATCTCATCGCCGACCGGTCGGTAATAAGGTTCGCTTCGAACTAAGAATTCTTCTATTGCATATTCTTTAAACTGAGGTTCAGCCGATTCTACCATTACACCTTCCCAACTTTCGCTTTTATTCTGTCTTCCCAGAGGATTTTCACAGCGCTCCCCAGTGCAGACACGTCACCAGAATTGTCGACTTCCACGTCCGAACGCTTTAATCTTTCTTCTGTAGACATCTGTGATGTTATACGCTGTCTAGCTTCATCAGACGACAACCCGTTGCGGGACTTCAGGCGATCTACGATCATTTCGACAGGGGCACTAACGGTCCACACTTCATCAACCAACCGCTCCCACCCTGCCTCGAATAAAACCGCAGCCTCGACTATTACAACCTCGCTACCGTTATCACGAAATGAATCTAATTTCTTCTCTACGATATTCGCCATCCTTGGATGCATGATCTTGTTCAAACGATCCATCTCGGCCGGATCTGAAAACACAATAGATCCTAGTTTCTGACGATCTATATCACCACTCGGTTGCAAAACATCTTCGCCGAACGCTTCTACCACTGCAATCCAGGCTTCAGATTTCCAAGTATAAGCTTCATGGCCAACTTGGTCGGCACTTATTAGATTCGCTCCAAATTCTTCTAGTAAACGAGCTACTTCACTCTTGCCACTACCGATGCCACCAGTTACGCCTATGACTAACATTGCTCCCTCGACGCTGTCGTGCTCGAGACATTTTATCAAGGGGTATTAAGGTGGTCAACTAAGAGTATTAATCTAGTATTTCTATCTCGCCCCTCCGCTTAATAAATAATTCCTGAAGTTCTATAAATTTACTGCGATAGTCCGACGTATGGATGGGGTTAGTAGTCATGATTAGGGCATCTTCCCTATTATCCGAATAATAACCTTTGCGGATGCCTGCTGTACTAAAACCATATTTTTCATACAATCTTTGGGCTATAAAGTTAGACACTCGAACTTCCAAAGTAACTACGGTAGACCCATTCCTAGTGGCGGCCCGAACGCTACCTATCAGTAATAATTCACCAATCCCCTGTCCCCGATATTCTTCTCTTACAGCTATTTCCGTGATATGCGACTCGTTTCCTTGGAACCAGACCCCAACGTATCCTGCCAGCTTATTGCCATCTGAGTTTACCATTGTAGATTTTGATACTACATTTCTCGCAATTCGTACGAGTCTGTTTCGGAAAGTCTCCTTGCTACCGGCTTTATCTTCGATAATTGCAGGCAGATCATTGTCACCATCAACATTTTCAGCCGCTACTAAATAAGCCGAGTATCGATTGTTTAATTGTCGCCTAAAAGACGTACCTGGCCACAGTGGGGAGAAGGCTTCTCGTTCAATATCGACGACCTCATCGACATCCCCAGCCTCCATAGTACGAAGAATAACATCCATATAATTCCGACCTAACTACATTAAACCACTGTCTTTATAACTATGTGGGATCACTGCTATACAAAGCCATTTTACACATCTCAAATGTTGAACATCTATGCGTACCCTACGAGTATATCTGAGAGTTCTTTCGGTTTATGTAGAACGACTTGATGACACGAATCTATATCTATTATTTCAGCTCCTGGTATACGCTGAGCCATTGCCAACTGTTTTTTGGGAGAAACTAGCCTATCATCATTAAGTATTAGGTACGTAACAGGGCAAGGTATATCCATTACGGGAAGAGACACTCTTGTTTTTAAAGCCTTTAATGGGAGGGCGCCAAAATATCCTATATGCTCTACTACGTTCATAGCCTCCATAGTATTACAGAGGGATTTATTTATAACAGCCTTGGTAAATTTCACATCCCTACCAGTCACACTACTTATGAAGTCAGAATACCGTAGTTTATACCGGTTATGCCATGGAAGTTCTGACATTATATTTTTGCGGTCTCTGGGTATAATCCCAGCTACTAGTACAATTCGTGATGGCGGAGAATTAATCTGAGCGCTAGCCTGCAGAGCTATAGGCGCCGCGGTCCCATGAGCCACTAAAATTGGGGAGTTCATATTTTGGCGTTCGATTGTCTTTATTACAGCCTGCACACATTCCTCAAATTGCACTGTATTAGTATCCCCATCAAAATCCAAACCATGCCCTGGCAGGTCTAGTGGATACACCTTTCCTACGGATTTATGCGAGTACAATCTAGGTGGATGTTCTTTTGGAGAGGTCATATAACCCCAAACACTACGCCAGCTCCAGGCACCTTGCCCAGCCGCGTGAATTAACAAAAAATCTGTCACTTTCTTACCACCTGCACACTTTCTGCATGATTATTAGCACGGATATCATCAGACCCTTAAAGCCTCATTGAGAGATGCCATAAGCAACGTATCCTCCTCTTTAAGCACGGTCCTAGGGTCCAATAGAACCATATCGTCTTCTATTCTTGCGATAACCGGGGTTCTGTTACTGCGAAGTCGTTGCATCACGCCTTCAGTACCACCCAACAAAGAAGAACAATCGATAGATAAACACCAAGATGCCAAAGTTTCCCCAGGAAGACTCCCTCCGCCTACTGCTGATTTACTTGGTACGATCGTAGTGATTGACTCTAGACCTTTTCGCCATTTGCTTGCCCGTCTCTTTATAGAGTTTCCAGACTCAGAGATCATCTTCCATATCGGGATTTCAGACTCTGCTTCATTTTTAAGATAATGTGCCAAGGTGGCCGTCAGACTTGCCAAGCTCATCTTATCGATACGCATAGCTCTAGCTAAAGGATGTCTAGCCAGGATTTCTATGAGAGATTTAGTGCCTGTTATTATGCCAGCCTGCGGGCCACCTAGAAGTTTATCCCCCGAGAACATCACCAAGCCTACACCCGCTTTTATACTCTCTTGTGGAGTCGGTTCATGCGCCAACCCATATTTACTGGTATCCATCAAAGCCCCGCTTCCTACATCATGAATTACGGGGATATTATTGGCACGACCCAACGCCACTAAATCGACTGGATCTACATCGGCAGTAAATCCTTCTACTTTGAAATTACTTGAGTGTGCTTTAAGGAACAAACCTGTATCACTAGTTAATGCGTTTTCGTAATCCCTAACATAAGTCCTATTAGTAGTCCCCACATCTAT
>Ga0315338_1003008_pt1 | contig 15455 bp, 14 predicted proteins | sample ASW8metaG_FD_204518 | JGI IMG/M metagenome (GOLD analysis project Ga0315338, IMG submission 204518) | Ammonia-oxidizing marine archaeal communities from Monterey Bay, California, United States - ASW #8 | ecosystem: Environmental > Aquatic > Marine > Coastal | place: USA: California | collected... | reverse complement strand
CTGGCCACACCATTGGAAAATTCCCCAATTACATTACCTTTTTCATCAAACTCGAAAGTCCGAAGGTCACCGGGAGAGCGGCCGTCTTTCTGAAAGTCTGTATAAAAAAATTGCCTTCCAAGAGACCTGGTTTTTGAAAGATCCACCGTTATCGCGCTCGTTTGCCCATCGTTCCAAGTAACATCAACCGGCGTTGTTGTGCCAGCAGGCAGGGTGCCATCAGTTCCAAAGGTGAAGGCTTGTGTGGTGGTGGATGTCCCATTTTCGGGTGCGATACTTAATGTCCACTCCTGAGCGGCGGCGCCCTTTGTCCAGACAAAATCAAAGGTATTAAGTTCTCCAGTTGCAACGAAGACGCTGGCCTTAGCCTTCTCAATTTGGCCAGTATCTGCAGTGGCAGGAAGTGTAACTTGTAACTCTGCAGAGGTTGTCGCCGAGGCATCTGAAATAAACCCGAACTGATCCACTCTCATGGCTTCTGGATCCGCAGCAGAATTGATCACCCCTAATTCATTAGCGGGCCATCCTTGTACGAAGTGACCATTTTTGTCTACGAGAAAGGACTTATTGATTGTAAAGGAGATTGGATTTTCTCCTGTTTTACTTATCGTATCTATTGATCCATCTGCACGGACGAAACCGGAAATAGTTTCCTCGCCAAAATTCTTTAACTGAAATTGGCCATCTCTTGTGTAGAGTCTATCACCTGTTCCATCGCCTTCAGTGTTCAAAACAAAGAACCCCTTTCCGCTAATGCCAAGGTTGTTAGGATTGTCGGATGAGTTAAGCGGTCCTTGTTGTTCAATGTTATTAACACGTATTGGCACTATCCCCCCGACGTCCGAGTTGTCGAAAAAGGTCGTTGCGAGGGCTGTTCTGAACCTAACGTCGGTGGATTTATAACCACCCGTTCGCATGTTTGCGATGTTGTCCGAGATGGCTCCAAAGGCTGATGTCTGGGCCATCATGCCAGCTATGGGTGCCGACATTAATCCGTATAAAGCCATCGTTATGCTCTCCCACCGAAATTAGGTGCCGGTCATGCCGGCGATAAAATATTTATTTCCCTACCCTTTATTAAGCAATTTTAATGCCAATACAGATATTATGTTAAGAGCTTGATTTTTAATAAAAAATTATAGGAAATTTTGTATTACGTATGTTTGAAACGATTTGACCCGAGGAGATAGGCAATTTTTGCCAGATAGAATAGATGCTTTAATGTTAAGAAGCTTCCTAGTTCAGGTAATTCGGTTTATCATTTTTTTATGAAAATCCCAGAAGTAAAGAAGCCCCCCACACAGTCCTCCCGTAAAGCAAAAAAAGGCGAACCGGCAAGTGGCGTAAACTTTTCGGAACATTTTAGCCAGGCTTCGAAAATTTTCTCCGAAAAAGAAGTGTCTTCAAGAAATACGGCGGTTACAGGTATAAATTCGATCCTCACAGTTCAGGAAATTATTGATCAACCCGAGCGTGAGGAACGGAGGCAACAGGCGGAATGGGGTAACGACATTCTCGATTCCCTAGACGACATCCGTCATGGTTTATTGATTGGCGTTATACCGAAAGAACGTCTTGAGAACCTAGCTCAAAGGCTCAGGATGCGTAAGGCGAGAGTTAGTGACCCTCGACTGACCAAAATTATTGATGAAATCGAACTGCGTGCAGAAGTCGAATTGGCTAAGCTAAGCCGAAACATTTGATTTAAATAGCAACACTCGCCAATTTTAAGCAGTCACCTCACTATCCAGATGTTCCTAGAGCCGGTCACGTTGGTGGAAACTTCCTTGTCATGCGGAAGGGATGGTTGAAACATCGTTAGCTTTTAGTTTCAAAATGTTTGCAGTCTGAAATTAGATGTACTTAGAAAATTACTTTGTTTTCTTTATCAGGTATAAAGAAAGCTTGAGGGGCTTAAATTCAAAAACTATATTTCGCCGCCAGTATTAATGTTGCAATGGGAAGGCGATAAGACGTGATGGTGACGCTTCCGCCCGACTATAAACCGTCGGAAAAAGAAACATTTCTAAATGATCTACAGCTGGAGTATTTTCGCCAGAAACTGCTCCAGTGGCGCATGGAATTGCTTGAGGAGGTAAACGAGACCCGCACAAACCTTAAAGAAACCAGTTTGGTGGAACCTGACTTGGGTGTTAGGGCTTCTGTAGAAGCAGATCGTTCATTGGAGCTTCGTACTCGTGACAGGGCGAGAAAATTAATTTCCAAAATTGACGAAGCCCTGGCGAGAATAGAGGGCGGATCCTACGGTTATTGCGAGGAAACTAATGAACCAATCGGAATAAAGAGACTGGAGGCACGTCCAATTGCGACATTGAGCCTTGAAGCACAGGAGCGCCACGAGCGCATGGAAAAAACCTATCTCGCAGAGTAAATAGTGATAACATCGAAACGTAAACGCAGACAAAAAAAGAAGGCCGGTGGTATGCCACCGGCCTCAAGTTGTTCCAATTCTGATTGGAATTAGAACGGGAAAACTATGTCTATCATCCGAGTGCCGTAGCGAGGTTGTTGTAGATCGGATATTGTTCCTCGGCCACCGTAAGCGACACGCATTTCTGCTATTTTTGAGTGCCAAATTTCATTTTCTGAGTTTATATCTTCGGGTCGGATAACGCCTGTTACAAGAACTTCCCTGAGTTCAAAGTTTACTTTCAATTCCTGGCGAGCGAAAATAACGAAGTTACCGTTAGGTAAAACTTGCGTAATGATGGCGGCGAGCGTAATTTCTAGCTTCTCCGATCGGTCAATCGCACCATCACCTGAGGTGGCCCGTTTTGTTCCAAGACTTAAGGCAGATGCCGGGTTAAGCCCCTGAGGTAAAATCTTTGTAAACTCACTTTCCAAACCCAGGAGATTGGTAACATCTGCGTCCTCTGTGTCGTCCCTTGCCCCTGTGGTTTTATTAGCTAAGGCTGCGCTATCTTCAATTGACAATTTAACGGTTAGGATATCGCCCACGTCGCTGGCCCGTTGATCCCGAAAGAACGCGCGAGCACCAGGTCGCCAAAGAGAATTGGCCTTACGGACAACATTTTTTGGCATGGGCATCGGCATGCTCACTGGACGGTATTTCGGTCGGGCCGTTGGATTAGCTATTGCGCTGACTTGAGGTCCACTCTTCAATTCAGATAGGCGTGTGAACATGTTACAGGATGTCAAAAGGATTGCGGATACTATCAAAATGCTGAGCCTCAGAACGGCATAATGGCGCTTGGGCATTTATTCCTCCTAGTTTAGGGCGTTACGCTCGAGCAAAACGATAGCTACTTTGTTAACTCCGGTGACGCGGGCTTCGATCTTCTGTTTACTTTGAATGTTTTTAACTTGAACAGTATCTCCAATACTCCCTTCCTGGAGGGCTTTTCCTTGCGCTGTTAATCGCAGCAAGGGTGTGGTTAGGTTGATTGTTACTAGACTTCCCCTCTTGATTAGGATGGGTTTACGAATGTATGCATACCTGATTGGTGTATTTTTGGTGATTGTACGTTTTGCAGCCATACCTATTAGATCTTCTTCATCCATGACGATGTCTTTCGGAATTTTTGAGACGCGTACATTTATCCATTCGATATCATTTTGTCTGATTTCATTACCCCGACGCATCCTTTTGTTGACGACAGGAATTGTTTTCAATCGATGCACTCGGCCGTTAACTCTATATCTTTGGCCTGATGGGTCATTGGCGGGAGCTGTTAGGTTAGCGATGAAACGACCGCTTCCAGGTTCATATGCCAGATGTTCGATGCCTACCGACGCTAGCTGGTTAGTCGCGACGTGTATTTTGATTAAACGCCGCATCGTGATTTCAATTTTGCCGTCAACGCCTTTCTCACGAAGGGATGCAATGAGTGCATCCTCAATTTGATCACGGTATATTTGCTGACTGGCCCGCTCCACTATGACGCGAGTGGCAAGGCTCATCGGACGCCAGTCTATCTTGTATGCGCGTGCTACACGATATAGCCATTTTGCTTCGAACCTTGCCGTGTGACCGGGTTTTGGCGATCGAGCAATCCGCGTTGACGCTCTTTCATCAGAAATTCCAAAAAAATCTTCTAATGTGAGATATTCTGATTCAACAATGACGGAAGTTCTAAGCGATATTTCTCTGGGTGATATTTCTGTCGCCAATACCCCAGAACTAAGGAACACCCAAGTCGTCAGAATTATGGTGCCTATTCTACTCATTCCGAGCTCCTATTTAATTTGATTGAGGCTGCCCATCATTTCGTCAGAGGTCTTGATCACTTTGGAATTCATCTCATAGGCACGCTGCGCCGAAATCAGCTCGGAAACTTCAGAAACGGCATTTACGTTTGATGTTTCTAAAAAGCCTTGTAGCAATGTTCCGAAGCCTACCGCTCCGGCATTCCCGACAGTGGCTGTACCTGAGGCTGGAGATTCCAGGTATAAATTGTCACCTATTGCCTCTAAACCGGCATCATTGGGAAATGTTGCGAGTTGGATTTGGCCTGCGTTTACTGGTGCAATCTGCCCGCCTATTTTGACTAAAACTTCACCGGTTGAATTGATTGTTACGTCTAGCGCAGCCGGGTCGACAGTAATAGCTGGATCGAGAGGATTACCGTCATGCGATACAATATTACCTTCTGGGCTCAATTGAAAAGATCCATCCCTTGTGTAGCCTGTTGAGCCGTCGGGAAGTGTGATTTGCAAAAAACCAGTCCCTTGAATTGCTAAATCAAAGGTGTTGTCTGTCGCAGTTAGGTTGCCTTGTTCATGAATACGATAAACTGCAGCTAATTTGACGCCTAGACCTAACTGGACCCCCGAAGGAACTATCGTGCCTGCGTCAGATGAGGTTGATCCTACTCTCCTTAAATTCTGGTAGATTAGATCCTGAAATTCTGTGCGTCGCCTCATAAAACCCGTGGTATTCATATTGGCTATATTATTGGAGATGACCTCAACATTTTGTTGCTGAGCTAGCATCCCCGTTGCAGCAATATTTAAAGATCTCATTCTTCGGCCCTTTCGTATTTATCCATTTAAGCCCCTACCCGAGGTGCCAGTTGTTGGATCATTTTCTTTTGCCTTTGATCTTCCCGGTCGATGAAACTGCGAACACTGTCAAAGGCGCGGTGTGTCTCAATCATTTTGGATAATTCCAAAATTGGTTGTACGTTTGACCCCTCCAGTGCGCCCTGGATTATGACGGGATCATCCACATCCACTGGCGCGTCATTGGTATTCAGCAGACCTCCCGATTCCTTTTGAAGGTTTTGGGCTTTTTCGAATCTGACCAATCTGATCTGACCTAATTCCCCGTTATTGGTTGATACGGTGCCGTCTCGGGCAATACTGATATCAGTATCTTCCGGCGCGAAAACTAGAGGAACACCGGCTCCGGTCAGGACGGGGAACCCTTGTTGGTTCACCAATTGGCCTTGACTGTCGGTTTCAAATCGCCCGTTTCGCGTGTAGCGTTGACCATTGGGTGTTTCCACAACAAAAAAGCCGTCCTTCCTGATAGCGACGTCAAGGCTGTTTCCCGTCGTGTTAATTTGACCTTCAGAGAGATCTGTTATTTGCGCCACGTCTCTAGCGAACGATAATTTTACTGGAAGGAGGCGGTCACCGCCTTTCGATTTGACGAGATGTTCAACGAACAACATCTTTTCGCCTTTGAAACCTGTGGTGTTCATATTCGCCAAATTATTGGCGATTACGTCCATTTCACGTTTCAACGTGCCTTGACGCGACAGCGCAATTAATACTGAACTCTCCATTTTCCCGTTCCTTTTTTTATAAAGGATACTGTTGCAACGCTATATGCATTCACCGTGCCAGAGGAAATTGTTTATGTATAACAATGATTTAGGTGTATTCGTCCGCATGTTATGAGCATTTTATGAGCTGCGTTTTCGACCGGTGGGAAAAATTTTCCTGCTGATTATCGCCCGTATACCGACTTTACAAATGACACAATTCCCTGCGCAATATGCTATAGATGCCCCAGAATAATATTTCGAAAAGGAAAATATTTGGAAGAAATCACTCCTCAACTACTTATTAACTATCGAAACATATTCTCTTACAAATAAATGTGGTGCCAGAATATTTTCTGGGCTCAATAACAATTAGATTATTTGGTGATGGCGGAAGAAGAAGAGCTTGATGAAGAACCTGAAGGTGAAGACGGCGAAGAGGCGTCTTCATCTGGTGGGAAGAAAAAACTCCTAATTATTGTAGGTGCTGTAGTGCTGCTTTTGATTGGTGCTGCCGCTGCCGTATTTTTCAGCGGCATTTTAGATTCTGAGGAAACTGAGGAGGCGGCTGAAAAAGAGGTTAAGGAAGGTACCGAGGCTGAAATGGCAAAAAAGACCTATTTTGTCGATCTGGACGAGATGATAGTCAACCTAAATACAACCGAGCGACGTCAAAGTTTGCTTAAAATAAAGGTTTCCCTGGAAGTCGTCGAACAAAAAGATGTTGCAGTGGTACAGGAGTTAACGCCCCGAGTGGTTGATAATTTTCAGACTTATTTGCGTGAGTTAAGATTGGATGACCTGCGGGGATCTGCCGGAATGTACCGTTTGCGTGAAGAATTACTTACTCGAATAAACATAGCAGTTGAGCCAGCTAAGGTTAAAGCAGTTCTCTTTAAAGAGATGATTGTACAATAACGGTTGTGGTCGTGAAAGGTAACCTAGAATGACTTCACTACCTGGTGATGAAGAAGTAGATCAAGAAGCTACAGCTGAAGAAGAAATTGAAGCGCCCGAAAGTACGGGCGACCCGAACGGTGATAATCAAGATGATTTGGCGGCTGAATGGAATACAATGGTTGGCGATGAAGACGGGAACGAAAAAGTAGCTTCACCTGAAGACGCTTCCGATGCATCACGCGTTTTAAATCAGGATGAAATTGATAGCCTCCTTGGATTGTCCGAAGTTAAAGAAGGTGCTACCGATCAGTCCGGTCTTAGTACCATTCTTAATAGTGGAATGGTTTCCTCCGAGAGACTTCCAATGCTAGAGGTGGTTTTTGATCGACTTGTCAGGATGATGTCCACGTCATTAAGAAATTTTACTTCAGATAACGTTGAGGTTACGCTTGATAGTATAGATAGCCTTCGCTTTGGTGATTATTTGAACGCTTTGCCACTGCCAACGATGTTGGGGGTATTCAAAGCAGAAGAATGGGATAACTTAGGCCTAATATCTGTTGATAGCTCGCTTATCTATTCTACAGTTGACGTTTTGTTGGGAGGTCGCCGCGGTACCGCTGCTATGCGTGTAGAGGGGCGTCCCTTTACCACGATAGAACGTAATTTGGTAGAACGGATGGTGCATGTTGTCTTGGCTGATTTGAGCGCCGCCTTTGGTCCTTTGAGCCCCGTGACATTCCGATTTGACAGACTTGAAACTAACCCACGTTTTGCCACCATTTCTCGTCCTGGAAATGCGGTGGTTTTGGCCAAGCTTCGGATTGATATGGAAGACCGTGGCGGACGCCTTGAGGTCCTAATCCCCTACGCAACCCTCGAACCGATCAGGGAACTGTTGCTCCAAATGTTCATGGGTGAGAAATCTGGTGTCGGCGGGTCTATCTGGGAAACTCATTTGGCAGAAGAACTTTGGAAAACCGATATTGAACTGACAGCTGTTCTTGACGAGATGACTATGACACTTGGTAAGGTATTCGATTTCAAGGTGGGTTCTCAATTGCAACTGAATGCTGTGCCTGATTCAGTGATTGAGGTTCGCTGCGGTGATATCCCGATGTTTAGCGGTAAAATGGGTCGCAAGGGGGAAACAATCGCGGTCAGAATTAACGAACGATATAATAAAGATAGAACGATATAATAAAGATAGGACGAGCGAAAATTGGACATAATATTAGAGATTTTTCTTGCCGTACTTTTGTGTACGGCAATTGGCTATGGGATAATTCTTAATCGACGTATTAAAGAGTTACGCAAGGATCAGGACAACCTTGATAAGTTAGCTAAGAATTTTGCAAAGGCTACTTCCCGGGCAGAAGCCAGCATTCAACAATTAAAGGTGACGAGTGATGCCACGTCTCAGGCACTGGATCGAGCTATTAAACAAGCTAGTGGAATCCGCGAGGATCTGATGTATTTGATGGAGCGCGGAGAGAAGTTAGCGGACGTTCTTGAGCTAGGAATTAGATCAAAGGAAGGTCGGTCTCCTGTGGAAAGTGTTACTGTTAAAGGAAAGAAGATTTCTGCTCCCAAACAAGATTTTCAGGGTCCCGCCAAGGGCGAGGCGGAGCGGGAATTGATAAAGGCCCTAAGAGCAGTCAGATAGATGAAAATCTACTTTATAGATTACAAGTTGTTATGAAAATTTTGGGTAAAATTAGGCTAGTACCGGTTACAATCTTTGCGGCCACTCTAATGCTGACGATGAAGGTAGCTGATATCTTTGATGATTTTAATTTACAGAATATTCCCTTGCAACTCTCCAAAGCGGTGGCGCAAGATCAAACACCTAAGCCAAAAACGACCGCGCAAGATGAGAAGAAACCGCAACAAAAAGCTACTTCCGGAGCCAATAATGAAACCACGTCAACCGAAAAAGGTGAGGCTTCTGGAAAAGATGAAGACAATCCAGACAATGATCCCACATTGTTTACTCAGTCTGAGATTGATTTATTACAAGAGTTGTCGGACCGTCGGGAGCAAATAGAGAAAATGTCCAAACAAATTAGTTTGCGTGAGGGCCTTTTGAAGGCTGCTGAAAAGCGCATTACCAAGAGGGTTTCTGAACTTAAGCTGCTTCAGAAAACTATAAACGATCTTATTAAAACTCATGATGATCAGCAAGAGACTAAAATGGCAAGCCTCGTTAAGATTTATGAAGCCATGAAACCTAAGGATGCAGCCCGCATATTCGAGCAGCTAGATTTAGATACCCTATTGATAGTAGCGGAGCGAATGAAAGAACGTAAACTTGCACCCGTTATGGCCCAAATGAACCCTGAAAAAGCAAAGGACGTAACCGTAGAGCTCTCACGGTTACGTGAACTTCCACTTCCAGGCACTCTTGTTGTTAACTGACTTATTTATGCAGCTTAATTTTGCTGCAAGGGTATGAATATTTAGAACAAGGGGCGTTGGAATTTTGGATAAAGAGACGACGCTACTATCCCGGTTGTAAACATTATAAGTGAGCAGATTTATAATTTGGAAACTCTTTTAATCGGGTTTTATTCAAGGGTAAACAACATTCCAAGTCGTTCAAAAAGTTTACTCAACGCTTTTATTTACAAAGTTGAAAGAAAAGTCATCTCTGATTATTTATTTAAACTGATCGTCAATGAATGAAGTGTAATTTGATACCGGTAGTTCCTAGATTTGCGTTCGTGGGAATTAGATAATTAAGGGGATGGATGTGAAGGGTAGCCGAAAATGACGTCCTCGCCTGGTGACGACGACCTAGAAGTAGAAAAAGTTTCAATTGCAGGTGAAGCTCCCTTACCATCGGATCCGATCGGTAGTCGTACCGAAAGCCAAAATGGATTGTCGGAAAATGGTGATGATAGGGGCCAAGAAAGTCCTGCCAATGATGGAGAAGAGAGTGGAACCGGCAGTCAAGAGAATGACGGATCCAATCTATCGGTTTTTCCGGGAGCTCAACAATCTTCAAATAACCTCGGTCAGGTCAAAGAAAAAAAAGAGGAATATTCGTCATCAGATTCTTCAGTAGTTCAATTTTTAGCGCTCTACCTATTGGTATTGGCCTTTTTTATTTGGCTAGTGTCGCTTGCGCGTTTTGACGGTGTTAAATCACTTGCCGTGATCCAGGGCTTGAAATCAACATTTGAGACTAAGGAGATGGAAAAGGATGTATCTCAACTGCAAACTTTAATCAGATCCAAAGTTACCTCTTCAAAACAGTTTGAGGATAGCATTAGTGGGCTATTTTCAACGCTCTTAGGCGTCGAAAAAGTCGAGGCGCCGACGCCGGGAAGGACAATGAGAGTTGTTATGAATGCCGATACCTTATTTGAGTCTGAAAAAACAAAAATAAAAAAATTTAACTTTGCTTTTATGGACAGGGTAATTGCATCATTAAGTAACCGTCCTCCGGGATATCATTTTGATATGGAATTTATCATCGGTTCCGATGAGGACGCCAGTGGCTATGGTACTCTCCCGGTCAACCAGACCCTTCAGATGGCGAGAGCAGGAGTTTTTGTTAGGAGTATGCTAGCCAGAGGTGCTCCACCGGATACGCTTTCTGTAGGTATTCGCAAGGGTAATCCCAACACCGTCACGCTCTGGTTTTATATTAGATCACCTGAGGAGGTAAATGCTTACTATGAGGAGTTAAAAAATCCCGCCAATACTGGGCCCAACGGCGATACTTTGGAGGAAACAATCAAAGAAGGGGCTGCCAGTGGCGGATAGCAGTGCGGCTACCCAGAAAGACACAAGCGTTGCCTGGATACTTATTTTCACCGATATGGTGGCGTTATTATTGAGCTTTTTCGTAATGCTGTTTTCCATGTCTGCAGTGCCGGTGAATGAATGGGAAACGACTATCGATATTCTGGAGGAAGCTCTCAATCTAACTTCGGAGGAAGAAAAGGATCCCACAGAGGATTACAATATCTCGTCCGTTTTACTTGAACGCGCGAGGACCAACGTAAACTACCTCTTGCCGATCATTGAGCCCAAGATCAAGCAAGACGAGATAATTAAGGACAGTCCGATTATCCTTTTGGATGACAGGATTGTAATTTCACTGTCGGGAGATCTTCTCTTTGCTCCTGGGAAAACTGAGTTGACCAAAAAAGCGAGAAAAGCGCTATTTAACTTGGGTGGTGTACTACGAAACATACGAAATACCATTGGAGTCTACGGCTACAGTGAAGATGAAATCTTCGATAGAGACAAATATTCTTCTGATTGGGAATTATCTTTGGCTAGAGCGGTTTCCGTAGCCAACGAGCTTAAGAGAGCGGGTTATATGGAGGAAATACTGAGCTTTGGATATGGGGGTGCACGTTCATTCAGGCTTGCAAGTGTATCTAAAGATCGTCGCCAGAGCCTATCACGGAGGGTGGATATTGTGATCATGTCCATCCGTGGTTTGAAATGACTTATAACCTGAAAAAAAGTACCACTGTTAGTTTGTTGGTGGCATTGGGATTATTTGTCGGGGCAGCGCCAACCCTGGCAGATCCAGTTGTTATAGAGGAAACCCCGAAAGATGGATTTGCTAGGATAAAATTTATTTGGCCATCGCCGGTACCATTTATAGCCAGGATCGTCGACAGACAACTTAAAGTCAGTTTTGCCCGCCCAATTGACTCAGATTTTGAGAGCTTGCCCGGTAAATTGATTGACTATATTGGACGTCCACGACTCAGTAATGGGGGTACGACCCTTACCCTGCCTACAAAAAATGATTATGGCTTAAATTTTAATTCAAGGGGTCGCGTAGTCATCATAGATCTTGTTGACCTAAAGTCTCCACCTTCCGCTCGCTCGCGGCCTGTTCCGATAGTAAAATCAATTGAAAAAGTCGAGATTCGGACCGGACAACATAGTGACTATGGTCGACTTGTCTTCGATTGGAAGAAGAAGGTTCCATATACACTTCTTCGCCAAGGAAATCGAGCAACTCTCAAATTTGGAAGGGCGGCAAATATAAACGTTTCAAATTTTAAGAAACGCCCCATAAATAATGTCGATAGCTTCCATAGTGAGATACAGGGTGACAAAACAATCGTTAAATTTAAGTTACCCATAAAATCCCGATTACGAGACTTTAGTAGCGGCTCAAAAGTGGTTGTGGATATATTGAGCCTTCGCGTGAAAGAGAACACTGTTGCAGGCTCTAAAATATTGACAAAAAATCAACCACAAGCTTCTAAAAAAGTTATAGAGAGGGTTGGTTTTGTTGGGAGACAATCTTCTAAATCTCCGCTTTTGATCTCCCGTTCAATTAGAAACCAGGCAAACACGCCTCTTCCCAAAACCTCCTCTTTGATTAACGCTGATCCTGGAGTACCGACCACTTTCAAACTGGGTAAAAGATCCACTAAATCAGGTAGGCCCCAAATTTCTCTTGGTATTTCACGTGCTAAAGCACAAACAGCGGCACCTAAGGTGCTGTCACCGGCTGGACCTGATGGCGGGAAGGAGATTGTAACCGTTCGCCTGGGTTGGGATGAGCCTGTAGCTGCTGCAGTGTTCAGGCGTGCCGGGGCCTTATGGATAGTATTTGATAAAGCCAAGAGATTTGATGTTGAAAAGATTAAGGAACAAGCAAAAAAAGCGGTTTTATCTTTGGATCAGGTTTCCGCTCCAAGAGGAACCTTCCTTCGGTTGTCGACATCCCCGGGCATGAACCCAAGCATTAGGCGGGATGGATACGCGTGGGTTCTCGATTTTAAAAAACAACCAATGGCAGCTCAAACGCCCATTGAGGCAAAATTACAAAGGACCTTAGCCTCTGGTCCACGCATATTTTTGCCCATGGTACAAGCTGGCGAAGCTCTGCCATTTCACGATGCCTCCATAGGTGACAATCTGGTTATTGTTCCCATCATTCCATTATCAAATGGTATAAATAAGCGCTATTCATATCCTGAGGTCCGGATATTACCGACCTTACAGGGATTTGTAATTCAACCGAGAATTGACGATGTGATGGTTAGGTCTACCTCCAAAGGTGTGCAGATTTATTCTGCCAGCAAATTATCACTTTCACCACCTGATCCAAAGGCAGAAGCTAAATCAAGGATCAGAACCCTCAGTGCGATGAAAAGAATTTTTAGATCAGATGTTTGGCGTTTAGCCCGTTTGGAGGGCATGAAAGAATTTAATCAGACCCGTCAAGAATTGATGGCCCAGATTGCTAACTCCCGTGGTAACGCGAAGCAAAATGCCCGTATTGTATTAGCACAATATTTGTTTGGTCAAAATTTTGGATATGAAACCTTGGGTGTTTTACGACGGATACGGAATGCAAATCCCGGTATTGAAAGCTCTGCGGGCTTTCGGCTTCTAAGGGGAGGTTCCAAGTTTCTGATTGGACGTTATGAGGAAGCAGATAAAGACCTCGGCCATCTTTCTTTAAATGAAAGCGATGAAGGACAGTTCTGGCGTGCCATAAATCAAGCCGGTAGGGGCGCTTTGGTTGCAGCATCTGGAGTGTTAAAAAAGACTGGAAAAATAATTCTCTCGTATCCTAAGCGTATCAAAATTCCTTTAGGGCTGTTGATAGCCGAGGCGGCGGTCAGGGCGGGGGATGTGGAGTTTGCGACAAATTACCTTCAGATGATCTCAGAGGATGAACCTACCGATAAGGAAGTTGACCAGCTGGCGCTTGTCGAAGGTAAATTACAGCAACTCGTTGGCGAGTTCGATGCTGCAGTTGAGGCTTGGGGATCAGCAGCAGAGGGTGAACATCGTCCGAGTGTGATTCAGGCAATTTTTAGAAAGGTAGACCTTGACCTGTCAAGAAAGGTGATCAAAGCCAAGAAAGCAATCGAAGAATTAGAACGTATCCGGTTTTCGTGGAGGGGAGATGATATAGAATTAAAAATTCTCCGTAAGCTTGGACGTCTCTATTTTGAAGTGGAGGACTACCGTAATGGTCTTAGAACATTACGTTCAGCCGCTTCCCATTTTGGAGCCCATCCCGATGCCCCAAAAATAGCAGAAGAAATGTCGGGTGCATTCGTGGATCTTTATTTAAAGGATGTTGCTGACAGTATGTCGGCGGTGAAAGCAATTGCTCTCTTTGAGGAATTTAAGGAGCTTACCCCTGCAGGTGAACAAGGTAACGTAATGATACAAAAACTCGCTGATCGCCTAGCACAAGTAGATCTGTTGGAAAAGGCCGCAAATTTACTTACGCTGCAAGTCGAATTCCGCCTCCAGGGTGAAGAAAAGGCGCGGGTAGGTGCACGTCTGGCAACCATTCGTCTCCTCAACAAACAGCCAGGGCTTGCGGCTGATGCAATAACCAACTCTGATGAAACGGATATTCCTCCGTTCCTGGAGTCTCAGCGTAGGCAACTTCTGGCCCGTTCATACATTGATCAAGGCCTTGAAAATAAAGCTTTAGGCGTTTTGGATGCGGATAACAGTCGATATGCAGATCTTTTGCGTACAGAAGTTTATTGGAAAGCACAAGCTTGGCCACAGGCGTCCCGCGCTCTTCAACGGCTGATTAAGGCAATCGGAGCGAAGCCTAATCAGAAGCTTAACGAACGTCAGGCGTTATTTGTGGTTAATAGAGCGGTTGCTATGGCGCTAGGGGGTGATGAAAGAGGAACCGCCAAATTGGTGCGCGATTTTGGGGCGGCTATGGGACAAACTAGCTTTCAAGATGCCTTCAGACTAATAGCGTCACCTGACGCTACTGGTTTGGTAGATTTTCGTTCAGTCGCTGATAAGGTCACGACTGTTAGTAATTTTGATAAATTTATGGCCTCTTATGAGAAGAATTCAAAGGATGGAAAGCTCAGCAAAATAAACTAACTTTAATCTATTAATCTGGGTTTGCATTCCATAGGATGTCTTATTTAAAAGTACGGGTTAAGACCTATGCATATTTTATAGGTCCCCACTAAATAAAATCTCACAAAATATCTATTAAATAGAGCGTTTTTTAAATAATGCAGTAAAGGCACTCAATGTATGGTGGAACAATTTTTACAGGGTCACGGGCAAATTACGGAAAAGGGGAAGGTTTTTTCATCAAAAATAATTGTTTCTGGTTCAACGCCCGTCAACGATTATTTTGTTGAGAAGGATGGTCAGCGATTTGCTGGGATACATCTGTTGATTGATTTTTGGGAAGCCAAGAACCTAACAAACCGAATTACTGTGGAGAACGCACTACGGGAGGCCGCAATTTCTGCCAATGCCACGGCAATCAACCTGCAACTAAACCAATACTTAGAAAATGGAGGCATATCAGGCATACTCGTACTGGTGGGGTCACATATCAGTATCCACATGTGGCCTGAAAGATCATTCGCTGCTATTGACATTTTTATGTGTGGTGATTGTAACCCGTACGAATGTATAGCTGTTCTGAAAAAGGCTTTTGAGCCAGGAAATACTACCTTACTGGAGCGCCGCAGGGGTCTTCTACCATGAGGTGGTTTGATGAATTGCTTTATTCTGATCGGAGTAGTCCAGGGTATATCCAGAGGTTTAAGGTCGACAAGGTTCTTAAAGAGATCAAGACTAAGCACCAGCAACTGCTGATTTTCGAAACGCCATATTTTGGTCGGGTACTCGTAATAGATGGAGTGGTTCAGACTACCGAAAAAGATGAATTTGCTTACCACGAAATGCTTTCACATGTTCCTATCCTTGCCCATGGAAAGGTAAAAAATGTTTTGATTGTGGGTGGTGGGGATGGCGGTGTATTGAAACAAGTGCTACGTCATCGAGGGATATCTAATATTACAGTAG
>Ga0315338_1003007_pt1 | contig 15460 bp, 22 predicted proteins | sample ASW8metaG_FD_204518 | JGI IMG/M metagenome (GOLD analysis project Ga0315338, IMG submission 204518) | Ammonia-oxidizing marine archaeal communities from Monterey Bay, California, United States - ASW #8 | ecosystem: Environmental > Aquatic > Marine > Coastal | place: USA: California | collected... | reverse complement strand
GAAAGAAAGGCCAGAAGCCAACGTGTAGTAAGTGCGGAATAAAGGGCCATACTAAAAGAGTATGCAGCTTTGATAAAGTAATGGCATGCCGACGTAACGGATTCAAGTAAAGGGAGAAGGGTACGCCCAGCCAACTTAACACAAGCCCTGTTTGCTGTTATAGCAGGGCAGATATAAACAAAGCAGATAGGCAAAGCGGAAAGCCGAGCAAGCCGCACAGGGCGTACCCCCTCCCCCCCCTCTCTCCCCGGAAGGTAAGTCCCTGTAATCCTTAGGGTTATGGGCTGGACTAGATACACGCTCTATAGCGCTAAGAGAAAATGCGAGATTTTGGACCTAACCTTAAGCCCTTGAAAATATTGACGGTTTAAAAAAAACACAGCAAAAAATTGCCAGATTTCTAGTTAAGGTAATGAAGCTTGAAATCGGAGATCTTGTATTTTGCCACACAATAGGCAACAAAATGGGTTGGAGACTTAACCAGATAGGTGTAGTTGTAGCTAGCTCCAAGAAGGACACGAGATACCGCACATTCCTTAGTTCAGGTGGCTATGACGAATTCACGACATTAGACATAGAGAACGGCAATGTTGAATTAATAGCAAAAGCAAACGGAGAGAAGGTAAAGCTCAGCAAAGACCTTGAAGTGATCCCAAACTACATGAGAAAGCTACATGAAGCATCAGAGAACATCGATGAGGGTATGATTGAGAGAACCTTTAACCAGAGAGCAGTTATTAACAATAAGTTAGATAGAATGGTAAAGAAACGTAAGCGACGAATTCAGCGACCCGGACATTAGTGAGGTTATATAATGGATAAAGATCGAAAAGAGCAAGTTAAGTACGATATGGCAGAGGCTCTTAAAGACCTATTAGCATATGCGGCAGTGGGGTTTATCTTAGCAACGTTTATTTCAGCGATGTGTTGCGCGCACTGGCGGCTTCCTGATCGCACTAAGTGTGTTACCCCATGGGAAGAAAGAAAAGATTGTATTAGTAATAAAGAGTGCGGTTATGATCAGCTTTGCGCTAAGAGAGGCTTTGCTATAGGCAAGTGCACGTTGATCGATTGTTGCGATCCTTGGCGTGGGCAACCCGGCATCAAAAGCGGATACGACTGGTGCACTCAAGTAGAACTTGACAATGATACAGAAACGCGCTATACTTATTAAGTGACAATCGTAATGCAGATACTACTAGGACTTCTAATTGCCAATTTTTATGAATGGGCTATTCATCGTTTCCTTTTACATGGGCTAGGAAAGAATAAGCGTAGTTTCTGGCATTTCCATTGGGAGCATCATAATATTGTACGTACTAGCCATGGTTACGATGATACCTTTTTGGATAATGGTTACTTTAAGGAAAAGCTAAGCTTATTCTTTTTAGGTCTTGTGCATAGCCCTATAGCGCTCTGGTATCCAACTCTGGCCGCTACAATGGGGGTTTACTTGTTCGCATATTACTTTATTCATATGAAGGCTCACTTAGACCCTGAGTGGGCGCGTAGATGGGTACCATGGCATTGGGACCATCACATGGGCAAAAACCAAGATAAGAACTGGTGCATAGTATTCCCTTTATGTGACCATATCTTTAGAACAAGGGAAAAATATTTTCGGTCTGAGTTCTCATAATGTATAATGACTCGCTTCAAATCAAAATCGCTGCTGTTGCTGCTGAGCTAAATCACACTCTCCCAAAAGAGATATCAATGTATGAGATTCTATATTGCTCTAAGCTCTTAGTTGAAGACTTCAACAATATACACTCTGCTTATACCGAAGAAGCTCGTTTAAAGCTTTTAAATTAAGCAAAAAATTTTCGGAAAAGGTTTTAAGACCACTTATGGTCAATGACGTCCATCTCTTTTGTGACGCGAGCCCCGCCGCTGCCGGTGTCCGGGTTGCTACCCATTGAGGTTACTAAATCTGTTACGTCGACGTCTTTTGTTACTTCATCCCAAGATGAGACCTCGTTTTTAACCTTGATGATTTCTTCGACTAGAAGGTTGTTAATTTCGACTTGTTGTCGACAAAAGTTGGAAGCTTCTTCTAAGCCATCTTCTAGGTCTTCAACTCTGTTTTTGCTAGCTGACCTTAATATTGACAAAGAAAGTGCAATTAAGGAAAGTCCGCCGGAAGCTATTAGTAACCACATGTCCATATGATTAAGTATGTTGTAGATATATTTATTCGTGTTCTACCGACTATTTATTGGGGAATGACGTGTGATTTTTACATTGGAGATCTGGTTGAGATAATGTGGATCGGGGAGGGAACAGCAGTGTTCCCATGGACAGAAACCCCGGTTCCGGGTATCTATTTGGGTACAATGGAATTCACCCATTATATTGGTCCAGAGGAAAAAGTGAAAGATGTATGTCACAAAGTTTGGTCAATGGGGAAGGTACGATATATTAATACCATCGAAGAAATAAGACTTTTGTCTACCTTAGGAAAGGATAGAGATATTTAATACTATTTATTGTTGGAGTTTATGATGAAGTTAACGAAGAGTAACCTACAAGAAGCAATTGAGAGGGCCTTAATTGAAGAAGCGATTGCCGACGTTTTTAACGAAGACACAGCAGAGCTTTTAGATGATACAGACCTTATCGATGCAGTTAAAGATCCCAAGCTTAAGAAAAAGCTAGCTAAAATGATGTCTAATCCAGACAGTAAAGATTACGTTCAACAGATGAAAGTTAACTATATGCGCGGTAAGATCGACGACAAAACATTGGCGTGGGTTGTCGACAACTTTACAAAGGTTAGTCCAAATGATCCTAGCGAGGCACCTTATAAAGATGCGTTTAAACAGCTTGCAAAAGAATTAGATATTGAAACTAATATTACCGGCAAGATGGCGAATATGACCAAACGTGCAAAGAAGGCTTCACTAATATCAACCTTATCGAGACTTCGAAGTATGAATAGAAAGATAGATAAAAAACATATTCCAGCTATTGCAAAAATGCTTCGTAGAGGTAACTTCTCAAAAGAAGAGTTGCTTGCTATTTCGAAATTCCTGATTGGTAAAAAGGTTGTCGCAGAAGCTCAAATGGAGCTTGTTGTAGAGTCTTATTATGCGATTGATGTTGATCAACCCTTATCCGTCGAGGCGGTTGCAGCGAACTGGAATGGCGGAGAGAAGCCATATGATGAAGCAGAATATCACGCAATCTATCCTTTAGAAGATGTCTTGGAATATAGAAATTTAGACTGGATGGAAGAAGCAGAAGTAAAATCACCAGAAGAATATAATAAAGTCTTGCAAAATGTGCAAGAACTTGGTAGAATAGAACCAGTGGTTATTCACGTAGGCATTAACGGACAAGCAGTCGTTGCAGACGGTAACAACAGATTAGCGGTAGCTCAGCAAACAAATATTAAAGAGGTACCGGTTAAGTTTGTGTTCCTGCAAGACGCTGTTAGAAAAGCTAACAAGATTACTCTTGAACCGGCTGAGATTCACACGCCTACTGAAGAAACTGAAAAAGATAGCTATTATATGAGGTAAAAATGAAGAGCTTTTGTAGTCCAAATGGACAAGTCGTGGTTGAATTTAAAGATGGGTTAATTGAACTGTATTATAAAGGTAAGACCTTTGAGATCCATCAAGGTAGTACTGATCTAACATTTAAAGAAAGGAAAGCTTCTGCAGAAGACTTTAAAGAGCCCCCTTACGCAAATTCTTGGGATTATCACACATATGTGAAGAGCGAGGATTGTGACGGTTAATCAAAAGATTGACTAGTTATAGGAAAGGTTCGTACAGATGAAAGTTTATAAGTCAGATTTAGCTAAAATGATTCTAGAGGTTCTCGGTGAGACTGAGGATGAATTCGAAGATAAAGACGCATCGTCCTTCCCATTCAGAATCTTTTGCGATATGGATGGAGTGCTTGTTGACCTAGCAGGAGGAATTCTTGCAGCAGCAAAGCAGAACTCAGAGGATCCTAGACAACGCGCAGCCGTTATGAAGATTATAAGTAGCGACGACGTGTGGAGCACCCATAAGGGTAATAAAAAATTGGAAACTGGATTGAAGTTCATGCACGATCTTCTAGCTGAAAATGAGAATTTCTGGGCTACTCTCCCTGCTCAAAAGGACGCTATGGAATTGTGGTCTTTCATATCAGGATTCGATCCTTTTATCTTGTCTCATCCGTGGGACGAGGATTCTGCAGCAGGTAAGAGAGTGTGGTTAGCCGGAGGATCGATTAATCCCTCGCCTGACCAAACAAAAGTTATCTTAACTGGTGATAAGCACAACTATGCTATCAACAAAACTACCGGTGCTCCCAACATCCTTATCGACGATATGGAGAGGTATGTCGGACCATGGAAAAGTGCTGGTGGAATCGCCATTCATCACACCTCTGCAGCTAAAAGCATTAAAGAGCTTAAAACCATCATGGAGAATCATAAAAATGGACAAAAGTTGTAAAATTAGGGCCGGCTTGCTGGCTATGTCATTAGCCATAATCTTTTTGGTATTCTTTTTAGTTTCCATCGAGGCCGCTTGGAGCGCCCCATCAACTAAATCAAAATTCTACGACTTCTCAGATCAATTGATCGATGGTGAAATCAAAAAGCCAACTGCTTTATATATGGATACTAGGCAAGAGGTTAAGTTTCAAAGACTTTTGAAGCTAAAAAGAAACTTTCTTGGCCCTTACCTTAATAAAACAGCCCGAGACAGAGTTTTCAAATGAAAATGCGCTTTTTCAAAGAAAGAGTCCTTGCGACACTCGTTATGTTGACTCTGCTCTTTGCTTGCGCAGCAATAGACAGCACAATTCGCACAAAAGGGACATCTCAAGTAGAAAAACAAGAAGAAGTCATTGTTATTCTCTATTCTACAGAGTGGTGCCATTGGTGCAAGACAGCAAAAGCGTTTATGAGGGATAATAATATTAAATTTATTGAAAAAGACCCGAATAAAGCTAAAGATTTTAAAGAATTAACCGATTTAGCTATAAAAACAGGTGTAGATCTTGAAAAACTCAACGCTGTTCCCCTTTTTATTATAAAAAGTAAAATAATCATAGGATTTAACCCTAAAGAGATACTATGTATGGTGTCTAATAAAGATTGTAAGACTAATTTTACCAGATCAATGCAATCTTTCTAATATAGGGGACGCAAAGTGATGGATTATTTCGTTGTTTCTAAAAGTCACAAAGGTTTAGCCGAAGTGATATCTAAAATATTTGAATACGACAAGAACGTTAAGGTTATTTACGATAGAAGAGAAGGACAGCAAGATAATGTTCATCAGTTTGACCGAAGAACCCTTAACAAGTTTGACAAAATAAACTAAAATTATACTACACTAACAAATAGGAGTATATAATGTCAGTCGTGAATACATCAAACGAAGCAGTTTCCTTGCTAATTCAAGGGGTTCAGCTAGCTCAACAGAGGGGCGCTTTCCAGCTTGAAGAAGCTAGTCTGCTGTCTGACGCCGTATCTTTCTTAAACGGCTCGCAAACGACGCCTGAGAGCCTTGTTGAGACGGGTACAGACACAACAGACGACACTGAAGCTGTAGAAACTACAGAAACGGATGATGATTAAAGTCCTGTCCTTGTGTGCGGCGCTGTTAGCACCAGAATCTTCGGGCCAAGATCCCCACGGAAGGTCAGCGCACTTAGAATTAGACGCAGATTTCAATACTTCGTACTCTGCATGCATTGCTACACTTAAACAAGCTAGGAAATACAAGATAGATCCCTTTGTTTCTGCAGCACTGATGTATCGAACTACAAAGTTTTCACCGAAATTAGCAAAATCATCTTCAATTTTCAGAAGAATCTCTGAAAACTATGGTTGTCAAAGTCATTCTGCACAGTTCATTAAAAGCTCGTGTAGTCCTTTTATGCTTTTTGCTCCAAGTTTTGTAACAATCCTTGAAAAAAGCAAAAGACATGTGTCGGCACCTGAAAATTACAGGACGTCTTTAAGGAGATTCTTACGAAATGACAGAAAATCGGCAAGAATTGTTGAAAATATGGCAAAACGCTTTGCAGATGTTTATTCTCGAACTCATTCAGGCTTTGTCTGGCGTAGTCCGTTCCAAGCAGAAGGAGAATTTGATGAAGAAGCTGATCAACTCTTCCATGATTTGAACCAACCCCAACCATACGACTCTCATGTTTCTAATTTACATCGACAAATGGAAGGAGAGATTCAAATTTTGCATGCAATTTTTGGAAATCACTACAGAATTGAAGCTACAGCCAATAATAATCAGATTCCAGAGTATCTTATCCATGTAGACTACCAGAATTTAAAACAATTCCTTTGGTACATAGCTGGAAACACGGCTGGACCGTATAAACCAACGTCTTTGCAGGAGTATGATGGCCAAAGGTTTGTTTTGCAGTTTAGATCGCCTAGAATGAGGGTTATTTTGAGTCCCATGGGAGTGAATTTATTCAGTATAATGATAAAATGGTAAAATAAGCAACTTTTTCCACTAGTTATTTTTAGAGGATAACTGTATGTGGGATTTTTTGAAATTCTTAAGAGAATTTAAGAAGCCAAAAGTGGCAAACGAACAAAAACGTCCATTTTTACAGATTAGAAAACCTAAACCTCTCCAAAAAAAGACAAAAGTCGAAGAAGAATCGAAAGTGATCGTAATTGACTTGGTGGATGAAGAATGTCCAACCGAAGAATAATAACACTTATATATCTTTTGGTTGTCTTAAACATTATGGACGCTTCTGTTACAATTATGTCCATAAACGCTGGCATTGCTGAGGAAATTAACCCTATTATGGCGTTTTTCTTAGAAAAACACGTATTATGGTTCATTTTGGTCAAGTTTGCGGCTGTTTTTGGAGCTTGTTATGTTTTTTGGACTCTTAGGGCTGAAAAAACAGCACAATTAGGTCTAAAAATATCCGTTGGAGCTTATTTGTTACTTTTATCCTACTTTTGTATAGAACTCCTATAGTTACTAATATAGATGTATAAAACCTTGAAATATTTGCTGTTTTTCTTAATTTCGGCCTGTGGGACGATGGATTTCGCCCCTTCGCCGACAAAACAGCCATTAGAGGACACTCAAACGTTGCCTCCGCCAATACCTGATGTATTTACGTTACTTGACATCCCAATTCACGACCCATTAGCTGATTTCACAGCAGAGTACAAAGATAGTTGTCTAACAAAAGTATTTTTGAGATGCCCTCCTTATACTGAGTATTGGATTGCGGAAGCTTGGATGGATGTTTGCGATGGTAACGCCATTATTGATATAGCAAATTGCAAATGGAAACATGATTGCGATCCTCTAGATCCTATGATTGTCAATAATCAGCCATGTCAAATGCCTGACGGCAGTCCGGGTATCTTAGATGTATACTGTGATAAAGGTAAAGTTCAGGTTACAGATTGTAGCCCCTGTACAGAAGAGATCTGCGACGGTAAAGACAATGACTGTGATGGTGAAATCGATGAAGGTGTTTATACATGTGAAACCGAGTGCGGGAATGGACCTGCCTATTGTGTGGATGGGGAACTTATATGTGAAGCTGAGGGTCCGGGCGAAGAAGTCTGCGATTGGATTGATAATGACTGTGATGGAGAGATTGACGAAGGCCAGAGAAACGCTTGTGATGAATGTGGCACAGTACCAGAAGAGGTTTGTGATACTCTAGACAATGATTGTGACGGGAACACTGATGAGGACTTGCTGCAAGAATGCGAAACTGTATGCGGCGTCGGATATGAAACTTGTGTTTTTGGTGTTTGGGCTTCTTGCACAGCCAAACTGCCATGGCCAGAGATATGCAACGGCGAAGACGATGATTGCAACGGATTAGTTGATGACGGAATCGATTGCGAGTGCAGTATCCAAGATGTTGGGATTTTAATTCCGTGTATGGAACCTCCTTTAATCTGCGGCCAAGGATATAAATCTTGCGAATGTGCAAATGAAGAATGCACTGAATTTACAATGTCAGAATGTAAGACTGCTTGTTCTATTTTTAATTTACAACCATGCGACCCTTTAAAGGGAATGGTTTTTCCAGAAATTTGTAACAACTGGGATGACAATTGTAACTTCTTGATTGATGAGGACTTAGCTAAAGCTTGTTATAATGGCCCTCCTGAAACTTTAGACGTTGGTGAGTGTATCGCTGGTGAGTTAACATGTTACGCTGGAAACTGGGGCACTCTTGTCGACATGGGAGGCGGTCAGATATTCATGGAGGATTACTGTGACGGTGAAGTAATTCCAAAAGAGGAGATCTGTAACGGAAAGGACGACGACTGTGACGGAGTGATAGAAGAAGAGCTTAGCGAAACTGATATCTTATTTGTTATCGACTTATCTGGTTCTATGATGGATGAGATCGATGCGGTTATCTCTGCGCTAACTTCTTTCTCTTTATCTTATCAAGACGAGCCTAATATTAATTGGGCTCTCGTTGTCGGTCCAACCCATAATACCACAGTGTATAAAGAAAAACTTCACCTTAAGACCAATATGGGGCCTTTTAGTAATTTCTTAGCTGCTGTCCAAGATATCGATAATACGCCTCTTAACGGTGGTCTAGAGCCGCTTTATGACGCTATATATCTATCTCTATTAAATGTCTGTGATCCGACAATGCTTGAATATCAAGTATCGGACCTTCAGTGGAGATACTCTAACATATCCGATCCTGTCATTGCCGCATGGGAAGTGAACTGGAGAGAAGATGCAAGTAGAGTTATAGTTGTGTTTACTGACGAGATGGGGCAATCGTTCTTAGCACCGCCCGGAGGGTCGACCACAAAAGGTGATGCGATATCACAAGAGATTGTAGTTAGCGCTATTAATGGAACAGAAGATCTGAAAGTTTTTGTATTCTCTCCGGAAGGAACAAAGGTATTCGACGCTTCTAAATATATTAATGGGTCATGGACACAATGGCCTGCTGGCTGGCAAGCTCTCACTACCGCTGGTGACGTAGGAGAGTGGTATCAAATCACACCGGACGCCTCCGTTATGTTCAATCATTTAATGCAAGTTCTTGAAGATACTGCCTGTTCTGTTTCTGACGAGTAATTATACTCATGGCAACTTTTCATGTAACCCCAACTGGTAGTGACTCTAATGATGGCTCGAATTCTTTCGATGCCTCTTTTGCATCGATCAACGCAGCGATTCAAGCTTGCTCTGTATCTTTCGGAGACGGGTGGGACCAAAATTTAATCAATGTTTATTCTAGTGCATCAGGCGATGCTACATATTATGGAAAACACGCATCATATAATTCTAACACAATCAATACGATGCAGGGAAACAAGTATGGTTCAACTATCGTCGCTGCTGGTCCACACACGGTTATACTGGATTGTAATGGTAAAACGCGAGGAGCTTACTTATCACATTATAGCACAGTTCGTGGTTTTTACTTTACATCTTCACAAGTCTCTGGTCAGACAACTGACTCTACTATTGAGGTTCCTACTCAAACTCACAACGCCCGCGTCGAAGATTGCACCTTTGACAATTGTACGGACACTGACTCTGTTTGTGTTGACCCGGGTGGATCTGGTCGCGACCGATATTCAAATTGGGTTAAAAGATGTACGTTTAAAAATTTAGATTGCACATCTGCCCTTGTCGGTCCACCAAATGACACTAGCATTTTTGAATCTATTTTGATTCATGATTGCACTTTTGACTTTGAAGCTGTTAAATATATTGGGAATAGTTCAAACTTTGGGTTATTAAGGCACATCACAGTCGACAACTGCACGACCGGTCGTCACGTAATCGCATCTGGTAAAGCTGATATACGTAACTGTATTGTAAGTAACTGTGCGGTCAACTCATCATATAGATTCTATGACGTGTTCAACAGTGCGGAAGTGGATAACTGTCTTGCGTTTAACAATACTACTGTATCAGGAAACTTTTTTGCATCTGGCGACACACGAAACAACTGTAAATTAGATGACCCTGCTTATACTGACCGATCCGGCAAAGATTTTTCTTTAACAACAGACTCTCCCGCAAAGTTGACTGGTATTGCTCCTGCGCGAGCTAGTATCGGCGCAACTGGCGTAGTCTTTGATGTCAACAGCGGCTCTTTTCCAGACCCGCCAAGTATGGGCGCAATTAAGTTTACAGCCGCCGCTACCCCAGTCAGTGAAAAGTTTAATCTAAAAGGCGCGAGTCTTACCATGGCCGGCGGCAGCTTTTCACTGTCCAGTTAAATAGACTTATACTGTTTTAACAACTACTTATTAGGGAAATGAGTTCTATAATCAAAAATAACTCAAATTATGATCTTTCTCAATTGACTTCGTTGGTGAATGAATACTACCCTTATGCTAAAGATGCAATGGGGTTCAGTAATGATCCAGCTATTATTTTTGAATCTGATTTAGATAATGCTGCGAATCCTTTAGGAAAAACAGCACACTATAATCCTTCTGATTCTTCTGTTACAATATATGTAGATAATCGTCACCCCAAGGACATTATGCGCTCTTTAAATCACGAATTAGTGCACCATAAACAGAATTGTCAAGGAAAATTTGAGAATTTAGGACCAACAGAAGAGGGATATGCGCAATCTGATCCCTATTTAAGAGAGATGGAAGAGGAAGCCTATATGGACATGACCTTCCGAGATTGGGAAAATCAAAGAAACATCAAGGAGAAAAAAACGATGAACCTCAACGAAGAAAAGCTTCGCGCAGTTATTAAGGAAGCAATTGAAAAAGCTCTTGGAGAGCAAACCACAACAGACACACCAGAGCAGACAGTTGCAGAAAATGAAAGCACTGTTGCCGAGGAGAACGAAGAAATTGAAGAAGGTGCTAAACCAGACTTTCTTGATCTTGACAAAGACGGCGATACAGAAGAGTCGATGAAAGACGCGGCTGATGACGTTGAGGAAAACCTTAATGAAAATGGTGAAATTCCTATGACTATTAATGGTATCTTTGCTCCTAATCACTACTGTGTTCACCATGGTGGCGTAAATCACGATGGAGCCACAAAGATGGCAGAAGCAATTAGCCACAATTATAACGAAGAGATTGGTCGCGTAACTCATTATGATATGAAGTTAGAAGATGGCACCATCCTTGAAGGTGTTGCATTCGAAGACATCCAAGTGACAAACGCTTCCTTGGCTGAAGGTCACGGTCATCCTATGAAAAGAGATGACGAAGAGGAAGAAGAAGCATCCGAAGAGGTTGTTGAAGAAACAACTGAGGAGATCACAGAGAAAACCGAAGAGGAAGTTACAGAAACCCCTATTAAAGAATGGTACAATGGTTCACTCTACGGAAAGCTTTTAAAAGAATACACAAAGAAGAGGTAATTATGGGTAAACGTAAGGCTGCAAAGATGGCTCTGCTTAAAGCAGGCGATGTGCAAGGTATGACGCAAGAGATCGAGGCTCTCACTCAAACAATTGAGAATCTGCAGGTACTTTTGAGTCGTGAGACAGAGAAGGTAGGTCGCCTTGAAGCAAAGGTGACTAGTATTGAAGCAACACAAACAAAAACTGTTCGTGCCGGTACTATAAAAAAAGCCAAAGCTTCCACTACAAAAAAAGCTAAAGCGAAAACCAATACTATAACGGAAACCGTAACGGAAACAACAGAGGGATAATTTAAATGGGTGGAGTAGCTGGACATATGTCGCATCTGCACGAAGATCCAGAGCTAACATTCAAAGAGATCAAAGATGTTTTCGCCATGGCTTCCAATGGTGAGTTAGAAGGTACCGAAAAGACAGACGGTCAAAATCTGTTTATTTCTTATTCCGTGCAAACCGGAAGAGCCAAAGCCGCTAGAAATAAAGGCAATATCAAATCCGGCGGAATGACCGCTGAAGAGTTGGCTCAGAAGTTTGCTGGTCGCGGGGCGCTGGAGTCCGCATTTGTTGATTCATTTAAAACATTTGAAAAGGCGGTTCAGTCACTTGATCCGGAAGCTCAAATGGCAATATTTGGTCCGAATGCGGATATATATTATAATGCAGAGATTCAGGATCCTAGAACTGCAAATATAATCAATTATGATACAAAAACTCTTAATATTCATCAAGTAGGTCACGCCGAGTTTGATAGAGAGTCCGGAACTATAAAAGATATTGATGTGTCGAAGAACGTGCGAGCTTTGGACAGAGCTTTAAATCAAATGCAGTCCGCAATTGAAAAAGAAGAGTATAACGTCCAGAGAAATGCCATTAAACGCCTCAGAGGTCTTGATGATGACAGAGCTTTGAACGTTGCTGTTGAGAGACTCGAAAAAGAGATAAATAAGTACGGAATTAGCGATAGACAGACGATTTCTGACTATATTATCGCAAAAATCGTCCCTTTTATCGAAAAACAGGTCGAATTACCCGAAAAAAACAAGAAATTGCTCATAAAACGCATATTTGGCGTCAAAGGAGTCGGTTTTAACCAAGTTGTAAAGGGTCTAGACCGTGAAAGTAAGGAGATTGTAAGAGGTATCGTTAAAAGCTCAAAAGACCTTTTAAAGAACTCAACCCTCCAAATTGAGGACATTATTCATGATTTTGCCGTAGAAATGCTCAAGGGACTGCACAGTGCCTTTATTCTAGACAACACCAAGGAGGTGATTAGACTTAGAAACAAAGTTTCACAAGCAATTCGGGCAATTGAAGCTTCTGATAACGTAGAAGCACTCAAAATTCTTCAACTGCAGATGAGAAAACTCAAAAGCATTGAAGGGATCTCTACTGCAGTTGAAGGTTTTGTGTTTGATTATAATGGAAAGACTTATAAGTTCACAGGTAACTTTGCGCCCGCAAATCAAATCTTAGGGCTTTTCCGGTATGGAAGAGGGAATGTTCCTGCTTTGCAGGCTTTGGACGAAGAGGGGGCCTCTGAGGGCCTCTATGAGGCCGATCTTGACCTCTGCGATGAACTTATCGCTGTAATTCCGGGAGCCTTCAAGCCTCCGCACCGTGGACACTACGATATGATAGAACATTATAGTAGTATTGTTGGCTCTGCTGGAAAAGTGTTTGTTTTGATTTCTCCATTAGCTGCAAGTGAAAGAAAAGGCTTTGACGCGGAAACTCAAGCTGATGTTGGAGTAGCTCAGTCGAAAGCACTTTGGGACATGTACACAAGCAATCTTCCAAATGTAACAGTTGTGGTATCTTCAATGAGATCTCCTGTTAGAGCGGCTTACGAATTCACCGGTGATGATGGAAATCTGAAAGGTAACGAATGTGTTATTCTCGGCGCAAGCACAAAAGGTGGAGATCAAGCTCGTTTTGCTCGCGACGTTCAGGCTTATGCAAAAGAAGGCGTGAGAGTTATGAACCCAATGGAATATGCTTTTGATCCAAAAGAGCAATTAAACGCTACGAACATGAGACAGGCTGCAAAGGCCCAAAACATCGATGCGCTTCTTTCGTTCCTCCCAAAACATGTCCTCCAATATCAAGATGAAATAATCAGACTGTTTGGAATCAGCGAAGGTGGGCCGGCTGAGATGACTTTAGAACAAAAACTTATTAAGTTAGTTGAATCTGAATTTCAAAAGAAAATGAAAAAACATCTTAAGAAGGCTCATTCTGTTTATTTAGATGGCGGACCTCAAGATCCGGGATCCTCTTTCCCAAATAAACGACCAAAAGTTTCAAATGCATTTTTGGCAAAAGAAGCTGAGGAGAATCTTGAGAGTAAAATAAGAAAAGCTCTCAAAGATGAAGGCGGTGCCGCAGGAATGGGTGCTCTCGAAGATCACACCAAAAGTAGTGAAGAGAAAATCAAGAACGCTATCAAAGGAATGCAAGATGTTGGTCTTCATAAAAATGGGGATTATATCCTAGATGATGAAAAGCAAATCGATGTAGAAAAAAACATGGAAGAAGTATCTTCAATGGCTGGAGGTAATGTAGCCGGCCATGCAGCGGCAACCTTCCCGGGCTCAGATGTTGAAAAAGAAAATGAAGATGAGAAAAAGAAATCTCACACTTTAGAAGAAGAAGCTGAGCTTATTGAGGGTGTTATGAACTATTTATTAAGGCAAAATGGAGCAATATAATGGAAATCGATAGACTTAATTTCGCTCAAGAGCAAATGCTCAGAAAACAAATTAGAAAAGCAATCAATATCGTCAAAGAAAAAAGAGATGCTGGAATGAAAGAACAACTTCTTGAAGAAGCTAAACTTCGTCAAGTGATTCGTAATCTTATTTCTGAGACAACAGTTGGAGCAGGAGTACCTGAGAAGATGACTGGTAGAAACCAGCTTGAGAAGGTGCTTAAAGAAATTATTAAGATTCTCGAAGAAGAGTTTAAACAACTCACCACCAGTACTGAGCAGAGAACTTCTTTTAAAAATCATATCCTTAACGCTGTTAAGAATCTGTTAGCTACAGAAAGAGTTGGCCCAGAAGAAGACGGTGTTGTCGAAGATCCTATTGCTGAGCAAGAGATTGATATTGAAGTTGGTGATGAAGAAGACGAAGCTTTTATCGATGTTAGACCAGACGCTGAGCAAGAGATTGAAGTATCTCCTGAGGATGAATTCGGAATTGAGGGTGAAGATAAAACTGGTAGAAACTTTGCTTATGACGCATTCAAAAGAATTGAAAATCAAATCATGAAAGGTTACGAGAAACTTGATACTCCTGAGGATCGTGATATCTTTTACGACTATCTTTTAATTAATTTGGATCTTTATTTCAAAAAGTTTGAAGATGAACTTCAGCAAGAATTACCAGAACCTAGCGTACCAGAGCCAGCAAATGAACCTGAAGAGACGCCTGATTTCAGTGATGATCTTAATCTATAGGTCTTAACAAAATTTAAAATATATGCTACCCTATCTATTAACTACTGGTTAACTTGGTTAGCTTTAATAAACAAAGTAAATTGAATAAAAAGACTCAAGGAAAAAACAGACAGTCTTCTTTAAGTAAAAAACTTCAAAAACAAAGTAAAAGTACTGACGAGTTTGAAGTTATGTTAAATAACTTAAGTCTTGAAGAAGTCATTGGTCTGAAACTAGAATTAGCAGCTAAAGCGGCTGGAGGTATGCTTTATGGTTTACCAATTTGGTATTCTCTAAAAAACATTACTAACGATGCTGTTTTAAAGTATGCATACTCAGCTACATCAACTAAGATGGAGGCTGCTAGATTTCTTGGATTAGATAAAAATAGGTTTAATCAACTGGTTAAAAAATATCAGATCGAATCTTACTTCGAAGAAAAAGATTGACTTTAACTTTTTTTTAAGCTATATTATTATGTAAACAAATTGAGGAAAGTAAATGAATTAGTTATATTTTTATGTCCTGAAGAAAGGAGACGCAAGTCGTTGGACATCTTTCTATGAGTATCCTTCAAATGTCGGTTTTCATTGTCTCTAACGAAATCCAGCTATTGTAATGCGAAATGTGAAGAGAGGCTAGTATGGCTTTGGAGCGAGAGAAAAGCCAA
>Ga0315338_1003006_pt1 | contig 15463 bp, 13 predicted proteins | sample ASW8metaG_FD_204518 | JGI IMG/M metagenome (GOLD analysis project Ga0315338, IMG submission 204518) | Ammonia-oxidizing marine archaeal communities from Monterey Bay, California, United States - ASW #8 | ecosystem: Environmental > Aquatic > Marine > Coastal | place: USA: California | collected... | reverse complement strand
TCATTATTATTTTTTAACCAACTACGTTTTATAATGGGTACTCCTGTTGTTTGCCCTTCTAGGTAAGACTTAGTGATTATTGAAGTCAAATTTTTATATCCTAAGTTATCCTTGCATAAAAAAATAATATTAGAGGCAGCAGTATTTTTCGCTAAACCTTCAACTTGGAGCTCAGCTCCTATAATCGGCTTTATGCCATTCGCAACAGCAGCTCTATAAAATTTTATTGCAGCAAATAAATTTTTATAATCGGTTACAGCTATACACGGCATATTTAATGTTTTCATATTTTCAACTAGATTATCTATACGAATTAACCCATCGACTATAGAGTATTCTGTATGTAAATTAAGATGCGTGAAATCTGTGTTCATTGAGTATTTAAAAAATTACGCACGGGTTTGAATGTTTTCCTATGAAACTCACAAGGACCAAATTTAGATAAAGCCTGAATATGTTCTTTTGTAGGGTAACCTTTATGTTTTGCAAATTGGTATACCGGATATTTTTTATCGCAATCAATCATGTATTCGTCGCGTGCATGCTTAGCTAATATTGATGCCGCACTTATGCAATCTAGTTTTTCATCGCCTTTAATTAAGCATGTCATTGGGTAATTTACATCAGGATTATGCGTGCCATCAATAAAAATATGCTGAGGCGCTACCAAAAGCTGCAAAATAGCTCTCTTCATTGCCAATAATGTAGCTTGTAAAATATTTATTTCATCGATCTCTTCCACGCTCGAATAAGCTATTGCCCAATCAACTGACTGAGCTTTGATTTCATTAAATAGAACACTCCTTGCTGAGGCTGTTAGCTTTTTAGAATCTTTAATGCCTGGCGGGAGATGGTTGTGGTCTAAAATTACCGCTGCCGCATAGACTCTACCAGCCAATGGCCCCCTTCCTGCCTCATCGACTCCAGCAAAAAGCCCCGATTTCAGGTTATCTGTAGAATATGTATTTCCAGATATTTTTTGTATTTTTTCCAAAACGCCCATAAGGTGTAAGATTAACAAAACACTTGGCCTATCTCTAATATATAAGAATTTTAGAATACAGTTCTTAGAAATTGGATAACATGATGATATGATTTCTAAAATGATGAAATTACAGCACCTTATTCCCTAGTCTTGAATTAATGTCTAAACTAAAAATCGCAGTAGTAGGTGTAGGATACCTAGGTCATTATCATGCTCTGAAGTACTCTCAGCTTGCTGACGTTGATCTTGTCGCTGTTGTTGATGCTGACCATGAGAAAGCTATCAAGTTAGCTGCAGACCTTAAAGTGCAAGCAGAAACAGATTATAAGACCATTTTAGGAGCAGTGGACGCCGTCAGTATTGCGGTACCAACTCACCTGCATTTTGATATCGCAAATGAATTTTTACAGAAGAAAACGCATGTGTTAGTGGAAAAACCCTTCACCTGCACAACCTCGGAAGCAGACACACTAATAAACTTAGCGCGCGAACATAGACTGGTCTTACAAGTTGGCCACCTTGAAAGATTTAATTCCGCCTATTCAGAGCTTCTATCCCATATAGACCAGCCTAGCTTTATAGAAACACATAGACTTGCTCCGTTCAAAGGGCGCGGGACAGACGTCAGCGTAATAATGGATCTCATGATACATGACATCGACATAATACTTAGCATGATGAAATCAGAGCTTAAAGAAATAAAAGCAAGTGGAGCAAAAGTGATAACAAACCAAGTTGATATTGTAAATGCAAGGCTAGAGTTTAAGAATAACTGTGTAGCAAACATAACAGCGAGCAGGATTAGCAATAAAGATGAGAGAAAAATGCGGGTTTTCCAAAAAGAAAAATATCTTTCATTAGATTTTCAAAAAGGCGAGCTTGATATATACACCAAGAGAAAAGATGGAAGTAATAATGCAAACCAAGAATTTTCATGCGAGAAAATGAAATGCAATAATAACGACTCTTTATTAAACGAAATAGAACATTTCATTTCATGCATCAAAACAGGAAATACACCAATAGTTTCTGGGATAGATGCAAGAAACGCAATACAAACAGCAACACAAATAGCTGAAATGCTAGAAAAGGGTTAGTGGCATGGAAAATAACAAAATTAGTATGGTAGATTTAAAAAAACAGCATGAAAATATTAAAGCTGAAATAAAATCAGCCCTTGAGGAAGTAATATCTAATGCAGACTTTATAGATGGCCCTAACGTAAAATCATTTGAACATGAAGTTCAAAAATATTTAAATATTTCACACGCAATAACTTGCGCCTCTGGCACAGATGCACTTCATCTCGCCTTAAGAGCTATAAACATTAAACCGGGTGATGAAATCATTACTACAGCCTTTAGTTTTGCATCGACAGCCGAGGCTATTAAATATACTGGCGCTAAAATAGTTTTCGCGGATATTGATATTAAAACATTTAATATAGACCCAGCATCTATTCATGAAATGATAACCGAAAAAACACGTGCAATAATCCCAGTTCACTTATATGGTTATCCGTGCGATTTGAGTTCTATACAGAAAATAATCAAAGATAAAAACATAAGAATTGTCGAAGACTGCGCTCAAAGTTTTGGTTCGTCAATTGCAGGTAAAAAAACAGGGACTATAGGTGTAGTGGGGTGCTTTAGTTTTTATCCTAGCAAAAATTTAGGCTGTTATGGTGATGGAGGCATGATGATCACCTCCTCTGACAAAGTATATAATAAGCTATCTGCTCTTAAAAACCATGGGAGTACCGAGAAATATCAACATGATATCTTAGGCTTCAACAGTCGCCTTGATGAAATACAAGCCGCGGTATTGCGAATAAATCTAAAACATATAGATCAATATAACAACCAAAGGAAAAATATTGCAAAGCTGTACAATGAACTCTTGTTAAATGTAGGTGATATTCAAACTCCTGTGAATGACAGCAATGAGCATATCTATCATCAGTACACCATTACTAGTAATAAAAGAAATGAAATTCAGCAGGAATTAGCACGCAAAGATATTGCCACTGCCATTTACTACCCTAACCCACTACATAAACAAGTAGCCTTTAAGAACTCTACAAACAACTACAGTTTAAAAAACACAGAGATTGTTTGCGAAAAATGCCTTTCATTGCCAATGCACCCTGAATTAGAAAAAAACCAAGTAGAACGAGTATGTGATGCAATCAAACAACTTTTCTGAAGAAAAATTAAAAACTAAGAGAATTATGGTTGTAGCAGGAGAACCTTCTGGCGACATGTATGCAGGCTGTTTAATTGAGAATTTAAAAAAAGATCTTTCAGATTCACGTATTTATGGGATGGGTGGGATTGAGATGGAAAAAGCTGGTGTAGATATATTAGTCAATTCATCTAAGTTATCTGTAGTCGGAATCGTTGAAATTTTAAAACACTATCCTGCCATAAAAAAAGCTTTTACAAAATTAAAAAAAAGTATTGAAAAAGAGCCGCCAGATTTATTGATTTTAATAGACTACCCTGAGTTCAACTTAAAATTAGCAAAAATAGCAAAAAAGAAAGAAACAAAAGTATTATTCTATATTAGCCCTCAAGTTTGGGCCTGGAGACAAAGCAGAGTAAAAAGTATAAAAAAACTAGTAGATATGATGGCTGTCATTCTTCCTTTTGAAGTTGATTTTTACAAAAAGGAATCTATTCCAGTTAAATATGTCGGTCACCCGTTATCTGGAAAAGCAAATCCAACCAACTCAATAGAAAGCTCAAAGAAAAAATACGGGCTAGATCCAAATAAAAAAACAATAGGATTATTCCCTGGAAGCCGAGAAAGTGAAATACAAAATCATATGCCTATCGTTTGTAAAATAATTTCTTACCTAAAAAAAGAACAACAGAGCATGCAATTTATAATTCCTGCTTCGCCTGGTGTAGAAAAAAATTCTTATATGCGCTGGATAGAGCAAGATTTGAGCCATATAAAGCTAGTAGATGATAATATTTATAATATTATCCAAACTTGCGATGCAATAGCTTCTGCCTCTGGTACAGTAAACGTGCAAATTGCATTAATGCAAAAACCATTTTGTGTATTTTACAAAGTATCGTTTTTAACTTTTCTTATAGTAAAAAATCTTGTAAAAACAAAATCAATAAGCCTAGTAAATATTTTATCTGATAACGTAGTTGTAAAAGAGTTTATACAAAAAGAAGCTAGGCACCAACTAATCTCAGAAGAGCTAAAGAAATTATTATACAATAAGGAATACAACACAGCGCTTAAGGTTGAGCTAGACAAAATAAAATTATTGATCGGTGATAAAAATTCAACTGCCGAGGTAGCAATTTTAGTTAAAGAAATGTTACTCAAGCCGTAGCATTTTATGGATTAAAAATGAAATCAAGATGGGATAACAAAGTAGCAAAAAAATATACTGATGATCTGTCGCTTCGCGTTTACACCTCCAAACTGCTAGGGAGCGAGAGCACTCTTGTCCTACATGGTGGCGGTAATACGTCTGTAAAGATTAATAAAACCAATATTGTGGGCGAAAGGGAAGAAATCTTATTTGTAAAAGGAAGTGGTCACGACCTCGCAACCATAGAATCTAATGGTTTTTCGCCTGTAAAAATGCAGCATCTTCTAAAGCTAGCAGAACTTGACCGCCTAAGTGACCCCGAGATGGTTAGCGAACTTAAAACTAACCTTATCAACCCTAATGCTCCGACTCCTTCTGTTGAAGCAATACTCCATGCCATCCTCCCTCACAAATTTGTAGACCACACACATGCAGATGCTGTAATAACAATTACAAACACTAGTAACGGCAATGAACGGATAAAAGAAATTTATGGAAATTCAATGATCGTTATCCCTTATGTTATGCCAGGGTTTGATCTTGCCAAATTAGTTGCAAAACAATATCACGAAGAAGTAAACGAAAACACGATTGGCCTTATACTGCTCAATCACGGAGTATTTACATTCGGCAAAACAGCAAAAGAATCATATGAAAGAATGATCAATACAGTAGATAGAGCAGAAAAATATTTGAGGGGCAAAAATGCATGGGATATAACTTATAAAAAATATAAGACCAAGAAAACAGACTTATGTAAAAAATTAGCTACCTTAAGATATGAAATTTCAAGGATAACAGAAACTCCCATGATTATTTACATGACAGGAAATTTTAAGGGTCTATTTTTTTCAAACAAAAAAAACATAGAAAAAATTTCACAACGTGGACCTGTCACACCTGATCACGTAATACGTACAAAACAACTTCCAATGTTGGGAGAGAACATTAAAAAATATACTGAATCATATAAAAGTTATTTTAAGAAATATGAGTCGCAATCAAAAGATAAAAAAAATATGTTAGACCCTGCACCGCGCGTTATGCTTGATAAAAATTTTGGACTTTGCACAATAGGGAAAAACAAAAAAGAAGCAAATGTTATTTCAGATATATATATTCATACAATTGATTGCATACTACGCGCTGAAAAACTTGGTGGATGGCAAGCATTACCCTCGAAAGATATCTTTCAAGTTGAATATTGGGATTTAGAACAAGCAAAATTAAAAAAATCTAAAAGAAAAGGAATATTTGAAGGGGAAATAGTTTTAATCACAGGTGCAGCAAACGGTATAGGAAAAGCATGTGTTAGCTCTTTTTTAGATAGGGGTGCTGCAGTTATCGCTATTGATATTGATAAAAAAATTACGCGCATGTCAGATGACCTTAATTACCTAGGAATCATAGCTGATATTACAAATGAAACTGCAATACAAAGCGCTGTAGAAAAAGGTATTAAATTTTTTGGTGGCATTGATATGTTAGTGTTAAATGCTGGTATTTTCCCAAAGAGTTGCAATGTTGAAAATACAACATCAAAAAAATGGAGAGAAGTTATGAAGGTCAACCTTGATGCAAACTTGAGTTTTTTACGTATATGTCACCCATATTTAGTTTTAGCGCCAAAAAAAGGCCGCGTTGTTATTATAGGTTCAAAAAATGTTCATGCTCCAGGTCCAGGCGCTGCAGCTTATTCAGCATCTAAAGCTGCACTGACGCAACTTATGAGAGTTGTTGCTTTGGAATGGGGTGAGAATGACATAAGGATTAACATGATTCATCCTGACGGTATTTTTGATACAAGATTGTGGTCAAAAGATCTGCTTAGGTTAAGAGCTAAGAAATATAAAATGACAATAAAAGAATATAAAGAAAAGAATATACTCGGGGTTGAAGTAACAAGTAATAATGTCTCGGAATTATGTGCGACGATGTGTGGACCTCTATTCGAAAACATTACTGCTGCACAAATTCCTATAGACGGCGGCAATGAAAGGGTGATCTAAACTACCTGATTATCCCCCTTATACTCCCTTCCAAAAAGTCCACAAAAAATGCCACGTCCTCGTGCGCCTTTATAAGAGACTCTAGTTCTTGTCTGTCTGTACTGCGTGATTTTACGGTAATCATATAAGTCTTATGCAAGGCTTTTACTACCTCACTGCTGAACCCGTGTCTTTTTAACCCTTCCTTATTTAAACCGTATGAGTTTGCTAAATTTCCTGATGCCATAACAAATGGAGGAATATCCCTATTTAGTGCTGTACCCATACCACTAAATGCATACTTTCCAATACGGCAAAATTGATGCACTAAAGTAAAACCACCTAAAACAACATAATCTTGTATCAAAACATGTCCGGCTAAGGTAACTCCATTTGAAAATATTACATTAGACCCAACGGTACAATCATGCGCTATATGTACATATGCCATGACCCAATTATCATTTCCAAGAGTAGTAACATTGTTGTCCAGCTCAGTGCCACGATTTATTGATGCATATTCACGTATAGTATTTCTATCACCAATAGTAAGACTGCTTTTTTCCCCATGATATTTTTTGTCTTGCGGCATTTCGCCAATAGAGCAAAATTGGAAAATCTTATTTTCCTTACCAATACGGCAAGGTCCGTTAATAACAACATGAGGAGCTATCCATGTATTCGCATCAATTTCAACATCAGTGCCAATCACGGAATATGCGCCAACAATTACGCTGCTATCCAAATTTGCTTTCGGATCAATAATAGCTGTTGAATGTATATTGGCCACGCTTTTTAAACGGTATCTTATTCTTCGTCTGGAAATTCTTGAAAAGTACACATGATTTCTGCACTTGCGACAAGTTCATTATCAACTGTAATCTCAGCATTAAACACACCAACATTCTGCTTCCTTCTTAATAATGTAACTTCAATTACAAGCTGATCTCCCGGGACTACCGGTCTTTTAAATCTAGCTTTATCGACTCCTACAAAAAGATAAAGACTGTTTTCAGGGATATTATTATCTGGGGACCTGAATACAAGCAAACCCGATGCCTGTGCCATAGCTTCTATTAAAAGAACTCCAGGCATAATTTTTGTCTTAGGAAAATGCCCCTGAAAGAACGGCTCATTAACTGTCACATTCTTTAGAGCTTGGATCTTTTTCCCAGGAGATAATTCAAGAATCCGGTCTACTAAAAGAAAGGGGTAGCGATGCGGCAGCAGTCGCATGATTTCTTGAATATCATTGCTATCATTCACGATTCAAACCTCATTTTTCTAATTTTTTCAAACGTCTGTAGATTTCATCAAGCTGTGTAAAACGTGCCGCGTTTTTTAGTGATTTTTGCATTAATTCTAGAGGAGTTCCGGCAGTATAGGTGCCAGGACTCGTCACTGATTTAGTAACTTTACACAACGCCCCTATATTAACTTTATCTACGATTGTTATATGTCCTTGTACAGCAGTCATCCCACCTATCATGCAATGTTTTCCTATTTTAGTGGAACCTGCAACACCCGCTCCTGCTGCGATTACAGTATGCTCTCCAACTGAGACATTATGTGCAATTTGTATACCATTATCCAACTTTACTCCTTTCGAAATAACAGTATCTTTGTTTGCGCCTCTGTCTATTGTTGTGTTCGCGCCTATTTCGACATAATCTCCAATTCTAACAGAACCCACCTGAACTATTTTAACCCACTCTTCATTTTCATTTGCATAACCAAAACCATCTGAACCAATTACTGTCCCGCTATGAATTATCACATGATTACCAAGAACCGTGTCATGGTAAATTGTAACATTCGGTAAAATGACTGTATTCGATCCTATCTTTGTGCCTTTGCCTATAAAACTACCTGCGCCTATATATGTCTGACTTCCTATTTCAACTCCAGACTCTATAACAGCTCTTGGCCCAACATAAACAGGTTGATTTATATTTACATCGTCACCTAATGATGCGTCTGGAGAAACGTAATCTTCAAAGTTATTCTCATTATATAAAGCCTGGGTCACCTTTGCATAAATTAAGCGCGGATCATCGCATATTAATGCGGACACAGGGCAATCACTTAAAAATTCTTTTTTAAGTATCACGGCAGAAGCTTTTGTTTTTTTCAAAAACTTTAAGTAGGTGCGATCGTAAAAAAAAGTAATACTCCCAGCTTGCGCGTCTTCTAAATTGCTTACGCACGTGATTTTTGAATGAGAGTCGCCTTGCAATTTTGCACCCACGGTTTCTGCTAACTGTCCTAAAGATAAAGTTACAGGCATGTAAACTGTTGGGTTATTTGAGTTGTTTTAATACTTGTTGTGTTATGTCTATTCTTTTGCTCGCATAAATAATCGATGCTTTTGGTAATATTAAATCAAACTTTTGTTCTTTTGCGATTTTCATGATTACTGTAGATGCCTTTTTTTGCAGCTTTCCTAATACTTCGTTACGCCGTATTTGAAAATCCTCATTCGCTTCAGTCCTAGCACGGTCAAAATCACGTTGCAGTTTTGTTATTTGTCTTGCGTTCTTTTTCTTCTCAGCTGATGACATTACATCGCCTTCTGTTTTTAATTTCTTATCTAGTTTTTTTATCTTGTCATTCATGCTTTTTAGTTTGTCCATCCTTGGCTTAAATTCTTTTTTAAGCTTTTTATCTGCTGCCTGTCCTGCAGTAGAGTCCTGTAAAATTGAACCAAGGTTAACAAAACCAACCTTAAGGTCAGCAGCGTAAGATAAAGATGTTGTAATTAATACAACACTAAAAAATGTAATGGCAAATGTTTTTTTAATTTTCAAATTATGCTCCAGAGCAATCTAATAACCCCCGCCGAGTTTAAACTGAAATGATTCCGTATCATCGTCGGTTTTATCCTTAAGAGGTGCAGCTATACTAGCAGTTAGCATACCAAAAGGCGACATCCACGTAATTCCAAGACCCATCGAAGCTCTCAAATCTCCAACGTCAAGATCGTTTGCATCATCATAAGCGTTACCAACATCTATAAATAAACCAGTTCTCAACGTTGAACGATCGGCAATGGGTGTAGGAAAAAACAACTCTGCAGTGCCAGCGATCATAAAATCTCCTCCATAAGGCTCATCATATTCATCACGTGGTGATAAACTATTTTTTTCGAACCCTCTGACCGACGATGTTCCGCCGGCATAATATTTATCATAAAAAGGTAACTCAGATGTATCAGCATATTCTCCACCAAAGCCTACTTTCGTTCTCAAATTTAAGGTGTAATCTTCCGCTAAACTAAAAAAACTGTTGTTCTTATAAGTAAGAGTGTAATACTCTAAATCGCTACCCGGGAGCATAAGTCTAAAATCAAGATTTTGTCGTGAGCCTCTAGTAGTAAACAAGGCGCGGTTGCGTGTATCTCTGGTAAATTTTGTACGCAATTCAAAGTTGAGATAATCATCTCCATGGTCGTCAAGAAATTTCTTTGTTTTCGCAGCAGTATCGGTACCCTCATCAAGCTCCATGCTATTTATTCTTGTTATAAGATGAAAATAGTCTGACTCGCTGATTGGTATTCCGTAGGTCATCCCTAAAGTTGTAGACGCTGATTCGTATTCTGAAACATTTGCTTTATCAGCTGTGTCAACTTCAGTATATAAAAAATTAAAACCGCGACTTACTCCGTCAAGTGTGTGATAAGGGTTATAAAAATCTACTTGATACTTAGACGCTGATGCTGTGTTAGAAAAAGTTAAAGCTACTCTATTACCACTACCGAGAAAATTATCTTGCTCAATACCAGCATTAACTAAAACACCTGAAGATTGTCCATATCCTGCACCGACAGAAAAATTTCCTGCTAGCTTCTCTTTTAATCGAACATCAAGATCCACCATATCAGGCTTACCTGGTACTCGCACTTCATCTATTTCTACAGTCTCAACAAACCTCAATCGTCCAATTCTTTTTTTTGATAAAGCAATGTTTTGTGATGAATACCAAGCACCTTCTAATTGTCTCATTTCTCTTCTAAACACTTCATCTTGAGTTGCTATATTTCCAAGAATATTAATTCTTCTGACGTACACCCTTTGCCCAGGGTCAATAAAAATGTTTATCTTTGTTTCTTGCTTCTCCTTATCAGTATCTGGAATCGGGTTAATGTTTGGAAATGCATAGCCCTCCATACCTAAACGTTGACCAAGTATTTCAGTAGTTTGCAAAAGTTTAGCTCTCGAGAAATATTGTCCTGCTTTGACAATAATTAGCGGAATAAGTTCTTCTTCAGTTAACACGAGATCGCCAACTAAACTTACTTCCGACACAACATATCTTGGGCCTTCGCTGATATTAATTGTAATGTAAACCCCTTCCTTGTCAGGACTTAATGAAACTTGCGTAGACTGTATAGCAAAATTCATAAACCCGCGGTCTAAATAAAATGACGTTAAACTTTCTGTATCTGCGCTTAATTGAGGCTTGGAGTATTGTCCTTTTTTAGACCAAAAATCAAACCAAACAGGCAAGGAGGTAAGAAATTCAGCTTTTAAAACTTCATCGCTATAACTTTCATTGCCAACAATTTTGACTTGCATGATTTTTGCCGTCTCACCTTCAAGAACATTGATATTTAAAGACACAAGATTTTGTGCAAGCTCGACAACAGTCACGTCTATTTGGATATTATAGTAACCGCGCGCAAAATATTGCTGTATCAGTTCATTTTCGAGTCGCTCAACTAAAGAACGATTATATATTCTGCCTTGCGATATTCCTGCCGCATCAAGCACAGCATTGACAGCTTCCTCAGTAATGACCTCAAGACCATTAAAATCTATAGCTGTGATTGCGGGTCTCTCCTCTACGGCTATCACTAAAATATTATTTTCCCTTGAAACAGATATATTATGAAAGAAACCAGTTTTAAATAATTCTCTTATTACAGCGCTTGTTTCTGACTCTTCATATACATCGCCAACCTCAATAGGGAGGTACTTGAATATTGTGCCTGGCTGAACTCTTTGCAGCCCTTTTATTTGTATATCCTCGACAGTAAAAGACTCAGCATGTGCTGGAAGTGAAAACAACGTAGATGTCAAAACAAATATTAATGTTAGAAACTTCAAGCGCATATTAATAACCCAAGAATCTATTTATGTCATTAAAAACTGCAACCACCATTATAGCACCTATTAATGCCATACCAGCCCTAGTACTTATAGCTTGCACGGGTTCAGACACGGGACTTCCTTTTAGCCATTCAACTATACAGAAGAATAAATGCCCGCCGTCTAAAACAGGTATTGGTAACAAATTAATTATTGCGAGACTAATACTTAAAAGCCCCAGTAGACTCAGAAATGCAGCTAAACCAATAGTTGCAGTTACCCCCGCATATTCTGCAATGGCAACTGGGCCACTGATATTTCGAATACTGGCGTCTCCTGAAAATAACTTCCCAATTACTTTTACTGTTAGTACAGTAATTTTATAAGTTTTTCCTATCGCATGATCCAGGCTTGTAAAAAATGGGTACTGAATTGTTACTCTCATGTTTTCAATTTCTTCGGCATTGATATGTGGGGCAACGCCCAGTCTGCCGATTTCCTTATCATCTTTAAAAATCTTTTCAGTCACAACAGGAAGTTTAATAACTTGCCCTGCTCTCTTTACAGTTATTAAAATTTCTTGACCAGGAAGGGCATGTATCTGATCTACAAGCGCGTTCCAAGAATTCACAGGAATATTGTTTATTGATAGTACCTTATCTCCCTTTTGTAAATTATATTTTTCGGCGGGGCTATTGGCAGAGACTTTGCCAATTTTTGCTTTTGGCACATAACGCCATGGAGAAATACCAATCTTACGCAAAGCATCTTCATCTTCTAAAATATTAATACCCTCAAAGTTTAAAGATTTTTTTATTACTCCTGTATCTTCTCTATATATTTCAACCTCTGTAATCCCTTGATTAATGCCGCTTTTAATTAAAGCTATATTTGCTTCTTCCCATGTTTGCGTTTGAGCTCCATCAATCGACACTATTTCATCTCCTGGTGCAAATTGTGCAAAGGAAGCCGGCGTTTTTTCAGAAACTTGTCCTATTACGGGTTTAATACCTTCAACACCTATGGCAAACATTAACGTATATAAGATTACAGCTAAAATAAAATTAAAAAGTGGGCCAGCAAATATAATTGCCATTCTTTTTGGTAAGCTTTGGCGATTAAAAGCTCTGTCTCTTTCTGTGTTACTTACATCCCCTTCATTCTCATCTAACATTTTGACGTAACCGCCAAGAGGTATTGCGGCTAATGCATATTCTGTTTTGTCTTTACCCGCATAAAAACGGAGTAGTGGTTTGCCGAAGCCGACATAGAACTTAAGAATTTTGACACCAGCAAAGCGCGCAACGATGTAGTGGCCAAATTCATGGAATGTAACAAGCACGCCTATTGCCACGATGAAAGCTAAAATGCTATATAAAGCAGTCATAAATTAAATTGTCTGCACTAAATTTGTTGCTGCAGCCCTTGCTTCCTTGTCAGCGTTTAAAAGAATATCTAGTGTGACGTCTGATTCTATATCTATTTTCTGCATAACTTCATTCACAACTTTAAAAATATCAGTAAACTTTATCTGCATTTTTAGAAAACTGCCAACAGCAATTTCATTTGCCGCATTTAATGCGGAGGGCGCAGTACCTTGGGCTTTTGCAGCATCCATTGCTAAACGAAGACACGGATAACGCTCATAACTTGGTTTTAAAAACTCAAGATTTGCTAATGCAGAAAGATCGAGGGCTTGTACGCCAGAAGTAATTCTTGCAGGCCAAGCTAATGCGCTGGCAATTGAAACACGCATATCTGCTTTCCCAAGGTGTGCAAGCGTTGAACCATCTTCATAACAAACCATTGCATGCAAAATACTTTGTGGATGAACCACAACATCAATAAGATCTAGATGAAAACCAAATAACCAAGCTGCTTCAATAACCTCGAGCCCTTTATTCATCATCGTGGCAGAATCAACAGATATTTTTTTACCCATCTCCCAATTCGGGTGCGCACATGCTTGCTCTGGAGTTATGTTTACTAACTGTGTCAATTCGGTATTTAAAAAAGGTCCGCCAGACGCTGTGATAAAAACTTTATCAATATGCGTTGTATCGATTGAATCAAGTGCGGGACTGCCTAGGCATTGAAAAATTGCATTGTGCTCACTGTCAACGGGAATCAAATCACAGTTTGATTTTTTCACCGCATCCATGAAAATTTGCCCAGCTACAACTAATGATTCCTTATTAGCCAGCATGATACGTTTGCCTGCTGTTGCAGCAGCTAAAGTTGGAGCAAGCCCTGCCGAGCCACCTATTGCTGCCATAACATAATCTGTCTCGCTCGACTGCACTAAAGAGCAAATCGCATCTTCACCCGACACTACTTTGGTATTTAAGTTTTGTTCTTTAATAGATTTTTGCAATTTATCAGCTGCATTTGCATCTGACATCGCCGCATACTTTGGCTTAAATTGCATGCACTGCTCTAGCAATTTTTCTGTTGACTGGTGTGCAGTCAGTGCGACTAAATCAAAACGCTCGGGATGTTGTTGCACAACGTCTAAGGTATTGACACCAATAGTGCTTGTCGAGCCTAAAATTGTTAATGCTTTTTTACTCATACTATATATGTCCAGGCTAACAACCATACGCAAAGAACTGGCATAAGGCTGTCTACGCGATCTAAAACGCCGCCATGGCCTGGCAAAAATGTGCCTGTGTCTTTGACATTAGCTTGTCGTTTTAATGCGCTAAAAAATAGATCGCCCGTAATAGCGAGCAGGTTAAGAATCATAAATACAATTACAGTATTAATAATCTTGTCATATCCAGCTCCGTAGTATTCGCTGAATATAAATGCACAAATAAAAGCATATAACAGCACACACAAGTTACTTGCCCAAAAACCAGCTAATGTTTTATTGGGGCTTATATTAGGGAAAAACTTTTTCTTGCCAAAACGTTTGCCAAAAAAGTAAGCAGAAGTATCAGATACAACAACTAAGAACAATAAAACCAAGAAGAAACTGCTTTTATCAATATCTAAATCACCGTGAATAAGCAAAATGGGACGCGTGTCGTATGCAAGCACTACTGCGTGAAAAGATAAGAGAAGTGCCAGATTGCTTGTCACAATCAATGCACACTGAATAAATTTTTTATTTCTTAAAACACCATCATGCAGAAAAATTAAAAATATCAGTATAAAAATCCAGAATCCTGCAGAAAACACAAGCAAGTCCGCCGATAAATTAGCCTCCATGTCAAGATTGCCATTAATATAGAGGAACATCGCTCCGATTAATCCGCAATACAAAAGTCTGGAGTATGTTTGCTTAATGCCCATAAGTGCTGCAAGTTCATAAGCTGCAACTAACAAGATGCCGCTTGCGAGGATTTTCCAACCTGTCGCAGAGAGATACATCGCAGCCACAAAGATGGCAGCGATTAAAATGGACCCCGTTATAATGCGTTGTTGTAACATAACTACACTTTACCAAAACGCCGGTCGCGTGTTGCAAACCATTTTACAGCCGTGCTGAATTCTTGTTCGCCAAAATCAGGCCATAAAACATCAGTGAAAAACAACTCTGTATAAGCTAGATTCCAGAGTAAAAAATTGCTAATTCGATGCTCGCCACCTGTGCGTATCAACAAATCAGGATCTGGTGTTTGTAGATATAAGTACTTTTCAAGATCATAACGCCCACCTTTTTCTGATGCTTGTAGGGCACGCTCTGCTGCCTGTAAAATATCTTGCCGTCCCCCATAATTGACAGCAATATTCAGCTCAAGAGAGCCGCCCTTGCTAGTAGTCTCTTCTGCATCGCGCATCAAGTTAATTAGTTTTGACGAAAAAGCGCTCAAGTCACCAATAAATTTTATGCGCACTCCGTTATCACAAAGCTCAGCAACTTCTTCGGTTAGTGAATTGAAAAATAAATCTAACAAACTATTTACTTCTTCGTCGGGCCTATCCCAATTTTCGCTGCTGAATGCAAAAAGAGTTAGATGTGGGATTTTATGTTTAATGGCAGATTCGATTGCAGCTCGTGTCGCATCTAATCCTTTTTTATGTCCAGCTGCTCGCGGCAGATGCTGCTGCTTTGCCCATC
>Ga0315338_1003005_pt1 | contig 15464 bp, 12 predicted proteins | sample ASW8metaG_FD_204518 | JGI IMG/M metagenome (GOLD analysis project Ga0315338, IMG submission 204518) | Ammonia-oxidizing marine archaeal communities from Monterey Bay, California, United States - ASW #8 | ecosystem: Environmental > Aquatic > Marine > Coastal | place: USA: California | collected... | reverse complement strand
CTCGCGGGCGAATTGGCAGAGAGTTTGAGCGAGAACCTGAAGTTCCGACCCGTTCGAACGATCGCTCGTCCGGCTCGCATCTTTCGGGGACTCTCCATGCCGGCGGTACTCCTTTACCCCGCGGTTCAGGCCGACCGAACCGGTCTGCGTGCCCTTTCTGATCGAGATCAGGTGGATCTCGTCGCCGAGAGCCTCGCCGAGGGCATTCGTGACTTCCTACAGGCGCGAGGTAGACGTTGAAACGAATCCTACTCTGGGTCCCCATTGCCCTTCTCGCCGTCGCTATCGTGTCTGGACTCTGGCTCGGACGGGGTAAGGTAGAGGAGAGGGCGGAACAACCCGCCATCGCAGCCGCGCCCGTTGCCACAGCGAAGTCGGAGCAGATCCAACTGTATTTTGGAGATCGCAACCGAGTCGACCTCGTTCCGGAACTGCGAACGATGTCGGCGGGCGAAGATCTTCAGGAACGCCTCCAGGTCGTCGTCCGCGAACTGGCTGCCGGCTCTCTGGAAGGACATCTTGCGGTCGTTCCCTCGGGAGTACGGCTTCGCAGTGGCTATGTGGACGGTTGGGGAGACGCGTATCTGGACTTCACGAAGTCGATTCTCGGTCGCGGATCCCCCGGGGACGGAACAGAATGGCTCGCCGTTGCCGCCATCGTTCGTACCATCTGTGAGCACTTTCCCGAGATTCAGTCGGTCCGTTTTCTCATCGAAGGTCAGATGATCGTGAGCCTGGCCGGATACGTGGATCTCGAGGAACCGCTCAGCGCGGAACACTTCGTTTCTCCCTCGAAGTAAAGGAGTGCTTTCTGCCTCAGGATCTTCCGATCGGTATTTTCGACTCAGGAGTGGGTGGTCTCACGGTCGTCCGGGAGTTGCAGCGCGCCCTACCTGACGAGAGCTTTATCTATTTCGGCGATACGGCCCGTGTCCCCTATGGGTCGAAGTCTGCCGAGACCCTGCGCCGATTCTCCCGAGAGAACACCCAGTTTCTCGTTCGACGGGGCATCAAGCAGCTGATCGTCGCGTGCAATAGCGCCAGTGCCGTTGCGCTCGAGACCTTGGAGCGCGAGTACCCCCTCCCGATCCTGGGAGTGGTTCGGCCGGGTGCTCTCGCCGCGGTCCGAACGACGAAGAACAAAAAGGTCGGGGTGATCGGAACGCGGGCCACCATCGAATCGGGTTCATACGAACGCGCGGTGGGCGACGTAGATCCCGATGTCGAAGTGTTTGGCCAACAATGCCCCCTCTTCGTACCGCTCGCCGAAGAAGCCTGGACCGACGGGGACGTCGTCGAGCAGATCGCCCGGACCTATCTCGGCCCTCTCCTCGATCGTGGCATTGACACTCTCATCCTCGGCTGCACTCACTATCCGCTTCTCGAAGCTACGCTCCAGAAAGTGGTCGGGGAGACAGTCTCTCTGATCGATACGGCTGTCGAGACTGTGCGGCAGGTCGAACAGGCTCTCTCCGCCGGCGGTCTCCTCGCCACGACGACCAGTCCCGGAACCGGTGCTTACTTCGTCACGGATAGCGCGGAGTCCTTTCGCCGGGTTGGACAGCGATTTCTCGGTGAAGAGCTAGATCCTCTCGAGCAAATCGATCAAAGTGATCTCCCCTGGTACGAACGTTGATTTCTCGATCAACCTGAAGGAGCCGCGACCAAATGAAACGCTTTGAGGACCGCCGAAACGACCAGCTTCGGCCTCTCCGGATTCAACGTTCCTGTCTTCGGCATCCGCAGGGTTCTGCTCTGATCGAAGCGGGACGTACCCGCGTGCTCTGCGCTGCCACCGTCGAGAGTCAGGTTCCCCCGTGGTTGCGGGGGAGTGGGAAGGGATGGGTCACTGCCGAGTACGGCATGTTGCCCGGTTCCGTTAGCGGCCGTGCCCCTCGGGGCAAAGTGAGCGGGCGGTCTCAGGAGATCCAACGTCTGATCGGCAGATCACTTCGGGCGGTAGTCAATTTGGAAAAGCTGGGAGAGCGACGCATTACGGTCGACTGCGATGTCATCGAGGCTGATGGGGGCACGAGGACTGCTTCGATTACAGGAGCGTATGTCGCTCTGCGCGAGGCGGTCGATGGACTGCTTTCCGAGGGCCTCCTCGCCGAAGATCCGATCGAGGTCGCCGTGGCGGCGGTGTCCGTCGGGATGATCGACGGGGAGTACCTGCTTGACCTTGACTACGAAGAGGACTTCGCGGCGGATGTCGACTTCAATGTGGTAGCAACTGGCGCGAACGGACTCGTCGAAGTTCAAGGAACCGCAGAGGGACGCACCTTCTCGCTCGACGACAATCAAGCTCTGACCCGTCTGGCCATGGATGGGATCGAACACCTGCTTACGGCACAGGCTCAGTGTTTGCAGGGCGAGCCGGACGGAGATCAGCGCATTTCTTAGTTGGCGATGCGCGGAACGACTGCCGGAAAGGAAGGATTCATGATCGAGCTGATTCTCGCGACGCAAAACGTAGACAAAGTTCGTGAACTCGGCCATTCCCTGGTCGGCCTTCCCATCACCGTGTTGGGGTCCGCTGACGTCGGGGGGTGGCCCGAAGTCGATGAGACCGGCGAGACTCTCGAAGCGAACGCCCTCCTCAAGGCGGAGGCGGTCGTAGCGCGCTTCGGGAAGCCTGCGCTGGCCGATGATACAGGACTCGAAGTCGACGCACTCGACGGCGCGCCCGGTGTCTATAGCGCAAGGTTTGCAGGACCCAACGCCACCTACGCTGACAATGTCGACGCGCTCGTCAGTGCTCTTGACGGCGTTCCCGAGGCGGAACGAACCGCGCAGTTTCGGTGTGCGATTGTCGTTCTCGATCCCGACGGTCGCCGCGAGGTCGTGGTCGGAGAAGTCCAGGGGTGCATTCTCGAGGAACCGAGGGGAGAGAGAGGCTTCGGCTACGACCCTGTTTTCTTTGTTCCTGAGACGGGGAAAACGTTTGCGGAGATGACGATCGAAGAGAAACGTCTCGTCAGCCATCGCGGCCGTGCGCTCGTCAAAGCGCGGGCTGTCCTGGAGTCCTGGTACTGCTAATCCGAGCCGAACGGTGGGGACACCGACAGGGGATACCCGCGCCTGAGTCCTTCCAACGTCCTTTGCGTCGCTGGATCGGAAATGGAGCCTCTAAAAAAAAGAGTTGAAGTTACGTCCGGCGTGGGACGATAGTGACCTCCAACATAGCATCAAGAGTCTCGGGAAGCCTTTAGGGTCCCGAGCGGCAACCGAGCCCAACCATGGGCCGCGGTGCCGAGGCAGCCCCTGCGCGGGGCCCGATGCGGATGGAACCACAGACGTGGGCTTCACCAAAAATCACATGACAGACCTGTGTCTGTTTCCCCGCGCTGCTTCTGACACTCGCTGATGCCCTTCTACCAAGGAAAGGGAACTCAGCATGTCTCGCCAGTACGAACCCATCGAAACTCGCCCATCATTCGAAAGAGACGGCGAACCGCTCGTCACACCAATCTCCGTCTCGACCACGTTTCATCGGGACGGTCTCGAAAGCGATCCGGATCACAAGTACTCGAGGGAATCGAACCCAACGGTTTCCGTATTGGAAGCTGCCCTGGGGAAGATCGAAGACGCCCTTCCCGCCGTTTGCTACGGATCCGGGTTGGCCGCTGAGACAGGTTTGTTCTTCGGGTTGCTCAGGTCCGGAGATCACGTTGTCTGTTCTCGAGCGGTCTACGGGGGAACGACCCGGATTCTCGAACAGTTCCTTGCTGGGCTGGGCATCGGAGCCACCTTTGCGGATTCGTCGCAGCCCGAGGCCATTGTCGAAGCGATCGAGGATCGGACGCGGTTGGTCTTTGTCGAGACACCGTCGAACCCGACGTTGGCGATCACGGACATTGCCGCGATCGCACAGATCACTAGATCCCGGTCGATTCCTCTCGCCGTCGACAACACCTTTCTCACCGCCCACTCGCAGCGACCGTTGGATCTCGGAGCAGACTTCTCGGTCTATTCCACGACGAAGTTCATCGAAGGGCATTCGACGGCATTGGGAGGAGCAATCGTCTCCCGGCACTCAGAACGTCTGGAGCATTTGCGCTGGGTGCGAAAGTGCACTGGGACGATCCAGTCGCCGTTCTCGGCGTGGTTAACCTTGCAGGGTATGAAGACTCTGGGGATTCGGTTGGACCGCCAGACATCTTCGGCGAGCCTGATCGCTTCCTCCCTCCAGAAGAACCCCGGAGTGGCCATCGTCCACTACCCAGGTTTGCTCGAGGGTAAGGCTCGGGAGACCGCCGATCGCCAGCACCTGGCGGGTCATGGTGCGGTGCTTTCGTTCGAGCTGCAGGGAGGGGAAGCCAGTGCACGCCGGTTTCTGCAAGAAGTACGGTCCGCGCGCCTGGTCGAACATGTCGGGTCGGTCGAGACTCTCCTTACCCATCCAGCGACGATGACACACGGAGCCGTTGCCCCCGAGGCCCTGGATCAAGTGGGAGTTTCCCCAGGACTTCTCAGGCTTTCTGTCGGTCTCGAGGACCCTCTTCCAATCCTTGCGGACTTGAACCGATCGATCGAGGTCGCCGTTCGGACCCGCCAGGAGGAGGTGTCATCATGTGCCTAGGTAAGAGAATCGTCCTGAAGTTCGGAGGGTCAGTGATCGACGACGACGTCAGTCTTCGTCGAATCACGCATGAAGTCTATCGATGGAGAAGAGACGGGTACAGGATCGTCGTCGTTGTGTCCGCACAATCAGGTCGAACCGAAGAACTCCTGGCAGGGGCGGCGCTGACTCATCCTCAAGCTCGACCCCGGTTGCTGGCGGCCTGGCTTTCGGCTGGGGAGAACGAGACGGCAGGTCGGCTCGGATTGGCACTGGATCGGGCAGGGATCCCTGCCTGCGTACTCAACCACGCCAGCGTGGGCCTTCGTGCGGAGGGGCCCTGTCTCGATGCGGACCTTGTTTCCCTCGAGGCACGAGCGATCGAATGTGGACTCGGGCAGGACGAAGTCGTCGTCGTTCCGGGGTTCCTCGCTCTCGATGCGGAAGACAGAACGGTCACTTTGGGTCGGGGAGGGGCGGACCTCACCGCCCTGTTCCTGGCTGCCGAACTCGATGCGGATCGATGCCGACTTGTCAAAGACGTGGATGGACTCTACGAATCTGATCCGGCGGCGGAGTGTCGGCCCCTCCGCTACGAACACGCATGCTGGGAGGATGCCCTCGCGACCGACGGAACCGTTCTGCAAAAGAAGGCGATGAAGTTTGCCCGAGGTCGCCAGATCCGGTTCGAGGTGGGGAACTTCAACGCGATAAGACCTTCGACCATTGGATGTGGGCCGAGTGAGAAGGTGCCACCACCGTCTCCTTCCCGTCCACTCCGAGTCGCTCTATTGGGGCTGGGAACCGTCGGGCTCGGAACTCACTCATTGCTTACCGAACTCGAACAGGAATGCGAGGGCGCTGAGATCGAGGTCTGCGCCGTTCTAGTGCGAGATCGAGACAAGCCCAGAGACCTCCACGTCTGCCAGGATCTCTTTGTTCACAGTCTCGAAAGCTGCTTCGAGCGTTCTCCCGACGTGATCGTGGAGGCGATTGGGGGAATTGAACCGGCTGCGTCGATGATCGAGGCGAGCCTCCGGGCGGGTTGTCATGTGGTCACGGCGAATAAAGCTGTCACCGCGCTCCACGGCGCAAGATTTCGAAACCTCGCTCAGTCGTGCGGAGTGGAGTTTTGTTTTTCGGCGGCGGTTGGCGGGAGCATGCCCATTCTCGAGCGGTTCGAGTCGATTGCATCTTCGGAGGTGGTTTCGGTTCGGGGAGTTCTCAATGGAACGACAAACTTCGTTCTGGGGGAGTTGTCACAGGGCTCGTCGCTGGATAGCGCTCTCGACGTGGCACGCACGCTCGGGTTCGCCGAGGAGAGCTCCGATCGTGATCTCCTCGGATACGATTGCGCCGACAAGCTGTGTCTCATTGCCCAGAGCCTCGGAGAGGCTGACCTTCGACCGGGGGAAGTCGCGGTCTCTTCTTCTCCCGAACAGATGATTCAGTTTGGAGTGAACGGGGGTGCTACGAAGCAGGTGGGAACGCTGATCCGAGCGAGCGGAGGAATCGAAGCGAGAGTCGAACTGTGCGAATTGAGCCCGGACGACGAACTCTCGAAGATTCATGAGGCTGATAACGGTGCGGAGATCGTTTTTCGTGACGGGCGGAAGCACAACGTCCGAGGGCAGGGAGCCGGCCGCTGGCCGACGGCGGAGGCGGTTGTCGGTGACGTCTTTCAGATCGCGAGATCGAGTCGATCGGCCCGGGCTACTTCGGTGCAGCGGATCTAGTAACCGAACCTCAGGGTGACCTCCTCGAGGCTTTCTGAAGATCCCATCAGGGTAATGTTGTCGTTGTGGCGAAGTACGGTGTATCCGTGGGGGATCACCCAGTGCTGCCGCCGGTAGATACTGAGCACGAGCACATCGTCCGGCAGGCGAAGGTCGCGGAGTGAGAGCCCGGCCAGGTCGGGATCGGTAATCGTTACCTCGACCGTGTCGTGAAGTTGATCCCGTTGCAGCAGGAGCGCGGCGTAGGGGGCGCGAACGAATCGATCGAGCAAGTTGACCATGGCCGAGGCAGGATCGACGACCAAAGCCCCCAACTCCCGAAACCGTCCCGTCCAGGTGGGGTCATTGACTCGAACGATCAAGCGCGGCACGCCGAACTCTGCGTAGGCGAGTTCGCAAGCGTGAAGGTTCTCCGAGTCATCCGGAAGCATGGCGACGAGCGCGTCAGTCGAATTCGTAATCAGTTTGCTCAGGGATTCCGTTGTGATCGCAGAGATGTGGTGACGTTGGATTCCTTCTGGCGAACTTTCGGTCGTAAAATCGTTGTCGGTATCGGCGAGGATAACCTGCCAACCCTCCCCCTGGAGCTGGCGGGCCAAAGTCATCGATTGCCCCTCGATACCGAGGATCAGAGCATCGCGAATCTCGTCGGGGTTGGACTCTGCTCGAAGATGGGATTCACCGAGGTGCTTGATGACAAACTTGAAGAAGGGCGGACCGAGGAACTGATTGATGACGATAACCGAGATGAAGATCGTCGCGAAATCCGTGCCCAGTTGGGGAAACTCGACGGCAACTTCCTTGGCCAATCCCAATCCAATCCCGGCCTGTGTGATGTATCCCATCCACGCGACTCGATTGAAGCGGATGGGGTCGCCCGCGATGGTTCCTCCCGTGAACGATCCGATGGCAATGCCCGTGAGCCGAACCAGAACCAGAACCAACGTAATGGGCCAGACTTTAGCGAGAACATCCAGCTCCATCGACGCCCCGGTCAGGGTGAAGAAGGCGACGAAGATAGGGGGGCCGATGTCATGCAGAATGTCGGCGAACTCGATCCGGAAACTACTGTAGTTGGCGACTCGGAAGCTCGCGATCATACAAATGAGAAGCGGCTCCAGAAGCAGCGTGAAGGGGAGTCGTTCCGCGGACAGATGGCGAATCTCGTCGGAACCGAGAAAGACGAGATAACCGATTCCGAGGATGGCGACGGTCTTGGCCCAGCGAGGCATCCCCCGGCGCAGCGCCCAGGGAATGATCTCTCCAATAAGCAGACCGGCCCCCAGAGAAAGTGCGAGTTCACTGATAATCAAGAGAACGAAACTGAGGTTGAAGCCGCGGTCGGTGAACTGAGCACCGGCGAGAGACGCACAGAGTCCGAAGAGCACGATAACGACGACGTCCATCACGACGGTTACGCCGAGGACAGTCTTAGTGAACGGCCCCTTCGCGCGCAGCTCCGCGATGATGGCAACGGCCGAAGATGGAGAACGGGTCACGAGGATTGTAGCGCCAAGGATCGCGACCGCCACTCGGCCAGCAGTGGGCATATCCTGCAGGAGGGGGATGTAGTCAGCGAGCAGGATCAGGCTGATCGACCCAAGGGTAAAGGTGGCTCCGACCAAGCCTGCCGTCACCCAGGTGATACTCCGCATCCGACTGCGCATCTCGGCCAGGTAAAACTCGCTCCCCGCGGTGAATGCGATCACGGACAGAGCCACCTCATCGATGAAGCGGAGGTTGCCGATGGCCTCGACCGAAAGAAGCCGCAGGGCAAACGGGCCGATGAGGATCCCCGCGAACAGGTATCCGGTGATTTGGGGGAGGCGGATTCGAGAAAACAGATCGCCGATCTGACGCGCGGAGAGCGCCAGGACGACGAACCCCGTGAGGTGGAGAAGTGTGGTTAGCATTGGGAGCATAATCCGGGCGTCAGGCCGGGATGGCAAGCGGATCCGGGGCAGAGTCCCGTAACCGACTGATGCTGAAAGCCTTCCGAGTCAGGAAGGGGTCGGGTAAGTTGCCCTCATTCCAATCGCTCGGAGCGGTCCACTCAGTGGGAGCTCTGAACTGGGTCGAAGAGCCCTCCGGCCTTTGATCGGACACAGACGCTCCTCCGCATAGACGGCCGACTTTGATGGGCTGTGGCGTAAGCGGGTGCTGTTCATTCAGCTAACTGAGTTTTTGCTCGCAGACCCGACTGTGCACATGTGCGCAAGGATAGTGTGATACGGGAATCTCCTTACTACCGGAATTCGAACGATATCGCGAAACTTGTACTGTGCGCAATTCGTCCGTTTGGGCACAGACCTAGCGCTTTCGATACGCGCATCGGGTCCCGTCCTCTTCGGAGTCCCGCAACTGTCAGGTGCAGGGGCGGGACAGAGGCGTTCTTTTGCCATCTGCAACAACCACCGGAGTGAATCAACATATGGAAACCGACGTCCGTAAGAACCCCGGCCTGCTCAAGCTTGATCTCTACTGTAAGGGCATGCGGCTCGACGACTCGTTCTTTATGGAACAGCGTAGAGGTAGACGAATCATGCGGACCCGTGCTGGATTGGGGAGCGGACTCGAGGCGATTCTTCCGGACGGACTTTGGACGAATATCCCGGTGGCGGAGAAGTTCACTCAAGATTCTCCCTACATCCTCTTCCGCGAAGGCGACGAGGGTGATCAACTCGTCATTCGCCGGGACGGAGACAGAGAGAGGATCGCGGAGATCCAACTCTCTCCGAAACCCGAATGGTACGAGCGTGAGACGACCTTGACCGGACGTAAGATGACGCAGGTTGGCTCGCTCCAGGGCACCTACCTCGGCGTATATCCCTCAAAAGTCTGCGAGTACTGGTTAGAGGACGAGAAGACGAATTGTAAGTTCTGTTCGGTCGGTTTGAATCTTGGGGTCGACGATGCGGACGAGAAGTCGGTCGAAGACGTTCTCGAGGTCGTGATTGCTGCGCGGGACGAAAGCAAGATCACCTACGTCGACTTCAACACCGGTCACTATGACGGAGACACCTACCTCGACATCTTGGAGCCGTACGTTCGCGCCGTCAAAGAGGAGACAGGTCTTCTCATTGGTGTGCAGACTCCTCCCCACAACGATTTGTCGCGCTACGACAAACTCAAGAAGATGGGCGTCAATCGCGTCTCGTTCTGTTTCGAGATCTGGAATCGGGAGCGGTTCATCGATGTCTGTCCCGGGAAGCATCGGGAGTATGGTCTGGATCGGTACCTGGATGCGATTCGCTACTGCGCGGAGCTCGGACGGAGTTCGGGACCGTTTGACTTCGATGCCTGGGTTTCCAATGGTGAGATCATTGCCGGACTCGAGTCTCCACAGGATTCGATCGAAGCGATCGACTGGATCACGTCGCACGGTGCGATTCCTACGGTCTGTGTCTTTCGGCCGTTGCAGGCGACGGACTACTCTGACGTCCCTCCGCCCAAGACCGAAGATCTTGTCCCGGTCTTCAGGCGCCTGTACGAATCGTGTATGGAACACAGCTTGCCGATTGGCATCGCTCCAAACGTGCACGTCAGTTTGGTCCTCCTGCCAGAGGAGTGCCGCTACTTCGTCGACAATCCTTCGAAGTATCGCTGGAAGGAAATGAAGCTGAAAGCACAGAAGGCCGTCTTCCGGAAGACGTTCCTGGCTGGGCTGGAGAAAGCGGATGCTCGCCGTCGGGCGCGGCGCGGTGCTCCGGCGGCGGGAATTGTTGCTCCGGGTAAGGGAGCGGCAAGCGTTTAGATTCGAGTGAGGTGGCTCAGGCGATTTGCCGGGGAGTCAGGGTAGACCAGGGGGGCCGCGGTCTACTTGAGAAGCGGTGGAAGCGTTTATTGCTCTTCGATGATCGGAGGGGAACGAGCGGTCTTCGGCCGCTTCTTCTGTTTTTTGGGGAGCAGGTTCGAAGCGACGATTTGTTGTGACCGTACGGTTGGCGATACGCCCCCGGCAGGATTCGAACCTGCGACCGCCGGATTAGAAGTCCGATGCTCTATCCAACTGAGCTACGGGGGCAAAACTAGCGAAGGGGCGAAAAGACGGGAGGATGACGGGGATTGAACCCGCGACATCTGGAACCACAATCCAGTGCTCTACCAACTGAGCTACATCCTCCGCAAAAACACTCAAGAATGCGGGCTCAAGACAATTGTCTTGGCCCGATCCTCGCAGTGGTCGGGGTGAAAGGATTTGAACCTTCGACACCCTGCTCCCAAAGCAGGTGCGCTACCAGACTGCGCCACACCCCGTAAAGCCGAGAAGTGGTATGGTAGACGACCCGTTAAAGGGGTGTCAACTTAACAGCGTGCTAAGGCTTCGCGCTGTCGGTGAGGGGCAGATCCTCGTTCGGCCTGTTTTTTAGGTGCCGAGCAGTCAATCGACAGATAGGATCGGGTCAAAGGAGGACGGCTAGAGATGCGAAGTATCAATAAGGCAACGCTAATTGGCAATTTGGGGACCGAGCCCGAGATGCGCCACACCACCAGTGGCCAGGCTGTGTGCTCTTTCAGCCTCGCCACGAACGAGTCGTGGGGGGGGAAGGACGGTTCTGAGCGCCAAGAACGCACGGAATGGCACAAAATCGTCGCCTGGGGCCGCCTCGCTGAGATCTGTGGCGAGTACCTCAAGAAGGGGCGTCAGGTCTACATCGAGGGACGGATCCAGACCCGGTCCTGGCAGGACAAAGAGGGAACCAAGCGATACACGACCGAGATTGTAGCGCAGGACATGATGATGCTCGGCGGACGCGACGGCGGCGGTGGTGACTTTCAGGGCGGAGGAGGGGGTGGCGGTGCAGCACGACGCCCGTCTCAAAAAGTCGCAACCCCAGACAAGGTTGCTGACGTCCCCGACGCCGGAGCGGGCTCCGATTTCTTCGACGACGACAACGACCTGCCGTTCTAGGCTCGGGAAGATGTTTGTACCCGTCCGGGAGTTCCAGTTTCGGGTCTCCTGGGTGGGGCAATTCGGGAAGCTATCTGCCCCGACTGGGTTACAGATGGGGCCGGTTCTCGGCCCTGCCGACCGGAATCCTATTCATAGAAGGCTAGGACTTGACCAGTTTGGTACGCATCCGTAAAGTAACGCCTCGCTGATGTGCTTTGCCCCGCTAGCTCAATTGGCAGAGCAACTGACTCTTAATCAGTAGGTTCGGGGTTCGATTCCCTGGCGGGGCACATTTTCGATCGAGACTTGGGGCCTGGAGTCCGAAGCTTAAGGCTCGGAACCGGGCTTTTCTCGTTTCCGGGGTGAAACCAGGCAGGGCCTGGTGGAATCTCAGTTAGTGGACCACCTCCGAGTGTCCATCCAGCTACCGATTGTGGGGGCGAATTGGATTCGACGGGGTAAGAGAAGCAGAGACTGCGTGTCGAGGTGTCAGATCCCTCGTTAATCCTCTGGCAAAAAAGTAATTGCCAATACTGAAATGGCTCTCGCTGCCTAATTTAGGTTAGTGACGATCTGGGTGGTCTTGTCCGTTGGGCTGCTCACGATCGAAAATACATCGGACTAGCTGGTCGACCGCCTCGATAGATCCGCGAAACTTTAAGAGGATGGCTTTCCTTGAATCCCGACGGTTGGAGTCTTGGAAGGCGAGATTAAAAAGCCGAATACACACGTAGACGTCTCTGGGGAACTTACTTCGGACGCGGGTTCGATACCCGCCGCCTCCACCACTTATCTAGTTACTCCTTAGCGAGTTACTGTTTTTGTTCCTTTCGATTGCCCGTATAGCAGTTCCAATCATCCCGATTGCCTGACAGTACCGTACTCGGCCGTATCCCCGCACAGATGCTGCGAACCCAGCCCTTGTTTCTCCAGAATCTGATTCACAAGGTCGATCTGTGTGGCGGCCTTGACCTCATCATTTTCCGCCTTTGCTATCCGAATGGATTCACTGAGCATTGCCCGTAGGATCATTGGGAATTCAAGTGCACGTTCGACCCCGAGATCTATCTCTTCACGACCACGCCTGACCTGACCCGACCGTCGATAGAATCGGGCCGTGATTTCAATGCAGGCGAGGTCAAAGACAGGATACTCGTCCAGTTTTGGACGCGCACGCTCCAGGAGTTCTCGAGCCGCGTCGAAGTCACCCCGCAGACAGTGAATATCCGCTTCATAGAAGTCGCAACAACTGTGGCCCCTTTCATACTTCGCGTCCTTCGCGAAACTACGTGCATTTTCTACTGCGGCGAGGGCTTCGTCGAAACGTGAGAGTTCGGTAAGCTGGACGGCGATCGAGATCCAGGAGATCGTCAGATTCTGGACGGCGTTGCTTCGTTCGAAAACACTGACGGAGCGACGCTGTGTTTCGAGAGCACGCTCGAGGTCCCCCGCTTCCCGGTAGAGCCAGGCGACATTCGAAAGTGTATTCCCGTAGTTTCGATCCCGATCGAAGTACTCTGGCCGTTCCAGACACATCTCAAGTTCAGTCAGGGACTTCTTGATCGGTCCGACAAACGAGTGAATCGTGCCCAGGTTCAGAATCGCACGCATCTCGATGTCCCGATCACCCGTTCTCTTTCCGATCGAGAGAGCGCGATCGGCCCTGTCGGCAGCGACGTCGTAGTCACCCTGCCGCCACGATGCGATCGAGAGCAGGTTGTAAAGTTGCCCCATGGACCGCAGGGGCAGATGGGGTTCCATGGTCGCCTTGATCAGAGACTCGGCCAACTTCCAATCGTCCGTTGGAGCAAGCAGTGAGAGCAGGTCCTGCTCCAGAAGAATGGCCGCGGCCACCGTCTGTTCCGATCTCGTCGCAAAGGAATCGGCCTCATCTCTGAGAACCAGATCCTCCAGGTCGCAGTTGAGCTCCCTGACCAATCCGCCCAGATTGTGTTTGGATATACGCTTCACACTGCCACTGACCCAGCGACCTACAGTCTTTCGATCGACCTGCAGCTGGCGGGCCAGCCACCATTGCTTCAAGCCCATGGACTCGATTCGAGCAACGAGATAGTGCGTATTGAGGCGGAGCGTGCTCTCTCTCTTCATTGGGTCATCGTATCCCCCATCCCTTCGAGGAGGCAATGGCCGCGATTGACGTCCCCCAATGTCCCTTGTCGGAGTGAAGTTTTAGGAACATTCTACTCCTACAGCGGCGCAAGAGAAGGCGGCACAAGAGTACGACCGCGTGCCAACAAGGAGGATCGCAGTGACTGAGAGAGACGCTTTTTTGGAAGAGAACTGGGAAGAAATGCGAAAGCGGATGGAGACGGACGGGCCTCGATCGACTGCAGAGTTTATTCAGACGTTTGCAGACTCCGACCGAAAAAAATTGTACTTCTTCGCTCAACGCGCATTCGGCGGGCGGAGCTGGGACGGGAAGAGCCTGGATAAGACAGCCGAAATAGTCGAGTTGGGGATCGTTGAGTTGGTACGCCAGTCCGAGGCCGAGACCGATCCAACCAGGTCCACTGAACTGCTCGATTATGCAAACATACTGTCATTCAACTTGTCCGCCGACCTGGCCGACTGCTGGCCTGGGGACGATGCGGAGCGCAACCGGGGCCACTTCGAACGTGGACTGGCCGCGGCCAGCAATTGCCTGCAGTGGCGAAAGCAGCTCAGGAAAGGACCGGGTCCCTTCTCCATGGCCTGGTGGGCCAAAGGGATGCACGAACTCTCGCTTAGCCGATCGGCAGATGCCTTCGCCAGCTTTGTTCAGTCCCGTGACTACTCACGTGAACAGGCCAGGGCAGGAGACCACGGCCACCTCATCAATGCCGATGGCCATTGGAGTGTTCTACTCGGTGAGGGCTATGTGGGAATCGCAGCGCAGGTTTCCGGGAAGGATGAAGGTCGATCCATCCTCGAGGCCGCCTTTCAGGCGCTTGAGGAAGCCCTCGAGAAGCAACCCGCCGCGAAAGGGGACATTGAGTTTTGTACAGCCCAACTCAAGAAAGTACAAAGTCGCTACCTGGTCGCGTGAAATGCCAGGACTGATCGTCGGAAGACTCAACGATCTTCCACACACAACCAGATCCCGAAGGTGGGATCTGGTCCAAGTTTGTTCACAAATCCGTTCGTCCTGTCACCTATGCCCGTTGCAGTTCCCAAACTGCAACCCAAACCTTGAGCAGCTTCTCAAACCTGTCTGCACAGGAACAGGAGCGTCGGCCTGATGAAAAACGTTTTTCTTTTTGTACTCCTGTCGTCGTTCTGGGGTGGATCGTTTGTTGCGATCAAGTATGTCGTCAACGGCGGCATCCCACCCGTTTCCGGTGCATTTGCCAGAGTCGGAGTTGCCTTTGTCTTTCTCGTCATCGTAACCCGTGTCCTGGGAAAGTCATTTCGCCTGGAGCCCGGAGTTCGAAGAAAGGTATGGCTTACTGGACTCTTTGCCCAGGGCATACCCTTCGCCCTCCTCTTCTGGGGCGAAAAGTCCATATCCGCAGGACTTGCCGGAATCCTGAATGGCACCGTTCCAATCCTCACAATAGTATTCGCAGTGGTCTTCCTAAGAGACTTGGAAAGCGTCACCCCAAGGAAAGTTGTGGGACTCGCCATGGGGCTGATTGGAATAGGTACGATTTTCTATCCGGTCATACATTTTCGTGGCAATCCTGATGAAATTTACGGAGCCATCGCCGTTTTCGGAATGTCCGTATCCTACGGCATTGGGACCACCCTCAATCGCCGGCTTCTCGCAGGAAGAGCCAAAGTAGACTTCTATGGGAACCTGATACATCAGCATATCGCAAGCCTTGCCTTTCTCATCGGCACGGTCCTGATTCTCGAAGCACCGAATTCGACAGATACGTTTCAACCGAATATCTCAGCTCTTTTGTCGATTCTGTACCTGGGCATCCTCTCCACCGGAGTAGCCTTCATTGTTTTCTATCATTTGATTCGGGAGTGGGGCGCGATACGCGCCAGTACGGTGACATACCTCGTGCCCATTTTTGGACTGGCTTTCGATTATCTTTTCTTCAGGAACACTCCGGACCGTTTCGAAGTGATAGGGATCACAGCTGTTTTCCTGGCCATCTTCCTCATCCAGTCCGAGCACTTTCTCTTCCGCAGCCGAAGACGTCAAGCGAGTGCCGGAGTCGCACAGGAGCGTCGCGTATGACACGTTCCGAATGCAGGCGTTTCTAGTTGCGCGGAAGTCGGTCTTGCCCTCGAGGTTCCTGCGGCCTTCAGATCCAGATCCATA
>Ga0315338_1003003_pt1 | contig 15468 bp, 16 predicted proteins | sample ASW8metaG_FD_204518 | JGI IMG/M metagenome (GOLD analysis project Ga0315338, IMG submission 204518) | Ammonia-oxidizing marine archaeal communities from Monterey Bay, California, United States - ASW #8 | ecosystem: Environmental > Aquatic > Marine > Coastal | place: USA: California | collected... | reverse complement strand
GTGCTAGTAAATTGTTGTGCTTTCTGTTTAATTGTGGCAAGCCCGTCAGACCAGGGGCCTTCGGTAAGCACCATGGCTTCCCACAATAAACTAAGTTCTTGATTTTCCGCAGAAGATAAAAGAGTTGTCGATGACTTGTGTTCGTTCAAGGCATCTAAACGGAAAGCAATTCCACGATTAGCCAAGCCAGTTCCTCCGCGTGATCTAAAGTTATATTTAGTTTTGTCAACATGAGCTGAAAACCATTTATCATCTAAAAGCGCCCAACTTGATTTTGAAAACTCACTATCATCCCACTTAAGTACAGCATTTGCTATGGCTTCTTTTGTAGCAAATTTATTTTCCCCGGTTACTGCTTCACGCAAAATAAGCTGACGGGCTTCGGGGGTGTTCATCCATTGCTGTGTGGCTGCATCGATTTGGGGCATGGCTTCGTTTAAATCTTTTTGCATATTTATAAGGGACTCTTTTTTCACAGCATCGCTCTTTTCGTCTAATACCTTTTTTTGATTGGCTATGACTTTTTCAACAGCTTTAGGATTTTTAGCAAGAGCCAATAACTCATCTGCTTTTTGCCTACATTCTTCAGCCGAACAATCTCCTAAAATAGTATCGGAAACCACCCCATCCAAAGCTTGTTTTGCAAGTCCGGTTTCTTCAGCATACTGTTCTCGCATGGGCTCCATAGTGGCAGTTCCGGTGCCGGTAGCTCTGCCCCCAAATTTATTAAGTATTTTCTCCACTGTTTTATAATAATCCCTTTTTTCTGCATCGGATACACCCTTAAGCGCAGCTTCAAAAATAGCAACGGCTTCTGGTCCTTGTGCAGAAGCATATTGAGCGCCCGTAGCGGATTTCACTGAAGCGTTTTTTCGATCTTTCCCGAACCACACAAAGATATCAGTCTTTGGCTCTGTGCTTTTAATATACTTTTTATAAAGGGGCGTTAATTTAACGGCGGGGAGAGCCCCGCCGGAAGCTCTTTGAGCCTTTGTGGGCTTATCTCCCCATTTGATAGCTGAAATAATATCGTCAGCGGAAGCTTGATCTGCTATATCTTCATTACGACTTCCGGCTAATGCACTGGCTGTTGCTTCAGGTTGGCCGCCCGCAATATTAATTGCATAAATTAAGTTGCCTTCATATTTTGTAGCGTATCCTGAGTTGGCTTGCTTGGAAGGTTTATAAACAAAATACCACATTTCCTTGCTAGTCTTATCATCCTCATCCACCATCTCATAAATGACGATAATCCCCTTCCCCTTATCCATAACCTTCCCAGGTAATTTTTTCTTAGGATGACATTGTTTATACAAAGCCGCATCGGCAGAGGAATAAGCCTCAATACCCGCATCGCGCAATTGTTTGGCGAGTTCTGCGGTATATTTTCCTCGTTGCATAGGAGCACCAAAAATTTTCCACTCTCGTTTAAACTCTTTTTTGGAGCCTTGTGATTGTTCATACGGAGGATCTTGTGGTTCTTTTAAGTTGAGAATCTTCGCAGCTAATTTGGCGACTTCCTCGCCTGTTTCATCTGTAGTAAACCTATTCTCAGTAGGAGCAAAATCACACGCCCGATCACTTTGTGCCTCTTGCTGTCGTTCAAAAGCCTCGTCAATTATCTTGTCAAGATCACGCTTTTTCATCTTTTATCTCCTGCAATAGTTTATCCAATTCGAGACCTGCACAGTCAATCTTTTTCCGAGAAAGATTATAATGATTAATGAACCCTTCAAAGGTGCCTTGTACACAACGTGGATCTACACGAGTAACTAGTTCATTGTTTTCATCTAGGGGGCACTCTAAAGGAATATCGGTAGCCTCGGACACCGCAACCCAAAGAGCCTTAAGAGCTTCGATCTGCACCGGGTAAAAGCCGGTAAAGGGGGGCAACTTTACACCGTGGACGGTGGCATCCCTTATAACGGGTCGCTCCCCAAACCCCCTTCTTTTATAAGTGCGCTGGTATTTTAAATAATAGGCGTTGCTGATCTCCACCCCTACTGATTTTCTATTTGCCCTTCCCGCGTGCTTGGCTGCGTGCTGCATGTCCACAAGCTGGAAAATGGTGCCATCATTATCAATACAGAAATGAACAGATAAGTTGCGCCGGTCAAGGATGCGAGTAGTAGAAGCGGCGGAAAGGCTGGCATCCCAGTGGTTAACGAAAAACTTTATGTCACGAGTTCCCCGGTCATACTTATAGTAAGTCCTCTCTGAGGGGATGTAAATGGACTGTAGCATTGGGAGGGGGGATTCCCAATTAACTACCTTGTCCCACTTGATGGGAAACTTTCCCCCATTGTAAATAATAAAATTCGGCTCGGCAATGTTGGCGGTCTCTCTCTTCTCCTCGGCATCTTCCTTCAAAGATTCTCTCTCGGCGTAAAGACGACGAAAGGTAGTAGGACCCACAAGCCCATCAGCCTTCAACTTGTGCGCCTTCTGCCATTTTTTTATAGCCTTGACCAGCCCTTCGTTAAAAACTTTTACACCGAACCAGCTGGGAAACCAACCCAGCTTCACTGCCGTTGCCTCATTGTAAAAAATCTTCTCCTCGGTATCCATTAAACTATCTCGTCTGCAATTCCCAAGTCAACTGCCTCCTGGGCTGTTAAGTATACGTTCACTTTCTTCTTAAGAAGCTTCCGCACATAAGCCCTGGTCATATCGGTGGTCTCAACTAGGGCATCAACATATCGCTCCTGAGCCCAGCGCATCTCTTCCATCTCGGTATCCAGATCGTGCATCGAACCACCAAAAGCCCCCACCACTGAATGGATCATAAGGCGACAATTCTTTCCCAGTCGGCGTTTGCCTTTGGTGCCGGCGGCTAAAATTGGAATGCCCGCTGACATCACTTTTCCTAATCCAAAGGTGCCCACCTCGAATCTTTTCTTGGCATGCGTTATTAAATCAAAAAGCGAAAACATCTCTGAGGCTGAGCCACCGTTAGTGGAAACCACAATCTCAAATGGCTGATATGTGACCTCCGCTTCTCCTTGTTCGTTTATAGTATGGCGGCAACCTTTGTCCATCAAAGTGATAATGGCACTTAAAACATCGGCAGTCTTCTCCTCTGTAATGTCTCCCACCAACCCGGTGACTCGAATAGAAGCCGGGGGCGGGGATCGCTCTTCGCAGGGCATCTGCACAACCATATAGGGAGGCATCTCCTCCGGTGGCGCCGTTTCATCGTTATTCTCGGTTTCGTCGGTTTTTGTGTCCTTCTTTTTCGCCATTAAAAATACTCTCCTTTTCCGCCCCTTTTGTGGTCTTAATTATATGCGTCATCGCCTGGTCCCATGAAGGAAAGTCTCCCTCTGAATAACCAGGGTGATAACTAAAAACGTGTGCCAGAGATTCCTTTTTCCACTGGGCGTGTCGGTGGTCAAGCACCTTCTTTGTCAAGAGAACCGTCGCTTTTTCCGCGTCGGGGACACTCATCGCCACCAGATCCAACAACCCGCTACAAGAATAATAAAGTTCAGCCGACTGCACGATTAGCGCTAAAGACTCTTCTTCCGCTTGCCGTATCATTTTCTGTAACATCCTATTAATAATTAGTCTTCTACAGAAAGCGGCTCCCAGAAAACCAAGAACAACACCAATAATAAGCCCGCTATACATACTCAACACCCCTCAGTAGATAGAAAAGAAGCCACATAATGAATCTTAGGATACACCATGTGGCTTAAAACTTTAAGTAAATTCTTTTTTACAAGAGACTTTATTCAGCTTTGGTGGGAGTGTCAGTGGTCGGCGCAGCCAAGCCGCCCAAAAGGCGTTCGGCAACACGGCGCGTGACGCGAGCGACGAGGGCAGACTCGTTGGTGCGTGCGCGATCGGCTCGCCTCTTTTCCTCTTCGTCGTCCTTAATATCTTTTTTTAGAGCATCGATGTGCCCTTCGTCATCCTTGATATTCTCATCATCGTGATGCAGTTCTGTGTCGATGGCATCCTCGGCTAGCTCCATCTCAAGCTCATCATCAGCAAGCTCATCGTCAGCGGCAAGCTCTTCTGCATCCACAGCCACCATCTCAAGGTCGGCATCGGCTTCTGCCTCGGCAGCCGCCACGTCGGAAACAACCTCGGCTTCAACGCCGGTCACGTCGCTAATGGCACCAAGAACCGCATCTACAAGCGCTTCCACCTGTTCTTCGTCCATCGGGGCGTCGGCGGCGGCGATCATGTCGGCTTCTGCACCAGCGAGATCATCAGCAGCATCCGCAATATCGGCTCCCGCATCCTCAAGCTCATCATGGGCATCATCCAGCTCAGCGGCTGCGTCAAGCTCTAGCTCGGGCGCAGATTCCTCTTCTTGGATAGCTGTCCGCGACAGAAAGTCCTCTGCGGTAGCTTGGTCCAGGTTGGCATACTTCATTAAACGCCGAATCGCGCTTTCACTTAATAGCTTCTTGTTACTCATTTTTTTTCTCTCCTAACAATAACCACCGCTTAAATTCGGTGTTTTAGTATTTGCATTTATTAAATAGTATCTAAATTCCAAAAAAGGCATCTTTTCTGCAATGTTGGAGGTGCCCCTACCCGTGATAAACTCTTAGTTTTTTCCTAAGCTTCTTACCTGCGCTATCAACAATATACTTAATAGCAACGTGCGTAACGCCCTCGCGAGCGCCTATTTGGCGCAATGTCATTGCCCCGTGTGTTTTTATTGCCACATGAGTACAGTTTAAATCATCTTCATAATCAATCCAACTACGACAATCCCTGTTGGGACAGCTTACCTCATGTGTCTTACATAAATCAAAACATTTCATTTTATCGCTCCTTCTCTTTCTAATAAGTCAAAAATATTTTTAAGCTCCTTCGCGTCATATAACATGCTGTCTTTGCGCGGCTTAGAAGATCGGCGGCTTTTACCCTGAAGCCTCTTGGCAGCGAGCTTTTTCTTCTGCAACACCTTCTTCTTCCTCTTGATAAAGGACTCAATATAAGGCTCGCCATCAACGACCCCCTCCATTACAATACGAAAAAAAACACTTTGAGAAATCTCGTGATCTTTCAAGGCTCTCTTAAAGGCAGCGTGCCCTGCGTCCGTATAGTAGAACGTCACACGCTTATCGTTCTCTTTGCCCATCACCGTTCTCCTCTTCAAGTGCCCAAAAGAATGTGAGGCGCACTCTCTATCTGCCCCGCATTAGTTTGTCGTACAAACTTTGCCTTAGCCTGAAACTCTCTAATGTTGCGAGCCCCACTATATGACAGCCCACTGCGGATGCCTCGGGCTGCTAGGTCAATTATATTCTCGACGGGACCTCGGCACGGCACACTAGTCGCCACCCCTTCTAGGCTAGAGGCTCTCCCGCGCCAATCCTCTTGTGCTTCTCGGGACGCCATCCCTCTATAGACCTTAGACACGGCACCATCAGGAGTGGCTATTGTCTCCCCAAGAGCCTCGTTGGTCCCAGCGAGCATCGAGCCCAGCATCACAAAATCTGCACCGGCTCCCAAAGCCTTAACAATGTCACCCGCACTTCTTATCCCTCCATCGGCAATAATGCGTGCGGAACGATCAGAAATAGCGCAATCCAAAATAGTTTGTAACCCAGGAATGCCGTGTCCTGTCTGCACCTTGGTCGTACAGCAACTCCCGCTACCGATATTACAGCGAACACTATCAGCCCCCCAGTCCGACAAAGCATTAAAGCCCTCAAGAGTCGCAACGTTTCCTGCCATCAAGTGTATGTCCAAACCAAAAACCTCACGCAGCCGAAGAAGGGCTCGCTTCACCAAGATATGATGACCGTGCGCCACATCAACGCACAAAATACGAGCGCCGGCATCATAAGCCATACAAGCCCGCGATTCAAAGTCTCCCGACACCCCAATAGCTGCACCAATGAGCGGCACAGAAATTAAATCAGCCTTCTTCAGCGCATCTATTATTGTCTGCGCCTGCTCGGCAGGAGAATTATAACGATGCACAATGGGCAAACCCCCAAGAACCACCAGGGCGGCAGCCATATCGCTCCCAGTTACAGTGTCCATCGGACTAGAAATAATTGGTAAACGCAACTCTAGATTATCATCCAGCGCACTCCGCAATGAAACCTCTGCGCGACTCTCAATATCGCTGTATTGCGGGACCAATAAAACATCATCATAGGCGAGCGCATCTCGGATCTTGCGCCTGTCGCTCATGTGTTGCCCACTAGCGTCAGTGCCTTATATATGGGCTGCGACTGGAAGACGATAACAGCGGACGGAAACGGAGCAGCATTCTTGCTCCCGCCGAACTTTAATCGTCCTTTCACAAAGTAGATCTCTTTTGCCTTCATACAATAGTCGTGCCAATATCGTGTATCCGTCCGTGACGGAATTAAACAAACCACGGTAGTATCGGGCTTTAGGCTCTCCCGATATGCTTTTTCAATCCACTTCTTAATCTCACGCCCATAAGGGGGATTCATAAAAACTGTATGACCCTCCCAGCTTTGCACAAGCCCGTTATCTGCCTCAGTAAAATACTTCTTACACTTGGCTGATTGAGGACACGCACAAGGGTCTAATGTAAAATTATATTTTTGATTCAACTGGTCAAAGAATGCCTGGGGTGTTTCCCAGTCATCATTTTTTGAACTAAACCCCACTGCCCCGCTTTTCTTACTCCATAACTTTGCTGTCACGACTGCCCTCCTTTTGAGCCTTCTTCTGGACTTGTACCTGTTGCACCCTTAAGCACTTGTTGCGCCTTGGTCATGCACTCAGGACAAAAAAGTCTTACTGTCTTCTCTTCTTTCTTTACTACAACACTCCAAGTAAAAGCCATCTCGCGAGACTTCTTATCAAAATCTTTGTTACAAGTAGAGCAGTTGTCAGGAAGAAGATCAAAGAGCCCCAGCGACTCTTCTAAGTCTTTAGCTGCCTTGTCCGAAGTCAACTTCTTCAAGGCTCGGCGCTCTTTCCGATTCACGAGGAGCTACCCTTCTTGTCAGTGGAGCCCAGAGCCCCGTCGCCACGCTCACTAATTGTAATCGGAGTCCGATCATATAAGCCGCCAGCAACTTCGGCTGGGCGGAAAGAAACGACGGGAATCATCACAAGCTGGGCAATCTTTGCGCCAGGGTAAACCCATTGCGTCGTTCTACCTACGTTATGAAGATTAATAAAAACTTCTCCGTCATATCCTGAATCCACCACGCAGGCTCCAACAATAAGACTCTGTTTTGCTGCTACGCTAGAGCGATTCTTTACCTCCAGCATATAGCCGTGAGGAATACCAAAGCGAAGACCCGTCTGAAGGACCGCAGACTTTCCCGGCTGAATTTCTAAAGCGGGGGGTGTTGTTGGCTCCGCAGGGCAGTAAAACACATCTAACCCGGCATCGCTCGGGTTGGCTCGCTGCGGTGGTAGCGCATTAGGGCGAACTCTTTCATATTCAATGATCATTGTATTCTCCTTAAACTTAAGCTAATAATTTAAAATTTCTACGCAAACTTCGGGTGCTAAACCCCCATTGCGAATCATAGTCTAGTTTTGCCATATATGGATGATTGAGGTGTACCACATCCAAGTCGGGCTTCACGCCCCAGCACTTAATCGAAGTGGTTGTGCTCGTCGAATCAATGACACGAAGAATCCAATACAGTTTTCCATTCTTGGTCTTCTTCTCGATAACTTCACGGGGGATAAACCAAGCAGCACCCAAGTCTTCGTCAAACTCTCCAAGCGGTGGAATGCCGTAATGTTCCAGCTCCCCCTGTACTTTTTCACTCATGACAAGCCCCATCGGGAACGCGCCGGTAAGAGAAACTAAATATTCGATCTTCTCCTCAGTGCTAAAGTCTCCTTCAGGATGATATAGTTCTATGTTCTCGTAAAACTTTTTTCTATTTTTCGGTCGATCAACCGCAACAGCCGACCAAAAATGTTTAAGCCCCGAAAACCTCTCGTCCATTAAGTTGTTTAATGCCTGGCTTCTAATGAGCACATCGATCGCTTTTTTATTTAATTTTGAGTAAGTGATGTCTTCATTGAAAAGGAACTCCTCAATTGAAGCGAAAGGGCGATTAGTCATAATCTGATTAATGGCAGCATCCCCCAAGCCCTTGACTGAGGTGAGAGGCTGTACCAGCGTCGTGTTATCTGGTGCGATCTCCCACACTACCCCCGATGTATTAATATCCAAAGACTGCACGTTGAACCCCAGGCGCTTCACAAGATTAATCGCCTTCTCCTTGCGGCGTTCTGGCTCTTTGTCCAGAAAAGCCGCAGACCACTCTGACGGATAATAGTGCAAAAGCCACGCACACTGGTATGATAAAAGGCTATAGGATACAGCGTGTGACTTGTTAAAACCATAGCCAGAAAAGAATTCGAAAGTAGACCAAATATAATTGGCATCTGAGTGGGAAATATTTTTTTCAATACACCCGGCAATGAACTTATTATAAATTACAGTCTTCGCTTTGTTGGTCTCGCCCGTACCTTTTTTCGTCAAAAGCTTCCGAAGGATATTACCCTCATCTAAGCTTATGTCCTTTCCAAGTCGATGAGCCAGCATCGCAATCTGTTCTTGGAAGATAAGAAAACCGTAGGTCTCTTCGGTCACCTCGCGGACGATCTCGTGTACATATTTGATAGAAGCAGGATTGGACTTTGCACTAATAAACTTTTTGTCAACGCCTGCTGAAAGAGGACCGGGGCGAAAGATAGAAGTAACCGCCGCGATCTCAATAATACTATTGGGCTTCACATTCCGGCAAAAAGACTGAGCGCCTGTCTCCGTAAATTGAAAAACACCAGCCCAGCTGCCTCGATGAAAGATTTCTGAATATACCGCAGGGTCCTTAAGATCCATCACGTCAGGGTGCAAATGCTTATCATAGAAAGCGCGGACCTCTTTAAAGGTCGGGTCCTCTACTCCGTGATGGCGTTTTAAAATATGACGTACTGCCCCTTCGATCATTCTTAAAGTGCTAAGCCCTAAAATATCAAATTTAATAAACCCAAGCGGTTCTAAGTGACGTACATGTTGCCCTTCAGACCACGGAGTCTGCCGAACACCGCCCGAAACAATCAAGGGCATCTGCTCATCGAGATTCTCTCCGATAACTACACCGCCTGCATGGCGCGAACACGAGCGCACTTGACCACACAACGCTTCAATGTGAGTCTTCACATGAGGATATTTGAGAAGGAAGGATTTGAGCGTGGCACTGTACTCCATCACCTCTTCGAAAGTAGGGGTATAGACACCCGCCTTGATGCCATGCTTTGCCTTGGCAGCTGGGGTGGCTTCAAAAAGCATACGCCCCGTCACAGCATTAACCTCAGTAAATGGGATTTGATAAAGCTTGGAAATGTCTTTAATCAACGAGCGCAGCTGAAGAGTGTTCCAATTAGAGATCGGAATAACCGTATTCTCTCCCCACTCTTCTGCCAAGAAATCCTTAAGTGCCATAGGGTCCGACACGTCATAATCAATATCGGGGTAGTCTTTCGCATCTTTTCGAAGAAAGCGACTAAAGAGAAGCCCATATTTAATCGGGTCCACCTGGGTGATGCCCAAGGCGTAAGAGACCAGGGAGCCTGCTGCGGAACCTCGCCCAGAGCCGGTAAGTTGAGTCTCAACAGCTTTGTCAGCAATTGCCTTCATGGTCAAAAAATACTTTGAGAAGCCACGCTCATTAATAATGTCCAGCTCTTCCTTTAATCGTGTTGCATATGCGCGGGCACTTTCGTCATCAACATCAGAACGACTTCGCAGAAGTTGTTTTAAACCTGCTACGCTCAAAGCTGTCAAAGCCGACTCGGGAGTCTCGCCGGATGGTACCACAAAGGAGGGGAGCTTAACGGTATTGTCAGGGAGAAACGCCTCGATTCTCGACTGGCTAATCTCCCAAGTCTCTTGGATGGAGCGCAGCACCAAGTCATCATCATATTCCTCGCCTGTCAACGCCGAATACTTCTTATAAGAGTCCCACATCTGGTCTCCGTTTTTAGGATAAAGCTCATAGCCTACTTCATCTACAGACTCAGGAAGCACCAGCTTCTGATCCGCAGCATAGTTGCTAAGCCACCCCAGCTTCTTATACAGAATTCTGTCCTTCCACTTCGGGGGAGAGGGGTAGTGGCTATCGGCAGTCGAAATCATCTTAATGTCGAACTCCGTACAAATCTGAATAATGTATTTGTTTAAGGCGTGCTGTTCAGGAATGGAGTTCCATTGTAGCTCCCCATACCACCGATCACCAAAGATAGCAAGCATCTTCTTTGTGGTCTCGCGCATAGCTTCTAAAACAGCCTCGGGTCCTTCCGCTTGGTGCTCCCACATGTCGCCGGCATAGACGCCGCCCAAACACGCCGATGCAGCCAGGATGCCTTCATTATATTTTTCTAGCAAAGCATAGTCCACCCTCGGGAAGCGATAAAAATTTCCTTCTAAGTATGACGCCGAAACAAGCTTGAAAATATTAGACAACCCTGTTTGGTTTTGCGCCAAAAGAATTAAATGGCGTCGTCGGTTCACTTTACTCTTCAAAGTGCGGTTTTCATCTTCAAGGACTGTGCCACTCGAAGTGGCGTCTTTTTTTGTCTTTTTAGCGGCTTTCTTCCCTAGCTTCGCAGCTTCATAATCTTCTTTCCATTGATCAATCGACGGAAGAAAATATGCCTCGACTCCATAGATTGGCTTAAACTCTTTCCCCTCAGACTGCATCTGCTTCGCGTGCAATACCTGATATGCCAAGCCATTACAATTCCCATGATCCGTGAGAGCAAGGGCGTCCATCCCATTCTGATATGCAAAATCCATATGCTCGGCAGGGTAACCCAAGCCATCAAAAGGGGAACCCGCAACGCTGTGAGCATGAAGCCCCACAAAGCGGATGGTACTGTCTAGTCTTTCTTCCGACACTCTAAACTCCCTTGGAAGATGGCTCATGGTGGAGGTGGGGGTGAAGGTAAAGAACCGTCCCATCAGGATATACGATCGACCATTCTTGAGTCGCCATTACGAGACCCCTTATAAAGACTTTTTGATATCGGGCAAGATCGTCATAGCGATCAGGAAAGCCGTTGACGCGCTTTACATGCGGAGTAATCATATCATAGCATCTTTTATACTTCACTGTGTTCACCTTTTGTTTATACTTAATCATAGCCCACACCCCTCAACGCCTTGTAGATACAGTTCTTCCAAGCTGTCTTCTCGAAAATTGTGAGGAGCCGGATTCGTATCTAGTGTCCTGATTGTTTCGCTGTGACGGCGCACAGTCGCGGAAAGCCTCAACACGCGGCGGGCATAGGGCATCCCGGCACTATTCCATGCAGGACGCCTAAAACATCGATTGCCTGCATTATAAGCACACAGAGCGATCCGAAGGCGTCGGTCAGGATTCGTTATATTTTCTCCCCGCTGCAACCACTGACGCAGGGCGCGGGCGCCATGCACAATGGCAATATCAGGGTGGCGCAACAAAGTCCGACATGAAACGCGAGGCACTGTAAAGCGAGGAAGAATCTGTGTTAAACCACATGCTCCCGCGCTAGATCTGGCACGCGGATTCCAGTGGCTTTCCACTTGGATGAGCGCCGCAAGCACAAGGGGATCGACGCGATACTCTTCGGAAGCCTCGATTACTTCCTGTGCGTAGTGGCAAGCAATGTCCACATTAGTCCCAAACCCAGCAGCCATCATCGCACTGCATAATATATAAGCCGTCATCTAAATTCCTCTTTTCCCTCTTGTTTTAATCCTCAAGATCTACCGCCCCAAGAATATAATTTTCCTGAACCGACGTGTACCCAAGAATATAGTTTTCCTGAACCAAGGTGTAAGTCGTGGGTCCAGCCGTTACTTCTACCAGCATATTTGTGGGCACGAGCACCCCGACCATCGAGCGGTTCCCCAGCAACGCCGTGTCAAATGCCTTGCAATCTGGGGCAGCCGCAATAACTTCCACCACCACATGTTGTTGAGCCTCGGTATACGCTTCAGGTAAAACAATTCCGCTAGGATCTGCTTCCGCCGATGGGGGCTTTACCCAAAGATGTCGATTCATCGGAACGAAGTGCATTAAGAGATACTCTTCTTGGACTTCTTGACGGTATCATAATAGTCCATGAGTTGCTCCATGTCTACATCATTCTTTAAAAGACGATATGCCTTCACAGCAAGAGAAATGTCCTCCTTGTTGAGCCAGCCATTCTCGACGTAGTTGCCCTTAAGAGCCCGCTTCTGTTCCTTAAACGGTTCCATCGCATCTTCAATAGCGTGCAGGGACTTTACATACGTTTGGATACGCTCTTCCTTGCTCACCGTTACTTCTTTCTCTTCTTCTTCTTTACTAGCCATAATAATAGCTCCCTTCTATGATGTAACCATCTTACACCAAAATTTAACACTTGTCAAGTGTTTTATTTAATTTCGCACACACCCCCGGCACACGCAAGCTCGCCTTGAAGAGTAGTTTCGTCAGTCTCTTCGCGAATTTGAGATAAGTCCACCGCAGTAAGAGAATTATAAAGCACCTCGTAGGTTTCCTTTGAACAAGACTCAAAAGGTGCCTGAATATAAGTGTGCTCCGTGTCCGAATAAGGAAGGACCGCTAAGCCATTATAAACCTCTCTGTTCTCCCACATCCATTCTCCTACATCGTGCCACTCCGAACCTCTGACGGAAACAGTAGCCGATACATTATGAGTGTTCTGCCCTCGGATATGCCCTGCTTTCACCCACTCAGTGGTGACGTGCTTAATCCTTTTAAGCAAGGAGAGCGCGGACTCAGTACGCACAATAGAATTCTCGGGGGCTTTCTGTGGCACCGAAATAACTGCTGTGTCGTGGGGTCTAAAATAATCATCTTCAAGCATGGCTGGTGCCACTTCTTGAAGATGGGCATATATTGCCTCATTCTTGCCTACCCGAATTCTACGAATATAGTAGTGATCGTACCAAGCATGAATGCCGGAACTGGTGCCAAGCGTCAGAGAGGTGGTTCCTGCGGGCTTAACACAGGTGGTACGAGCCGCCGATTTAATCCCAATCAAAGAAGCAACTCTTTTGTTCTCTGCCTTTACAACTTTGGCAGCGGCTCTAAGATCGATATCCTCCTCCAGCACTCTCCCAGAGGCGATGCCGGTCATAGAAACCCCGATAAGCGCCTCTTTCTCTGTGGTGCGCTGCCAAACTGCCCTGAGATAATGAAAATCAGTATAGCCTGCTTGAAGTGTCCCTAGAAAGGCGGCAGCGCGAACTCGCGCTTCAAGGTCTTGCTGGTTTTTAATGTTGCTAACGTTGACTTCGGTCAAGTTACAAAATTGATAAGGCCGTAGAGCAATCTCACAACAGGGATTAGTCCCCCAATCTTTATCATTAGAAAAATAAAATCCTGGTTCCCCTGTACCGGATGCCTGCACGCGACTCCAGAGATTTAAAAAATAATCTTTTGTTATGCGATGCCGAAGTAAAACGGCTGAGTTGTTTGCTCGCCCTCTCTGAGGGTTTCGCTCCCACCAGCGTCCCACTTTACACGAAAGCATCTCATCATCATCCGCTGAAAAAAGCGAAATTAAAGCAGCTCGGCGAATGCCGCCAGCCAACACTGCGTCAGCGATGTGGCAAACAAGATCGTGAACCTCGATAGAGTGCAACTCATCACCGTCCGCCTTCTCACTTAGAATCCCCTCCAAGTGTACCAAACAGTGCTGAAGGGGGCGCGGTCCAGGGGCTTTGCCCCCTGATGTTATCAGTTTCGCTCCCTTGGGGCGAATGTCACTAAAATCGAAACGCAGCGACGGTCCACCAAAAAAATAACTTTTCATTAGCGCCTTTACTGCATCAGCCCACCCTTCAATAGAATCAGATACTAAAAAACGGCGGCTGCGGTCTCTGCTGGGTTTTCGTATCTCAGGGAGTTTTTCGACATGGTGCTTCTGAACCGAGTATCCCACTCCGGTGCCGCCGAGCAGAAGAAACATCACTTCAGAGAAAGAACGCCAATCATCAATTGGAAGGTAGGCACAATTAAAAACTCGGTTGGGGGCAACTTCAATGGACTTACCAGCAAACTGCATCGAACGCATGCTCGGCAGCACTTTTCTATGCAGCACAAATTTATAAACATCGTTAATTTCCTCTCTTAAGTGAGGGTACTTTTTAATATGCATCCTCTTGTTTCGAAAAGTAAGCTCACGCCACGTTTCCCGGCGCTTCTTTTTCTCTAGATACCGCGCATACTTCATATACACCGTAATGTTCGATAGGATATCTACTGAAATATCTTGACTCATCTTAATTCTCCTTTTCTTTTTCTGTGCCGGCTTGTTTAAAACTCTTATATTTTTCTCTTAATGATTCCGCCTGTTGTTTGGTAGACTTTGCCATAAGCGCCCCTACTGACTGAGAGCTTTGCGACATAACTTTTATCTGCACATTCCGTGTATCCATAAAGATAGGGAAGACCATGCCATCAGGACCGTTTCTATTTTTAGCAACAAAGATGCGCCCCTCGTTGCTGCCTTTATCTTCGATAGTTCTTGAAATTGTAAAAATAAAATCCGCCACGAAGCACTTGTTAAACGCCTCTGAAATTGACTCCATCGTAATCACTTCAGCATTTAAGCCAGATCTATTGGTCTGTGAGGCTGTCCAAACAGGGCACTCAAAAATCTGAGCGAGGGCGCGAAGCTCTTCGTAGATTGATTCTAGCTCATTCCTTTTCTCTCTCTGAACGCATACCGGGCGCAGCAAATCTCCATAGTCTACTATAATCATTCCAATTTTTACATGTTGGCGCTGAAGTCTTTCAAGATGAGTCTTTATTACTTCGGTAGAGGCGGTCTTGGTGGGATACTCTTTGATAATTAGCCTACCTGGCACTGTTTGTACCTTCTCATAAATCGCACTCTTGTGATTAAAGATACCAGTGAGGGGCACTCCCGTAATGCAACTATCATACCTGAGCGCAACTACTGTGTCCTGCAACTCTAGAGTATAGTGGACAACGGCTTTGCCAGCTAAAAGGGCTTGAGCCCCAAGGTGAACTAAAGCCATTGACTTTCCAGCACCCGTAGGGGCTACAACTACCCCCAGCTCACCTGAACCGAGACCGCCGTTGCAGACAGAATCTACCTTACTCCAGCCGGTGCTAATGGGGTTCCTGGCTTTGATCTCGAATCGCTTCTCGAAGTCAATAAGATAATCATAGCCATGATTGTTGTCCGCGCCCAAACGAAGCGCCTCATTCATTACTTTGCTTATTTCATCAAAGCTGGAGTTCTTTATCAACCCGACACAGCGCATCATGGCGCCCTTAAGCTTTTGCTTCTTACAGAAGTCAAGAGCGACTTCCTTGGTATGAGCAGATCCTTCAACCACTTCAACGGGGAGGGAGTTAAAAAAATCAAGTGCCTGGTTCCGAACTAGCTCGTTCTCGTTATTTAGTCCTGTCTTCAAGACTGTAGAAAAGGTTCCCCTTGAGGGATGGGTGCCATACTTCA
>Ga0315338_1003002_pt1 | contig 15475 bp, 20 predicted proteins | sample ASW8metaG_FD_204518 | JGI IMG/M metagenome (GOLD analysis project Ga0315338, IMG submission 204518) | Ammonia-oxidizing marine archaeal communities from Monterey Bay, California, United States - ASW #8 | ecosystem: Environmental > Aquatic > Marine > Coastal | place: USA: California | collected... | reverse complement strand
CGCAAATACCACGGTTTTAATTGACTTATCCCATTTTTCGAACGCTGCATCGGGGTATTCCGCCCAAAGAAATGTCGATGCTGAGAACCAAGCGACCCAAATTACCACCAACGAAAATATCAAACGCTCTTTAGGGAGTTGAATATTTCGCGAAATTACCGCTGCCACTAGTGCAACCAGCGCAGACACAAACGAGACAGGTATACCTTTTAAAATTGAAAAAGAAAGCGAGTGAGGCCGTGCGAGCTCGATCCACATATAGACCGATGGGCCAAGAAATGGCGAACGAAACACCAAAAGGAGCATCGTAACGAATACGAACATGAGAAATATTGATCTCATAGTATTATGCCCCTCTTACTTCATACGATTTTCGCTCGATTTCCAGCCAGAAGTGTTCTCCTTCTTTTGCCGCAAATCGGCCATAACCGCCCGAAATGTGATGTAAAGCAGTAATCCATGAACCAGGAGGATAGAAAGTGTATCGACCATTAATTCTTCTCTCGATAAATTTTTACTATTCAGTATGTACTACATTGCTGCGCCGAACAGCCGGGGGATATGTCCAAGCCATCACCACGTGCCGATGAAACACGCGGGCCCTCGTTAACTCGCTGCGAATTCTGATTCCCGTTCCTGCTCCAGAGCTTCTTTAACCTTGCCAGCAAGTTGCTTGAGGCTGAACGGTTTTGGTAGGAAGTAAACATTTTCTATCGCTTCGACCTCCTGCAAAATCGATTCCTCGGCATAACCTGAAATACAGATTACGGGAATGTTCGGATGCTGCGCGCGCGCGGCGCGGACCACGGCGGAACCGTCGACTTTTGGCATCACCATATCGGTAATAAGTAGATCGAATTGCTCGCTATCCATGATCTCGAGTGCTGTCTCACCGTTTCGAGCCTCAATTACCTTATAGCCTTTGCTCCGCAAGGCGCGCGCGCTGAACAGGCGGACCGGGTCCTCGTCTTCGACCAGGAATACGGTCCCGCCACCCGTTACGTCTTGATGTAAACTCTCCGCTTCGAGTTCCGGCATATCGGCAACGTCGCCGACGCTTTCATAATGCTTCAGGTAAATTGTGAACGCCGCGCCCTGATCCTCGCCTCCGCTTTCAACGAGAACATAGCCACCAGTCTGTTTGACGATTCCATAAACAGTTGAGAGACCGAGACCTGTCCCCGCGCCGACTTCCTTGGTCGTGAAAAATGGATCGAAAATACGTTCCAAATCTTCGCCTGATATGCCGGCGCCGCTGTCGCGTACCGCAATGGTGACGTAGTCGTCTGGTGCGATCTCATCACCATGTGCCTGCAGCGGTGTTTCAACAACGACCCGTTTGGTCTGGATAGTGAGTACACCGCCCTTTGTCATGGCATCGCGAGCATTCACCGCGAGATTGATCACAACCTGGTCCAATTGCCCCTGATCTGCTTTCACGAGGCCCAAATCGCGCCCGTGAATCATTTCCATTTCGACCCTCTCGCCGAGAAGGCGCTGTAACAGATTCGATAGCTCCGCCAATACATCGGTTACATTCAGCAATCGGGGCTCCAAAGTCTGTTGACGGGAAAATGCGAGTAATTGTCGTACAAGCCGCGCCGCCCGGTTTGCGTTCTGTTTGATCTGCATAATATCGGCGAATGATTGATCGCCGGCGCGATGGCGCTGCAATAGCAAATCGCAGAAGCCGATCATGGCCGTCAGCAAGTTGTTAAAATCGTGCGCGATCCCGCCCGCCAATTGACCGACCGCCTGCATTTTCTGAGATTGCGCAATTTGATGCTCAAGCGTCCTCTGACGCGTCGTGTCGACCAGCGCAAGAATCATCGACGAGCCGTCTCCGGTCGGGGAATCGTAGATGGAAACAACCCGTTCACTGTCATTTTCCAACGAAACGACAATCGGCGCATCCGCCTGCGCTCCCGACGCATCCAGGCGTTCGACAAGAATTGTCCGATTTTCCGTCGCTATAAATGTCTCGAACGATTTTCCTTCAGGATTTTCTACCTCCAACATTTCTCGCAAGGCGTTGTTGCATGCCACGATCCGTCGCGCTTCATCGATATGCGCTACCGCCACGGGCACTTTGTCGAACAAATTCTCAAATGTGGGCTGCGGCGCCGGTTTATCCTCCGGAAGCTGCGGCGCCGGCGCGTCGCGTGGCATTCTTTCAATTACAGCAGCGGCAACGGCCGCCGTTGCGAAAATCGTCGCGCAGACACCCGCAATTAATTGCGCCGAAACACCGCCACTATAAAGCAACGCTGTCGATGCAATAGCCATTGCGGCGGCCATCGTACCAACTACGCCCCAGGTTCGGGCTGACTTAATCATGTGATCCACATCCGGTTATGCCGCAGCTCCATCCGAACGTAGCCGGCCTTGCATCCGCCAGACATAGCTGATGATTTCAGCTACGGCCTTGTAATGCTCGGTCGGGACTTCCTGGTCGAGCTCGACGCTCTTGAACAACGCCTGCGCCAACGGTTTGTTCTCGACAATCGGAATATTGTGCGACTCCGCGACTTCGCGGATTTTCTGGGCAATCAGATCCTGGCCTTTCGCGACGAGAAGCGGTGCTTCCATTTGCTCTTGATTATATTTCAAGGCAACCGCGAAATGCGTGGGGTTGGTCACAACGACATCCGCATCCGGCACGGCCTGCATCATCCGCTGCCGTGCACGATCCATCCGGATCTGTCGCAACCGTCCTTTCACATGCGGGTCGCCCTCGGCCTGCTTGAATTCGTCTTTGACCTCTTGTTTGGTCATGCGCAATTGCTTGCGGTGATTGGCACGTTGAAACACGACATCGACAAACGCAATAACCGACAAAACACCAAGCACGTACACCAACAGCTTCAACACCAAGCTGTGCAGCAGCGCAAGCAAGTCAGCCGGGTCGACAGTCGGTAAAGTGTCGATCCGTTGAAATTCGGGCATCAGCAGAAGGACGGCAATGGTTCCCACGGTCGTTATCTTGAACAGCCCCTTAAAGAATTCGATCCACTGCCGCCAAGACGCGTAGCGTTTCAATCCTGTAATCGGTGAGAATTTCTCAAGCTTAGGTTCAATAGCTTTCGGCGAGAACACTAGACCGTTCTGTACGATCCCCGTCGTAATGGCGATCGTTACCAAGAAGATCGCAGGCAGAACCAAGGCGCCCGCGACGGCGGAAATGGTGCGCATCAACAATCCGGGCAGGTTACCGATTTCCAAACCGTATTCATGCGGACGCTCGACGAAAGTCAGCGCGATCGTGCGGATATCCTGCATAAGGCCTGGCGCAACCATCGCAACGATAATGGTTCCCGCAAACAGCATCAGCCATGTGTTGATTTCCATACTGCGGGCAACGTTGCCGCGCCGACGCGCGTCCGAAATCTTTTTCGCCGTCGGCTCTTCAGTCTTTTGTGCGTCGTCTGTTTGGTCTGACATACCGTTATCGGGGTCCGATAAACCCGCTCATTCCCGTCGCAAAATATTCCAGGAACCACATCATTATAGCTGAAACACTTACAAGCATAATGGTTAACCCAAGCATAATTTGTAGCGGTAAGCCGACGAAAAACACTTGGAATTGCGGCATCAGGCGCGCCAGGATTCCCAGGCAGATGTAGAATAACGTCACCAGAATGATAAATGGTGCCGCCAGTTGAACACCAATGGCGAAACTGCCCGCGACGAGCCGCGCCATCGCATCGGATAGACTATCGAACGGCAACGGCGCGCCGGGCACGAACATGGTATAACTCTCCACGAGCGCGGTGAATATCAGGTGATGCAGGTTGGTGATAAGAATCAGCAAGCTTCCAAGCAGCGAATAAAACACTGATGTCAGGGCCCCCTGATCCTGAATCATCGGGTTGAACAGCGTCGCATTCGCAAAACCTGACAGGAAGGCGGCGATAGTGCCCGTCGTGGTCAGAGCTGTCGCCAAGATGCGGGCGACCGAGCCAAGGAACAAGCCGATCGTGATCTCTCCAAAGAGGAGCAAAATAACTGCAACAAACGCGTCCGGCGTTTCAGGTAGAAAAGGCGCTACGACCGGAAAAAGAACGGCGGAAACCGTCAGGGCGACAAGCAAGCGCACGCGCATGGGCACGAACGCCTCTCCAACCCCCGGGATCAACATCACCGCAGCCCCAAGACGGCTGAAAACCAGCAAGTACGAAAACGCTTCGAGCGCGAGAAGGCGTTCAAGCATCGGGCGTTAATTGAGAGCCGCTATGCGGTCCGCGACTCCCAGCATAAATGTCTGTAATGTTTCGACGATAAAAGGAAGGAATATCAGTAAGCTGACGAAAATCACGATAATTTTAGGCACGAATGTTAGCGTCATTTCCTGAATTTGCGTCAGAGCTTGAAACAACGCAATCGTCAAGCCGACGACCAGTGCGATAAGCATAATCGGAGAACCGATCTTCAGGACCGTGAAAATCGCTTCGCGGGCGAAATCAAGCGCCTGCAGTTCGTTCATGAGCCGTCGTAATGTTTCAAATCGGCATCCGCATTATCTGCTGATAGGCTGATATGATTCGATCCCTCACTGCAACAACGGTTTGCAATGTGACCTCGGCGTTGGTTATGGCTGTCACCACATCCGTTAGGTCCGCTTTCTCCTGAACGGCGGCAGCGGACATCGCTTCTGCTTTTTCGCCGGATTCAATCGCATTCTGGGCAATGTCCTGAACCATCTGGGCGAATTGACCCGGCGACGGCGTGTCGCGCGCTTCCATTCCAGATGTACCGCTCAACTGCGCCGCTTTGTTCAGCGCATCGGCGGCTTTCGAGAATTCAACTGCCATTGTCTGTCCGCCCTTCGGCTACACGGTTACCGTAGGAGATCGATCGTCCGCGTCAACATGGAACGGGAAGTCTCGATCATGTTCAAATTTGCTTCGTAGCTCCGCTGTGCTTCACGCATATCCGACATTTCAACCAGCCCATTTACGTTCGGCGTCTTGTAGTAGCCGTCCTTCCCGGCGGCCGGATGATTCGGGTCGAACACGAGGCCAAATTCACTTTGATCGCCCAAAATTTTCTTCACGCGCACCACGTCCGCGTCCAATTCCCTGTTGAAAACGTTTCCGAATGTTATCACTTTTCGACGATAGGGGTCACCCCCGGGAGTATCCGCGGTAGAGTTCGCATTCGCGACATTTTCCGAGATGGCCTTCACACGCTGCCCCTGAGCGCGCAACCCGGCGGCGGAGATAATCATGCTGGTTTGGAGATCGGACGCCATTATTCAAAACCTTCCCGATTCATCATTTCTATTGCCCGCTCTGACGCCCGAGCGCAATGCGGAACATACCTAAATTCTTCCGATACAGACTCGTCACCAGTTGATGCGCGCCCGCCGTATCGGCGACTTTGATGAGTTGCTCTTCCAGAACCACAGCGTTGCCCGTCGGCGAGGTCTCGTAGTTTTTCTTTATCTCATTCACGTCGCCAAACGATGATTGCTGAATCTTGCTTGGAATGTGGCTGGGGTCGGTCCTGGCGAGTTGTAAACGGACTGTTTCGCGACGGAATGCCTGTTTGAAGTCGATTTTTTCGAGATCCTTCGGCAGATATCCCGGCGTATCGGCATTCGCAATGTTCTGCGACAAGACGCGCTGACGGCGGGCAAGCCAATCCATTTTCGTCGTCATCATCTTAAATACGGGTAAAGTGCCTAGATCCATCTTTTTCGCCCTTGCGAATTCGCCACACCGCGAATCGAAAGAACTGATGCAGGGAACATGCCATTCCCGACACCCACGATGATCCCGAATTGGGTAGCAAAACGAGACGCATCAAACCCGACGATAACGACCGGTCTTCATTCAACAAACACAGAGGGATAGCTCTATTTTAAAACCTATTTTTTTGTTTAGATATAAAGGATTATCAGAATTATCAGAGTTTTTAGAGCAAATTAAGCCGTGAAATTGGCTCCATTGAATATCAGCCATACAGTGCCAACCAGCACCGAAAATTCCCGCAAAGTCCGGCGATTTGATAAAGTGACCCCTATGTCTGCAACGCGACCGCCGCATCGAATACCGGATAGACACGGCAATCGGTCAGAATTTGCCGCTCAGGGAAATCGCGACCCGGCAAAAGATACCGTCGCCGTTGCTTTGGGAAAACGCGGCGACAACGCCGAATCGGTACCTACGGTCCTTGCGACAGGCCGCGGCGAATTCGCCGAAACCATCCTGGATATCGCATTTCGCAACGGAATCAAGGTCAGAGAAGATACGGATTTGGCGGAAATCCTCTCTGCCGTCGATCTCGACAGCGAGATCCCAGTAGAAGCCTTCATCGCTGTGGCAGAGATCTTGCGTTACGTCTACGCTAACAACAACGACGAAACTTCGAAATTCCTTGAACAACGGGCGCGAGAGGCCGGGGAGGCCGCGCCGGAGGACGGCAAAAATGGCCCTGAAAACTGAAATTCTGGAAAGTATTTCCGGGTTGGCGACGGAAGTTACCAGCGCGCGCGAAGCCCTGCTGAAAGGGGAACTGCATTCGCTGAACAGCATTCACGCTCGAATCGAGACACAATGCCAGTTGATTGTCGACTTGGAACCTAACGAAGCGGCGGAAGTGAAACCGAATCTCGACGAACTATTGGAAAACTTGCGGACGTTCTCTGACGAGATTGCCTATGTCCAGGCCAAGGTCACTGAGATTCTCGCGGAAACGGAGAAAGCGCAAGGGGGCGGTGATAGTTCAGGTCCCTAAGCAAATAGCGCGCTACGGCGCACGCGCCTGGAATGCGGTATGGAATTCGACGGTTATCTGAAATTCGTACTGGCGCTCGCCTTTGTTCTCGGGTTGATCGGCGTGCTTGCCGTGATCCTGCGACGCTTCGGACCGGGCGCTGTCGCGATGATTCCCCGCCGCAAGGGTATGGATCGTCGACTGCAGGTAATCGAAGTGGCAACCGTCGACGCGCGACGGCGGTTGGTCTTAGTCAGGCGCGACGACAAAGAGCACCTTATTCTGCTTGGAGCGAACTCGGAATTGCTGATTGAAAGCGGCATTCCTTGCAGCGGGCCGCAAGGCGTCATCGAGTGTTGACAGTCCGGATTTTGAAATTGCTCGGGGCGACACTCGTTGCATTATTGGCCCTCGCGGTTCCCGCCGAGGCGCAAAGTCTAAATTTGGATTTCGGGGACGGCGGCTCCGCAACGGGTAGAATCGTTCAGATCGTCGCGTTGATGGCCATCCTGTCGTTGGCGCCGTCGATCTTGATCATGGTTACGTCATTCGTCCGAATCGTGGTCGTGCTCTCCTTCCTCCGTACCGCCATGGGCGCGCAGCAAACGCCGCCCAACGCCGTCTTGGTCAGTCTCGCGCTATTCATGACATTTTTCATTATGCAACCGACCCTGGAGACAGCTTACGAAACCGGAATTGCACCGCTGATCGAAGAAAAGATCGACGAAGAAACCGCGCTCAAACTGACGATAAAGCCGTTTCATAGCTTCATGCTGAAGCATGTGCGCGAGAAAGACCTCGAACTGTTCATGGGGCTGGCCAAAGTGGAAACCGTTCCTACGGTTGAAGACACCCCGCTGCGCGCCCTGATTCCCGCTTTTATGATTTCCGAGCTCCGGCGCGCCTTCGAAATTGGTTTTCTGCTGTTCGTACCGTTCTTGATGATCGATATCGTCATCGCATCCGTGCTCATGTCGATGGGCATGTTGATGCTACCGCCGATCTTGATTTCATTGCCGTTTAAATTGATCTTTTTTGTGCTCGTCGACGGCTGGTATTTGGTCGCCGGCAGCCTGACCCAGAGCTTTGGACCTCTCTGACATTCTATCCGAAGCCTATTGGTGCTCGGCGGTTACGCTCGGCTGCCTGCTGCGTCCGGCGCGGTTGCTTGCGGCGGCGTAGCTGGCGCCGTCGCTGGCGGTTGAACGGGCGCGACCGGTGAACCGAGAAGCCGCTTTTTATTGTCGGCCAGATATTCCGTCAGAAATGCGTCAAAAACGCCGTCATCGGCGATCCGCGTTGTGATCGTTTCGAGATCAAGCGGCTCGTTTACGGACGAAGCGCTTGCAATGAATTGAAATGCCTTGCTCAAGGGACTCGCCGCCATCGCCGAACCATAAAGGGCCCGCACAACTTCAAGCCCACTCTCATCGCTATCCAGACGTAAGGCCACCGCCCAGTTCAGGACAACCTGAGCGTCGCTGCGGTCAAATGTCGTGCCTTCGGAAGGGGGATCGCCCGCCAATCTTTGCAGGACCTTCGCCGCTTCGCCCCAATTCTCCGATTTCCATTGAATGTCCGCGCGTAACAAGTCGGCATTCCGAGAAACATCCCCTGCAAGCAATTCGACGGCCTTGTCGACTTCGCCGATTTCAAACGTCGCACGCGCCTGGATTCGACGTCGATCGTCACCCAGTTGCTCAGGGAGGCGTGGAAACACCGTCATCCGCAGTGCTTCCACCGCTTTTTTTGGATTTCGGTCCAACAATCGTATCAATGCGAGTTTGGCGCCGACCTGCGCGCGCTCCTCTCCTTGCAGCCGGAATTTGACCTGATGTTCGAGCAGGTCGGCAGCCCGGTTCAAAAGATCAACCTTGACGAGGCGCTCCGACAATTTTTGTATCATTTGATTGCCATCCTGGCCCGCCGGCGTCAATTCGCGAAACTCGTCGTAAAGCGCCAACGCGGTCAGTGGCGGCAGCTCATCCGCGTTTCCGTCCAGGTACAGTTTCTTGAAAGTATCCGTCATGGTTTGCGCGATACGCTTGGTATCCTGATGACTCGGAAAATATGTCGCGATCACGCGGTAGGTTCCCAATCCGCCGCGGTAGTCGTTACGGTCCAGATAGAGGCCGCCGAGTCGGCGAAGTATTTGCATTTCGAGCTCGTCGCCGCGCCATTTGAACCGCAGGCGCTCAAGTCTTTCGATCGCTTCCTCTTGCTCTATGGTGTTTTGCAGCAATCCCATATTTACCAGTGAAAGTTCCGCTCTGGCCGCATTCCACGTATCGCCGGAGGTCCTGAGTTCTGACCATAGATCAGATGCACGGTCGATATCCTGCTCGACAAACGCGTGCCGGCCCTGCAAATACCGCAACGTCGCCAGGTCTCCGCGAGACATGCCTTCAGCCTGCATGTCGAGCGCCTTCAACCAGCGCCCCGCGCTGCCGCTGTCTCGCGCCTTCAGTGCCGTTTCCACCCGGAGAAGCCCGAGTTTTTCCTTTAGCGAATTCGGATAACCGTGCAGTACGGAATCGCCTTGTTTAAACAGCAATTGTGCTTGCTTCCAACGCTCGGAACGTGCGGCAGTCACGCCCCGCCACAAACTTACTTCTTCGAACTTGTCCAATCTGGGATCACTTAAATTCCGCGCGGCCACGTCGAGTTCATTGTTGAGCGCGGCAACAGCGCCCTTGAGTGCCTTGAACTCCGGTGTTGTCGACGTACCCGCGTCCGATCGCTCGAACACCTGGAGGACGCCCTTTGCTTCGGGTCCGAGTCCCCGCGCAAAATAAAATTGCGCCAATCGGAGCCTTGATTTGTCCCTTCTTTGCCGCGGCTGGCGAGAAACCGCTTCCTGTAGTTTTTGCCGCGCCTCGAAATAATCCTTTTCACCGGCATCCCGCCATTGCGCGAGCTTAAATATACGACGTGCCCGTCCTGATTTTCCGGTACGGCCGACACCCGCATCCGGCGAAACACCAGAAATATGAAGTCCGTCCGGCGCGGACAAAACCAATCCTCCAGATGCCTTATCGAGTTCGACATCATCATTAAGACCAACCACCGCAAGTCCTTGCGCCGACGCAAGAATTTGAAATTCCGGATAGGCGCGCTGTCCCTGAATACCGTGACCGGATGCCTTGATGGTTGCGGCTTGAATCAGATCTCCAACTTCGGGGTCGGGCAATCGAATAACGGTTCCGGTATCCACCGCCGGGAAGAAAATTCTTGCACCTCCTTCCGCTTCCGAATCCGCATCGATGCCAATCTGGATTTCGGGGCGAATTCTGCCCCGCTGAAAATCCACGACCCAATTCGTTCCATCACGCCGCGTATAAGGGCTCATCCCATCCGCTGGCACCATTCGAAGCACAGTTGCGTTGCCAACCGGCAATTGTTCAATGCGAGATACCAGCCCCTTACCTGCCGCCCGTAGCGGCGCCAGGTTAATCGTCGCCCGCTTATCGAAAAGCACCCAGATAAAGCCAGCGCGCGCGAAAACCGCAGCACCAACCGGTTCCGGCCATTCGAAAATCAAGCTAACCAATGACGCACTTTCGCCGGAGGGTCCCGACTTCGCCTCACGAAACGCTTTCGCGATAAAGCCGCTCCCTTTTGGATTGGATACCGCTTCCTTTGGCGTCGCTTCCTTTACCGCGGACGTCGCATTTTCAGCCAACGCAGCTTCGGACGGCAAATTTTCGTTCGTTGTGTTCGGCTTTCCCGCCGCCTCCGCTGTTTCAGCCAGCACAGCTTTTTGGGAGGCCTTCACTTCCGACGCAGCTGTACCGGCCGACTCGGATGCGGTTTTCGCTTCGGTGTCCTTCTTTGGCGCTACGTCGTCTGCTGGTGCCTTCTTCTCAACCGTTTGCGAAGACTCCTGCAAGACTTCAGCGGCCGGCGCCAATTTCGGCAGCAATCGCTTCGGACCGTTTCCGGCCTGTTTCTTTTTTGCGTTCGCAATCGCCTTTCGCGCCGTATCCAGCAGTTCGCTCCGACTCGTTTTTGGCGGCGCGGGCTTCGGCGACGCACTTGCAGTCGGGGTGGCCACGGACTTCGCGCCATCCGCAGCGACGAGCAGGTCGACCACTACTTTGGTACCGGACCTGAAGTGCCGCAATCTGGGCGCACCAGGAACCGGCATATTGAGTACAAGCCCACTGTCGTTGTTCGACGCGGATGCTGCTCCAAACCCTTGCGGCAGTTGCCGGTTAAGCGCCCCTAACTGTACAACCGCGGATTTGTCGAAGCGAAGTTGTAAGCGGCCATCAATTAGAGCGGCCTCATAGTCGACGGCCCCCTTCCAGTCGAAAACCAACCGCGTGTAATTCGGGTGCTCGCCAACCCGAACTGCAAGGGGTGAAATTCGAGCTTGGTCATTCTTGATACGTCGCATATCAAGGACAATCGCATTGTCATTCTTGAAGCTGCGGAGCGAGAAATCGCCCGCTAACGAAAAGCGGACGGTACGGCCGTTGCGCGCAAGCGACGCGTTGCTGATGTATTCGCGCAAATTTTGCAACGCAGTTGAAAATTGCGTTGAGACCGGCTTATTGAAATTGACGGTGAGGCGGCGTCCCGAAATTTGCGCTGTATAGGTCACAGCAACTGGCCAATCGAAGACGAGGCGGCCGAACTTGGCGTGTGACCACCCGCGTACACCGACATCTTCACCGTAAGCCGCGCTCGCAATGACAAGCGCAGCAAGTACCAGGAAAGCGCGGACCACAATCAACGTTCTTCAGCCGTCCCGTAAAGTACCAAATCCACTCGGCGCGCCAGCTCCAGCCGACGCGCTTCCTTAAGGGTCGCATCCAGGTGAGTATACCGTGAGTCGCCAAGTCCTAAGGCGATAATATTGCGTTGATAACCGGACGCCTCGAGCTCGCCGGCTACGGCATTGGCGCGGTTTAAAGACAGCAACCAGTTCGCATCGAAATCCTGACCGTCGTTCGTTGTCGGATCGGCATGTCCCAGAATTTCCAGTTGATTGCCGATGTTCGCGATGACGCCACCGAGTCTGAATATCGAACTTTTCGCATTGTCGCTGAGTTGTGCGCCGCCCTGTTCGAACAACGCGTCGCCAAACAACGAAATAACGACACGAGAACCCAATCGGCGCACAATTGCATTTTTAAGAATCTCATCTTGGCCAAGGTGATCCTGCAGGACCGCGGTGAGATATTCCGTCGGCAGTGCCGGCTGAAGTTCGATATTGGGGACTGATTTGTCGGATTCCGGATTTGGCGTCCGACCTGCTTTGGCGAATTGCAAACTATCGGACATTGGTCCGACGACGGCTTCCCAGGTTTCGGAAGGTATTGTCGTGGTCGAAAACAGCATTACGAAAAATGTCAGGAGCAGCGCCGTGACATCGCCGAATGTTACGAGCCAGATCGGCGCTTTTTCGACCGGCTTCGTATCTTCATCGTCAAAAGCCATCATTACTCACCCAGCTCTTGAAATGTCACATAAGCCTGCTGCGCTTCCCGTACATGAAATCGCATTCGGATACTATTCATGTCGCCGTTACGGATTCCGATTTTGATCGTGTCCGCAGGCGCCCCATTCGCGACAAGTTCTCGGGCGATGGAAACAACGCGCGCTTTCTGGATCTCGTCTCGCTCTCCCCCCGCACCGATCCCAAGCACGAACTCCAATTCGTTTATGAAACCTTGCGCTTTGTAGGACAGTGCCTTCGATGTGTTGATTAACAACGTCCGGCGATCCGATCGCACCGATGCTCCTCGTCCAAAAAAGAGCTCATTCACAGGCATCACAACCTGCATCATGCGGCCTTCGGAAAGGCGTTCGATTTTAAGCAATGGTATGGACGCAACCCAAATCCGCTCGAACTCATCAACGAGTTCCTCCGGTTCCGGGACCGGCGCCAACGCCGATATATAGACTTCCGTCGACGTCTTTTCTTCTTCTGGCGCCTGGAAGGTCAGCAATAGCGAATTAATTACGGCGCGAGTCCTAATCTCCTCGCGGGTCGCCAAAGAGTTCAACAAAATAAAAAATGCCAGCAATAAAAGAAACAATCCCAAAAATAGAATAGGGCCGGAATCTTTTACCAGCCCCGAATCATTGGAATTAAAGTCGTCCATGACGGATATACTAAAGACTATTTCGCCTAATCAAAACTCGACAATATATTATCTATTTCATCTTGATTATTTCCGCCACCCTCTAATTGCGGTCCATTCAACACGCCGGCTTCTTCACAATCTCTGCTATTCTCTGGCCCGCGCACCGCAGGGGCGATATCGAGGCGTTCCCGCGACGCCTCGTCGCCGAGGCTAGCCAAAGTCGAATATGTAACAAATTCAACATCTTTCTGGGTTTTTCCAATTTTAACTATCCGCAGTCCCGTAATGTCCCGAAATCTGCATGCCTGATAAATATTCCTGACCTGCTCAGTCACCTTACGAAAGCGCCCGGATCTAGTTTTATGGCTAATTGTTCTATTTGCTCGAGCGCACACATGAACATGTCGGGCTCCGGTTCTGTTTCCAAAATGACGGCGTCCAGTTCTTCCTGGACCGATGGGACGTGCGCCTTCCGTATCTCCACCAATCCAGTGGGCTCTATCAAGTATCCGCGCCGATAGAACAAAAACTCGAAAACGTCTCCAAATGGTCCAGCAAATCGGGGTCGACCGCGCACACGCCATCTCGAACGGCCTCGAGAGTGCCGCTCACGACCGACCATGGACATGGTCGCGCCAGGGGCGCCAGCACTGTCTACCTCAGCGGCAAACCGCCGGGGGGACCCATTTGCCAGTTGCTTGGAGTAAGCCATCATTCGATGGCCTTCTAGAAGGTACCGATCACACTCGTTAGCTTTGTGCGCAAGGTCGCGACGTTAAATGGTTTTACGATGTAATTATTCACGCCGGCTAGTTTTGCCGTAACGACATTCTCCGTCCTGCTTTCAGCGGTAATCATGATGAACGGCGTTTTCTTCAGCCCATCGTCGGCGCGCACTTCCTTGAGTAGTTGCAAGCCCGGTGTGGCTACGACAGGAAAGTGAGCGGGGCCCATCTATTTCGGAACTTTCGGAACGCTTTGTCGCTCAGCTAGCCGTTTTGTCAGATCACGAGCCCGTTCGGCATCCATTGCAGCGACAATCGGTGCGATTTTCCGCTCTTTCATACCTTGCATTACATCCAGGAGCACGGTCATGTCTAGGTCGTCAAATATCTTAGCAGCGTCCTTCGGCTTCATATTCGAGTAGATCGCGACGAGCCGATTAAGGCGCTCTGCTTCCTCCTTTTCCTTGATATTCAGCAGCTTCTTGATTTCACCCTGTATATTTTTCAGTTCGCCCTGTTTTTCTACGAGACGCTGTTCCGCGGCCTTGAGAAGGACGGCGCGTTGATCGAGTTTTCGCTCGCGAACATCCAACGATTTTCTCCGTTCGCCTAATTCCTGCAATAATCGGATTTCCGAATAGCTGAGCTTGGAGACATCGCCAATTCCCGAATCCTCTTCGGCTTTCGGCTTAGCCGGCTTACCTGGTTTTTCCACCTCTGTTGCGGCCACCAGAGATTTGCCTTCCGGCTTTTCTTTGTCGTCCGGTGCCTTTGGCGCAGTCTGTGCCACGGCAGGTTTGAAATCGATGCCATTACCTTGGTCGGTCACCGCCGTCCAGATTTCGCCGACTTTTACGGACAACATCAACGTGGCGACAAATATCAACACGGGGACAATTCGAATCGAAAACCGCATAACGCTATCTCATACCCTGCAGCGCCCGCAGTAATTCAGCTTTCGACTTGCCGCGCTGATCCTGATCTGCGTTACTTTTTGGCGTTTCCGCCGATTCAGTTTCTCGTTTCGGCACCTCCGTCGCGCGAGGCGTCGCGTTGCGCGCAGTAGAAATTGCCGCTTCCAGCCGGTTTGCCAATTCTTCAGCCCGATCGGTCATAAAGGCGAGATCGTCCCGCAATTCCTGTGCCTTGCTTACATTTGACTGAAGAGCGGTCGCCGTCTCCATCGCGCTCGATTTCAATCGCGCGACACTAGCCTCGGCGCGATTCGTGGAATCGGTAAAAGTCGTGATCAGTCCATCCAATTCCGCCTTGTTCGATTTCAGCGCCGAAAGGCTCCTATTCAGTCTGAAGGCATAGACGATCACGACGATCAGCAAGATCGCTCCGAGCACGTCGATTAAGAGACCTAGGTTCCCCATAGGTTCACTCCATTAGGCGATCTTCAATACGGACCGCGACCGATCCGCTCTTTCTTCCCATCGAAGCAACGAACAATGGAACAGCCCCACAGCGCAGCACAACCTTGCTATCGGGCTTCGCCTGCAATTGAATTTGCGTGCCGACTTCCCAGTTCATGACGTCGTTCAGCGGCAGGAATATCTCGTCCAAGACCGCTTCCACGCCAACTTCCGTAAACCACAATTCAGTCGCCAGATGGTTTTCCCAGATCGAATCGCGGCCGAACTTCTCGCCCATGAACATCTGTAATAGCAATTCACGAACGGGCTCAAGCGTTGCATAGGGCAGCATGAGTTCAAGTCGACCGCCACGGTCTTCCATATCGATTCGCAAGCGGGCGAGGATTGCCGCGTTGGCCGGGCGCGCGATCGTCGCGAAACGCGGGTTGGTTTCCAGCCGATCAAATCGGAATGTCACCGAACTAAGCGGATCGAAGGCAGCAGACAGGTCGGCGAGAACGACATTGACCATGCGTTCGACGAGACCGCGCTCAATCGTCGTATAGGGGCGCCCTTCGAT
>Ga0315338_1003001_pt1 | contig 15481 bp, 16 predicted proteins | sample ASW8metaG_FD_204518 | JGI IMG/M metagenome (GOLD analysis project Ga0315338, IMG submission 204518) | Ammonia-oxidizing marine archaeal communities from Monterey Bay, California, United States - ASW #8 | ecosystem: Environmental > Aquatic > Marine > Coastal | place: USA: California | collected... | reverse complement strand
CTCATAAAAAAACCCGCCATAAAGACGGGTCTATCGTTAGTAGCGGGGGTAGGATTCGAACCTACGACCTTCGGGTTATGAGCCCGAAGTGGGGCCTGATATTGCTGAACTTACAAGATAACGTGACGATTACGTGACCTTACTGCTAACAAGAAGCCCCCAATGAAGGGGGCTTTTTGGTTTAGGGGGGCGAGTCCCGGTTAGGGTACCTTATATGCTATTGGTCATCCCCCTTCTTTTTTTGTCTTCGGCAGTGTGCCTAGAGTTGCGGCCATCCACTGTTATTTAGGCTTACCTAATAAGAACACCAATGTGCCATGGAGCATCGTGCTCAGCTGGGTATTCACCCTCATGATCAGCAAAGTTATTTGCAAACTCAATAGCATCCTTTAACGTTAAGAATGCCTTGGGACGCAGATAACCATTACCACGGGGATGAAAGATCACATCGTATTCTATTTTCTTCTTTTCACCACCTTCACGCACACGGTATCTCTGAATCCAGATGTACACAGAGGCACGCACAATTGCATATTCCTTGTAGTTTCTGGAAGTGAGCTTATCGGTGATATACTCATGCCTGATACCATACATGGAGTCCTGCCGCACGCCGCAGTCAATTGCAGACTTTATCTTAGCCATTTTTTTTCTCCTTTCCTTTTTTTGAAGTCTTCTTTGACTTCTTAGAAAAGCCAGTAAACAGGATCCCTGGGGGTTCGCTGTATATGGGGTCATCTGCAGGAAATGACTTTAGGTTAGGCATTAGCTTTTTCAGCTTTTCTGTTGTTGGGTTCATGATGTGTTTCCTTTCTTGTTAAGGTTGACACATCAGGCAGGTCTATAAACGAAAAAGACCGCACATCAGGCGGTCTTTGATTCCCCAATTGGGGCACATCTACCGTTTAAGGATCAAACCACCGTGCTCTTACGAGTCGGTTGGTGGGTTTCAACTTAGAAACCACTCCTGATGTTATCAAAATTTAAGGCTATTTAAGTAATTCTTTCAACTCATCCAGGCTAAGGGTGTGGTTCTTATTTTTATGAACCATTGCATGGCAATTAGGGCATAATGGGATTAGGTCAGTTTTGGGATCTACGGGGGTTTCACCAGTTTCATTCAAGGGCTTTATGTGATGTACATGGATAAAGCCTTTTCCGTGCTGTCCATATTCTGCTTCAAAGTTGAATCGACAAGCCATACAAGTTAAACCATGGATCTCTATTGCTTTTTCTCGATTAATGGGGTTTCGTTCATAGTATGAGGAATATCTTAACTTTTTCTTCCCTTCAGTGGTATCAGAACTTTCAAAATCTGAGCTTTCACTCGGTAATTTTGGTGTATATGGTATCGTAGTTGATAAGTTTATAATTTTCTGATAAACATCACCAGAGATTTCCCTAACTCCAAATCTCCAATAATTACTTTTTTTTGATTCTGGGATGACTTCTAAATATTCACCATTTATTTTTGCAGGAATTGCTTCTTTAAATTCTTGATAATCAAGGATCTCACAATAGATATCATTTTTTGTTGAATTATCATCTGGTATAGAGTCACCTATAACTCCAATACCAAAATAATGAGGCTTATTAGATAGTCTTTCTTTCTCATACTTTTTGTTTTTTAACGAGCCTTTATAGTAGATAATCTTACAACCCTTTGTAAGTATCGATTTATAGGTGCTGGGGTAGTGATATAATTCACCTTTAATATCATCCCATTGGGATTCATCGTTTTGGGCTATTACTGCATATTGACTCATTTTAATCCTTTATTTGAGCCAGAGGCGTTTCATTAGAGACTATCATAAACATAATCATAAATAGCAGATCTCTTATCATCGAAGATTCGCTTATCATATACTTGAGGAAGGCCATCATTTAAAATCGTTTTAATTGCGACCTGCACTTCTGCTTTCTTCTCCTGTTTTTTACGCCAATCCAGCGTTAGAATACCTTCTACAAGCTTATCATAAAGAATCCTAGATACTGCTTTTACATTCTTCTTTTCTTTATCACTCAGATCTGGTTCAGGTTTAGTCAGCAAATCAAACATGGCCAATTGCTGCTCATTTTCCAATTCTTCCCTAATATATCGCTTTTCTTCTTCTTTTAGCTGTTCGGCAAGTTGCATCAATCTTTGGAATACTTCTTCTACGGTCCTAGCTCCATCATTGTATTCTTTAATTAGATTATTGAGCTTTTCCATATAATCCATACGGGTTTTATTTACCTGACTCATACGGTTTATATTAGCAATAAGAGAATTCTTAAGTCCTTCTGTATGAGTGCGTTTTTTCCTAGTTGACTCAAATTTTTTCTTTAGAGTTGCAAAATCTATCTGAGAAAGGTCATAATAGTTTTCTTCACTATCTGTTTCTGGCAGTTCATAGCCAATAATAGATCGATCCAACAGATCATCTACTTTAGACATTACTTGATCAATATCGACTTCAGGATCTAAGGAACGGATAGCGTTAGTCAGCTTGCGAATATGATAGGCTCTTTCGGCATAGTCTTTATCTATTTTATCTGGCAGATAGGCTTTATATAATCTTTTCACTTGATTAGCCTGCTTTAAGTACTCTTTTTTGACATCATCACTTTGAACAAGTGTATCTCGTGCATCCATGAACATTCGAAGACGACTATTCATGTCTTCTGCTGTTCGGATCTTATCTATATCAACACCTAAACCACTGACATGATTCATCAACTCATCAATAGTTTCTATTAACTCCGACTTTAATTCATCCTTATGTTTTACTGGTGAATCAATTCCACCACCAGTTGTACCATAAATAGCCAATGCCTTTTCTAAATGTCTGAAGATGCCCACATAATCAACAATTAAGCCGTTAACCTTATCCTTAAACACTCTGTTTGCCCTGGCTATGGTCTGCATTAGTGTATGATTACGCATAGGTTTATCGATATACATAGTGGAACATGAAGGCACATCAAAACCAGTGATCCACATCGCACAAACAAAAACAATCCTAAATGGATCATCTGCATCTTTAAACTTCGTTTCTAGATCTTCTTTTAACATGCGTTTGCGGTGGGGCCTAATATCTCCACCTTTGGCTTTTATAGTGGCCACATCATTTTGGGATGATGAAACCACTACAGCCATGTCTGTTTCTGAATGGTACTTATAAATATCCTGGAGAGCTTCTTTATCTTCATCAGCAGCGTTTGCAATTTGTTCTTCTAATCCTTTCAGGTACTTGGCCCAATGCTTTTGAACCTTTTCATACATTCTTACAGAAGTAGCCTTATCAATTGAGATGACCATAGCCTTTCCACGATTTCCCCTGCTGGTAAAATGATCTACTAGATCCTCAGCGACCTTTTCAAGTCGATCATCACGAGTGACCACCTGATACATCTGGGAGAACTTGCGCTCTAATTTTTCCTCTTGAGCCTCATCCAGTCCTGCGTCATCAATTAATTCGTTCAATTCATCGGAGAAATATTTATTACTAAGTTGTACTTCAGGTATGCGATCTTCATAATAAAGCGGAACCGTAGCCCCATCTTCAATAGATTGACTGAAATTGTAGATACTGACATAATCACCAAATACTTCCCTGGTTTTTTGCTGTTCATTGGAAATGAGTGGTGTACCTGTAAATCCAAGAAATGCTGCATTGGGCAGTGCATTTCGCATATTCATAGCCAGTAGATCATACTGACTTCTATGGGCTTCATCTGTTATTACTACAATATCATTTCTATCAGACAATACAGGGTGCTCGCTACCGTCATCTGTCTGAAACTTATGGATAAGGGTAAAGATGTAGCGGTGATCTTGAGATAAGAGCTTTCTTAAGTTTTTGGTAGAAGTAGCCTGGACCTTGGCTTCATTAATAACACCAGCATTCTGGAAATTTTCATAAATCTGTTTATCTAATTCTACCCTATCTGTAATAATAACGAATGTCCAGTTTCCTGGAACCTTTCTTAATACTTTCTGGCAAAAGAAAACCATAGAGATACTTTTACCACTGCCCTGGGTGTGCCAGAATACACCTAGTCTGCCCTGATTATCCTGCAACTGATGCACAGCTGCCATGGAATTATTTACGCCCAAATACTGGTGATTTTTAGATAGTATTTTTACTAGTCCACCCTGCATTTCAAGAAAGACAATAAAGTTTTCAATGATGTCTAGAAAGCGTGGGTGCTGGCAGGTACCATTGATCATCGTATTTACATCAATTACCCCTGCTTCTTCTTCCGAGCTGACTTTTTTCCACTCTGCGAAATGTTCCCAACCTGCTGTGATACTTCCGATCTTTGCTTCAATGCCATTGGAAAGCATGCAGAAACCATTATAGGTCAGTAAATGGGGGATCGTGTCCTTATAGTCTCTTAGGTTATCATCAAAGGCATGCTTGATGTTAACATGGGCTGCTTTTAGCTCTACAAATAGCAGTGGTATACCATTTACAAAGCCGATGAGATCTGGAATCCGTTTGCCAAGGGTGCCCCTAATCTTCATTTGTGAAACAACAAGAAAATGATTATTGCTGGGTTTCTTCCAATCGATGACCTTGATGCGATCCGTCTGCTGTTCACCATGGTTATCCAGGTATGTAACCTTTACACCTTCTTTTAAGGCAGTATAGATTTCCTTATTGGCAGCTACAGTCTGCATTACAGATCGATCTTCTGTAAGGAATTGAATAGCTTGATCAATTGCTTGACTTGGAGCATCTGGATTTAATGACTCCAATCTTGGTTTTAAATATTGTGTTAATACAACTTCTTCAAAATCTTTTCTGCCAAGTTCTGAGCTATGTTCATGTTCGTGCTCAGCATCTACGCATTCCCATCCAAGATCATGAAATTGGATTAAACAAGAGAGCTCAAGAGCTCTTTCAGATAGGGGCAGGGCTTTATCTAATTGGTGCTGTATTTCTTCTCTAGTCATCTAAAAGGGAAGTATCTATATCTAAATCGGATACATCAATCTTTCCTGATATGAGTTTGGGTAGTAGTAAGTCACGAGTTTGGCGGAGGTTTTTGTTTTCTTCAGCGAAAATAAACTTTGCTGAAAAAATGCTTTCTGTGATTTCATAGAATCTATTTAAAATATTTTCGGGAGCTTTTATTAAAGGAATACGATTCATATTTGTTTGTGATATTTTTGGTTGGGCAGCACCAGTTATATATCCCAATATCTTTACATTAGAAAGAGCCAAGGTTAAAAATTCTGTAGAAATTGGATATATTCCCTGTAAAACATGGGCATGATTGTTTACCCAGAATTTTCCTTTAACTAATTGTAAAACTGGATTTCCTTGATCAGTAATTACGCTACCATCTTCAGCTAATAACAAGTAACAACCATCAAATATATATTTATTAATATAATCAAAAATTTTCGCTGCACCATAATATGGATAATCACCCTTCATATCAGCTCTTACCATAGAAGAAAGGGGGATTCTTTTTCGATCAAAATTAACTGATATTTCTTTCAAACTTTTTATTTCCCATCCTTCTGGAATCATCCCAAGCTCACTATCTACTAACTCATCATTCTCATGCCCAGGATACTTAAAATCCACAAACCATTTTTTGTAGATCCGCTGAGCCATTTCTTCCAAGATCTGGATGCGTCTGGTGTTGTTTTCGATTAGGTTATCATAGACTGATAGAATAGAGGCTATTTTTCGCTGGGTGAGTAATGTGGGAACAAATAAAGGGAGTTCATTTACTTCTTTTTTATTTATTGATTGATATGTCGTTCCACTACTGTAAGATTGTATTAATCCTAAATTCACTTTTAATAAATAATAAACAAATCTATCTCCTGTTTTTGATCTAATAGAACAAACTCCTCGACCAATGCAACATTCTTTATTCGCAATGTTTAGATCACCAACGGGAGCTCTAACACTCATTAAAACATCATCTCTTTTGGCTATTCGTGTAGGTTTTGAGCAATACTTTCTTTCAGAAGGATATAATTCACCAAATTCGCTACAACCCTGAAAGAAGGGCAATCCTATTCCATTAAGGTTGTAATACTCAGAACTAGGGGATTGACCCATTGTAATATCAGCGATCTCATTTAATCTAACTTTAGTCCAGTCAGAACTCATCTTAATAGCTCAGTGATATTTTTCCCAATTTGTTCTTCTAATTCTCGTGCTTTATCATTGAGTTCTTCTAATTCTTCATTCAACTCTGAAAGCCGCTCATTGAAATCAACACCATCTTCTTCTTCATCTGGCACTCCTACATACCTACCAGGATTAAGACTATAACCTTGATCTTTTATTTCAGATAAGGTAGCAACATTACATAAGCCCTTTACATCCACATACTCACCATCAGGAAAGTGTTTATCCATTAGATCAGTGCTACCAAGTTCTGATTCTGGATCATTACCACGATAAAGCCTAACGATATTTGCTAATAACTCTAACTGAGCAGGTTCAAAGGCACGATGAGCACGATCTACCTGGGTAAAGACTTCCCTGGCATCAATAAACAACATTTTATCTTGTCTGTCTTCTGGCTTGCCTTTATCAAAGAACCATAATGTTACAGACAAGGGAACGGTATAGAAAAAATTAGGAGAAACAGAAACTATAACATCAACATGACCACTATCTATCATCTGCTTTCTAATCTTAAGCTCACTATGCTTGGCATCAGAAGCAGAATTGGCCATAACAAAGCCAGCCCTACCCTTATCATTTAACGCACTATAGAAATTCTGAATCCACAGATAATTCGCATTATCAGGTTTCGGAATTCCAAAAGGATAGCGTGGATCATCCTTAATATTCTCCTTCTTAACCCCATCTACATTGAATGGTGGATTAGCAAGGACGAAATCAAACTTGTCCACACAATTAAAAGGATCTTCATAGTAAGAATTACCAGATCGTATATCCGCAGATAAACCATGTACTGCCATGTTCATCTTTGCAAGCTTCAGGGTTTCCGTTACTTTTTCCTGGCCATAGATGCTAATATCATCTGAAGACTTACCTTGGTGATCTTCAAGAAAGCGTGCTGACTGAACAAACATACCCCCAGATCCACAGGCTGGATCATAGATTTTCCCATGATATGGTTCTATAACATTAACTAAAAGCTTTACTACGGATTCAGGGGTGTAGAACTCACCAGCACCCTGACCTTCAGCCATAGCAAACTTTCCTAAGAAGTACTCATAGATGCGGCCAAAGAAATCCACATCCAGATCAGATGGAATGCTGTTGAAGGTGCGGAGTAAATCAGATAGCAGTGCACTCTCCATAGTATTGAAGCTTTTAGGAAGTACGCCTTTGAGATCAGGGTGAACATCTTCTATCAAGCTCATGGCATCGTTGATCCTAGCACCAATGTCCTCACCTTCAGGAAGATCAACTAACTCTGAAAAGCGAGCACCTTCAGGAAGATACATGATACCCATAGCTATATAGTCTTCAGGCCCTACAGATACCCTAGAATTTGATGTATCGCCCATTTCAGTTTGGGCTTTAGTAAATCGATTATCAGCGTATTTGAGAAATATTAAACCTAATACAGGCGTAGAGTACTCCTGAGACTTAAGATCTGAGTTTGCTCTTAAGTTATCTGCAGCAGACCATAGATTCTTTTCAAGTTCAGCAAAGCTTGTGGCCATTTATTATCCCTTGTTTAAAACAGATCCTCATAGCATTTACAGTATATAGCGACATCCTTACAAGTGTTGCAATATCTTGTGCTTTTACTCCAGGTGCTCTTGCAAACCCTACATCTATATAATTGTTCATCATAAGACTTCCATTTTATTTTGAATATCTTTTTTGAATTACAATCTGAATCTGGGCAGTTTGTTATTGATAAGGTTTCCATTAAAAATCAAACTCACATTCTTTGCAGTGCCAATCAGGAGCGTCCTTCTTGATTCCGCATCCGCCAAGTTCAATTTTTCCCTGACTGTATTTCTTTTGCATTTCTGTTCCTGGAAAACCATACTCAATCGGCACTACAAAATCTTTGGAAGAGCACTTTGGACATTTTGGTTTATTCTTTCGTTTCATCTAAAAAAATTACGCAAAATTACCCAACAATGTGGGTGTCTCTTTTATAAACAATAAAGCACGCTACTGGGTGGGGCTTATTCCAATCTTCATTATTATAAGGTCATTTTTATTAATCAAATCAAATTGCTTTTCTGATATTTTATTAAATCTTTCAAATTCTCTATTAGCTACATATTTGGATATTTCTTGTCTTATTTCAATTCGATTTAATGAATTCCAGTATTGAATAGTTTCATTTGCTTTTGATGGAAACTTTTGAGCCATTAAAACTCTTTTTACAACTGGGTTATTTGAAAAATTAATATCATCTATCAAAGTTATTTTACCGCCACGCTCTTTTATTGAATCAGAGTAACATAACCTTCTTGCTTTGGTAAGCTTCTCAATATCATACTGGTCAATAAAATTGATAGAACACTGCGTTGCTTGGCAGTATCCAGATAATAAATTTTTTTTACCGCTAATATTATTTTTTAACTCTACACATAAAAATTCAGACAACTTGGTGGAATAGAAAATGAAATCTATTGAAATTTCGTTCCACTTATTCCTTTTACGATTAATAATCCAAGATGGAAACATTAACTCCCAACACACTAATTGATATTCGATACCATTATAATTAAGATTTTCAGTTCTCCACTTCTTAGTCAAATAATGCTGGAGTTCCCATTCATTCATATTTTAAATCTACCATCACCCCCATAAACAAAAAACCCCGCTTGGCGGGGCTTGTTAGTAAAATTCTAATTATAGCTTGCTAACAATAGGAATAAATGCCTTTTTAAACTTCGCTGTATTATCAACAAACCAACTAAAGCATTTCTCCCAATCATCTTGATTGTTAGGATCTATTTTCATTCTGGCAACAATACGACTCGCCTTACCCTCTGGTAATTCTTTCCACTGGAGTTTTGTATTAATAATATCCTCAAATTTTTCTTTTTCATCATGAAGTTTGTGAAAAATTTCCTTAGCATTATCCGTACCAATATATAATTCACAACCAATGTCACGTCCCCAAGTGAATCTTACTGTTAATGTTATGTGTATGCCACTTTTCCCAATTGCAACATCATACCAATGGCCTGTATTTGGCTTCCTGATTCTAATTTCATTATTATGAGCCTTTATATGGTCATTAAACGAAGTCCAAAATTCTAGATTTTTTGAGCCACCTTCTGTTAATTTACCTTTTTCAGCTCTGATTGATCTTGTGGATTCATTAGGCTTACTTACCATTTTTAAATGGGGAGCAAATTCGGAATCACCAATTTGAAATAGTTCAATTTCAATTCCATAAAAATCTATGTTTTCTGTCGTTATATCATTAAACCAATCAATAGCCTGTCTATGCTCATCTCGTAATCTTTCTGCTATCCAAATCAGTGTGGTTGCTCCAAATGATGCAGAATATGTAAATAGTTTTCCTATATGATCATGGTCAGTTGTAGTTAACTGATTTTCGATGACTACATATTCATTAGTTAAACTATCCTTAGCTACTATATCGGCACGATAATTACCAACCCATACTTCTGTATCTTCAAGTTCTAGTTCCATACCCAAAGATTCACCTAACAATGCAAGCCCTTCTTCACTGGCTAGCCATGGCGTGAATTCTTTGGCTTCATCAGTCCATTGTTTTCTTACAGGAATATTTTTTAATGGTTTTAATTTCATATTACTGTGATTTCATTTAAGACTAAATCTACTACCGCCTCTCCAAACAAAAAAGGGCCTGGGAGGAGGCTATTTGAATTCAAAGGTGGCTACCACAGGGTTATGATCGCTTAACTTTTTTATTTCTTTATTTTCAAGCACTTCAAGTGCGATTAATTTACCAAAACCTTTTTTGCTGCAGTACATATGGTCTATTTGCCATGGAAATTCCCCTCGATTATGCCTGTATGTTTGGATACCTTCAGGATAATGTATTTCAATACAATCCATCAAATTAAAGTTGAGGATTCTATCAAATAGAATCTCTGAATTTCTGGTACCTTTAGGTCCCATTCTTTTATCCATTACTCTATTATTATTGAAATCTCCAGCCATTAAGAATCTTTTATTGATATCTGTTTGCCCATCTAGTAACCAAGTTAAATCAGATAACATATTATGTAGACCAATTGATGAATATCCATTTTCAATTATCCCATATATGTTAATAAGAGTAATATAATCATTATCTGAGTATTCAGCCTTGGCTACTTGAAGAGAACCTGCATACTTTGTTGAAATATTGACTGGAGTTAGGGGTATTTTTTTTGATACAATTGCGTTTCCCCATTTGTAATTCTTTTTTCCGAATCGACCAATAATATCGTGAATAACTATATCAAATAGTCCATCAGGGAATGAGGGTGCTTCTTGGAGTAATGCAATATCCGGTTTCAACTCTTCTTTTAAATATGACCATGCACCCAGCGTGTGTCTCATGTTCCATGTTATGATTCTAACTTTCATAGAAAGAATATAAAAGGGTTCCCGATAAACAAAAAGGGCCCCGTGAGGAGACTATTCATTGCTTTGTAAATAATTTGAAATAAACCAATTTCGCACCCCATCAAAATGTATTATCAGATACATTACCCATAGAAACACCATAAATCGGAGATTGAATGACCGATGTTGAAAGGACTAATATAGAGTCGTACTTTGAAAACATAAATAACCTGATCGCACTTAAAGAGGCACTGGATAGATCATTAAAGCACACCAGTTCGGAGATCGACTTTGCAATGTCTTGGCTTGATGACCAATACGAAGAAGACGAATTAACTTTACACGATTCCTACGCCAAGATATTCAGCAACCAGTACACGGAGACAATGAAGCGAGTGTTAGAGAATATCCTTCCTTGCTGGAGGATGATCAACAAAAAATAGTCAGGTTATAAAACAAGAAAAGCCCCTCTTAATTGAGGGGCTTTTTAATTATAGTTAATATTCTTTAACCCAGTCGACTTCACCATCTTTATACTCGCCACTATATATCTTTTCCCCTTCTTCATCATAGTAAGTAAATGGACCATGTTGTACCCAATTGACGTGGTAAGACTCTTCTTTTAACTTTCCATTCGGATGCCATACAGTTAAAGGACCGTTCAACTCCCCATCTACAAATTCAGTCAGTTCTTTTGTGCCATCCTCTTTCCAAAATAAATGTATGCCATTTTTAAGGTCATTGACATAATTGCACCGTATCCGTTTCTTTCCATTCTCACTATGCCAATTCCACATACCTTCTTTTTTCCCGTTTACATACTCACCTTCTGACTGAGTATCTCCGTTTTCATAATAATTAATGAAGTGCCCAGTTATCTCCCCATTTAGATACTCAGTTTCTGATGTTTTATTTCCATTTTCATAATAAGTAATAAAGGATCCATTTAATAGGCCATTTTCATAATGGGCTTCAAATTTAGTTTTTCCATTTTCATATTTTTCAATAGATGAGCCAGTGTATGGCAATTCCTCTCCCTTGACATACTTGATAGATATCAGTTTATCGTAATTAATACTGCGGTCAGAGTTGCAACCCATTATAATCAGTATGAATAAAAAAACTATTGTTCTGTGTTGTAGCATGGCGTGCTCTTCAAAAGTTTTAATGACAAAAAAAAGAGGGAGTGCCTTCACACTCCCTCCGTGGTTCAATTCATAAACCAGTTAAATCTTAATTGGTTCCGTTATTTCATTTAATACCCGTTAACAAAACTGAAGATCTTGTGTATGTTTCAAACGGATGATTATCTAATTAGCCAATGGATTATCACTAAGATTTGATATTTGAGTTTTTGCCTTTTCAAAATAATAATCTTTAAGCCACAATTTATCAAACGATACGTTTTTGATTTTTTCTTCACTAATCATTAATGAATCAATTTTGTTTTCTGGTTCTTTAATAATGAGATCCTCTAAAGGATCTGAAAGTGCTATTGCTGAGAGCGGTAGTATAATATCTGCTTTTGTATTATTAATAAAAAAATTGTCAAAATAATTACTATGGAATAAAATTACTTTTGACCAAAACAGTGGGTCAGCTCCGGTATTACCAATAATTGAAAAATATATGGGCTCTTGTTTTTCAATTGCTTCAGAGCCATAAAGCATTCGCAACATATTCATTAATTCTTTACGAATAAATGCTAATCCTTCAAATTTGAATTCTGTATTTGAGAATACATTGGGATCTGGACTTGAATAATGCATTAGGCTATCAGCCGCATCAATTAAATTTTTGTAAAGAGTTGTCGAAAAATCATCATCCCAGAATACAATGCCCATAGAAAATTTATTTATATATCTATCTATGAAATTTTGATCTTCTGATTTATGTTTACCCGAAATACCCGTAATACCCGAAAAGGCTTCTGCATAAAACTGTAATACATCCTCATGCAACCTCAAACCGCCTTCAGTCGCATAAGACATTACTTTATCAAATTTAGTCATAATTAACCCATTTATTTATTTACCACTCAAAGCCATACTCTTTGAGCCAAATTCAGTTTACCAAAGCGGAGGAAGTTTCTGATAAGAATCGCCAACTTGCCAGTTAGCTATTGAGTTGAAATACTTATATGCATCACCAAAGGACTGTAAAGAAAGTCCGCCTACATCACCGCCAGTAACTTCGACAAAAGCTTTATGTTTATCCATTCCAAGTAAGCCACAAGCTCCCCAGGGTAAAACAAGTTCGATGATAGTGCAAATATAAGCGTATGAATATTCTATTTCTTCGACCTCACTATTATCACCATTTTTTGCTTTTTCAATCATTACTTTATATTGTTCATATTGCTGACCATCACAAACAGGTAAATTTGATTCTATTATATCAATCAACTTGGGATTGACTTCTCTTACTTGTATTTCTCTTCTCATATCTACGATATGATTAAAAGCATCTGCAAAATTGTTATATCTTTTAGCTCTAGAAAATAATCCTCTACTAAAAATACTGGATATTTCATCCCACATAAAGTGTGTCGTATAAAGCTCATAAAATAAATTAACTACTACTTTATAAGGATATTCATTTTTTGAATATCTGTCCCGCCACTGGCGGAGCTTTCCAATTTTGCGATTCATCGCATCATTTATATCATACGACATTTTTTACCAATTAAAACCATTATCATTTAAAAACTGTTGGCATTTACGATCACCCATTCTCGCTGCTTTAATAAAGTATTTTATGCCTTTTTCTGAGTTAGGATTATCAAATTCCATATTCCCAAGCAAGATGTAAGTTCTTCCCAGTTTCCGATTCACCGTAACATAATTAGGTTCAATAGCTTCAGCTCTGTGAAAGTAATCCAAAGCTGTCCTATAATCATTTTTATTGAAAAATGCCTGCCCAATAGTAACCAATGCTCTACTATGATCTGGATATTGATTAACTGCTTTTTCTGAAACTTTTATTGCTTCATCAAACCTTCCATCCATCAATAACGCATTACCTAAATTATAATGGTTAGAATAATTCATCCCCTTTTCACATGATTGTTTATAATAGTTGATTGCTCGATAAAGATCATCTTTCCCTTGATAGATAGTACCATAAAATTCAAGTGTTACTAAATTATCTTTATCAGCATTATGAAGAACTGATAGGGCTTCATCAAATTCATTATTATTTAGAAGGTGAACTACCTGTTCCCAGATGTTGTGATTTTCCGATTCTGTATTATTACTCATTTTAAACTCTTTTATTTGAGCCAGAGGCGTTTCATTTGATTAGCAATACACCACACTAACATTTTTTGAAAAATTATGTGAGCAAACAACTTCTTTGATTGCAGCAGCAATTTTTTTGCCACCAATTGCAGAAGGTTCAATTGGGTTTGCAAAATCCTTATCATCATTACATAAAACTCTTAAATCGATTAATGGCAGTCCAGCCTGAAAGGCTTCTTTTGTAATAATATCATTATACATTGATAATCCTACCATTGCCATTTTGCGGATAGAAGTTTTATTGGTTTTTCCACCTAAATATTTACGCAATTCCTGAGAAACAGATTCTACATATCTCGGATAATAAATACTGCATAAAGTTGTTGGGACTCCATAGGATAAAACATTCTTAAGCATTTTATTATAGTCAATTTCAAATTCATTACGCATTTTATATAAAGGGCCCATAGCATCACCAATAGTATTGGCACTTTCATCAAATACATCCATTCTGTTATACCCATCATTGCCTCCGATACTTATAAACATGTGGGTTGCGTCTTTTGGAAGATTTTTCAATTGTTCTTTTATATCTTTTGTCTTCCTGCCATCAACGGCTAATAATGTTACTTTAGAATCAGGTAGTTCTTCTTGAACTTGCCCAGCAACATCTAACTCTCCTTTCTTGACATATGAACCATTATCAATAATCGAATCACCGCAAAGTACTATATGCTGTTTAGCCATTACTATAGTTAGCCAATCCTGACAAAATCGCAGTTATTAATGCAATGGCAATGATTATCAACCAATATGGAATCTTTTTGTTTGATTTATTGAATTGTTTTGGTTTTCTCTCATCCTCAACAGGATTTTCTTCGTTTTCAACTCTGGCTTTCCTTATTTCTACGTCATATTCATCTACATTGAGTGAGTTTAGTATTTCCATAACGTCTCGATCTTCATTCTCATCAATACTTCTTACCCAATTATATATTCTATTGCTTACTATATTGTTTAACAGTTTATCAAAATCCTCTTCTACTTTTCGGTCGTCAACTCCTTTAGTAAATGCTAAAATAAATGATTTCACCCAATATTGTTTTCCTCGAATATCATTCAAATTATCTTCCAATTGCCGTTTATATTGTGATGATTCATTCTGTAATATTACCGTTTCCATTATAGTGTCCCATTCTCCCTGCGAAATTCTGGGTATTTCGATAATATCATCATTTTCATCAATCCTTCTTATCCTCTCCGAATAAGAAGACATCTCTTCTTGCGAAAGGTTTGTTTCAGCCCCTACATCCATTTTACCTCTAATTATCATTTCAAGGAACATACCGGTTGAGAATAGTTCTTTATTCCTTTTGTCAAAATAATATTTCATGCTTTGTTCCGAAAAATTGCGACAGATTGCATTGTGTAAAAAACGGAAGGCTTTATTAGAGATAAGTTCAGCGAAATTGATATTTTCAAATGGGTCAGTATCAAACATCGTGAGGGGGCTATTTGAGCAAGAGGAGTTTCATATCGAAAATTACATACTAAACTGCTATAAACAAAAAAGCCCCTCGAAAGAGGGGCTTTTTATTTAGAGCCAGAGGTGTTTCATTCTGCAAATTTATTTTCTTGTGTATCTATAAAAATTAATGCGTCGATTAATCTCGGAATATCTAGCGTTTTTACTTCAATTCTTTCATCGCCATCATATTTTGCAATAATTAGCTTCTT
>Ga0315338_1003000_pt1 | contig 15490 bp, 24 predicted proteins | sample ASW8metaG_FD_204518 | JGI IMG/M metagenome (GOLD analysis project Ga0315338, IMG submission 204518) | Ammonia-oxidizing marine archaeal communities from Monterey Bay, California, United States - ASW #8 | ecosystem: Environmental > Aquatic > Marine > Coastal | place: USA: California | collected... | reverse complement strand
GCCATAGAAAAAACACAACAGCTATTACTACCAAAACAGCAGAGACAATACTTGCAAGATATCGGTGCAGAGGTTTTTGACTCATGCTTAACTCGAAAAGTAATCCGCTGCTAATGGAAGGTTTTTACGACACCGCCCTGAACGAAGCGAACGATGCCTGAACTACGAGAGATTGTACCAAGGCCAGCGAGCGTTGCCAAAAGACGAAGGTGTGCCGCAGGCCTAGCGTAAAAACCATGTTAGGCGACCGGCGACGCTACGATTATTCGTGAATTTCGGATGTGACAGTCCAAAGTTCGTTATCAATGTTCAATGTTCCATCATCGTTGCGAGTTCGGTATCTGCGGGTGGTATCCTGATCGTCGCCAGTGCCACCAGCGACACCATCCCGACCAAGACTCGAAAGCGTGATGATCCCGCCGTCATCTACCGAATAGATGAGCGGTCGATCCCAACCATCAGTCGTGCGATTCATGTATCCGTCGCGTTGCGGAAGCTGAGACAGGGTCTCCGGACATTGGCGATGTTCTTGAAGATAGAGATGTATTCGCACGTGAGTTTCGCCGATCGCAGTCAGCGTCATGTCACGAGGCGAAATCGTGGTGACCAGCGAACACGCGACTAGAGTCAGGGTCGAGATCGCGAGAGGAGCAACCGTTGCGGCCTTTTTTGTCATTGGTTTAGGTCGCCTAATGGTTGTGACAGTGGTCGCCGCTCGAACCAATCGAGTCAGCCCTGCTCTGCCAGTTATTGTATCAGATGATTTAAATGGTTATTCGCTAAGCGGCGATGGCCGTAGGCCACCTTGCCACTGGGATTTGTTGGCAGTGGGCGTCGGTGACAATGCAAATATTCCAAACTAATGCTAACGAACGAAACTATGACTTTGGCTCAGCTTTCACGTACAGTTCACGAGGTGGCTTCTCGTAATACTTAAACATGGCCGGGCAAATCCAGCCTTCCATGGGAGGGTCATCAATTTTGTAATAGTTTCCCTCCATGTCGCCACGCACCCACGTCAGCTTCTTATGATAGTCAGGAAATGGTTTCGCCGAGAAAAGCAGACGGAAACCATCTTTCGCATTGGGGACGTCCGCTACAAGGACGTCAATCATTTCGGGGACTCCGGCGACAAATGGCTCCCGCACAAGCCCGACGCGAGGATCGTCGAATACCCACGTACCGTTGTCGTAGTACGGGGAAATGACCATAAGGGAGTTCGCTGGCGGACGAGCCGGGGAAATACCCAGAACGTCGAAATACCACCCAACACCAGCACCTATGGCGAACAACGTGACGAGAGCGACCGTGACACGACGAACACTGAATGATCGCGATTTGGCCTGCATCATTACCCTCTTCTTTCAATCTGCCAATGGTGGGTGTGGCCGTCACCGCCCACACCGGGAATTAAAAGTTAAATCACACATTCATTGTATGGAAACGTGAGAATTGTGCAAAAACATCGAAGGTGACCCGGCAAAGCCGGGCTCTGCGGCCACGACTTGTTGGCGGACTTCATTTGCGGCGCCTAAAGCTTAACGTAAGCAGATCGCACAGCTTTTGTGATCCACGCATTTGTTGGGTGTTTCATGCGATCCATCCTCGGTATAGAGAAAAGGACAAAATGCTGAGACAGAAGCACAGTCCGGCGATAACGTATTTCCACCACACGTATCGAAACATGTCAGCCATCGGACCGAGCCACGATATCTTTTTCAACGATACCGGGTCTACTTTTACAAAAAGCACCAGAACGCCAACGATAAACGATATTGCCGTCATCATGATCCAGATTGTCTGTGCATCATTCATTTTTCATCACAAGAACGTTTGGTGAAGATCGCCCAATGGTGGGTGTGGCCGTCACCGCCCACACCGAGGATTAAAAGTTAAGTAACACACTCATTGTATGGAAGCGTCAAGAATTGTGCAAAAACATCGAAGGTGACCCGGCAAAGCCGGGCCTTGCGGCCACGACTTGTTGGCGGCACACGCCATCATGAATCAAGCTGGGTAGCAGTCTCTGATTCTGGATGTTTGGCAACTTGCTCAATGGCGTTAACCAGGCAGTCTCTTGCGGATTCGGGGTCGCTTGGGAAATATTGCTGAATCCAGATGTAAACGATCATTTTGGCTTTATTGATCGATTTTGCCCTGGCGTTTTTGGAGTTCCAATTGGCAGATTTTCCCAATTGTGAGACCAGGCCCGTTGATTGCCTCCCATATCCTCGTTTGATCGTGGACATAAGCGTTTAACGCAGGCACAACTTCATTGCCTCGCGACGATATCTCGTCCTGAATCGCAATGTTCGCCATGTATTTGTAATAGTATTCGTATTCACCATATTCTTTTTGGCCAGTTGGAATAAAAGCGGCAATTAATTGTTCCGAATCAAGGCGTCGGAGTTTCGTTTTGAATTTCACGACATCTCGCTTCGCTTTTTCAAGCCCATTTATTCCACCGCTATTCTTGGTGTCTTCATTTTCCTCACGGATATCTTGCTGCCGTGCTTGTTGGCGATCATTAGAGTCGTCGTTTTGCGATACGGCGACCGGATCGGGTGGAAGGCTTGCTGACTCACCGGGACCGCGATTGCATCCCAAGATGCAGGCCAAAACGAACACACCGAAGAGTCGTTTCATAGAACTGCCAACGGTGGGTGTGGCCGTCACCGCCCACACCGGGGTTTAAAAGTTAAATCACACATTCATTGTATGGAAACGAGAGAATTGTGCAAAAACAGCGAAGGTGACCCGGCGAAGCCGGGCTTTGCGGCCACGACTTGTTGGCGGCGTTCTCCGTCAATAAACTACTTGGCCGTTTGCATTCGCTTGGGGCCAGAAAAGTTTGCTAAGATTTTTTTTGCCCCAACCATTCTCAATCAATAAGGTGCGTCCCCTTTCTTCTTCCCGGCTCTGCCCCTTTGTTCGCGCCCTTTGTTCGTGCTCAATTCGTGTTTCGGGCAACAACGACTTTAGTTGCTTTATCCCTGCCGATGTAACAAGAGTATTGCGAAGATCAATGAGCTTTAAACCATGCAGGTCAGCCAGGCAAGTAATGCCATCGTCGGTTAAAGACGTGCCTTTCAAATCAACGGTGTAAATAGATGGATTCCTTTCAATGAAGGCGCATAAGTGCTGGATACCTTCATCAGTAACTCTAGTATGGGCGAGTAGTACAACGCGCAAGTACGGAAGATTCAATCGCGAGATCTCGGAAAGTCGCTGGTCATCTATGAAACGATTGTTGTTAAAGTTTAACACTCCAGCTTCATCAAAAATGCTATGCGCCATTTGTCGCTGGATCCACGATCCATGCGGACGCCCGCCGTACTGATAACGATATTCAATCTTTCCACCGATGCGAGCGATAACAGCCACTGCGCGCTCCTGATCGCGATGTAAACTGATTCGATAACTAATCCAATAACCCACCAAAAACACTGCTACCAAGATTAATAATGCTGGCAGACGAAAACGAAAAAAGTACTTTCTTTTTTTATATGCTTGTTCAAAAGCTTGGCCTCGCAGAATCAGGTGGCTTTCCTCGACCATTTTTGATGTAGAACGCCCAATGGTTAGGGTGGTGGTCGCCGCTCGAACCAATCGAGTCAGCGCTGCTCTGCCAGTTATTGTATCAGACTATTTAATTGGTTATTCGCTAAGCGGCGATGGCCGTCAGGCCACAATGCCACCAGACTTTGTTAGCGGTTATATGGGAGTTCGCCGCGTGCTTGGCTAACAATCTGCCGACACCTGGATATTAAAAGACGCATGGATAGGGCAAGGACATTTAGGAAGACAAAAGTCGTGCATGCGATGCCAAATCCAGCAGCGAGTTTCATCCACCACGGGTCATCCCATATTCGTGCACGAAAACCGATGACCTCAAGTGGCGATTTAATAAGCGGGTATGCCGAAACGACTGCAAGCGTGATCGCAAGGAAAGCACAAAAACAAATCAGTGTCGCGAGACGAAAACGCAAGGGCCAACAGAGTTGGTTCGTAAGTCGATGAATTGTTATTCCGGTAGCGGCAATGAATACGAAACAGACAAGTGTGTTCACAAAGAGACTCGTCATGCTCCAAGTGTATGGGGTTAGCGGCACCGGCGCTGTGCCCGCGTTCCGTATTTCATATTTGTCGAGGTGTGTCGTCGGCCAGCCAAACCTATACAGTCTTGCAGAATATCTAGCGTGAGCACCAGAACCGAATCTTCCCACAGCACCATCGTATTGGCCGACAAACTGCGGATATAGGAAGATGCTGGCGATCATCGCGCAGAATGCAATCGTTACAGCGTTCGTGGTGAATCGATGTGAATCAATTTGCATAGTGACGTGAATATGCGCAGTACGAGGAATTGTGTGCCGCTAATGGTGGGTGTGGCCGTCACCGCCCACACCGAGGATTAAAAGTTAAAACACACACTCATTGTATGGAAACGCAAGAATTGTGCAAAAACAGCGAAGGTGACCCGGCAACGCCGGGCCGTGCGGCCACGACTTGTTGGCCGACGCCAGCGCCCCCGCCATACTCGACGCGGGTCCGTCTGGCCTGACCTCAACTCAGGCTCGGCAAAAGCACGCCTCCTTCTGGTTTTTCCATCCATCGGCCTCAATGGGCGCGAGGCGAAGGCCGATGCAACGGCGAAGGCGGCTCACGCGATCCGCAAACCGTGCATTCATCCTTTGAGTCGCGCCGGGTCTAACTCACAATGCCAAATCCCAGGTAAAGATTGCCAGTCGTATGGGTCACCGCGGCAATGCCATATCCTCGGTGCAGGTAGATGATCGCTAATACGACTCCGGCGAACACGTGCCCTAGCATACCAAACATCAAATGGCCCACGTCAACGCCGATGAATTGTTGGATATGCACAGCGGCGAAGATGACTGAAGACAACAAGACGGCGTTGTTCCGCGCTTCCCGATCCTCACCGAACGGCATGTCGTTGCCCATCGATGAAAAATACAACAGCCGAATCAGCAAGACACGAAACACAAATTCTTCCATGAATCCCGCGCCAATGGCGCCGTGGATCATCTCCCACAGCGTGTCGTCGTGATAGAGTAACTCGTTTAGCCGGACGAACTCAGGATTCGGAACGAACGTGAATAGTTCCGGAAATCTGCCACCGCGAATCATGTAACCGACCGTTCGCATCAGAAACGCGTACACCGCTGCTTCGAGCATCATCAGCGGAAAGATCAGCGGCAATGTATAGGCCGTCGGCGCAAATCTAAATGGACCTTTGCACAGCTGCTGCACACAACAATACAGCGCCCAGGCAACGCCCACGCCGACAACCAACTTGGTCAAAGTCGATCCCAGCACGCTGGCCACGAGATTCATCACGTACACCAGCAGAGTGTGCCCGCCGTTGGGATCAAAACCATCGACGAGCAACCCCCACAAGTAGGCTGCCAAGAACGGAAAGGCCAAGATCGCGCTATAGACGATGTGCGCCGATCTTTCGTAATACGCCTCAAGCCAAGCGAGGAGCCGTTTGGAGTAAAACCGCAGGTGCGTTGTTAACGACCAATCGAGCGTCGGCATGAGAATCCCAAAGTGCAAATACCGGATCTACCGGCAATCGAGTCTACGCGGATACGATAGGTGGAGAGCGTAACGTGTTGCGATCGACATGTCGACAATCGCGACTAAAACACACTGTCAAGATGCCAAAATGTTGTGGCACTATGACAGCCGGGACACACGATCGAACCAAAGCCGACCAGCGTTTGCCAATGGTTTGCGTGGCGGTCGCCGCCGTCGTGACGCGCCAGAAGTTTGAATCGTTATCAGCTTAACAAAACGCCACGAGTATGCGAAATAAGTAAGGCGATTCCGGCGAAGCCGGAACAATGCCGCCACGACTTGTTGGCGGCCTACTTGTGTTCAACTCTGACGACCTTAAGGTCAGGTTGCGATTCGAGCAACTGCTTGATCTCATTAGGTTCCGAAATAAAGGAATCACCACCGCGAGCTTTGCTAGCCCCAACAAGCTGCCGAACGACATAGATCGGTTCTCTGCGGTTAATCCAGTTCGGACCAATGACCAATGTCTTTTGTCGTAGCCATGGTGGGTTGTTGAAGGCCAATGTTATCCGCCGCGTCTTGCCGGCCATAGAGTCGCCAAGCTGAATGCGCGCTACGAAATAGACTTGGCGATCCAATGCGCGCCGTACAACTTGTTCCGCATCTTTTGCGACTGATGTGGGCACGTCTAAATAGGCATTTAAGACCTGAAGGTCGCTTCCTCGGATGAATCGTGCATACACTTGAAGATCAGCCAAGTATTTTTGTCGCGTTGCGGAAAGTGACGAGACGTCCACTTCCAAAGGTCGTGCAGGCTTATTTTGGTTCGATGCTTTTTCTTCAGCGAACACTGATGTGAGGACAGGTGGACAGCACATCGTGAGGAAAAACGCAATAACGATGCTTCTACGCATGCGAGATCTCCCAATGGTTGTGACAGTGGTCGCCGCTCGAGCCAATCGAGTCAGCCCTACTCTGCCAGTTATTGTATCAGACTATTTAAGTGGTTATTTGCTAGGCGGCGATGGCCAAAGGCCACTCTGCCACTGGGATTTGTTGTACGACGCTATGGCCGGAACTCTTCAATATCACGAAGCTGTAGTTCGTCAGATAATCCCAAATTGGCTCGTTTGTCCTTGAAGTCGACAAGGCTCAGTGGACCATGGGCAACGGGAACTGATGTATCGAGTATCCAGTAACTGTATTCTCCGGAAACAGGCTGGCCGAGAACTTCGTTAGGATCGTCTTTTTTCAAGTGCTGTTGCTTTCCAAGGACATACCTATCATCCCATGCGACCTCGACCAGCTTAGCGGGAATTTGCGATGCGTCCTTGGTCCATCCTTGGGCTGGAATAACACTGACGCCGTGGGCGGAGGTCCGGTTGATTATGTAATTACCGGCAACTGGAAGAGTGAAATCTGAAAGGCCAGGCCCAGGTAACTGAAAGTTGCAACTTACGAAGATTGCTAGAAACAGCAATGTTAGTAGGCGAAGCATTATAGTTGCGCGATCGTACAATGGTGGGTGTGGCCGTCACCGCCCACACCGGGGATTAAAAGTTAAGTAACACACTTATTGTATGAAAACGTGAGAATTGTGCAAAAACAACGAAGGTGACCCGGCGAAGCCGGACCTAGCGGCCACGACTTGTTGGCGGCGTTCTCGGTCAATGATCTACGTGGGCGTTTGCATTCGCGTGTGGCAAGAAAAGGTTCCTTACAACTTATTTACCCCGCGGGTTCTTTCGTTGGTAATTCTGCAACTGGCTGTCCGCCCTTGAATTCAACCAACTTGATTAGCTTTCCATGCTCATCGAGATATGCAGTTAATCCTTCAGCAATCCCATCTGCATATGTTTGAATAACTCGTATTGTGCCATCCTGTCTTAGATAAACGCCGACACCAGATCCCTCTTGCCAGTCGGTCACACGAATCACATCCCCATCGGGCGATATCCAGCGGCTTTTGAGGAGCATACCATTTTGGTATTCCTCGCTTAGCATCACCTTTCCCGAATCGTAATGATAGACTTTTTCACCCTGAATAGGTTTGCCATCTTCGTCGATGTGAGCATTCTCATGCTGAGTTTGGGGTCGGTTACAACCGGCTAAACAAAGAACCGTTCCAACGAGCAAGGGGATAATCAGCATCACAACAGCCTTCAAGATATTTCCGGAGAAAATATTCATAGAACTGCCAACGGTTGACATGGTGGTCGCCGCCCCAACGAATGGAACGACGTTGTTTCGCTAGTCCATTTTATCAAAGCGCCACCCGTGGCCCAAGCGGCGAAGGCGATGCGCAGCACCTTGCCACCATGTCTTGTTGGTTGTCTGCATGGCGCGTCATCCAGGGATCACCGTGGACAATAGTAACAGCAAATTCAGCCCCATCCCGACCATGATGAAAGTATACCCTGCGCCGTAACAACGCTGATTAGTGGGAGACATTTTCGATGGGCCAAAACTGAACATGATGCCCTGGCGAAAGAGGGATAACTTGGCGGCGAGAAGCAAGCACAACCCAATCGCATACACCGCAAGACAGACAAAGAATACAGCACCTCGCTGCTGCACCATGGAGAACGCAAGGACTAACAGAAGCCCTACCACTAAGGGCAGGACGAACATCGCAAAGTTCGCTATCGCTTCGAGCTTACGCATGATGGCACTGATCGATGTATTGTGTACCGGCTCTCGAAAGGCGGGATTCGAACCCGCAGAGATGCGTCGTAACGCAGCCCAGACCGTGTAAGCCACGGTCCCCGTCCGGCGGAACCGGATCGCTTTCCACTCGCGCTCTAACGAGAGCCGGATTGTTCAATACCTAGAGCAACCAATGGTGGGTGTGGCCGTCACCGCCCACACCGGGGTTTAAAAGTTAAGTAACACACTCATTGTATGGGAACCGGACAAATGTGCAAAAACATCGAAGGTGACCCGGCAAAGCCGGGCCTTGCGGCCACGACTTGTTAGGTGGACGGACCTGCGTCCAGGCAATTAAGACAATGTCACCTCTACGCAGTTTATAACCCTCCTACCTATTTGAATATCAAGGCTAGAATGGTTGGCACAAGTAATAACAAATTAGCAAGTAGATATATAACAACTAAAACATAAATGTCAGCGAACAGGCCCTTGTACCATATGGCGAGAAAACCTGTGGCAGCTAAAACGACAAGATTAAACAAACCCAAAAATAACAGCGAAAACTTAGTAGTTTTTTTCATAACACATGTCCTTCAAGGACAGGTCTCGCCATAACTAGACACCATGGGCCCAGCGTCAAACTCAACGGCGGAATCAGTCAGCGAAAAAAATGTCGTTGTTATCTGGCGGCTTGGTGGTATCAATCGGTTCTTCAGCTCTTTGGCTCGCATTAGGTCACACAACACTCGTATTAGAGCGTCGTCAGAAATCTCTACCTTGCGGCAAAATCGTCTCCAGAAGGTAGCCGAGCGACACAATGATCAGATTCGTCACTGAGAATCGCCACTGTGTCGTACCACCACCCGCAGCAGACTTCGAGTGACTCTCGGTTTTGAAACCTCTGACCGACTTTTATTGTTTCGGTCATCGCGGAACACCTAATGGTGGGTGTGGCCGTCACCGCCCACACCGAGGATTAAAAGTTAAAACACACATTCATTGTATGGAAACGTGAGAATTGTGCAAAAACATCGAAGGTGACCCGGCGAAGCCGGGCCTTGCGGCCACGACTTGTTGGCAGGTTTTCGTTAAACCGATATTACCTTTGTCGTTGGTTGTTGTATTCAGCTAAAACAATCAATGAGGTTGAGAAACCGAAGCCAACATCTGCCCAGACTGGGAAATCCTTTGGTAAATTTCTTGGTATTCCTATGAATTGTCCGTCCTCGTAAACGAGTAGCCGCACGGTTCGTCCAACGTATCCTTTTTCGAGTTGCTCTATTTGAGTGGAATTTAGAGTTTCAGCCTTCTTGCCGGTTTTCAGTTTGTGAAGACCGAAGGTGTGGTTAGTAAGCCGCACACTAATAAATGCGGGAACTGAGAACGTGAGTAGTGGGCAATTATCTAATTCTTTCCCGCCAACATGAGTAACCTTTAAAAGGTAGGATGATCCGTACGCTTTTCGGCGAAGTTTACGACCAGAGATTATTTGTGCCTCAATTTCTATTGCAGTTCCCAGTGGCACACCGAGTTTGCCAATTACTGGACGCCTGTTGAGTTCCCCGATTTCGATCGGCCGATTTGTCGCTTCTTGGGAAAATCCAACGGATGAAGATGCGAGCATCACAATGGCCGTTAGTAAAGCAATCTTCATGGTGCGGTGCCGCGCGATAAGTCGGAGGTCATCGAAAAGACATTGCGATAGCACATAGAGTTGCGGGGTTCTGCCAATGGAATGGCTGGCCGACGCCGTTGGTCAAACATACGTGGCTTGTGGCGCCGGATCCCTACTAAAGACTAGCAGAAAAGATTGTCACTACAAACAAGGCGTCCCGCCGCAGGCGGGCTTTGCGGCCATCATGTGTTGGCAGGCGCGGTGGGCGTTAGCGACGAAGCACCGAAAAGTATAACAATGGACAACCAATTGGTGGGATAAACAACGCCAATAGCGCATAAACCCCGTTTATCCCTGAAAGCGCGCCGATTCGTTTGTGATACACGTACAGCGTTGCAATCATCGTGACAGCAATAGTTGCCATTGCTGCGAACATGACACTAAATTCCTGCCAAGAAATATAATGCGGATCATTAGGCGGAACTACGGTTGTCACGTAACCAACCGGCCAAATCCGCCAGATCATCCATCCATAAAAGGCAAGCGACCACCCAGGAAAGATCGCGTACCAGGCATCAACGACAGACACTTTGCGGAGACGGCCAGCAGTCGAAGGTGAACGATACAGATATTCGCTCTTGACACCTTTATTCGTTCCGTCCCCGATTCCCGAGCCTACCCCCGGCGCTGACCCCTCTTTTCTGTTCGCCCACTTCCATAACCAGAAAATTCCAATTGCCAATACGACTGAAATAGCCATTACTAAAGTAGAGCGGATCCACTTTTGCGTTCCTAAGGCGGCAAAAAAGGTTTTTGGAATATTTCCTTCCGCAAGAGCGCAACCAACCAAGATTGCAACGGTTGCGGATAAGGCGACCAGATGACGAATTGTAAAGTTCATGAGGAATAAAAGGAGTCAGGACTCATTTTATTGATTTGTAATGACCTTCGTACTTCTTCTGGCCGTTCTCATAGTACTCAATGTGCGGGCCATTCTCTGGCCGATCATCCGCGTCTACCTGCGGCACAATGAGAATCAGAAGAAAGAAAGCCAACAAGAGTTTGCTGTACGTCTCCATAGAACTGCCAACGGAAGGTTTTTACGACACCGCCCTGAACGAAGCAGGCGATGTCTGAACTAAAGAGAATTGTACCAAAGCCATAGCCTGTTGCCAAAAGAACCAAGGTGTGCCAAAGGCCTCAGCGTAAAAACCATGTTAGAGGCCGCGGACCATCAGTGGAAATGTGCGAAGTAGTATGCACGATCCGTAGTGGAGTCGAATACAGCGTAAACACCGCGATCCTCGAATGACCATGAGTAATACAGCCCATTGTTCACCGTAATCGAATCCGGCCCGTTAAGTTCGGAAGAGTAAGCGTTGTACCGCGTAATCGAAACTGGCGTGGTGATTTGCTCGAGTTCTGTATTTGACGCGTTCGATTCAATAGAACCGATGCCGTCAGCCACCCATTCCCGAAATGACGTTTCGTCTATGGTGAATTCGTACGCGATCGTGCCACGGAAACCTTGGCAGAATGAAACGTCGGTTGCATCGGCAGGAAGGCCAAACGGAGCCTCGGCGACAGGAACGTTCTCGGCGTACCGTGGCGGCGTCGAGCGGACGAACGATGCAGTCAGACCAGTTAAAAGGGCGATAGCGGTAACTGCCGCAAGAATCTCACGCAGTGAAAATCGCCATCCGGCGTCAATACCCATTTTAGGTAACTTGCTACGCCAACGCAAATTGAGCCATCCGCCAAAAAGTCCAACAACGGCAACAGCGAACATCGGCAAAAGCAGGCTGAACCACGGTAGCTCGCCGCCACCCATAGCGATTTCGCCAAAGGTTGTAGCAAAAGCAAACGCTGCGAATCCGCCGATGATGAATAAGAGTATGGCCGCGGTTAACGCCGCAGAGCCTACACCACGGAATGTCGCACGATACTGCTGGACTGCGAGTGCCGCTGGGAGCGGAAGGATGATTGCACCACCGATCAGTGAGCAAGGGTCCCACGTGACGGTAAATGCAGCGATCGCAGCGGAGACGAGGAAAAGCGAAAAGGCTATAACCAATACCGACGTGGCGATAAGCAAGAGTGTCGGTTTTGGCGTTTCGGTCATAAACTACAAATGACTAGCGGCGTCTAATGGTGGGTGTGGCCGTCACCGCCCACACCGTGGTTTAAAAGTTAAGTAACACCCTCATTGTATGGAAACACATGAATTGTGCAAAAACATCGAAGGTGACCCGGCGAAGCCGGACTTTGCGGCCACGACTTGTTGGCGGTGACCCAATCATTGCGGTGTGGCACCGCTTTATTTTCCATTGGGGAAAGGTGGCAGGTTTTCCACGTCATCTCCCACGATAACCGTATTTAAGTCGATCATAAGAGTGAATTGACGCATAAGATGGTCTTTGCCTCCCTCCGCTTTATTGTAATACCGGTCAGATATCTTACGAGGAAACCATGTTTCGGACCGGTTTGGTAATTTGTCCCAGTCGATCTCGTAGACGGTATATGCGCTGGGATCGAGGTGCTGTTGGAGGATTTTCACTGGACGGAATCCCTGCCGGGAATCATAGGTGAGTGTCCGCTTCAACTCGATCGGTCCGTAAAGCGTTTGCCATGGCACATCGCAGGATTCTTGGACAACCACAGTGTCATTAAATCGGGATCGTCCATCGGCAGCATTTGATTTGTGAATCAGCTGACGTGTGATGTTGATGTTTTTTAGATACTTTTTTACTAGGGCTGGATTATTCAGGTAATGTTTGGGCCAGTCTTTTGAAAAATGTGACTTGAGCAACGAATCGGGCTTGAGTGCAAATCCAACGGGACTCTTTCGATTCACGATATCGCTATGTGGTTTGCCATTCTTGTCATAAACCACCGTTTCCGATCCTCGTTGAACAAACGTTAGAGGATGTTCCAGTTCTAGCCTGCCCGCGTCATCTCCCTTGGTCAACGGCACCGTGCGTAAATACCGGTAGTTACCGAATGACCGAAACTGAAAATTCCCCGTGTACTCTTCCTCTTTGGCTAACGTCATTTGGCTTCTTCCCGTGAGGGGATCATCTGGGGTCAGAGCGAAGATCCTCGATTTTACGACGTATGTTCCCTTAAAGCTCAGTGCTGAGAAGAGGCTGAGGTCTTTTTGAAGCTGTAGGTCTGCCTGTTTGACCTCTGGTGGAATGGTTTGGGTGGCAGATGGTTCGTTGTCCGAGACGGAAGATTGTGTGGGTCGTTCGAACCCGCAAGCACAAATCACAACGAAGACGACAGAGAGGGATGAGAGATTTCGCATTGAGGTTTACATCAGTATCAATTTAGATCCTGCTGTTCATGATCGGCCAATGGTTAGGGTGGTGGTCGCCGCTCGAACCAATCGAGTCAGCGCCCGTCTGCCAGTTATTGTATCAGATGATTTAAATGGTTAATCACTAAGCGGCGATGGCCGTAGGCCACCTTGCCACCAGACTTTGTTAGCGGCTGGCAACCGTTCTTGTCTGGGGGGTTATACACTCGCTAACAGCGCGAGAAAGCCAAAACACTTGCACAAATTAAATGAACGTTAGTAGAGTGGTACGGCGAATAGAGTATCACAAGCACGGGGCATGTTAAATTCGGGGTGCACTAGCTAACAACCGGCAGCCCTCGGCTTCCCGCCGGTAGCTCCATTGTCTTATTCTGCTTACTTTCTTGTGTAATATTCACGTGTCGTGCACCCATTCACACGTATTTCGACATAGTAAGTGTCTTCACCTGTAATCGTGAAAATATTGGTTACTTCAGTATTGAGTCCGTTTGCGGGGATGACTGTCTGATAGGTGTGAGCATCTATCTTTTTCCAGGACCGTGACCAAGGTTGTTCCCAGTCTTTGGTTATTTTGACCACTAAATTGCCGTTGTTCCAGCGGTGTAAAAGAGGATCTTCTGAGTATGCTCCTTCGCGATAACGCGCAACGCCACCTTCTCCCTGAATTATTGGATGGTTGGCATTAATAAGCCATTCGATAGTAGGCTCAACATCAGGTATGAATTCTCCATCCAGGTGGGGATGCTCTGTAGCGCCGGTGCATCCTGCCAAGATAAGTGCAACGAGTGTGATATAGGCTTTCATCGCATAACTACTAGCATGAGTATTGTTTTCGAGCGGCTAATGGTGGGTGTGGCCGTCACCGCCCACACCGAGGATTAAAAGTTAAGTAACACACTCATTGTATGGAAACACAAGAATTGTGCAAAAACATCGAAGGTGACCCGGCAACGCCGGGCCTTGCGGCCACGACTTGTTGGCGGCTGGACCTATGGGCCCGCTACGTTGGGCTTGTTGACTACCTCAAAGGGTGTGCCACATTCTGGACAGGGCATTGATTCGGCAGATCCACGAAGATCGTAACCGCATTGACGGCAGAGGCCGTCCTGCACAAGAGGGTCAGTCACACAAACGACACCCAAGGAAAGAACACCTAAGACTGCGACCCACCAAATCCAAAAACCATATAGGATGTTCATGTTTGGTTGAAGTTCTAGATAAAATGCGTACACGGGTGCCAGCAGCGCAATCGCTAGGACAACGTAGATGCCCACGGTGGTCACCCGCCATCGTATCTTCTTGAGAATGACAAATGCATAAATTGGTACTGAAAGGTTTACAATGCCCAGTGCGAAAATGACGGCACCTTCCGCACCAGGGTTAAAACCTTCCGCAACAATTGGGTATATTGGGCCGACCAATGCTAATATCGCCGCGCCCAAGCCGGGAATTGTACTGAGACTTCCGGGCGTCAATTCGCCTTCGAATGCTGGAAGAAAATATGACAGGAAGTACAATGCGATAGGGATTGACAGCAGGCGCTTGCAATGAACACGGAGTGGATTCATCGTATCGGCCAATGGTTGTGACAGTGGTCGCCGCTCGATCCAATCGAGTCAGCCCTGCTCTGCCAGTTATTGTATCAGATGATTTAAATGGTTATTTGCTAAGCGGCGATGGCCAAAGGCCACTCTGCCACTGGGATTTGTTGGCAGCCGAACTAAGAGTTTGCCTTCAATCGCTGTTTAACCGATACAACAAATCCGTCAGCCTCCTCATAAGTGTCGGCGACTGGGTAACCGACTGTTCCGTTATCGGTTTCAAGCACAATCTTGCGTCCGTAGATAATTTGAATCGAGAACAACGCAGCACCTCCGCACATGATCGCAAGGGTCCAGCCCAGACCGGTCCACGGGATGTAGAATATTGAAACGATCGCGAGCGACGAAAAGACGGCAATTAGTATTAACGGAAACGCGTAATCAGCTGATTTGTCGCACCGGATGTCTTTGATGTCCTCCAATGCGAACGTCGCAACCAATGCGTCGTTTTTGCTGAGCTTTCTGAATACCCCATCAGAAAGAGAAAGTTTTGTTTTTGGGAGGTTAAGGTCTTCCATGCTCAGTGGATGCCTCGTACTGCCAATGGTGGGTGTGGCCGTCACCGCCCACACCGGGGATTAAAAGTTAAAACACACACTCATTGTATGGAAACGTGAGAATTGTGCAAAAACATCGAAGGTGACCCGGCGAAGCCGGGCTCTGCGGCCACGACTTGTTGGCAGGCTGAAAATGAGTTGCCCCTTTTTTACCTACTTAAAACTCTTTGCGGCTGACTTCTTTGCCGTCCTTGTATTGGACCTC
>Ga0315338_1002998_pt1 | contig 15498 bp, 15 predicted proteins | sample ASW8metaG_FD_204518 | JGI IMG/M metagenome (GOLD analysis project Ga0315338, IMG submission 204518) | Ammonia-oxidizing marine archaeal communities from Monterey Bay, California, United States - ASW #8 | ecosystem: Environmental > Aquatic > Marine > Coastal | place: USA: California | collected... | reverse complement strand
GCTGATTCCTCTAAACTTACTGCTGACTTGGGGTCAAAACTAAGTATAGAGGAAGAAGTATTTTACAATAAAATCAATAATGCTAGTAATGAATTTAAAAATCAAATTATAGGTAAGAAAAAATGACAACCGTAGAAAATTATACACCATCTGCCCTTTCGGATTATGTTAAAGAATTTTTAATACAATTCAAAGATAAGAATGGATTATTCAGATATGTTGAAGACATTGACAAGATGATGCCATCAAATTCAAAATATATCAATATTGATTATAATGACTTAGTAACTCATCCTGAAATTGAATCAAAGTTTAATGAGGAACCAGATGAAATTCTTGAAGCATTTTCAAGAGCAATAAAAGAAATATTACAAGAAAGATTTCCAAAATATGCACAAAAAATTGAACATGAAATAAGAGCTAGAATTGGAAATTATCCAGTTCAAAGAAGTCTACGTCAAATTAACGCAGAAATAATTGGTAAAATGACTAGTGTATCTGGCATGGTATTGCGTGCATCAGAAGTAAAACCACTAGCAAAAGAACTCGTTTTCATGTGTCCAATTGGCCATAGGACTGATGTTATACTAGAAAAGGGTCTCACAATTACTACTCCAATCAAGTGTTCAAATGAAAAATGTACGCACAAAGAATTGTCTTTGGAGCCTCAATCTAGTAGATTTATTGATGTTCAGTTTGTTAGATTACAAGAATTGCCTGAAGATCTTCCACCAGGTCAACTTCCTCATTATTTAGACATCACAGTAAAACAGGATTTGGTAGATGATGCTAGACCAGGTGACAGAGTTGTTCTTACTGGAATTGTTAGAATAGAACAAGAAAAGATGTCTGGAGTTTCAAAATCTAACAGTCCATTATACAGATTAAGATTAGATGGTAACAATGTTGAATTTCTAGGAGGAAAGGGTTCCAAAACATCACGACGTATTCAAAGAGAACAAATTTCTCCAGAAGAAGAAAAAACTCTCAAATCATTATCAAAAAGTCCAGATGTGTATGATAGAATAATTGATTCTTATGCACCACATATTACAGGTCATAGAATAATCAAAGAATCAATTCTATTATTGATGGCAGGTTCGACTCAAAGAGAATTACAAGATGGAAGTAAAATTAGAGGAGATATCAATATTTTTCTTGTAGGTGATCCAGGTACTGCAAAAAGTGAGATGCTAAAATTCTGTGCTAGAATTGCACCTAGAGGATTGTATACATCTGGAAGAGGTTCTACTGCAGCTGGACTTACTGCAGCTGTTGTTCGTGATGTAAATGGGATTTTCATGTTAGAAGCAGGTGCTACTGTTTTGGGTGATCAAGGATTGGTATGTATAGATGAATTTGATAAGATGAAAGACGAAGATAGAAGTGCACTGCATGAAGTTATGGAACAGCAAACTGCAAGTATTGCAAAGGGTGGAATTGTTGCAACATTAAATGCCAGAACTTCAATTCTTGCTGCGGCAAACCCAATGTATGGAAAGTATGATCCTTTCAAAAATATTACAGAAAATGTTAACTTACCTATACCACTACTGACAAGATTTGATCTTATTTTTGTTGTAAGAGATACACCATCAAAAGAAAAAGATGAAAAGATTGCTAAGCATATTATTGATCTCCATACTCCTCAAGGAATTGATAGTAGATCATTAATTGATTCTGAGACACTTACAAAGTATATTTCGTACGCAAAAAGAGTTGAACCCATACTCACGAAAGAGGCTGAAGCTAAAATTCTTGATTATTACTTGAAGATGCGTAATGTTGATGCAGATGATATGATTACTGTTACTCCTAGACAATTAGAGGGTCTAATCAGGCTTGCAACGGCAAGAGCAAGACTTTTGCTGAAAAATCAAGTTGAAGAGGAAGATGCACAAAGAGCAATAGATCTTTTACAAAATATGTTTGAGGATGCAGGAATTGATGTTAATACTGGTAAAGTAGATCTTGGCGTTCTACAAGGAAAACCAAAAAGTGAGGTTTCTAAAATGCAATTATTTATGGGAATTTTAAAAACGCTTGAAGGTGAACCAAAGAAGCCTGTAGAAGAAAAAAAACTGATAGAAGATTTAGTAAAAACAGAAAAATTCACTGATGATGAAGCTAGAAACATAGTAAGAAAAATGGCTCGGGATGCATCTATTTATGAGTCAAAACCTGGTCATTATAATACAGTATGAAAGTAAGTGACTTAGATCTAGATTCACAATCAATTAATTTTCTTCAATCAGATGGGCTTTCCGAATTATATCCACCACAAGCAGAATGTATTGAAAAAGGACTGTTTGATGACAAGAAGAGTTTCTTGATTTCAATACCTACTGCAAGTGGAAAAACACTAATTGCAATGTTAGCTGTTCTTTCACATATTTCAAAACATAAAACTAAAGTTGTTTATCTAAGTCCCTTACGTGCATTGGCTAGTGAAAAATTTGAAGAATTTAAAAAATTAGAAAAACTTGCGCTTGATCGTAAAATCAAAGTAGCCATTTCAACTGGAGATTCTAATTCATCTGATAATAAATTAGATGATGCAGATGTAATTATTCTTACAAATGAAACTATGGATGCAAATATGGCTTTTGAAAGAGATTGGATCTATGAAATAGGATTAGTAATTTCTGATGAAATTCATCTAATTGGTGATTCTACAAGGGGACCAACATTGGAAATGATTCTAACTAGACTTGTAACAGGATTCTTAGGAAAAACTCCACCAAAGATTATTGGACTCAGTGCTACGATATCAAACAGTAACGAACTTGCCGAGTGGTTGAAATGTGAGTTGGTTGAGAGTGAATGGCGACCTGTACCACTGGTTGAAGCAGTATATTCGAATCATACTATTATGACTAGTCAAGACAGTGAATATTCTGAAGGAAATCTAAATGAAAAAAGAGAATCTAGACATACTAAACCTGCAATTGGTTTAGGATTAGAAACAATAGAAAACGGAGATCAGTGTCTAATATTTACTATGACAAGAAAAAGTTCAGTTGCTACTGCAACTGAGGCAGGAATAAATGTTGTAAAAACACTTGTGGAAAATCAAAAGAAAGAATTACAAAAAATTTCAAAGAAAATTCTCCCAAAAGATAATGAAGATGAAACAAAGTTAATTAAGAAATTAGCTGACACAGTAAAAAATGGTACAGCATTTCATCATGCAGGACTTGATCAAAGATGTCGTACAATAATTGAAACTGAATTTAGAAATGGTCATATAAAATTATTAACTTCAACACCAACCTTAGCCGCAGGTGTTAATCTTCCTGCACGTAGGGTAGTAATACCAAGTGTAATGCGATATACACAAAATGGTTTAGACAAAATTAGTATTTTAGAGTACAAGCAAATGTGTGGAAGAGCTGGAAGACCACAATATGATAATGAAGGTGAATCAATTCTTATTGCAAAAGGATCACCTTATGATTTCATAGAGCATTATATAGATGGTGAACCAGAACCATTAGAATCACAAATACTTGAAGAAGATAGTTCATTAAGAATACATTTACTTAGTTTAATCAAGACATCATCTGTTTTTGATCCAATATCCAAAGAAAAAATTAGCAAGTTTTTCTCTCATACTTTTGGTGGTTATCAAATTGATGATGATGATAACTTGGAAGAAAAAATTTCAAAACAATTAAAAAAATTAAAGGAGTATGATATGATTATAGGTGAAGATAGTTTCAAGCCTACAAAATTTGGAGAGAAAGTTTTTTGGTTAAGAATTGATCCTAAAACTGCATTTGAAATAACTGGTTACATTGAAAATTATGTTCAAGGTGCTAAACATACGTTTGGTGTATTACATATGATTACTAATCTTCCTGAATTTTATCCACAAATTCCATATGATGTTAATGAAATCATAATCAAAAATGAACATGAAAAATTATACACAGAACAAAAATTTCAGGATGATAATTGCTTCAAAAGTCTACTAATTCTTCATTATTGGATTGATGCCATGACTTTTTCTGATATGTCTAATAATTTTGATGCTGAGCCTGGTGATATTTTCTATATGCAGCAAAATGCAGGACAATTAGCATATGCTGTAAGAGAAATTGCCAGATATTGGAAAAATCAGATTCTCGTAGATGAATTAGATATTATCAGAAAGCGAATTCGGTATGGTGTACCAGAAAAATACCTTGAATTAGTAGAAATCAAAAATGTGGGGCGTGTACGCGCAAAAAATTTGTATCACGCTGGTCTACGCACTCGTCAGTCTTTGAAAGATGTCTCACTTGAAAATTTATCCAAAATTGATAAAATTGGTGTGACTATTGCAAAAAGTATCAAGTCTCAGTTAGAGAATTCTAAAAAATAATGTCTTAATGCGATCATTGTGTCATTAAATTTTCTAAAAATAATTACTTAATAATTTTTGAAATAAGATTTATAACTATTCCAGCAGGATTTCAGCTATATGTCAGATCAAGAAAATCGTTCAAAACTTTCTAGACGAGACTTTTTGAAATTAATGGGTGCTGCAGGAACAGGTTTGGCATTTGCACCTTTTGTACCATGGGGCTCTTTTCTTCCAAACCCCTCATCTGTATCTGCTGAAAAAGTTCCGGTAGAACTTCCTGATGGCAGTCAAGCAAACCTTTACAGTTTTCCAGTTAACCATGCAGAAATTATTACATATCCAAAAACTGGTGACAGAGTTTTAGACGAAGAAGCATTTCGTAAATGGCAATTTATTAGACTTCCAGCAAAGTATGGTGGAGAAAAAAATAATGTTACAGCGTTTAGAGCTTTTAGTATGATTTGTTTACATCTTTGGTGTGTATGGAAATATTGGCCACAAGAAGGACGTATGAGAGGTGAATGTCCTTGTCATGGAAGTATGTATGATCCAAGAACTGGAACAGCATTTTCAGGACCTGCATCATTGCAAGCTGCACCATCTAACACATTACCAATATTAGATTTAGAAGCTGATAGTGATGGTGGATTGTGGGTCTTACCACCTGTATGGGGACCAAACAAAAATGGAGTAATAGGATATGGCCGTTTCGTTAAGTAGAAGAAGTGGCCTTATGGCCTTCATTTATTGGATTTGGGATAGTCTAGACAGAACTATTTTTACTGCAATTAAATTTTCATTCCCTGCAAGATTTGTAAGTCCATTCGGATTTTTGGGAATGTTAACTTTCATCACATTTATTATTCTTGGAGTTTCTGGTGCACTTTTGATGTTTTACTATGAACCAATACTGGATAGAGCGTGGGACAGTGTAGAATTTATCAATAATGATGTTCCTTTTGGTTTTCATATTAGGAATATTCACTATCATGGTTCAAATGCAATGGTAATGCTTGCAATACTTCACATGTATTATCAATACTTTAGTGGACGTTACAAAATTAGAAATGAAATACTTTGGGTAACTGGAATTATTTTAGGAACGGTAACAATTTTAGAAGCATTTACTGGGTATGATATAATTTTCAGCGAAAGAGCAGAACTTGCAATTAGTATTGCTGCATCACTAACAAACTCAATTCCAGTAGCAGGGCCGTTGATACGTGATATGGCGTTTGGAAATGGGTTCCATGACTTTGTGCTGCGTTTCTATACTCAACATGTGTTTATTCTTCCGATTGTAATGCTTGGTTTAATGGCAGTTCATTTCCCAAGATTCTTGGTATTTGATGTACCAATGGTAATGGCAATATCTGGTGCTATTCTAATAACTGGTGGAGTTTTCCCAGTTGATCTTGGATTTAAATTCCAACCGACTGTACCGCCTGGAATCACTGTTCCAGAATGGTATCTTACAGGGCTGTATGCATTCCTGCGGACGCAATATGATAAGTTTGTAACTGGTGTGTTATGGCCAGGTCTGTTCATACTGGCGCTATTAGTTATACCGTTTGTAGACAGATACAAAAAGTTCTCATGGAAAGACAAACCACTCATAACAGCATTTGGTATAGTAGGAATTGCTCAAATCTTGGTTACTACGTATTGGGGATTTTACATTCCACCAGATTCGACATTACCTCTAGTCGAAAGACTGGTTATAGATCCAATCTACTTGTATACAGTAATGATACTGCTTGTTCCGCTAGGAATTGGGTTCAGCTACATGATGATCTATCTTGCTAAAGAGGCTGAAAGAAAAGCTAAACTTGCCAAAGAAAAAGGACCACAAAAAGTTGCCAAAATTGAATTTTCTGAAAAATGGGTTAATTGGGTAATTATTGCATTAATTGTGTTTATGGTATTTCTGAATATTGCTGCATATAATGCCGCAATTACAGGAATGAAGAATATGGGGTTATTCTTAGCAGGTCTTATACTAATTGTATTTGCTGGCATGTTCCATGTCTATCGATACTCTATGGCTCAAACACAAGTAGCTCCTCCACCTCCAGGCTTGAAACGAAATATTTCATCAAAGGCAATTTCAGGTACAGCTACAAAGGAGCTGCCAACTAAAGATTCAGATGACGGGTCTGAAAAGAACATACAAGAAAAGGAGGTTTTTATCAAAGAACTTGAGAAAAAAGATGTTCACGTACCTGATCCACAAGCTCCCAAGATCCAGTCGAAAAATGCCGAAGTGGCTTCAGAAAAAGATCCAAATATTGGTATGTCTGATCTAAAAAAACCTTAATCAAAACACATTTTTTTAAAAAAGCTTTATAAGACTTTCAGAAACCATGCAAGCTGTTGAGCACAACTGAGACATCATCAAGTCATGCATATGGAATTGGAATTATTGCAGTAATTATTGCACTGGGCTTGACAATATCTTGGTATACAATGTTTTGGTTACCTGAAGAAAATCAGAAAGTTTTCGTAGACGAACATATTCTTCATCCAGATGGTGAGACAATCATTAACATTATTGAAGGTTCAGCAAGTCCTGAACAACAAGACAACTATATTCCTAAATTAGTTCAGGTGCAATTAACAATTGATAATCGTGTAATCTGGAATAATGTGGATTCTACACCGCATACTGTTACTCCAGACAGTCATGATAGAGACGAAATAACTGATCCATTTAGTGGGGAATTTGGTTCTACGGGTGTAATTATGCCGGGTGAGAGTTATGAATTTCTATTTACTGATGCTCCTCCAAATGGTGCAAAGGTAGTTGAATATCATTGTGATCCACATCCATGGATGGTGGGAATAGTTGAAATTACAAAATCTAGATTCTAACTAGAAAGTTTAGCAAAAAGCTGGTCATTTTCCACTTCTTTATGCTGTTCAATAATTGAAACTCTAAATTTTACATCATGCTCCTCTTTAGGTTCAAATTCAATTGACGCAGTAAATTCAGCCTTATTTTCAGGCATAAGATCCTTACTTATGAAAAGTCTAGAAACATTTTGCTCAATTTTTTTTCCATTGTATGAACGCCAAACAACTAGTTCATTAGTACCAATTATCTGTGTATTGATTACCACACCATCATACAAACCCGGATAATTTACAATTACATTACCTTTAATTTCAGAATGTGGTAATATTTTCAAATTCTCTAATTTAATTTCTATATCTTTCATGATGAACCAATGATTAATGAAAATAAATAACTTATGAGAAGCGGGCCCGAAGGGCTTCGATCCCTTGACCATTGGATTAGAAGTCCAACACTCTATCCATGCTGAGCTACAGGCCCAAGAAATTAGAATTTAATTACCATTTTAAGGGTTGTCACAACCATTTTTTATTATTCAGTTCTCTTTCCATCTTAAACAAAAATTGTTGTGAATATCCAGCATATTTTCCAAAATGTTTAACAACTTTCTGATGAATGCTCTCGTATGTTTTATCAGTAATTGTCTTTGTTGCTGGCTCAAACTTGTTTGAATAGTATTTCTGTAAGATTCGTAGCATCCACCTATCCAACGGAAATGCTTCAAGTTTGTTAAGTGAAAATAATAGAATACAATCAGCAACTTTATTTCCAATTCCCAAAACTTTCACTAATTCTTGTTTAGCTTCATAATAATTCATATTCTTCAAATTTACAAAATCAATCTCGCCCCTTGTAACTGCAATTGATGCTTCTTTGATTGATTTGGCTCTATATCCAACACCACAATCCAAAATTTGAGACAATGGAGCATTAGAAATAACACTACTTTTAGGAAAAAGAAAAAATTCATTGGAATTAATTACCTTTTTTTCTCCAAATTTCCTGCATAAATTTTGTAATCTTGTTTTGATATTTGGAATGTTAGAATTTGATGAAACTATAAATGAAATATAGCATTGAAATGGGTCTTGTTGTAACAGTCTAATTCCCGGAAATTCACGAAGTGCTTTTTTAACAATTTTATCTTTCTTCAAATATGAGTAAATCTCCTCAAAATTGTCATTCTGCCTAAAAAAATAAAATTCATCGTTGTTTTTTCTAAATTCTCTTGTCTTTTCATCAATGACTAGAATTTTTTCACCATCAATACCATACCATTTATCTCTCTTCTTTTCCCACAAAAATACCTGACCACTGTTAATTGTATCTCTAATGTTTATTTCTTGAAATTTACTTTTCAATTTAGATACTGATTGTATCATCGATTTTAGGCGCAATTGCATCTAATCCAAATTTTTCATGAATTTCTTCTGCAAATTTTATACATGAATTATTATCACCATGAACAGTTAGAACCTTTGGATTACCTTTGATATTTTTAATCATATCAAACAGACTATCTCTATCTGCATGACCTGAAAATTGAAATTGTTTTACCTGTGCAGCAACATGCATCTCTTTTCCTTTGGTTGAGACTTTTCCAGTTTCTAGTAATTTTTTCCCTGGTGTTCCTTCTCCTTGGTATGAAACTAGCGCAATGCCATTTTTGTCATCAAATGCTAATTTTTGTAAGTAATAAACTGCATTTCCTCCAACTAACATACCTGCAGGTGAGATGACAACACATGGTTCAGATAGTGCCTTTTTCCTTTGACCATGTTCATGAATTGCAACTACTTTGTCTAATACATCTTTAAAAATTTCAGGTTCTTTTAGATATTCTGGGTGTCTCATAATTATCTCGTTTACTTTTAGTGCCATTCCATCCATGATAATCCTATGTTTAAAATTTGCATTTTTTAGAACACATGCAATTTCTTGTGAACGCTCCACTGAGAATGATGGAACAAACAGAGTACCTTTTCTATCCATTACTTCATTTGCAAATTCTAGAAAATCATGTTCCGATTTACTCCTAGGTATCTGTTGTTCCTGAGAATATGTACTCTCTGTAATCAACAAATCAATCTCTCCTATGTCTAAATCTGCTGGTGGTAGCATTCTTGAACCTCTAAGATTTATGTCACCTGTGTAAAACAATTTCTTGTTATTAGATTCAACCAAAACTGTACTACCACCAAGTACATGACCCGAAGAACGTAACTCAAACTTTGTATTTCCTCTAACAATTTTTTCTTTAAACTGAATTTGTTTAGCATGTTCCATCATGTTATTAACCTCTGGAATATCAAACGAATGAGAATTTTTTTCAATTTTTAGCATATCATTAATGAGTAGTTTACTCAAATCAAATGTGGGTGGTGTTCCATAAACATTGCAGTTTCCACTAACAAAAAGTGAAGGTACACATCCTGAATGATCTAGATGTGCATGAGTAATTATAACTGAATCAATATCCCTTGGTTTTACATGAAGTGGGTATGTTGGGGGTGACCCTCTAGGACTACCAAACATCACACCATAATCTAACAGTAGATTTGTTCCATCACAATTTACCTGGAAAGCTGATCGCCCAACTTCTCTCGCGGCACCTAAAACTTTAATTTCCACTTATGTAATTTTTAGATCTCTACCTTAAAACCTTCTTCTTACATTTTAAATTCCTTAGCATGGACAATATGCACAAGCTTTAATTAGTGCAACCTAACACTTGATCAAACATGGGAAGAACTTATGCTGAATGGGAAGCCACTCAAGATAAAGCACTTGTTGCTAAAGTTCGTGCAGGTGACGAAGGTAACAAAGTCCTATTAAATCAGATTAATTGGATATGGGTTGCAAATCTTATGGCTAACAAAGCAGATCTAAATCCATCATCCGCAGAACTATTAGACTGGGTCACATCTGGTCAGATAGATGCAATGAGAAAATAATACGTGATTTCACGTTTTCTTTTTTGTTTTATTTTTTGTTAGTCTAGACTAACGATCTAAAAAATCTATAACACTGTTTCATATTTCAATCATGGTTTAAATAGCAAATAACAGTTAATAATTTTGATAGAAAATGCCAATAGCAATTCTTCCAGACATAGACGAACAGAGATGTATAGGATGTGCACTATGTGTAGAAATCTGTACAACTCTTGGCCCGGACGTACTCCGTGTAAAACCTGTTGAAGGTTGGAAAAGAGGTAAAGCATTTGTCTTTTATCCAGAAAGATGCATCTCAGACGGTGCATGTATTGGAGTTTGTCCAACAAAATCCATCTTTTGGATGAGACCAATGAATTACACTGCTGGTCAACCAGTACCACTTCACAAGAACGGTGTATTCATAAAAGGATGGGCAGAAGACGCTGCCTTATAGGCGGACGTTTTTCACACCTTTTTTCTTATTTTATTTTTAAACAATTAGTTTATTGATTTCTTTTTGATATTTTTTGGCATGAATTTTTTAAAGAATTGCAAGAATTGATCATTCTTAGGCGTATAAAGAATGTCAAAATTATTTTTTTCAAAGAATCTTTTCCAAGTATCTAAAAATAAACTGAAATCATCTGGACTGAATATTTTTCTAGTCATGACGTAGTGTGATGCAGGAAAGACATCTGATAGCTCAATAGGTATAAGTCCTAAAAATGGATTATAATTACAAAACTGAATTGATTCCTTGTCTTTGAATTTGGAACTTAGTATTGCATATTCTTTCGAGATAAATGCAGGTTTGATATTTGTATCTGGAGTAATTACCAATGTTTTCTTTTTTGTTCTAAATTTTCTCACATAATCATGAAATGCCAAAATCTCTGGTCTAAATTGATCTTCTTTTGAAAATAAGAAAATTGCTTTTTGTTTAAATCTAGGAGTAGAATCAACAAAAAAATCAGCATTTTTTGTAAATATTTCAACTGACTCAAACAGTTTTGGATGTGCACGAGCTTTTTTCATTGTATATTCCCATAATCTACCTTCACGTATAGCTTGTTTTACTCTGTTTACTTCTGCCTTGATTGAATAAAGATTGAATAGTGCAATCTTATCAATACGTTCTTCTTTTTTCAATTCCAGTAATTCTTTTGGTGTATATTTTGCTGAAACTTCACAATCAAATGGGAAATATTCAAGTTCATCAAGCCTACGTGTACCATCTTCAGTAATTACTCTATCATGTTTTGCATATAGCATGTAAGATGCTGAATCAAATGTATCACATCCTAATGCAACTGCTAAAGGAATAGTGAGAGGATGTCCTGCACCAAAAAGATGTAAAGGAATTGCAGCAGGAATGTGTTTTTTTGCAGTTATTATCATTTCAGCAAGTAGTTTGTATTCATATGACTCCATAAATTCCACCGGACTACCTAATGCTAGCATAGGAAATTTCATTTCTACTAGAGATTTTGTAGATTTTGCAACTAAATCAAAATGTTCACCACCTTGAATTGGACCAATCCAAATTTGTCCATTATTCTTTTTTTGTTTGAGTGTCTGTTTGCAAACTTTTAGTGTATGATTAACATACTCCTTAGCAAGTTTTTTTGGAAGTTTATAACCAGTTGGTTTATCCAACGGAATTGCAAAATCGGTTTCAATATCCATTTCAAATTTAGCCATATCTTTGGGCAGTACATCGACTTCACCATATTCTAATACTTGATATCCACCAGAATCAGTCATTATAGATCCGTCATATTTTACTATGTCATGTATTCCTCTTTTTCTTGCTTGATCACCGTAACGATTCAATGTGATGTAAGCATTAGTAATTATTACATCAAAACCCATATCATGAATCTTTTTTGCAGGAATTGATTGTTTTACTGGATGTAAAACTGGAACAAACGCTGGGGTTTCTATTTTTCCATGATTAGTATGTAGAGTTCCAATTCTGCCTGCTAAATCAGTATATTTTATTTCAAACAATTCGTTAGTATCAATTGTAGGTCTAATATTAAATTAGTATTCAAAAAATGTTTTGAAGTCATTTTTTTCTTGAATTAATGGAAGCCAATCAATATTATCACCAGCATCATTTCTATTGATTATATTATCAATTCTACTTACGACTGCTTTTGGTGTAGATTCTGATACATCAATCTGAAATGTTTTCTCTTGACCAAAATTATTTATTGCATCATTAGTAATTATTCCTAAAATCTCACTACCAAGATTGTCCCTTCTCTTTTCTTCAGTGTATTTCCTTTTTTTATAAATTTCAAGTAATTTGTATGGGTTTTTCCTTAGTACTATTGCTAATTTTACATCTTTACTACTTAGTACGTATGGTGCCAAATGACCTACTATGAGTGATTTTTCTGTGACAACTTCCTCAAATGACTTTTTGAATTTATCTACATCAACTTCTCCTACATCTTGATTGTATTCAATGAAGTTTTTTTCATTCGCAATTTTGTTAATATCTAATAATTCATAGTCGTTTGTGTGTAAAATTTCGTTGGCGATAGTATGTTTACCAACACCCGGACTTCCAGTTATCACTAATACCATATATGTGATTGAATCTGCTCCAAATTAAATTATTTCTGCAAAACTAATATTCCTATAACCTAGTTAGTGAACATGCAAATCGGTCTTATTGGGAAAGCAAATGTTGGTAAATCTACATTTTTTTCTGCAGCAACTGAAACAATGGTTCAAAGTGGAAATTTTCCATTTACAACAATTGAACCAAATATTGGTGTGTCTTATGTAAAAACAGATTGTGCGTGTAAGAATCTAAAAACTAGATGTGGGAATAGTTCATGCATTGAAGGAACTCGTTTTGTTCCTATAAAATTAATTGATGTAGCTGGATTAGTTCCAGGTGCACATGAGGGTAAGGGACTTGGGAATCAGTTTTTGACTGATGCAATGCAAGCTGATGCATTAGTACATGTTGTAGATATTTCTGGTTCTACTGACATTCAAGGTCAACCAGTAAGTATTGGAACACATGATCCATTAGAAGATATAAAATTTGTAGAGGAAGAATTTGATCTATGGTTTAAACAGATTCTTGATAGAGAATGGCCTAAACTAATAAAAGAAATTGAACAAAAACGCACAAAGATATCTGAGGGTCTGACACATAGATTTACTGGCTTAGGTATTAACGAATCACAGGTTGATAAAATTTTAAATTCACTTTCATTAAAAACAAAAAAACTTACTGAATGGTCGGATTCAGATATAGTGAAATTTTTAAAATCACTAAGAAAACTTTCTAAACCCATGTTAATTGCATCTAATAAAGCAGATCTATGTGAAGAATTAGATATTATCAAAAAGATATCAGCAGACTTTCCCACTATTCCATGCAGTGCTGAGACTGAGCTTTTATTAAGAAAAGCTAGCAAAGCAGGACTAATTGATTATGTTTCTGGCAGCAATAGTTTTAGTGGTAAACAAGATGTAAATCTTTCAAACGAACAAAATAATGCGTTACATCTTGCAAAAAATGTTTTAAATAAAATTGGAGTAACTGGTATCCAAAAAATTCTAAATTATGTAATATTTGACATCTTAAAGATGATTGTTGTATTTCCTGTAGAAGATGAAACAAAATTTTCTAATAAAGACGGTCAAGTACTTCCAGATGCTAAATTACTCTCTTCTACTTCTACAGCTAAGGATCTAGCATTTATTATTCATCAGGACATTGGTAAAGGATTCTTACATGCAATAGATGCAAAAACAAAACAAAGAATTGGCGCAGAACATTATTTAAAAAATGGGGATATCATAAAAATAGTCTCCACTTTAAGTAGAGGTTAGAATGCTCTGTCTAGGAATTGAAAGTACTGCACATACATTTTCTTGTGCTGTTATTGAAAAAAAGCAAAAAAGAGGAAAAATATTATCTGATATAAGAAGGATATACAAACCACCAGAGGGTCAAGGGATACATCCACGTGAGGCTTCTCGTCATCATATAGAGAACAGTTCTAGCATTCTTTCCGAATGTCTTGATGAATCAAAAATAAAAATTAATGATTTAGATATGATTGCTTATGCAGGTGGACCTGGTCTAGGTCCATGTCTTAGAGTAGGTGCAGTTGTTGCAAGATCACTTTCTTCATACTATAAAATCCCAATTTATCCCGTTAACCATGCAATTGGGCATCTAGATCTTGGAAAATTACTTACTGGAGCAAAAAATCCTCTTGTACTTTTAGTATCAGGCGGGCACACAATGCTTCTTGCATTTGTTTCTGGAAGATGGAGAGTCTTTGGTGAAACATTAGACATTACACTTGGTCAATTACTTGATCAATTTGGTAGATCATTAGGTTTTGCATCTCCTTGTGGAAGAAAAATTGAAGAGCTTGCGACAAAATCTAGTAAATACATATCACTTCCGTACACTGTTAAAGGAAACGATGTTTCATTTTCTGGATTACTGTCTGCTACCAAAAATATATCTTCTCAAGGTTTTGATAGTGCATGTTTTTCTTTACAGGAAACTGCATTTGCAATGATTGCTGAAGCTACAGAACGTGCATTATCATTTACAAATAAAAAAGAACTTATGATAGTAGGTGGTGTTGCTGCAAACAAAAGACTTTCATCAATGCTAAAAGATGTCTGTAGAAGACAAAGTTCTAAATTTTTTGTGGTTCCATTGAATTATGCAGGTGATTGTGGTTCACAAATTGCATGGACAGGTCTTTTAGAATCACAAGTTAAGAAAGGTGCATCTATGAAAGATACATTTGTCAAACAATCATGGAGATTGGATACTGTAGATATTGATTATTGATTCTTTATGTCTTCTATAGCGTCTTGAATTTCTTCTAACCAACCGCCAGTACCAAGAACACCAAATTTGTAAGTTTTTTCTCCATCATTGGTTTTAATTTTAAAACATATTTTTTTGATAAATCTACCTTCTTTCCAAACTTCAACAAGTTCGTTAAGTGGTACATCAATTACGGTATCCCCAAGTCTCATTGAGAAATCAGCAATTCTCCCACTTCTCTTATCAAAGGCTAATCTTTTGTTAGTGAGTGTTAGTATTCCAGCCCCTAATTCATCCTCGCTACAGTCTTCTTGTTTAATACGCTTTTCTCCTTCCTTCATGATATCTTTTAATTTACAAATTAAGTTATAATTCTAATGAAATTGGTTAAAAAAGGCGCTGAGGCAGATGTCTATTTGTCATCATGGAATGGCAAAAAGGCCATATTAAAAATTAGAAAAGAGAAAACTTACAGAAACTCGGTACTTGATAAAAGAATAAGAAAACAACGAACAATTAAAGAATCTGAAATAAT